>OHPJ01000670.1_pt1 | contig 13856 bp, 10 predicted proteins | sample 1577701 | NCBI WGS metagenome assembly OHPJ01 (sample SAMEA3879517, study PRJEB24766) | human gut metagenome | biome: human-associated habitat; feature: feces | place: USA | collected 1985/1987 | reverse complement strand
TGCTCGCGTATTTTATCCAAAAGCATACCATAGGTCATGCTGCCATCAGCCAGCATCTGCTCGCTGTGCTCCATCAGCTCATAGTAATCATGCCCATGCATTGCAGCAAGGTTTTTCATCAATGACGGCACCTTACCGTTATCCAGCTTCGTCAACGCCAACAGATATTCTACCAGCTCTTCTCCTTCCGGAGGCACGCCCAAAACATGCAGGCCTGTACTTATCTGCATATTCTTTAAATCAGTAATAAAGTTATGCAGCTTGCCAATATAATCATCAAAATTCTCTGCTTCGCTTTCCGGAACATCCTCATCAAGATTGCATTCCGCAGCTTTGCTGCGAATCATTTCTTTGATGCTGTCCATACCCGCAGCAGCATCATCATCATTTTTAAAATGACAATATTCCTCCAACAGATTTTCCAAATCTGCCAATTCTTCGTATGTACCGGAAATGCTCATAGGAGCGGACAAATAGCTTATCAGGCAGGCAGCACTGCGGCGCTTAGCCTGAATGCCTTCACCGGTACAGGTAATCCAATAGGGATAGATGTTAGGAATATCACCTGTGCAGATATCAGGATAGCAGGCATTACTCATAGCATTACCCTTTCCCGGCAGCCACTCCAGATTACCATGCGTTCCCACGTGAATCATGGCATCTGCGCCCCAGATATCACGCAGCCAATGGTAAAAGCCAAGATAATGATGTGTCGGTGCGCAATCAGGCGAATGATAAATTTTTCCCGGATCATCACCAAAGCCACGCGGAGGCTGTACAGTAATGAATATATTACCGTTAAGCATACCTGGAACAATCAACACATCACCATAACGAAAAACCTCGCCCGGCGCTTCGCCCCAGTCGCGTAAAAGCTGTTCCTGTGTTTTTTTAGGCAGCTGCTCATAAAAGCTCGCATAATCCAGTTTTTCCAGCTTACCGTCAGCTGTTTCCAATAACGCCTCCGAAATGAAGCGTCGGTCATTAGTAGCATGTGCCGTAATATCTTTTACAAAGGCCTGACTGTCTGTCGGTATATTATCCAGCCTATAGCCTTGCTTTTGCATTTCCTCCAACAATAGGCGTACGCTTTCAATCGAATCCAGACTGGCAGCGCTGCCGATATTGGAATTGGTCGGCGGATAATTATGAAAAACTATCGCTATTTTTTTATCACAAGGCTTTTTATAACGCAACAAGGCCAGCTTGCGCGCCTTTCTTGCCAGCATATCAATGCGGTCTGCAAGCGGCATGCGGTAATGTGTACCGTCCTCACGTTCCTCATTGGTGGAAACCAGCACAGAATGCAAGGCTCCGTCAAATTCTGGCATACAAACAGCATAGGAAACCTCATTCGGTGTAAGGCCTACCATGCTCTGCTGCCACCACTTATAAGGCATATAGGTATTTACTACCTGCAGCACAGGCACACCAAGCTGCTGCAAATCCTGCAGCTTTAAAAATCCTGTAACTGTCAATGAAAATACAAAGGGATTAATAAGAACATCTATACAGGGCTTACCATCTTGATAAAAAAACCTTTCAAATGCTGTGTCTAAGCTTACTGCACCAGTCTGTTCATTAGGCATGGTAGTGCTAAATACAGCAATAACATTACAGTTTTGTGCTTCTACAGACCGGATAATTTCATTTTGATAAGCAAGACGCTGCCAAAGCCAATCCTCACGCGAAAAGATAAAACCCACAGTAGGCTTGCTGCTGTCATAATGCTTTGCCAGATAAGCATCAAGCTCGACGAACTCATGCTTAAATTCCGGATGATAAATTCCGCACCACGGCAGCTGCTGAGGTAAATTACAAGCTGTCTGATACTGTGTAAAAGCATCAACAAGATATAAGCACAGATTCTGATAATTCTTCAGACCACCGCAGGCCAGATATTGTTTCAGCAGGCTCTTTTGCTCCTCCTGCAGGCCGTAATCCATCTTATCATCACCAGGGTCAATGATATCAAAAAGATGACACAGCTTCTTTTGCTGTAAAAAGGCAGAAGCTTTTTTCAGATAATCACAGCTCAAACCTGTACCCATCCAGGTACAAAAGAAAAATTTTGCTCCCTGCAGCTTTTGCTTCCAATAGCCGTTCCACTGCTCACTGTCGTTGATTTGGATTACTTCTACGGCATTGCTGATTTCTTTGTCATCTATGCTATTTAAGGCATCACGCATACCAACATAATGGGGTTCCATGTTGGTCACAAAAACAATTTCTGCCATCTCCCTGCTCCTCTCAGCTTACTTAAAATATTCAGGATATACCAGCTTGTCAATTGCCAAAATACTGTCAGCGACATATTGACTTACGCAATACATATCCTGACCGGACAACGTCACCAGATTTTTATTTTGAATTGCTTTTACGCTTTGCAAAGACTTGTCATTGAGCAGTTCTTTTTCTGTTTCCAAGGTATGCGTAGGTGCACCGTTCCATCCCGGCATGATAATGACATCAGGATTGGACTGGACAATAAATTCCTTTGAAACAGTAGTATTCTGTCCTGTCTGTAATTGCTCCATGCAGTTATCAACCTGAGCATATCGGCAGATATCGGCAAAAAGCGAACCCTTAGTACCAATCACTCCATGTCCTGACATCACAACAACCTTTTTCTGCTGGTTAATGTTTGCAGCCTTGATAACAGATTGTGCCTTAGCGATTTTTGCATCATATTCTTTAATTACCGCTTCGCCCTGCTGCTTAGCATCCACAACATCGGCAATCTCGCGAATCGTTTTTTTTATATCCGCCACCGTATATGGTGTTTTATAAACATATACGCTAATTCCCATATCGCGGATGGTCTGAATGCTATCAGGTGTCCACCAGTCTCCCAAAATGACAAGGTCGGGCTTTAAGGCCATGATACGCTCTACGCTCGGCGTTCCTTTAATGCGCTCTTTAACAGCCTTGCTTTTTTCCACGACATGCGAAATTCCTGCATCATCACAAAGATAGCTTACAGAAGCTATACGCTCCGGCTCCACTAAACCAAGCAAAATTTCATCACAGCTGATGGAGAAGGAAACTATCCGCATAGGATGTGCCGGTACCTTTACCTCATAGCCCTTGGCGTCCTTGACAACTCTCGTTCCGTTGTTTTCCGGCTTATCATTGCCGCATCCTAGGCAAGAGCAACATGCTATAATTACACAAATAAAAAATACTGCTAACTTTCTCACTGTCATTCACCTTAAATATCTGCCAAATTTATTATTACAAATTCTGTAGACAAAACCAGTTTCTTTACTTCATCAAAATCTATAATCAGCACTGCTTCACATCCTTCATAGGTAAAAAGTACTTCCCCATTGCAGAGAACAGCACTTTGCGCATGGCTGCAATCCATGCCTTCTGTCCCCGTCTGATTACAGATAAGCACCGGAATACCATTGGCCGAACGGCTCAAACGCTTCCACGCCTCCTCCGGCGGTCCTGCATGACCTCCAGGCGGCCAGGCAGCAACAACTACAGCGAGCTCTGCTCCCTGCCTAGCAATTTTTTCTCCATGCTCGGCAAAATAAGCATCCGCACAGACCATAACACCGGTATTGATACCTTCTAAATTCCAAACCTCAAATTTTTCTCCGGGATGTGCCCAGTTTTCCGTTATCCACGGCACAACCTTCGTTTTATCGTGACGATTATAATATGTTCCGTCCGGCGAAATAATTGCGCAGCTGTTACGCGGAGTTTTTTCGTCGACAAAACCACAGCCCAAAAACAACCTTTGCTTGTATTGCCTGCAAGCCTCCATAAACTCCTGTAAAAGATTATTTTGCAGCGAAGCAAGCTGAAACTGCTTATCGCTGCGCATCATATAATAACCCTGCAACGCCATTTCCGGCGTCAGTACCCAGCTTGCGCCATACTGTGCCGCCAGCTTCATCCCCTGTAAAATTTTCTTTGCATTATCCGCTTGCGGTCCGCAGCAATATGCAAAATGCAAAAAGGCTATTTTCAAAATTCAGCACCTCGCTCTAAAAAAATCTATATATAAGTGTGGTGGCATAAGCGTTATCTGCCTATGCCACCACTGGTGTATGAGAAATAAGATTATAAGCTATTAGAATGTGTATTCTACGCCCGCAACAAAGTTACGGCCAGGCTGTGAATACCAGCCAACTCCGCCAGGATTACGCATGTCATATGTCATATCCGTATACATGCGGTCAAAGAGATTATTCAGCTTAAAGAACACATTCATACCCTTAACAGGCTTGTAGTTCAAAGCAATATTAGCAGTCCAAACACTCTTATAGGTATCTAAAACCTGCGCCTCATTAGATTTACTGCCGGGACGGTCTACGATACCTTTAATATTCAGGCTGCCGTTAAATTTAGTATCGTCATAGTTAAATGTCAAATCATATTGACCTTTCGGGATGTAGCCATTACGGTTAGGATTAACAGCTGCGGAAGTCGCAGGAATATAGGTATGTGTATAAGCTGCAGTAGCGCTGAAGTGCTCATCAAAAGCCTTAGTCAGTTGAACATCCCAGCCTTTAATAGTTTCTGCACCTGCATTGTAATACTTCCAATTAGCACTGTTGAAACCAATAAGATTATCAGACTCTGTACGGAAATAATGGGCAGAGAATGTTGTCTTGTCATCAATGCGTGTGTTAAGGCCAATTTCTTTGGTTTCGCCCTCTTCCGGGTTCAGCTTTTCACTGCCATAGAACGGATTGTACAGCTCATACATATACGGAGCGCGGAAGAATTCCTTGTAAGATACGTACATGTTGGTCATGTCGTTAAATTTATAGGAAAGTACACCACTGCCTGTAGTTTTGTTGCCATATTCGGAATGCTTAGAAAAACGTACACCGGGAGTAAAGCCCCAATCACCGAACTGCATTTGGTCCTGGATAAAGAATGCCTTATTATCAACAGTACCGGTCATGCTCGGTGTGTACTGATCGTGATATTTATTCATGGCATCTTTATAATAATCATAACCACCGATGATAGTATGATTGCCATCCTGATAAGTCAGCTGTTCTGAGAAGCCCCAGGTTTTTTCACGCATCAACCACAAGGTTGCAGGGTGTCTTATATCATCGTCCAAATCTGATGTACGGGAGAAGTAAGTAAGTCTATTACTCAGCTTATCGTTAAATTTGTAGTCAAAAGAAACAGTATACTTGGTGTTATCCTTCTTGCCTTCTGTCATTCCACCGGTAAAAACCGTCGGTCCCATCATAGAAGCATCTGTTTCCGGTCTGCCGTAATCCAGCTTATAGCGGGAATAAGATACATTGATGTCTGCTTTATCAGCAAACTTTTGTCCCAGCTTTACACCATAGCTCTTGCTGTCTATTTTATTAACTGTTGTATTGCCATGACCGTCTTTATACTCACCCATTTTATCGGTTTGACCGTTCACAGTCCAATAAAAGCCGCCTTTAGTCATACCTTCATTGTAAACATTATAGGTTTTCTTGCCATAGCTGCCCCAAGCGCCGGAAATTTTAGTAGTGCTTGCTCCGGCCTCCGGCTTGCGGGTGATAATATTGATTACGCCGCCGACAGCATCACTGCCATAAAGAGTAGAAGCAGAACCCTTCAGTACCTCAATACGTTCAATATTGTCCATATTGCTTACTTCAGATGGCTGAAATACGCTGGATACAGAACCGTTGGTATTGGCTCTTTGACCATCAACCAAAACTAAAACATGACTAGTACCGTTTACATACAAATAATCGGCAGAATAATTGGCACCTGTAGCACTGTAGTTTTGAATAGCAACACCAGGAACTGCACGCAAAGCTTCACTTACAGTCTGATAATGCTTTTCTTCAATATCCTTACGGGTAACAACGTTTACGTTAGCATTTGCTTCAAAATTGCTTTCTGCAATTCTGCTGGCAGTAACAACCATCTGATCAAGGTTAAATTCGCTGATTTTTTCTTCAGCAAACGCACCTTGCGCATTGCCGGCACAAATACCGGTTATCAGCATACACATTAATAAGCTCTTAGAACTCTTCTTCACAATAACACCTCATCTTCATAAACTACAGAACAACTCTTGACAAATGCTATGTCAAGCATTTTAATAATATATAGAACCAAAATCCTAATTGTTCTGCTTATCATTAAGAAGAATTTTAAAGTATCTACCTATAGTAGAGTCAAGCATTATTTTTACAGGTGAATTTATGAATAAATTATCAGAAACATATTTTACAATCGGAGAATTTGCCTCTCTGTTCAAGCTATCGAAGCAAACATTATTTTATTATGAACGCAATAATATTCTTAGGCCTGCTTATATTGATGAAAACGGTTATCGCTATTACTCTTTAGAACAGTATTTTATCTTTGATATTATTATCAATATGCGTAAACTGGGAATCCCCTTGAAAGAAATTGCCGATTATATCCAAAACAGGGATGTTAATGCTTTGCAGCTTTTTTACAAACGCAAACAAACAGAATACCAGGTACAGATTGATATTATGCAACGCAACATTACTAATCTGCAGACAAAAATCAATCGCCTTGAAAAAATAAAAAATGTTACTACTGATAAGATTACTTTGGAAGAGCAAGCTGAAGAATATTATATAGCAACACCTTTATCTGTTCATGAAATATCACTTAAAGAAAAAATAAAGTTGGTTGCCAAACACAACTATACTTTCGCCAGCAGCGAATTGTTAAATGAATATCTAATGGGATATATCCTACCTAACGAAGCTCTGCAGCAAGGCAATTTTTTAGCAATATCACATCTTTATACCCGTATCTCCCATCCTGATGAATACACCGACGTGCAAATTAAAAAAGCAGGCCTATACGCCTCCATTTATACTCCCAACGGTTTCCATACACAATACGAATACTCTTTCAAAAAGCTTTTGGCATTCATTGAACGTAACGCTTTAACAATAATCGGCGATGTGTATATTGAACAATTAAGGAATTATTGGTCTACTGCTGATTATACAAAATATATTGTAAAAATAATGATACCTGTAGATTATCTCTAAAAAACAAGCCCCTAAAGCAATCTTTTAATTACTTTAGGAGCTTATTCGTCATTATTTTGCTTCGCTTAACACTTTTTGAAACAGCTCATGCACTTCTTTATCGGATTTTCCTTCAGCCATAGCAGCTTTGGCCTGTTCGACGGCATTTTTATAATTTTTGTGCGCTGCATCATCAGGAAGATTATCGATATCATAATTCATGACACTATTGAAAATCTCATGAATTTCTTCTACTGATTTCCCTGCAACTTTTGCAGCCTCAACATGCTTCATGGCCATTTTATAGCGATAGCCTGCGTGGGGTGTATTAGGTAAAACATATTCCGGGTGTGACATATCTTATCCTCTCCTCTGTATTTATTTTTTGGACAAGTATATTCTACGGTATATACTCATAGTAGAGTAAAGCACTTTTTTCATAAAACTATTTTGGATAATATTGAGTCAAAATTGCGAAAAGCAAAGCTTCTCTTTTCTCCCCAACTTCACTATCTGACTAATAAATGTTATAATAAACATAACTATTACGCAACGTATTGTGTTAAAGAACCAAGGTGATACTTTATGAGCAAAAATCCTAAGCTATACTATACTGCAGGCGAGCTGGCAGATCTTTTTGAGCTGCCGAAGCAAACCTTGCTTTATTACGATAAAATGGGAATTCTGTCGCCGGAATTCATTTCTGAAAACAACTACCGCCATTACTCTCTCAAACAGTATTTGATTTTAGAGGTCATTTTGAACATGCGCAAGCTGGGAATACCTATATCTAAAATCAAGGAATATCTGGAAGAACGCAGCATTGACAGCCTGCAGGCTCTCTTACAAGCTAAAGACCGTGAATGTGAAGAAATTATTGCACATAACGAAAAAATACGCAAAAATATTCACGTTGTTTTTCAGCAGCTGGATAAAATCCGCGAAAGCCGGCTTGACCAGATAACTGTTACCTTCCGTCGTGCCAAGCGATTCCTGCTCAGTCCTGTGCCGCCGGAATGCAGCGGCGACGAAAGCATTAAAATCCTTGCCAGACATAATCTGAAGGTTTTTTCCAAAGAGCATTTCAAGGAAAAGGCTGTCGGCTGGCTGGCAGACAAAGATTGCTTTCTGGCAGGTGAATACAGCCGACCGCTGGCCTACTTTTCCAGTGTTAACCCCGATTACCTTGGCAAAATGGAGTGCTACACCCGCCCTGCAGGACTCTATATGACGCAACGCTTTCAGGGTACCTTCCGTGAGCATGTACAGGAATTGGCGGAGCTTTTTAAAGCTTATATGCAGCGTAATAAGCTGCACGCCGTAGACAATCTTTATATTATGCCCCTGAAAAATCATTGGATGACACCTGAGCCTGAAGAATATATCTACCAGATTTCCCTACGTGTTGAGCCTGATGAAAATTAAAAACTGCACCATCCAGTATCGTTTCCGATACTAAGCGGTGCAGTTTTTTCTATTATGCTTTCTACTTCACTCTTAAATGCTGCACGCCCTGCATAGCGAAGGCTTTGCCGTAGGCAGCATGGGCGATTTCCTGCACGCCGAAAACAACATCCTGCGAGCAGTTGTAAATATAACCCTCGTTGGGATAAAACAGCTGCTTGTTTTTGATGGCACGCATAGTCTGCAGCGATGGATCCTCTAAAAATTCCTGATTATATTTTTTGATATCAAAATTGCCATGGTCGTTATACACCGGCATTATCAGTAAATCCGGATCAATCTTTACCAGCATTTCCTTAGTAACCTGCTGGCCGTTTTTGATTCCTGCAGCCGAAACGCCGTTGATAACGCCTGCTTCCTTACACATATCGTCAAAAATGCAGCCCTTGCCGCCGTAGGAGCTCATCAGCGAAACAAGGACGATTTTCTTCGGTTGCTGCAGCCTGAGCGCCGCTACCTGCTGCTTCACCTGCGCCAGCCTGCCGTCCATCAGCTTTACCAGCTCTTCTCCCTTACAGTCGGCGTGCATGGCTTTGGCGATAGTGCGCACGTTCTGCCTGATATCCTCAATAGTTGCAGGTCCTTTCAAAACAATAACGTTCATGCCCAGATTGCGCAAATTTTCGACACGGTTCATGTCGCTCCAATCGTAGGCAAAGACTACGTCCGGCTTCAGCGCCAGCACCTCTTCTGCCGAAGGGTTTTTGATTTTGTGCTGAATTCTTTTAGCCTGCTCTACAAGGTTAGAGCTTACCGGATCATCGGCCAAATAATTGACGGCAACCAATTTATCTTCCATGCCCAGCCCCATTATTATACCATCACTGCTAAGCGCCAGCGTCAGCACCTTTTGCGGTGCCTGCTTGAACGTGGTTACGGTTCCATGCTCATCAGTTACAGTGTAGCTGCCGCCTGCGGCAGCGTCTTTACCGCCGCTGCCTTGTCCGCAGCCTGTGACTAAAAGCAGCAGCAAGAGCAGTAAACAAAAAATTTTCTTCATGCTTCAAGCCTCTATTCTCATCATTTTACCTTTGCTGTATTGACATATATGCGGCAATACCGACAATACAGCAATTTATATTATAAAGTATATAGCGCTATGATAGTCAAGAGGGATTTGTAAACGTTCTCCCTACAACAGCAAAAAGGCGGCGCCAAGCGCCGCCTTAATGTCATATCGTTATGCTATTAGAATGTGTATTCTGCGCCGATGATGAAGGAACGTCCTGCCATCGGGTATCTTGCTTCGCCGTTTTTGTACAAGCCGCCAAATTCAGCATAGCGTGCATTGGTCAGATTGTAGCCATTGATAAACAGCTTAGCATTATCGTTAATCTTATACTGTGCACCAAGATCTAAGGTGAAATAGCTGCTGTCTACAAATTGTTTTTCAGATTGTCCGGTAACAGCATTAGCATTCAGAGTAAACAGCCAATCAGCATTCTTATACTTCAAGCCTGCACGATAAATATTCGGCTTAGTAGTCAAATCCTTGGCAAAGCCGTAGCCTTTATCCTGCTTAACCTGAACATAGGTATAAGAAGCGTATGCAGATAAGTTGTCATCAAAATCATGATTCAGGCTTACTTCCAAACCACGACGTTTTTCTTTGTTAATATTTACTGCCTTTGATTGATATGTTGTTGAATCATACAACCAACCGATAGCATCGTCAATATCACTGTAAAAAATACTGCCAGATAAAGTTGTCTTATCACCAAGCTTAGTATTGCCACCTAATGTCCAGACATTACCTTTTTCTGCCTTCAAATCAGGATTACCAAACATTCCCCAACCAGGCTGGTACCAATACAAATCATCTGTTGTAGGTGCGTTAAATACACGTCCCCAAGATAAGTAAGCATTGCTATTTTCATCGAACTTTTTGTTCAAAGCAACCTTAGGAGTAAATTCACTGCCATACTTGCTGTGATGATCATAACGCAAGCCTGCATTCAATTGCCAGCTCGGAGCGAATTCCCATCTGTTTTCCGCAAAAATTGCTTTGTTATTAATATCACGCTTGCCTGCATACAGTGCTGCATTATCAACCGTAGTCTTGTAATATTCCAAACCGACAGTTAATTCATCAGTATCACTGAATTTAAAATTCTGCTGTGCTTCGATACCCATTGTGGAATCGGTAAAGTTGGATTGGTTACCTGCATCAGGAGATCTGAAATGAGCATGTTGGTAGTTTTTATATACCTGAACATAACCTCTTTCATCACTGCTTTCGTTCCAATCATAACGTAAAGCAACGTTATTGCTGATACGTTTATGACTATCAGTATTACCAAAGCCGGAATAACCGAACGGAGAACCGCCTTCAGCATTGATATGCTCAAAGTTAACGCCAATACGGTTGTCCTCCCCAACCTTTTGATCCAGCTTAACGATTACGCCGGTATCATCATAGCCAGAGTTCTTCAGCAGCTGAGATTTGCCATTAGCATTTTTAAATTTATATTCGCCTCTGCGTTCTTTGGTCGCAGAAACAATAAGGCCTAAGCCGCTGTCTGTGCTGCCGCTGGCAGAAATTGCATACTGCTCGGCATTCCAACTGCCGCCTGCTGCTTTAACGGTAACATGATTACCGATATCACTGCCTTTTTTCATGATAACGTTGATAACGCCGCCGACTGCATCGGTACCATACAGAGCAGAACCGCCGCCCTTAAGTACTTCGATACGTTCGATTGCATTAACAGGAGGCAACCAATCGGCACTGCTGTTACCGCTGCTTCCCAGGTTCATTCTGCGTCCGTCAACCAATACCAAAACTCTTTCATCGCCATTGAGCAGAATCTTGTCCTGACCCATGGAGGAGCCTTTGGCACCGCTGCCTAACAAGTTAACACCGGGAATTGCTCTTAAAGCATCAGAAGCACTGGCATAATTCTGATCAGCAATTTCTTCCTTGGTAATTACGCTGATATCAGCAGGTGTATCAACTTTCTGTGTCGGAACACGGCTGGCAGTTACTACCATATCCTCCAGCGCGAACTCCTGCAAATCCTCTGCTGCAAACACCGTGCCCCCCATACTACAGTTGTACCTGCAAGCAAGGACACTATTACAGCATTACGTAAGCTTTGAACCTTTTTCATACTCTAAACCCACCTTTGAAATAATTTATAGCATACCATCCGCCTCTATACTTTCAAGACAGGCGTACAGCAAAACTAGCTTTCTCTCTCAGCTATCAGTTTATCTTCTTATCACTTACTCGTCAACGGCAAAAATAGGGGTATTATTTCGCCGCAAGCATTTATTTACTTACTTTATATAATGAACATCATAGACAAGCGACTGCACACACTTGGCATCTGCATCATAATCAAAAAGCAGTACCGCAGGCTCACCGCTGTACGCCAGCTTCAGCTCGCCACGGTCAATAACCACGCTCTGCCCCACATTCATATCCATCCACTGCTGGGAACCGGTCTGATTGCAGACAATCACTGTCACATCCGTTACCTTAGATGCATGCAGCCAAGCAGGCAGCGGATTGCCGCACACCTGCGTCGGCGGCCAGGCAGCAACGTCGACAATAATTTCGGCACCCTGCGCCTTCGTCCCCTCGTAATATTCCGGGAACCACAGGTCAGCGCACACCAACACTCCTGTCTGCAAACCGCTGCAGGGAAGCACGGTAAAACTGTCACCCTTGCGCGCCCAGGCCTCTGCTCCCAAGCACTCGCCAAACAACTTGCGGTGACGGCCGATGATTTCACCATCAGGCCCAAAAACAAAACAGCTGTTGAAGTTTTTATCACAGGCAGCATCATATTCACCGCAACCTAAAAAGATGGTAATGCCGTATTCACGGCATAAATTACGCAATGGCTCCAATTCAGGTGATGGTTGTGGCACTACCACAGCATTTTCATCTACGCGATAAAAATAATATCCTTGTACCGCTACCTCAGGTGTCAATACCCAGTCAGCGCCCTGCTCTGCAGCAATGCTCACTGCCTGCTCTAAGAGTTGCAGATTGCGCTCCTGTGGACCGCAGCTGAGCTCTAAATGACATAAAGCAATTTTCATTCCATTGCCTCCGAATATTCTAAACAATCGCTATTTTTATTGTATTGTATATACTAGGCATATAGTCAAGCCAAAGATGCTCTAAACAAGCTTCATTATATTAAAAAGCATGTAAAAAAGCATTATTCCATGTTTGAACAAGCATTAAACATGTTATTTGTCAAAGAAGAAACGTCAGCATATCGGATTTGATTGTTAAACACCCGACGCTGACGTTTTTTACTTCTGTATGCGTTTTATCGCTTCACGCTTCATACTGCACTCCGCGCCATAGGCAGACTTATCCTCGAAGCCATACCAACGCGCGAAGCAACCGCCGCCGCACAGTTTAAAATCGTCGCATTGGCGGCAAAAGTCCATAGACTCAGCAATCACCTGCTTAGTTTTTTCTACCAAAGCAGGCTCTAAGCCGTTATATACATTACCAAGGTAAAAATCCGCATTGCCTACCAGCGAGGAGCAGGCGTAAATATCACCCTTGGCATCTACAAAGGCTGCTTCGCCGTTCATAGCATAGCAATGGCCGAAGGTCAGACTGCAATCCTTACACAAAAGCTGCGCTCTCTCCTGCTGCGCAATCGCTATGCGCATTCCTGTGAGCTTCGCCAGCTCATCGCAGCGCGCAAAAACGCGCTGCATAGCCTGCTGCATCGCTGCAGGTGCAGGCGGCTGCAGATTGCGTCCACGTCCCTGCCCACGCAGGATGTCAAAGCCGATTTTACGGATGTTGCCTAAAAAATAGGCAAAATCAACAATGCCTTCAAGCGTGTCTACATTTTCCGATGTCACTACGCAGGTTACGCCGCAGGCAATATTATTACGGCGTAAAACATCAATACCCTTCAAAATCTCACCGGTCGCACCGTAGCCATTCTTTTTCAGCCTCAGCTTATCATTGACCGCCGGTCTGCCGTCAAGACTTACGCCGATAGCAACCTTATTTTTATAGAGATACTTGGCAATCTTATCATTAAGCAAAGAACCATTGGTCTGCAGCTGCAGGACGGCAGGCAGCTTTTCCTGATGCACATAATCTACCACTGCCTTCAGGCAATCAAAGTTCAGCAGCGGCTCGCCGCCGCTGAACTGAATTACAAAACGTTCACCGCCGTCCGCTGCCAGCTTAACTGCTGCCAGCGCTGTTTCCGGTGACATCATACTGCGTTCATGCTCAGAGGCATAGCAATAACGGCAGGCAAAGTTGCACTGGCCGGTCAGGCTCAGCACTAACATTTTAATGCTCATCTGCTCTGTCCTCCAGCTCGCCCTCCATATCAAGGTAGAGCTTTTGCAGCTCCTCCTTAGTTTCCGGCTTAGCCTGCCACAGTCCGCGCTGCTCTGCCT
>OHPJ01000666.1_pt1 | contig 13915 bp, 8 predicted proteins | sample 1577701 | NCBI WGS metagenome assembly OHPJ01 (sample SAMEA3879517, study PRJEB24766) | human gut metagenome | biome: human-associated habitat; feature: feces | place: USA | collected 1985/1987 | reverse complement strand
TCTTCGTCCACAATATTCTCGTATAATCTTACTTCTGCTTTCACTGCGGTTGGTGCTGCTACCCAGTGAATGGTTCCTTTTACCTTTCTTCCATCCGGGCTGTTTCCGCCTCTGGATTCCGGGTCATAGGTACAGTGAATCTCTGTCACTTTTCCGTTCTCGTCTTTTACAAAGCTGTTGCATTTCACAAAATATGCATGCATCAGACGCACTTCGTTACCCGGGAACATACGGAAATATTTTCTCGGCGGTTCTTCCATGAAATCTTCTCTGTCAATGTAAAGTTCTCTTGCAAACGGAACCTTACGGCTGCCTAGAGCTTCATTTTCCATATTATTGACCACATCAAAGTATTCTATCTGATCTTCCGGATAATTGTCAATAATAACCTTAATTGGATCTAATACTGCCATCACGCGGGAACGTTTTAATTTCAAATCCTCACGGATACAATATTCTAACATTGCATAATCTACCGAACTGTTTGCCTTGGAAACGCCGCACAGCTCTACAAACATTTTAATAGACTCCGGTGTAAAGCCTCTTCTTCTCAAAGCGGCAATGGATACCAGACGCGGGTCATCCCATCCATCTACAATATGCTCCTCTACCAGCTTCTTAATGTAACGCTTACCGGTTACCACATTGGTAAGATATAATTTTGCAAACTCAATCTGCTTTGGTGGATTCTCATACTCTAACTCACGGACAACCCAGTCATATAAAGGTCTGTGGTCTTCGAATTCCAGCGTACAGATAGAATGTGTAATTCCTTCAATGGCATCCTCGATTGGATGTGCAAAATCATACATCGGATAAATGCACCATTTATCCCCTGTATTCTGATGAGTCATATGTGCCACACGGTAAATAACCGGGTCACGCATATTCATATTTGGAGAAGCCATATCAATTCTGGCACGCAATACCTTCTCACCGTCTGCATACCTGCCATCTTTCATTGCTTCAAACAGTTCTAAGTTCTCTTCTACACTTCTACCGGCTGACGGATCTTCTTTTCCCGGCTCCTTTAAGGTTCCGCGGTACTCGCGCATCTCTTCTGCGCTTAAGTCAGAAACATATGCTTTCCCTTTCTTAATCAGTTTTACAGCTGCTTCATACATCTGGTCAAAATAATTGGATGCGAAAAACAATCTGTCGCCCCAATCCGCACCCAGCCATTTAATATCCTCTTTGATTGACTCTACGAATTCGCTTCGCTCTTTGGTCGGATTGGTATCGTCAAAACGCATATTAAATAAGCCGTTATACTCCTGTGCAAGTCCATAATTTAAAAGAATAGATTTGGCATGTCCGATATGCAAATAGCCATTTGGCTCCGGTGGAAATCTGGTATGCACCGTTTTACAATGTCCTTCTGCTAAATCTTTGTCAATAATCTGCTCAATAAAATTCTTGGAGACAGCTTCGTTTTCCATTTTGTCTTCCTCCTGGGTTCGTTTCTTCACTAATATATCTATTATAAAGTCAAACGCCCGCTAAATCAATAACGATTTTTGGAGTTCCGTCAAAATGTTGTCCGGTCGCGTTTTCCTTTTCTAGCTGTGCTTAATATGCTGATGGGTAAACAGGTGATCCTGACAATATTCGTAATTGCCATCGCACTTGGAGCAGAAACGGAATTCCAGGTTTGGATCATCCAGCTCAGTTCTTCCACAGACTGCACATTTATGCTTTGTCACCATGCTGCCTCTCCTCGGCTCCCGCATCTGAGCCTTAAATACCTGCTTCCGGTGAATTTCCTTCGGGGATACCCTTCTGTAATTTCTGGTAGACAGGAAGAAAATCAGGAAGTTTAAAATAGACATAATGATAGCAATTCTTCCGCCCCAGCTGGTTAAAATCAGATTAATTGCAATCAGTACTGCATATACCACTGCCATCCACTTCATTTTTACCGGAATAATAAAGAACAGTAAAATCTGCATTTCCGGATACATGACCGCAAAGGCAAGGAATATGGTCAGATTGATATAATTCGTAGTGAAAGTAAGGCTTGAAATCAATGAAATTGTTTCTAAGCTTCCTGTTCCGGCTGCTGCATATATTCCATATAAAATAAACGCTCCGATTACGGTAAATAACATTCCGCCGAAAATATAAACATTAAAACGGAACGTGCCCCAGCTCCGTTCCAGTGCAGAACCAAGCTGATAATAAAGAAGCGCCATAATCAGCAGTGAGAATACTCTGGTGTCTGTCGGCATCAGAATCCAGGTAATCAGTCTCCATACCTGTCCATGCAGAATATGATAAGGGCTTAAGGTCAGCATCAACATAAAGTTCGGATTTACCGTATAAATCACAAATCCGATGCAATATGCTGCAATCAGATAAATCATCAGATTCGGGATGGCGTATTTTCCAATTTTACGCTCCATTTTATTCAAAAAATTCATATTACACCTCATATTTCATAAATTAGTTTATTGCAATCTATCTACTATTATAGAAGTATCCCCAAAGATTTGTCAACGACACTGGGATTTCTTCATAAAAATTTCAGATTCCCCACTATTTCTAAACAATCCATAAATTCTTTTATTAGGAATTGTTTTTTGAAAAATACTGTCGTATAATGGATTTTGTTTTGGAATTTATGAAACACATTATTAATATGAAGTAACAGACTAATACAGGGTGATTATTATGGAAAACAAAAATCTTAACAAACTGGGAATAGACATCGGTTCCACAACCGTTAAAATTGCTGTTCTTGGAAAAAATAACGAGCTGCTGTTTGCAGACTACGAAAGACATTTTGCCAATATCCGTGAAACCTTAACGGATTTATTAAAAAAGGCATTTGATAAGCTTGGGAATTTAAAGCTGGCACCGATGATTACCGGTTCCGGCGGACTTACCCTTGCCAAACATCTTGGCATTCCGTTTGTGCAGGAGGTTATTTCCGTATCTACTGCCTTACAGGACTATGCGCCACAGACTGACGTTGCCATTGAGCTTGGTGGTGAGGATGCCAAAATTATTTATTTTGAAGGTGGTAATGTGGAGCAGCGTATGAATGGTATCTGTGCCGGTGGTACCGGTTCCTTTATTGACCAGATGGCATCTTTGATCCAGACAGATGCATCCGGTCTGAATGAGTATGCCAAAAATTATGATGCCATCTATCCGATTGCTGCACGATGCGGTGTATTTGCAAAAACCGATATCCAGCCATTGATTAATGAAGGTGCTACCAGAGAGGACTTATCTGCTTCTATTTTCCAGGCAGTCGTAAACCAGACCATCAGTGGTCTTGCCTGTGGAAAACCAATCCGTGGTCACGTTGCTTTCTTAGGTGGACCACTGCACTTCCTTTCTGAATTAAAGGAAGCTTTCATCCGCACCTTAAAACTGGATGATGAACACATTATTGCACCGGAAAATTCCCATCTGTTTGCAGCCATTGGTTCTGCATTAAATTATAAAGAAGATGTCACTTACGATTTATCCGATATTTTAGACAAATTGTCTTCTGATATTAAAATGGAATTTGAAGTAGCCCGTATGGAGCCTCTTTTTGCAACCCAGGCTGACTATGACGCCTTTACTGCCCGTCATAACGGACACAATGTAAAGACAGCGGATCTTTCTACTTACAAAGGAAACTGCTACCTTGGAATCGATGCCGGTTCCACCACAACCAAAATTGCGCTGGCAGGAGAAGACGGTTCTCTTCTCTACTCTTTCTATAGCAGCAACAACGGAAGTCCTTTGGCTACTGCCATCAAATCCATCAAAGAAATCTATTCCTTATTACCAGCGGATGCACATATTGTACACTCCTGCTCCACCGGTTATGGAGAGGCTTTATTAAAAGCTGCCCTTATGCTGGATGACGGTGAGGTAGAAACCGTTGCCCACTACTATGCAGCGGCTTTCTTTGACCCGGATGTAGACTGTATCTTAGACATCGGTGGTCAGGATATGAAATGCATCAAGATTAAGAACCAGACCGTTGACAGTGTTCAGTTAAATGAAGCCTGCTCTTCCGGATGCGGTTCCTTTATCGAGACTTTTGCGAAATCATTAAATTACAGTGTGCAGGATTTTGCCAAAGAAGCTTTATTTGCTGAAAATCCGATTGACCTTGGAACCCGTTGTACCGTATTTATGAATTCCAAGGTAAAACAGGCTCAGAAGGAAGGTGCAAGCGTTGCTGATATTTCCGCCGGTCTTGCTTATTCCGTTATCAAGAATGCTCTTTTCAAGGTTATCAAGCTTTCCGATGCAAAGGATTTAGGTGAGCATATCGTAGTTCAGGGTGGAACCTTCTACAATGATGCGGTACTCCGGAGCTTTGAAAAAATTTCCGGCTGTGAAGCGGTAAGACCTGATATTGCAGGAATCATGGGTGCTTTTGGTGCTGCTTTAATTGCAAGGGAGCGTCATGAGGAAGGTTACCAGACTTCCATGCTTTCCATTGATGAAATCAATGCACTGACCTTTGATACCAAGCTGACCCGCTGTCAGGGATGTACCAACCACTGTCTTTTAACCATCAACCGTTTCTCCGGCAACCGTTCCTACATTACCGGTAACCGTTGTGAACGTGGACTTGGCAAAGAAAAGAATAAAGAAAATATTCCAAACCTTTTTGAATATAAGAATGAACGGCTTTTTGCTTATCCTCCACTGAAGAAAGAAGAAGCCACCCGCGGAACCGTAGGACTTCCGAGAGTATTAAATATGTATGAGAATTACCCATTCTGGGCAACCTTCTTTGCAGCTTTAAAATTTGAAGTAGTACTCTCTCCACAGTCAACCAGAAAGATTTACGAGCTTGGTATTGATTCCATTCCAAGCGAGTCCGAATGTTATCCGGCCAAGCTTGCCCACGGTCATGTATCCTGGCTGATTCAGCATCAGGTAGATTTCATTTTCTACCCATGTATTCCTTATGAAAGAAATGAATTCCCGGATTCTAACAATCACTACAACTGCCCGATTGTTACATCCTATGCCGAAAATATCAAGAATAATGTAGATGAAATTACTTCAGGTCAGGTTCGTTTCTTAAATCCTTTTATGGCATTTACCAACCTTGACGTTCTGACCGAGCAGTTAGTACATACCTTTACCGAAGAGTTCTCCATTCCGGCAGAAGAAATCAAAGCTGCCGCGAAAACTGCATGGCAGGAGCTTTCCAATGCCAGAGAGGATATCAAGCACAAAGGAGAAGAAACTTTAGCATATTTAAAAGAGACTGGAAAACGTGGTATTGTACTTGCCGGCCGTCCATATCATGTGGATCCGGAAATCAACCATGGTATTCCGGAACTGATTAATTCCTATGGTCTAGCTGTACTTACAGAGGATTCCGTAGCACATCTCCATGAAGTAGAGCGTCCGCTTATTGTTATGGACCAGTGGATGTATCACTCCAGACTGTATGCTGCAGCAAACTTTGTAAAGACACAGGATAACCTTGATTTAATCCAGTTGAATTCCTTCGGTTGTGGATTAGATGCCGTTACAACAGACTGCGTCAATGACATTCTAAGCAAATCCGGCAAGATTTATACCTGCCTGAAAATTGATGAAGTAAATAACTTAGGTGCCGCAAGAATCCGTATCCGTTCTCTTCTTGCTGCTATCCGTGTCAAAGAAAAACGTCAGGAAAAACGTACCATCGTTCCCGCTAACTTTAACCGCGTAGTATTTACCGAAGAGATGCGTGACAGTTACACAATTCTCTGTCCGCAGATGTCACCGATTCATTTCGAACTCTTAGAGCCTGCTTTCCAGGCTGCCGGATATCATCTGGTTGTACTTGACAATGATAACCGTGACTCTGTAGATGTAGGATTAAAATATGTAAATAATGATGCCTGCTACCCTTCCCTTATGGTTGTCGGTCAGATTATGAGTGCTGTTATGTCCGGAAAATATGATATGACAAAGACTGCTATTTTAATCTCCCAGACCGGTGGTGGATGTCGTGCCAGCAACTATATCGGTTTCATCCGCCGTGCCTTGGAAAAAGCCGGTTATAAAAACGTTCCGGTTATTTCCATCAACTTAAGCGGCTTAGAGAAGAACCCAGGCTTTAAATTTACACCACAGCTTATCCAGCACGGTCTTTATGCCCTGGAGTTTGGCGATATTTTCATGCGCTGTCTCTACCGCACCAGACCTTATGAGGAAGTACCTGGTTCTGCCAATGCACTTCATGAGAAATGGAAGGAACGTGTCATTGCATTTATTTCCAGGAAGGGCTTTGTCTCCCACCGGAAATACAAAAAGATGTGCCGTGAAATCATCCGTGACTTCGACCGTCTTCCGATGAAAGACATTAAGAAACCTAAGGTTGGTGTCGTTGGTGAGATTCTGGTTAAATTCCTTCCAGCCGCAAATAATTATCTGGTAGACTTACTGGAGTCCGAAGGTGCTGAGGCTGTTGTTCCTGACCTTACCGACTTCCTGCTCTACTGCTTCTATAACCAGAACTTTAAAGCAGAACACCTTGGCATGAGCAGGAAATCCGCAAGAGTCTCAAACCTCGGTATCAGATTTTTCGAATGGCTCCGTTCCGCTGCCCGTGACGAATTTGAAAAGAGTGAACACTTTGATCCACCTGCCCACATTGAAACACTGGCAAAATATGCTTCTGAGATTGTATCACAGGGTAACCAGACCGGTGAAGGCTGGTTCTTAACCGGTGAAATGTTAGAGCTGATTCATACCGGAACCAATAATATCGTATGTACACAACCATTTGCCTGTCTGCCAAACCATGTGGTTGGTAAAGGTGTTATCAAGAAGCTGCGTCACCAGTACCCTCTTTCTAACATCGTGGCTATCGACTATGACCCGGGTGCCAGTGAGGTTAACCAGTTGAACCGTATCAAACTGATGCTCTCTACTGCCAACAAGAACCTTGCAAAGGATTGATTCTTTTATGCAAACAATGACGATTATTGTACCCTGCTATAATGAAGAAGAAGCACTTCCGTATTTTTACGAAGAGATTTCAAAAATCAGACAACAGCTTACAGAGATTTCTCTTAAGCTGCTGTTTATCAATGATGGCTCAACGGACAATACCCTTGCCATTCTAAAAAAACTTGCTTCTTCCGATAACAGTGTATATTATATTTCCTTTTCCCGTAATTTTGGAAAAGAAGCGGCTATTTATGCCGGTCTGAAAAATTCGACCAGTGATTATACTGCCATTATGGATGCAGATTTACAGGATCCGCCTTCCCTGCTTCCTTCGATGCTTCACGCCATCCGGGAAGAAGGCTATGATTCGGTTGCCACACGACGGGTAAACCGCAAAGGAGAACCGCCTGTCCGCTCTTTCTTTGCCCGGATGTTCTATAAGCTTATCCGCAAAATGTCCGATACAGATATCGTAGATGGTGCCAGAGATTTCCGGTTGATGAACCGTCCTTTTGTGGATGCGTTGTTAGAATTAAATGAATACAACCGCTTTTCCAAGGGGTTATTTGGCTGGGTCGGTTTCCGTACCAAATGGATTGAATTTGAAAATACAGAGCGGATTGCCGGAGAAACCAAATGGTCTTTCTTCCAGCTGGTCCGCTACTCCTTAGACGGAATGATATCCTTCTCTACAGCTCCGTTAAAGCTTGCATCCTTTACCGGAATGTTTATGTGTATCATTTCCTTCCTTGCGATTATCTTTATTATTGTAAGGCAGCTTTTATTCGGCGGCTCCGCTTTCGGCTGGCCGTCCATGGCATGTATCGTTATCTTTATCGGAGGTATCCAGCTTCTGTGCATCGGAATCTTAGGTTCCTACCTTTCCCGCACTTATATGGAGGTTAAAAAACGGCCAATTTATGTCTGCCAGGAAAGCAATTTAAGCCCAGATAAAGCTGTTAAATCTGAATGAAAAAATGATTAAACGGAAAGTTTATAAACTTTTAAGAAATCCGCAGCGTCCCATAAATACTGGTGTTGCGGATTTTTGTTAGCACTCTTTTCTAAAGAGTGCTAATTTTCTATTGACTTTTAAATTTGCAAAGTATAATATTTCTATTAGGATTTGTAGTCTGACACTACAAAATAGAACAAGAAATTATATAGAGAAAGAAAAGGAGTGTTTTAAATGAGTAATAAACATGGAAATTTATCAATTAGCAGCGATAACATTTTTCCGATTATAAAGAAATGGATGTATTCCGATCATGACATTTTCTATCGTGAACTGATTTCCAATGGCTGTGATGCCATTACCAAATTAAAGAAGCTGGAAATGATGGGCGAATATACCCTTCCAGCCGATTATAAGCCTGAAATCCACGTTATTGTCAACCCAGACGATAAAACCCTTACCTTCATCGATAACGGTCTTGGAATGACCGCTGATGAAGTAGAAGAATATATCAACCAGATTGCATTCTCCGGTGCTACCGATTTTCTGGAGAAATACAAAGATAAAGCCAACGAAGACCAGATTATCGGTCATTTCGGACTGGGCTTCTATTCCGCTTTCATGGTTGCAGATGAGGTTCACATTGATACCCTTTCTTATAAAGATGGTGCTACTGCTGTTCACTGGGAATGCGATGGCGGTACAGAATTTGATATGAAAGACAGTGACCGTACCGAAGTCGGCACCAAAATTACTCTATTCTTAAATGAAGATGCTTTGGAATTTGCCAACGAATATCGTGCAAGAGAAGTCATTGAGAAGTACTGCTCTTTCATGCCGGTACCAATCTATCTGACCAAGGCAAATGCAGAGCCACAGTATGAGACCATCCAACCGGAAGATAAATTAGATACCGATACTGTCATTGAAACAATCGTTGAAGAAGCAAAGACAGAAGAAAAAGAAAATGAAAATGGCAAAAAAGAAGTCGTAGAAGTATCTCCAAGAACCGAAAAGCTTAAGATTTTAAAACGTCCGGTTCCATTGAATGATACGAACCCACTGTGGACTAAGACTCCGAGCGAATGTACCGACGAAGAATACAAAACTTTCTACCGGAAAGTATTTATGGATTATAAAGAGCCTTTATTCTGGATTCACCTGAATATGGACTATCCATTTAACTTAAAAGGTATTCTGTACTTCCCGAAGATTAATACGGAATACGATTCCATCGAAGGAACTATTAAATTATATAATAATCAGGTATTTATCGCAGATAACATTAAGGAAGTGATTCCGGAATTCTTAATGCTCTTAAAGGGCGTGATTGACTGTCCTGACCTTCCGCTTAATGTTTCCCGTAGTGCTCTGCAGAACGATGGCTTTGTAAAGAAGATTTCCGATTACATCAGCAAAAAAGTTGCAGATAAATTAATCGGTATGTGCAAGACCGAAAAAGAAAGCTACGAAAAATACTGGGATGACATCAGCCCATTTATCAAATTCGGCTGCTTAAAAGATACCAAGTTCTGTGACAAGATGAATGATTACATTCTCTTTAAGAACTTAGATGATAAGTACCTTACTCTTCCGGAGCTTCTGAAAGAAGACGAAAAAGCAGATGAAAATACGGAAGGTAGTACCGAAGATACCGCTTCTGACAATGCTTCTGATGCTGATAAGACCGCTGATACTGCTTCTAACTCAGAAGAAAAGGATGAAAGAAAACCGATTTACTATGTTACCGATCCGGTTCAGCAGGGACAGTATATCAAGATGTTCAAGGAACAGGGCATGGATGCAGTTATCTTAAATCACAATATCGATACCTCCTTCATCAGCCAGTTAGAGCAGCGTAATGAGAAATTCAAATTCATGCGAATCGATGCAGACCTTACCGATTCCCTGAAAGAGGAAAATGCTGAGGATGCCAAAGAGGCAGAAGAAACCCTGTCCAAAGTATTCAAGGATACCTTAAAGAATGATAAGCTTACGATTAAAGCTGCCAAACTGAAAAATGCCGACATTGCTTCTGTTATTACTCTCTCCGAGGAAGGCAGACGTATGCAGGATATGATGAAAATGTATGCCATGAATGGCATGGGCGGTATGGATACTTCCATGTTTGCGGCAGATCAGACACTGACCTTAAATACCAGTCATCCTCTGGTCCAGTACATCTTAAATCACAAAGATTCCGAGCATGTACCAATGTTCTGTCAGCAGCTTTACGATTTAGCTGTTTTAAGCAACCAGCCATTATCCGTAGATGCTATGACAAAATTCATCCAGCGTAGCAACGATATCATGATGTTGCTGGCAAAATAAAAGTTCAAGAAGAACTACCCAAAAGGGAATCTGATTTTCATCAGATTCCCTTTTATAGTTGCCAGCGGCAGATTCTGTAGATTTTTTCTACTATTGTTCTACTCTTCTAACTGATAATACTTATCCAGCACTTCAAAAAAACTGTTGGTGGTTATGGTTCCGTCTGTTTTAAGTTCCAGTTCATCCCAGACTTTTTCATTGAGGCTTGAAGATAAGTCTGCCACAAAAGCGTCATATTCGTCATTAAATGCTTCTTTCTCACGTTTTTTAACAATCTTAACCTTATTTGCATCCGTCAGCTCCTGATTGAATTTATTGATGCACTTGATAAAATAATAACCATCCTCTGTCGCAATGCTTCCTGATATTTCATCATCATTTAAGTTAAATGCAATATCCTCTACTTCCTTTGGCATCTCATCTCTTCCAAAGGTAATATCAATCTGGGCAGCCTCATTATAATCTGCTGCTACTGTCCGGAAATCCTCTCCATTTGCCAGTCTGGATGCCACCTCTCCTGCACGGTTCTGATCCTTTACATAAATCTGCTGTGCTTCCATGACCCTTGCTTCATCATCACTGACTTCCTCATTGACACCGGTTGTTAAAGATGTATACACCTTGCTCGCCAGTGCATAATTCTCATAGAGTTTCTCTATGGTTGCCTCACTGACATCCATATAACTTTTTTCCTCTTCATTCAATGACTCATAATATTCTTTTGCAGCCAGCTTCAAATTGGTCTTTTCCTCTTTACTTAAAGTAATTTCCTTCTGCTCTGCCAGCTGGTCCATGCAGATTACCCGGGTCATTTCCGATAATGTAACGTCCTTCACATACTGCTCTAAATCATCGGTCTGATACTGCTGTTCCCACAAATCGATTCCATAGACATTTCCATATAGATTCTGGTAGTTACAAAGATATACCTTGGCTTCTGCCAAAGATACCTTTTCATGCTCTATCTTAAAAACTTCATTAGCAGATAAGCCTGTTGTAAATACAATGTCATTTTTTCCAAGACTGCATCCACCAAGCAATACAGAAATGCTTAAGACCACTGCGGCAATTTTACTCTTTCGTCCCATGAATTTTCTTCCTTTTCTTATTCGAAAACCAATTCTTTGGTATGTTTTTATGCTTCAAGACTCTTTAATATACTTCTTGCCACGCTGATTCCGTTTGCAGATGCCTGCTGTAATCCTCTGGTTACGCTTGCACCATCACCGATGGCACGCAGACCTTTAATGCTGGTTTCAAAATCTTTGCTGACAACAACTTTATTGGAATAGAATTTTACTTCTACACCATAAAGTAATGTTTCATCACTGGCAATACCAGGTGTAACCTTATCCAATGCCTCTAACATTTCTTCGATATCTACCATAATACGATGTGGGAATACCAGTGATAAATCTCCCGGCACTGCATCCTTTAAGGTTGGAATCAGATTGTTTCTTGCCAGACGTTCCTCTGTAGTTCTTCTGCCCCGCTTAAAATCACCAAATGTCTGTACTAAAATTTTGCCATCACAAAGCATATTGGAAAGCTGTGCAATCTGTTTACCATACTCAATCGGAGTCTTAAATGGCTTGGTAAAGTTCTTGGATACCAGCAATGCAAAGTTGGTATTATTTGTTTTCATATCTTTCGACTTGTAAGCATGTCCATTTACAACCGCAAGTCCGTCATCATAATATTCGGTTGCTACTTCCCCGGATGGATTGGTACAGAAAGTACGCACTTTATCGTCAAAGGTAGGTGTATGATAAACCAGTTTTGCTTCATAAAGGTTTGTATTTAAGAAATCCATAACCTCATCACGCACTTCCACACGGACACCGATATCAACCGTACCTACCTTGGTTTCAATCTCTTTTTCCTTACAGATATGTGAGAACCAGTCTGCGCCTTCACGTCCTACTGCGGAAATGATTTCTTTCGCATAATATGTATCTCCCTTTTCTGTTACAACACCGGTTACGGCATTATCTTCTACCAGAATATCTGCTACCATGGTATTAAAGAGAATCTCCACACCAAGGTCTAACAAATGCTTCTGCAGACGTGCATAAATCTTATATCCTTCTTCTGTTCCAAGATGACGAATCGGACACTCGATTAATTTTAAGTTGGCATTGATTGCTTTTCTACGAATCTCGCGGATTTCTTTTTCTTTATCCACACCATAGACATTGGTGTCTGCACCGAATTTCAGATAAATATCATCCGATTCTTTAATTAAGGATAATGCTTCTTCATATCCTAAGATTTCCGGCAAATTTCCACCTACATCCGGTGATAATGATAATTTACCATCAGAGAATGCACCTGCTCCGGCAAATCCTGTTGTAATTGAACACGGCTGACATCCTACACAGACCTTTGTCTTACGCTTCGGACACTGGCGTTTCTCAATGCTTCTTCCCTTTTCTATCATGAGGACCTTTAAATCCGGTCTTTTTTCCTTTAGTTCATAGGCGCAGAAAATTCCGGACGGACCTGCACCGATAATGATTACATCATAGTTATTGCTCATATTTAATACCCCTTTCGTTTACGCTTCTACCACCAGATATCTGCCATCTGGCAGTGAAAATACTTCTTCTGCTTCTTCAATTTCATGATTACTCATTCCGGATACATCCGCACCGCTTTCGTCTAAAAACTGTTTTACTTCTTTGATGTTGTCACAGATAACCGCCATACAGTCCTCTAAAAACGCTTCTGCCTCTTCTAAACTGTCTGCCACATTTTCATCAAATAACTGTGACTGATGCTCCAAAAAGTAATTCAGACATACCTCATCGTATTCCATTTATTCTTTCCTCCTGTTTTAAGAAAATTTATACACATCAATACCTAATTGTTTTAATTCCTGATAAATCCGGGCAATCGGCAGACCTACTACATTGTTGTAATCACCTTCGATTTTTTCGATAAATGCAGCTGCTTTTCCCTGAATTCCATATGCACCTGCTTTATCCATCGGTTCCCCGGTATCTATATAACGGTTCAGTTCCTCATCTGTAACCGGATACATGGTTACTTTCGTACATTCATAAAAACTGTATTGTACTTTCTTTCCATCCTCCCGCATCCAGAGCGAAACTCCAGTATATACTTCATGGATACCTCCGGAAAGTCCTTTTAACATTGTAAATGCATCCTCCCGGTTCTTCGGTTTACCCAGCACTTTGCCATCCTTTACCACGACGGTATCTGCTCCGATTACCAGACTGTCCTGTTCTCCTACTTTGGCTTCTATCATCTTCTCATAAATCTCTCCCGCTTTCTGCTTCGCCAGATTCATGACAATCTCAGAAGGCGTATCTCCCACCTGCTTTTCTTCTCCCTGTGCCGGAAATACCAGAAAGGTAAGTCCAAGCTGCTCTAAAAGTTCTTTTCTTCGTGGGGAAGCTGATGCTAAAATTATTTTCACGTTTTTTCTCCTTGCGTTCCAGTATATTATAAGTGAGTGGATGAAACGGTTAATAGAAAAGTTTTTACGTCTAAAGGCATTTGCTTTAACCTTTGAAATGCCGAAGTTCTAAGGCATATGTTTTCCTTTTTTCTATAAATACAGTCTTTCCAATGTTTGACAGACACATTGCACGGTTCGCTGCCTGCGGATACATGAATAGGCTTGTTAGAGGCACTTAGAATTTCGTCTGCAACCAGGCAACGCTGGTACAGGGATGTACCAGCGAGGCACAGATG
>OHPJ01000664.1_pt1 | contig 13963 bp, 8 predicted proteins | sample 1577701 | NCBI WGS metagenome assembly OHPJ01 (sample SAMEA3879517, study PRJEB24766) | human gut metagenome | biome: human-associated habitat; feature: feces | place: USA | collected 1985/1987 | reverse complement strand
CGAAGAACGGTACAGTGCCGTTTTCATTTGCAGTACCTACGGACAGGTTGTATTTTGCGTTCAGTGCATTGGTCTGGATGGAGTTTACACCGGCAATATTGCCTTTTTCATCGATAGTTACCTGACCAAGTTTAGCGGATTTCGGAGTGATTTGGCTGTAGTTGCCGTCTGCATCGCCTACATACAGCTCACCGTCACGCAGTGCGGTATTTTTATAGAGTACGCCATTTTTCAGAACTACGTTGCCGATTTCGCCTTCGGTTGCGGTTACTTTGCCGTCTTTATCTACAACCAATTTGCCGTTGGCAGCATAGAATGCGCCGTTGCTGTTTACGAAGAACGGTACAGTGCCGTTTTCATTTGCAGTACCTACGGACAGGTTGTATTTGGAATTCAGTACATTGGTTTGAATTGAGTTTGCATTCGCATTACCATCTTTATCTACAGAGAATTTGCCGTCTGCTGCATAAAATGCGCCGTTGCTGTCTACGAAGAACGGCGTAGTACCATCTGCTTTTGCAGTACCTACTGCTACACTGCCTGCTGTTACTTTGCCACTTGTCCAGATAGTGCCTTTGCTGCCGCTGATGCCTACAAAAGCGTCAGGATCATCTCCTTCAAGATAAATATCTTTCTTCAGAGCAACCTTATATTCCTTGCCACCGTCTTTATTGGGGCCTTCGGTTACAGTAATATTAGCACCATTGGTAACAGTAACATTAGCGTTGCTATCAACATTTGGCGCAGCCATCGCCGGCGCTACGCTTGCACAGGTCATTACACCTGTTGCAATCAGCATTGTCAACAGCTTTTTGGTAGAGCAGCTTTTACTGCCATGATTTTTTGCGATTTCGGAGACAACAACATAAGCGTTGCGTGCTTCGCTCCAAACTACTTTAAAAATTTTGTTCATCAAAAAATCCTCCCATATAAGTATATTTTATATAATGTACGCAGCACTCGCTGCGTGTGGGAACAAGTTAAACAACTATTGTATTAATTATCCTGCGCCGATATTACTGTTTTTCAGTCCCGCGGTCTTGCAGCAGCACTGGCAACAAGCCTTCGCAAAACAGCTTCAAGTACACTTGAGGCTCCTTTACTCCGGTTAACAATTATAATTCGTTTTTATTATAGCACTTTCATTTTTTTCGTGCAAGAGGCAAACTTGTACTAATAGTTTAACTCGCTTATTTTCCAAAAAGTACATTAAGATCCTTGTAAAGCACATACAGACTGATGTTTCCCTGTTTTTCTCAGGCTTTTTTTCGCAAAATATTTTTGAATAATTTTATTATTCTTCTACAATCAGCTTTGGTAAACTATCACTCAACCTTACAAGTATTTTCCTGCAAGAGATTTTTGCAACATGTTGCACTTTTCTCTTCTAAACTCGCCTCGCAGCGCCAAAAATGCAAAAAACGCAAAAGCCCCCAGAGCAGGACAAACCTGCTTCTAAGGCAATCAAACTGAAATGCCAAAACGAACTGCTTTATTTTTCTAAGCTATCACAATCAAGTAAAAAATCATATATGTTCACGGTAAGAATTCCGTATTCATCATAATAGGCCGGGACAATATCCTTGGTAATGATAATTTTTTTGAAGGTATCATCAATATTTTTCAAGGGGCGTACCTCCTGCGCACGTTTCATCTCATCCGGCAAGGAATATGCAGACTGTATATAGTACCTTACTGAGCTCATATTGCAGACAAAATCAACCTCCAGCTGTTTTCTTACTACATTACCGCTGTCATCTCTCACGGCAATAGGCACTACACCCACATCAACGCTGTACCCACGCATGCAAAGCTCATTGTAGATTACATTTTCCATAGAATGAGTTTGTTCAAATTGCCGGAAATTAATGCGCGCATTACGCAACCCCAGATCAGAAAAATAATATTTCTTCGGAGTATCAATATAGGCCTTGCCCTTTACATCATAGCGCGAAGCCGCTTCAATTAAAAAGGAATCTTCTAGGCAATCCAGATACTTTTTAATAGTGGTAGAAGTAATTTTGGATTTTTTGACACTTTTAAAGGTATTTTTCAGCTTTTCATAATTAGTTAAAGAGCCAATGGCCGAAGCCAGTATATTAAGTAAATCCTCCATTTCTCCCTTATTACGGATACGGTTGCGCTTATAAATATCACTCAAATAAATTTCACTCAACAAATTCTGCAAAGCGGCAGCCTTTTCGGCAGTCCCTTCACGCAGCACAACTACCGGAATTCCTCCGTAAAGCATATATTCCGCCAAGCCCATATACTTATCGCCGGGATAAACACTCATAAATTCGGCAAAGCTAAGCGGATACATATGCATCTCATCGCCGCGTCCGGCAAATTCCGTAATAATATCCTTGGAAAGAAATTTAGCATTACTGCCGGTAACATATACATCCATATTCGCCTTGCGCAAATACCCGTTAAGCACAGCTTCGAAGCAATCCATTTCCTGTACCTCATCGAGCAGCAGATAATACATACCCTCATCAGCAAGCCTGCTGTTAACATAAGCCATAAACTTTTCCGGATTTACGCCACGCTTTTCCTTTTCCATGGCAATAAGACTTTCACCTATCTTTTGCAAATCATCGGCGGAGTCGAAAGCAAAACAGATAATATGCGCATCATCTATACCGCATGAAAGCAGATGCTGATAAAATATAGTGTTCAGCAGATAGGATTTACCGCATCTGCGAATACCTGTAATAATTTTAATCAACCCGTTATGCTTGCGTTTTATCAGCTTGTCCAAATAAAAATCTCTGCGTATTTCCATTAGCTCACCTTCTTTAGAAGAGATTTTTGCAACATGTTGCATTTTTCTCTTCTAAATTTGCCTTTTTCTTCCCAACATTCACCCTAAATACCATTTCTGCAAGAGATTTTTGCAACATGTTGTACTTTTCTCTTCTAAACTTGCCTCGCAGCGCCAAACTCGCCGCCAAAACGCAAAAGCCCCCGAAGCAGGGCAAGCCTGCTTCAGGGGCAATCAGGTTAAATTTTATTTTGCTTTCGGTCCCAGGCCGTACTTTTTCAGATAACGGTACAGGGTCACACGGCTGACATCAAGCATGGTTGCCAGCTTACTGATATTGCCGCCAGCAGATTTCCAGGCTGCAATAAAGGCTTCCTTGTCATACTTCCAAGAGCGCTCCAAGGTTTTGTCACCGGGCAGCTTAATATTTTCTGCTTCGATGATGCTGCCGGGAGTGTGGAAGAAGGCCTGCTCGATAACACCCTGCAGCTGCTTGATGTTACCCGGCCAGCTGCAGGACAGCAGCAGGGAAACAGCTTCGGGAGAAAGGCGTTTTTGCGGCAGGTTGTGCTGTGCGGACATTTCCACCAGAATATGCGAAGCGATAACCTCGATATCCTTCACGCGCTCGCGCAGAGGCGGCACGCGCATGGTGGTATCCAGCACCAGCTCATACAGATTACGAGAGAACAGGCCCTTATCTGCCAAGCGCTTGAGATTGGAATCGCAGGCAGCAATTACGCGCACGTCGAACGTACGCGGTTCGCCGCCCTTTTCCGTTGCAGGCAGGCCATGCGTCAGCGCATCAGCCAGCTTGTCGCCCATTTCTAGCGGCAGTTTTTCTACCTCGTCGAGGAACAGCGTACCGCCGATAGCAAGCTCCAGCTTGCCTGCGGACTGCTGTCCGTCCTCATTGGTGCCGAAGAATTCAGCCTCCAGCTCTGCCATAGATGCGTTGTGACATTTTACCGCAATCAGCGGAGCGGCAGCGCGAGGGCTAGCCTGATGAATGCCGTGTGCCAAGCGCTGCTTGCCGGTACCGGGCTCGCCCTGCAGCAGGATGTTGTGGTCGGTGCGGGCAACGCGGCTTGCCTTATGCTGCAGCGCCAAAAATTCGCTGGTTTCGCCAACCATGCTGTACAGGCTGTAACGGCTGCTGTAACCGGTTGCATGAGCAATGGTTGTTTTCAAATCCTCGATGGACATAGAAAGCACCAAAGCACTTTCTACCTCGCTGCCAACCTTAATAGGCATAACAGTGGTAATATCCTCAAAGGTTCTGTCTTGGGTAATCCAGGTGATTTCACGACGCTGTGTTGCTACGCCATGCAACGCTTTTTTGATAGGAATATGCTCGTAGTTCAGGAACACGTCCTCCAGACGCTCATGTCCCTCCAAACGCTTGCGGCCGTTTTCGTTGCAGTATTTCACGCTGCCGTCCTTGCCCAGCCAGTAAACGGTTACCGGCAGCTGCTCCATCATAATGCGGTTGATGCTCCAGGCCTCCAGCATGTTCAGGTGCTGTTCGATGGAATATTTCATCGTCATCAGCAGGCTCAAAAGCAAATCATAGGGCAAATCGTTCTGGTCCAGAGAAAAGAAGGAAATAATATAGCGGATTTTGCCGTTTACGCAGATAGGCGCACTGCAGGCATCGCCGGAATGGCTGTCCTTAATCCACATTTCTGGACCGAACATCAAAAAGGGCACGTTATGCTCGCGCGCAATGCTGATGCTGGAGGTACCAACATCCTCCTCCAGCACGCGCATACCCTGAATATCCTCGATAATGCGTTGGAAGAACGGCATAGCATAGTTTTTGATTACATAACCGTTTTCGTCAATCAGCAGCATGCTCAGGTTATGGATATTGAAATGCTGCTTGCTCTGCTCATACAGACCGTCAACATATTTGACAATGAACTCATGTGTCTTTTGGTGTGCGATAATCTCTTCGTGGCTCAGCTTATTGATTTTGGGCATAGTCTCGTGCGGCAGATGCATAGCACGGCAACGCTGCCAGCTGTCGGCAACCCACGGATGCACGTTGGGGTCAACAATACCCTCTTCCATAAACTTTCTGTAATAAGAAGCCAGCTTATCCTTATTTCTTCTCTCACGAATCATGTTTTATACCCTCCCCAGCTGTCCGGCAGTCGGCTGCCGTCAGCAGAACTTTTATTTATAAACCTCGCCGTTCGTAATCAACACCCGGCGTGCTCCATAATAGCGTTGTTTCCAGTAATCGTCCTTCAGCGACGAAAGGATTACACCTTTGGACGAGGATGCGCTCCAAAATTGTCCGTCACCGGCATAAATACCCACATGCGACGCGCCCGCGGCGTAGGTGGTAAAGAATACCAAATCGCCGGGCCGCAGCTGCTTCTGCGTTACAAAAATCCCCTGTAACGCCTGCTCGTCTGCCAGTCGCGGCAGCTTGGCCTTGCAGTCCTTAAACACATACTGCACGTAACCGGAGCAGTCAAAGCCCTTGGTCGTGGTTCCGCCAAACACATAGGGAACACCCTTGTATTTGGCTGCACGGCTGACGATTTCCTTGCCCTTAACCTTGGGGATGCCTTCCTTGGCAAAGGCCTCCCAGGTCAGCTTCTGATAGGTTGCATCATTCAGCTCACCGTCCGCCTTCAGCTTGTGCTGCTTCTGGAAGCTTTTCAGCGCGCTGCTGGTAGCCTCCGTCATGCGTCCGCTGGGGCGTTCGTCACTGAAGCCCAGCACCTGCAGCTTTTGCTGTGCCACCTTCAGGCGCCAGTTGCTTTGCTGCACCTGCACCTTGGACTGCTGTTTGTCCTTAGTTTTTTTAGACTTTTTAGCAGCGGCTTTCTTCGCCTTTTTCTCAGGCTTCACCTGCTTGGACGCCTTCACTGCGGCAGCAGGCTTGGTTGCGGCATCACTTTTGACGGCAACAGGCTCCGGCACCGCCTTCACAGGCTGCGCCTCGCTTACAGCCGGCGGCGTTGCCACCGGTGCCTTATGCGGTTTGTTGCTGACAATAGGCGCTGCAGCCTGTGCCTGCCATGTCAGGCTGCAGGCCAGCATGATTACGGTCAGCACAGAAGCCAGCTTCTTTTTCATCTTCATCAGCCCCGCTCAAATGCAAAATTAAAAATTAATTGTAGTTATATACGTCCCAGCTTTTCAGCTTGCTCAGCTGAGCAATACTGTAATCAATATCGCGCAGCAGACGCTGCTTGTCATGCGGCAGCGTTGCTGCCAGCTGAACGTAGTTCGATACATGGTTGCTGCGGAAGAGGCAGTGCCTGTCCGCAGGTAAATCTATATTTTCTATTATCAGCTTCAGCTCGCGCATCAGTCCTGCCGGTGAAAGCGGATTGAATTTGCCTGCCTCGTACTGGTCCAGCAGCTCACTGCCGCGGTACAGCATCAGGCAAAGTGCACTCAAATGCGTCGGCTTGATAATATTAATCGCCTTAGCAGTTGCCAGTGCGTGGCGTTCTCTGCCCTCTGCACCTGCCAGGCCCAGAATAATCATCATCGAAAGCTTCATGCCACTGGCGGTAACTCTGCGTCCCGCTTCTACCGCCTGTTCGGCATCAACACCCTTGTTGACAGCCTTCAGCGTAGCGTCGTCGCCTGTTTCCATGCCGTAATACAAAAGCTTCAGGCCTGCTTCCTTCAGCTGGCGCAGCTCCTCCTCGCTCTTGCGCAGGATATCCTTGGGTGCAGCATAGCTGGCAACTCGCTGCAGATGCGGAAACTGCTCGCGCAGTACCTGCAGAATCTTCAGCAGCTTGGCCGTCGGCAGCACCAAAGCATCGCCGTCCGCCAAAAAGACGCGGCGCACCTTGTTCTTGCCGTAATGGGCCGCCAGTGCAATCTGACGGGAAATTTCTTCATCCTTCAAAATCTGAAAGGGAACACCTCTGTACATGTTGCAGTAGGTGCATTTATTATGTGCGCAGCCGCGCGTAACGCGCAAAATAAAGCTGCGTGCCTCACTGGGAGGTCTGAAGACTGGTGTGTCATAAGAATCAAAAAACATTTCTACTATTCTACCTCATTTTACTTTGATTGATTTGGCGCCAGTTTGAGATCTCAGAGATTTTGTAAAGTATAGTACACTTTAATATTATTATACTAGATTTTTCGCCATTTGTAACGTCCAACTGAAAACTTTTTGTTACTTTTTTTACAGAGATTTTGTGAAACATTGTCAGAGTGTAAAATAAGTGTGATTTTCCGCGCCTGCAGGCAACAGCAAGGACGCTTGGGCAGGCAAAAACGGACGTAACAGCATATACCCGCACACAAAAAAATACGCCTGCGGGCACAAACAACAGCATCGCCGCAGGCGCACAAAGGAGGCTGGCACAGCTCAGCCTCCGATGCTTCATATTATTTTTTCGGTAAGCATAACGCTTTACAGCATCAGCTTATCATTTGCGTTTTCTGCGCAGGAAGAAGAAGGCAGCTCCACCGATGATAATTACGCCGCCGATAATCGTCAGCAGGCCAAAGCCATCATCGTCATCCTCATTTTCTTCCTCATCCTCGGCAGCAGGCAGCTCTGCCGTGCCCACAGCCACCGGCCATTGGCTCTTCATCTCGCCATGGACTGCCGTAACGGTAACAACGCCGTCAGCCTTGCCAATCAGCTTGCCATCTTCGATAACGGCAATTTTTTCATCGCTCACGCTCCACTCCGGTGTCACGCCGTCAGCCTCGCCCACAACGTAGGCCTCCAGCTTCAGCGCCTCGTCTATTCCCAAGTGCGCCGGCAGATTTGGAGCCTCCAGCTTCGGCTCATAGGCAGTAATCTGCGTCATAAAGGCCTTTTCACCCTTTTCCAGCAGCAGCTTGCCGCTAATCGTCGCAGTTCCCGGCTTCACAGCCAAAAGCTGCACATCGCCGTCCACCTTCACTATATCACTATTGGAAGAACGTAAATCAGTTACATTATAGCCTACGCAGCCCGGCAGCGAAGCAACTATGCGTGTACGCTCGCCCACCTTCAGGCTGGCCTCCTCCGGAGCCACCGTCACCAACGGACTAAGCTCGGAAGCTGCGGTTGCAGGCAGGTCGGGGGCATCCTCGTCGCCCTCCAGCTCGCCGCTTTCGATTGCAGGGCCTTCCAGCTCATCCTCTTCTACAAGCGGTGCTCTTTTGGCAGCCAGCATATTGATTGGATCACCGTAAATAAGGTTTACCTCATCCTCTTTATCGTTGCGGTACACAGCGCTCAAATCGGCAGCTACCAAAAATTTGGCAATAACCTCGCCCTCATCATCCAGCACCGTCAGCTGGTAGAACCAGCCGTCCACAGGCTCCTCCGCATAGAGCAGCTTATAATCATCGGCATCATCCGGCAGACCTGTCTGCTTTTCCGGCAGGCCGGCAAGCAGCGCAGCGGCAGCAGCCTCGGATACATCAAAGCTGTCCTCGTTGAATCTGTATTCACCCTGAACATCAAGCGGCAGCGGTCCGTCCTGATAGGCGGTAATGCTCTTGTCCTTCAGTACGAAGCGCAGCTCTACCGTATCATTATTTTTGTAATCCACCTCGGCAATACCGTCGCCATCTTCATTAATTTCAAAAACACCGGCAGTAACGAAATCCTCCGCACTGTCCTCTTCCTCACTGCCGCGCATAACCTTCAGCTCGTAAAGATATTTATCATCGCCCAAGGGCTTGATATTCAGCACGCCGTTATTATACTGGCTGCTTTCGGTCCACACATAGCAGCCTGCCGTATTCTTCCAGTCATTTTTAGAGGCGGCGCCTGCCTGCAGCGTCAGACTGCACAGCAGCAGGGCAAGCATAACAGCTACGATAATACGCATCATTTTTTCTTTCATTATGCTCCCCTCCTCAAATGCTCAGACGGAATTTGGCAGTTTTGGGATTAACGCCATCCATCCAATACTTCACGGTATATACGCCCTTAGCACATTTTTTGCCGCTGTTGCCGCTCGCCCAGCCGTTCCAGCTGAAGGCAAAATCCTGATTGGCGTTTCTTGCCTTATATTTCGTGCTGTAGACCAGCTTGTTGTTTTTATTGAAAATCTGGGCATAGCAGGTCTTGCCCGTAGAATTATTCTTTTTGAAATACAGGCGCTGGTAAACATCGCCATTGCCCTTGCGTATAATCTTGGACGCACGGAACTGCATCTTGCTCTGCGGCTTGTAGCTGATGTTGACAGTTTTTTTAACCGCACCGCCCTTGCCGAAGCTGCTGGTCGTTACCAAGCGATATCTGCCGGGCTTCAGGTTTTTCATATCATAGCTGTAGGGTACAAAGCGGAAATATTTATCACCGTCATAGTACCATTTTTTCAGCTCGCGCTGCTTCCAGCGCACAACAACCTTATTATCCTTGTTGAGCAGCACCGCCTTATCCTTCATAGGCCCCTTGCCCTCTACATAGCGCTGCACATTCAGCTTGGTACCGTTTACCTTAATAGTTGTTTTGTACTGCGTCGCCGCCCACGCCAATGCCGTAAAAGCCACGAGCATTGCCAGGCATGCCCCGAGCACAACCTTCAGCCGTTTCATTTTTCCGCCTCCTAACCGCCGGATATAAAAAGACCCGGCATATACTTCTTCATTTAAAGTATATACCGGGTCAAGAATAACTATAAGTAACCTTTAGTTAAGAGTTGGGGAAAAAGCGCTCCAGCTGATGTCTTTTATTTTTAGCCGCCGCATCAATCTGCAGCTTGGCAAAAATTTTGTTGAGATATTGCTTAATCGTCCCCTCCGACAACGACAATCTTTGCGCAATCTCCCTGTTCGTATGGCGTGCTGCCGCCAGCTGCGCTATCTGCAGCTCCTGCTCCGTCAGCTCCTGCAGGCCTGCTTCGGCAAAGCGTGCGGATATAATCTGTCCCCGGCCCGCTTCCAGCTGCTGCCCCAGGTGCAGCGCCGCTGCCGCCGCTGCTGAAAATTCACCTTGCAGCTCCTGCTCCAGATAAGGACGCAGCAGCGCTATGTTCTGTGCCAACGGCAGCACAAGCTTATCCGCCTCAGCCATCGCCAACGCCTGCTTCAGCGAAGCGCGGCAGCTCGTTACATCGCCTCTGCCGGCAAAGGCCGCCGCTCTTTGCACCTGCAAATACAGCAGGCACAAAAAATTACTGTAGGGACGGCATTCCTGCTCCCAGTCGGACCAGCGCACCAAAAGCTCCGTATACTGCCCTTGTGCCAGCAGGCACTGGGCACTGATATAGTTGCGGCAGGGACGCGCAGGATAAAGCACCGAAGGCTGCTGTCCGTTTCCGTCCGTCAGCCAGCTTGGGATATATTCCGGCTTGCCCAGCAATGCATAGTAAAAGCCGGCGCACATATCGGCAGTATTCAGCAGCATGCTCTGCTTCCACGGCTGCAGCTGCCACTGATGGCGGCTGTACGCCTCTGCCTTACTGCTGTAAACGCCGCGGAAAAGATCGCGCTGCATCTCCAGAAAATCACAGCAGATAGTAATGCACTCCTGCCCATGCTTTTCCGCCTGATAATATGCCTTCTGCAGAGGCATATCCATTTCGTCAATGCGTCCCTGCAGCAAAAGTGCTTCCGCCTCCGTCAGCTCGGCGGCTCCGGCACCGTGCCAGCCGCTCAGCAGATAGTACGGCGGCATGCATTCCTGCATATCCTCAACCGTCTGCCGCAGACTGCAGCCCGTGCGTAAATACAGTCCCAGAACACTGGGCGCGCCGAAGGTCCAGATGCCCTGCTTGCTGAGTGTCTGCGGAGCACCGCTCAGCAGCTTGTAGGCACGCCTGTGATGCTCGCTCATACCGGTAATGCTGTTGAAGGCCAAAAAGCTCAGAATAACCTCCAGCTCGCCGTAATAATTATCGCGCTCGCGCTGGCTGAGCGCAGTATTGCGCTCCAGCGCCGTCACGTACCATTCCTTGACCTGCAGCATTTCCGGCACCATATTCAGCGAAAACATGCGGCGCATAATTATCAGCACCGCCTGCGGATACTGCCACAAGATTTCCGGCGGACATTCGCGCAGCCAGTCGAAAAGATGCTGCCTGTGCTGCGGGCGCATCGACCAGTCGCGCAGCTGCTGCACTGCAGCCAGCAGGCCGTCAAAATCACGGCCGCGGTACAGCCAGTCCAGCGCTTCCTCGTACTCCTTCTGCTGTGCGTACCATTGTCCCAAACGACGGAAGTACCTTTGCTGCTCAGCCTCCGGCAGCAGGCCGAAGGCATGGCGCGTTGCCTGCTTCAGCATATGGTGACACCGCAGTCTGCCGTTGGCCAGCCTGATAATAAAGGCATTGCATTCCAGCAGTCTGCTTACAAACTCTCTGCAGCTTGTGCCGTAGGCATAGGCCACCTGCTCCGGCGTAAATTCCTCCGGCTGCCCCATAAGCAGCAGCAAGCGCTGCTGCTCCGGCGGCAGCGGCCGCAGCAGTACATTGGCTATCATCTCATAAACGCTGCCTGTATCAAGGCAAAAGCGCTGATACCTGTCGTAATTCAAAAAGTTAAGATAGGTAACGGAAAACCAGCCCTCGCAGGCCTCATGCAAAGCATCCAGCTGCTGCGTTGTAAGCTGCAGGCCGCATCTGCTGCTGTATTCCGCCAGCTCGTCACGCTGCAGCGCCAGGTCATGCTTATCAAGGCAAAAGACCTTACGTCCCAGCTCCAGCAGACGGCTGCCGTCAAAAATCTGCCCTCTGCTTACCAGCAGCAGGTGCAAATCAGCAAAGCTTGCCTTGCTCAGAGCAAAGAGAAAATCAATCGCCTCGCTGCTCTCCAAAAGATGCAAATCATCTATAAACCAATAGACAGGCTCCTGCGGCAGCAGCTGACGAAACAGCTCCAGCACCAGCGTTCTTGCGTTGGCATCGGCAGGCAAAGACTGCTGCAGCAGCGCAGTGCCAAGCTCCGTAGCCTGCCAGCTGTGGCACACTCCCTGCCAGAAGGCCTCGGCACCGGTGCCGTAAATGCTTTGGCGCAGTACCTTTTTGCCGCAGCGCTCCTGCTCCTGCAAAAAGTACTGCACTGCCAGTGTTTTGCCGTAGCCCATGGGAGCAACAACCAGCGTCGTTCCCGCTGTCTGCAGCTCAGCCAATAGCTCTTTTATTCTCTTGGAATAATATAAATTATTGAGCCTTTTCATAGTGTTTTTACTTAATTACGTTCTGCGGTGTGCCTGCCAGCCATTGTTCGATGTTGGCAAAGACGATGTCAGCACGTGCAGCCAGTGCTTCGGCGCTGGCGAAGGCCACGTGCGGTGTCAGCACGGTGTTCTTTGCATGGCACAGAGGATGCTCCGGTGCAATCGGCGGCTCGCCCTCAAACACATCAATGCCTGCGCCCGCCAATCTTCCTTCGTTCAGCGCCTGTGCCAGCGCCTCGCTGTCCACAACAGGACCGCGCGCAGTATTCAGCAGTACGGCCGTCGGCTTCATCTTGGCAATAGCCTCGGCATTAATCAGTCCGCGGGTTGCGTCCGTCAGCGGCACATGCAGGCTGACAAAATCGCTGGCAGCCAAAAGCTCATCCAGACTTACATAGCTTACACCGTCAGCCTGCAGCTCTGCCTTCGGAGTACGGCTGTATGCCAGCACCTTGCAGCCGAAGGCAGCGGCAATCTTCGCCACTCTGCTGCCAATCGCACCGGTGCCGACTACGCCGAAGGTTTTGCCAAAAAGCTCAAAGCCTACCAGGCCATCCTTCGTTCCTGCCTGACGGCAGCGTGCATCACAGGGGACGATGTTGCGGATAACGCTGATAGCCAAACCGAAGGTCAGCTCTGCTACCGCATTGGTGGAATAGCCTGCGGCATTGCACACTAAAATTCCGCGCTCACGGCAGGCAGCCAGCGCAATATGGTCTACGCCGGTAAAGGCCACGGACAGCATTTTCAAATTAGGGCAGGCGTTGATAATCTCCGCACTCAGCGGCTGGTTGGCCAGCATGATAATATCTGCATCCTGCACGCGCGCCAGCAGCTTCGTCTGGTTGGTTTCTTTTGCGGTATAATAAACGAAATCATGGCCTGCAGCCTGCAACGGCGCTGCCAGTGCATTTATCTGTTCCATCTTTACGCCTAACGGCTCCATAACTACTATTTTCATCAAAGCACCTCCGAAAAAGTCTGTAAAATCTTTGCTTATCACTTACATATTACTACCGCAGGAATTGATTAGCAAGGAAGAAATTTTCAGGACTTTATTCTGTTTTGCCGGAATTTGTATCCGCAAATACAAAAAAGCCGTTCTTCTTTCGAAGAACGGCATATTTTCGTTGGTGATCCACCCGAGACTCGAACTCGGGACACCCTGATTAAAAGTCAGGTGCTCTACCAACTGAGCTAGTGAATCATTTGTCGCCATAAATTAGCAACATTAATAGTATACAGACTAACACAAGGAAAGTCAAGTACTTTTTAAAATATTTTTGCTGTTTTTTCAGCAGCCTAAGCTTACAGCAGCTCTTTCAGAACGATGGTCTGCTCACGGTTAGGACCAACGGAGATAATACCCAGCTCAACACCGGATACCTCGCTGATTTTAGCCAGATATTTCTTAGCGTTTTCCGGCAGCTCGTCATAGTTGCGGATGCCGCTGATATCTGTCATCCAGCCGTCGAACTCTTCGAAAATCGGCTCAACCTTAGCCAGAACGTTCAGGCTTGCAGGAATGCGTTTGAGAACCTCATCGCCAATCTTGTAGCCAACGCACATTTTAATCTTCGGCATTTGGTCGAGGATATCCAGACGGGTAATTGCCAGATAATCAAGGCTGTTCAGACGTGCGCTGTAACGCAGCATGAAAGCATCCAGCCAGCCGCAGCGACGCGGACGACCGGTTACGGTGCCGTATTCATGGCCGGTTTCGCGGATTTGGTTGCCGGGGCCGTCGGTATCCAGCAGCTCGGTGATGAAGGGGCCTTCACCAACGCGGGTGGTATAAGCCTTAACTACGCCGACAACATGGTCGATGAAGCGGGGACCTACGCCGCTGCCGGTGCAGGCATTACCTGCAGTCGGGTTGGAGCTGGTAACATACGGATAGGTACCATGGTCGATATCGAGGAAGGTAGCCTGTGCGCCTTCAAACAGAACTTCCTTGCCGTCCTTGATTGCCTGCAAATCAAAGGGATTGCCTGCACCGTCCAGAAGCTCCATCTCACTACGCAGGATATCCAGATTCGCATCAGAAATGATACCCTCCAGCGTATCACCGAATACACCGTTTG
>OHPJ01000663.1_pt1 | contig 13968 bp, 9 predicted proteins | sample 1577701 | NCBI WGS metagenome assembly OHPJ01 (sample SAMEA3879517, study PRJEB24766) | human gut metagenome | biome: human-associated habitat; feature: feces | place: USA | collected 1985/1987 | reverse complement strand
AGGCCATACCATCATTTCTATCCGAGATGAACTACAACATGCGCAAAGTTATATGAATATTCAGAAGGTGCGCTATAAGAACAAATTTGAGGTGAGCTTTGAGGTAGACGAGGAAATAATGGACTACTGTGCGGTGAAGCTGGTGCTTCAGCCGATTTTGGAAAACGCACTAAATTACGGAATCAGAGAGCTGGACGATTTCGGAGAGATAGTGGTCGGAGGCAAAAAAGTGGGAGAGGATATCATCATAACGGTATCAGACAACGGAATGGGCATTCCGGAGAATGAAATTCCGCTTTTGCTGACAAATACGGACAGGGTTCACAAGAAGGGCTCGGGAGTAGGGCTTGTCAATGTAAATAACAGGATAAAGATACTGTTTGGAGAGCGCTATGGTCTGCATATAGAAAGTGAGCTTGATGAGGGAACTGTTGTGACAATCAAAATCCCGGCAATTGTCTATTCAGAGGAAAACAGACTTCAATTTGAGGAGCATCATATAGCATGAAGCAAGTACAATTGCCTTGCTGTATGGGAGGTGTGAGTGTGACAGTGAAAAATAAATGGACAAATATGAGCAAGAATAAGAGAAACTTCATCATAACAGAGCTGCTGCTTGGAGTACTACTTGTGATAGGAATAGGTTTTATCGCATACAATAAGCTCAATGAGAAACCGGAGCGTATTGCAGTTGTGATGGCTGATGTGGATGAAAGCCACAGTGCTGCGTTTAAATATGGCATGAAAATGGCGGCCTCTGAGTATGGTGTGGATGTAGTTATGATAAGTAAGGAAAATCTGAACAATATGTCAGATGAAATTGATGTCATAAAGCAGGAGATAAACAAAAAAGCTGATGCGGTCGTTTTCAAGCCGACAGCAGAAAAAATGACAGAAGAAAAAAGCCTTAATACACTTATCCGGATAAATAAAAAGACACCGATAATGGTAGTCGGAGACCAGGCAGGAAGCGAGAGCTTTAAGTCGTTAAATACAGTGGAGTTTGACCAGTACAGCATGGGTGCGGAACTGGCACAAAAGCTTCTTGCTGACAACAACGGAACACTTTCAGGTAAAAAAATAGGAATCTATTGTGAAAACACTGAATCCGATGCCTGTAAAAAACGCATTGATGGCATAAAGGATACTCTCGCGGAGAGCGGCTGTGTTGTGATGTGGATTGTATCAGGTGTTTCGGATACCGGGGAGAAAATAAATCTGCAGTCACAGAGAAAGGTTGACATAGTTCTTGCAATAGATGATGCAAGTGTAGTTGAGGCGGCAAAGGAAGCCTCTGATAATAATCTGCAGGGTGCACTGGTATATGGGATAGGAAACTCAACAGAAGCCATATATTATCTCGATTCGGGCTGGACAGAGGCTCTTATCACACCTGATGAATTTGCTGCCGGATACAAAAGTGTTGTAGGACTGGTCGATATGCTGCGTGGCAGTAGAAAATATTCAGTAGAGGAAAAGCCGGTATCTTACCAGCTTCTTACCAGAAAAAATCTGTTTGATGAAGAAAACAAGAAGCTTTTGTATGCAATCAGCCAGTAGTGGGGGAACAATAAATGAGAAGCAGAATAAGAAATACCATGATGATACTGTGTTTTGCACTGATATTGTCATTTGTCTCGTGCAGCAGCACAAGAGTTGACGAGAAAAAACAGATATATATAGGCGTGACCTGCTATGACCAGAAGGATACATTTATCGGGGAGCTGATAGAAACTTTCAAAAAGGAGTGCGCAAGTCTTGATACAGACAAATACGATATCAGCATGACAATCATGGATGCTGCAGGCTCACAGCGTGCACAGGATGACCAGGTGCAGGAGATGATAGAGGACGGCTGCAATGTGCTGTGTATTAATCTGGCAGACAGAACAGATCTGTCGCATATTATAAATGCTGCAATGGAGAATGACATCCCGATTATTTTCTTTAACAGGGAGCCGGTTGATGAGGATTTAAATCGCTGGGATAAGCTGTACTATGTCGGGGCCAAGGCAAAGCAGTCAGGTCAGATGCAGGGGGAACTCATTGCCGATTATATAAAGAATAATCCGGGTGTGGATAAAAACGGTGATGGCAGGATACAGTACGTCATCCTGGAGGGAGAGATGGGACATCAGGATGCCATCGTCAGGACAGAGAGTGTGACAGAGAGCATGAAGAATAACGGTATTCAGATAGAAAAGCTGAGCTGTCAGATAGCAAACTGGAATCGTGCCCAGGCGCAGAACCGTATGACACAGCTTATAGGTCAGTATAAAAACAGCATAGAGCTGGTTATTGCAAACAACGATGCAATGGCACTCGGAGCGATAGACGCATACGAAAAGCTTGGTGTGACGGAGTCGAATGTACCTGCATTTTTTGGAGTGGACGGCACAGACGATGGGCTTGAAGCAGTGCAGCAGTCGAAGCTTGCGGCAACAGTCTACAATGACAAGGAGGGACAGGCAAGGGCTATGGCTCAGCTTGCCTATCTGGCAGCCACCGGGGGCAGCATGAAAAACATAAAGTTTGAGGACAAAAAGTATGTTTATCTGCCGTATGAGAAGGTGACCACTGACAATGTAAATGAATTTGTGAAGGATGAACAGTGAGCTTATTTATGCTCGTTCCTCCACTCCCTCGGAGCGACTCCGTAGATATTTTTAAAGGCGCGTGAGAAATGAAGCTGATTTTCGTATCCAACTGCAGAACCAACATCTGCGATGGATAAGGAGGTCAGCTTTAAAAGCTCTGTGGCCTTTATCATACGATAATTCATGAGAAATTCCTGAGGTGAATGTCCAACGGAATTTTTGAAAATTTTGCCCAGATAGCTTCGGTTTATGCCGCAGACTCTGGCAATATCTTCGATTGAGATATCATTCTGAAAATTCTGCTCGATATAATTCATCGCTTCTTTTATATAAAAATCACTCATTTTCCCACCTGGAACGAGTTTTGATGATTTGGCTGACTGCATCAGATAATCCAGAAAAAGGTACATATGCCCAATCAGGTGATACGGTGATTCTGAGGGGTGCCTTGTGATGTAGAGCATTTCCTCAACAAGCTTTTCGCGGATATCCTTTGAGTGTGTGTGATATACAGGATTATTTTTGGCAAGCTCTGTTGTGGTGAGAGCCTCCTTGACGCGCAGACCGTCAAACTCAATCCATATGTATTCCCAGGGAAGTTTGTCATCTGCGATATAGGTATTTATCTGGCCGGGAAAAATCAGAAAGCCCTGCCTGCTTTTTATGTTGTAGGTTTGTGTAATGCCCTTTGCATTATCGGCCATCAGAGTGCCGGTGCCGGACAGTACATAGTGGAATAGATAGTGGTTTCTTGTGGCAGGACCAAATGAGTGTCCCGGTTCGCACTGCTCGTGGCCGAACTGGTACATACACAAATCTATGAAATTTACATTTGGAAAAATATTGAAGGAAAGCTTGTCCATGTGAGTCACTCCTTATTGATTAATACTATAAATATACCCTTATGCGACATTATATGCAATTATAGCATGTTTTATAGCATATTGGTATAAAAAAGCAAAAATAAAGGTATTTATTGTATGCATAATGGTATGTTATAATCGGTTTATCAGGAAAAAGAGCAAATAAAACAGAAAAGGAGTGAAAAAATATGGCAAAAAGAAAGATTTGTCAGGCTATGGCGGTTGTGCTGGCACTCGGAATGTGCACGACAGGACTGACCGGATGTGGAAATGAAAAGCGGGCGGACGGAAAAACTGAGATTGAGGTGGTTTCTTATAAGCCGGAGGCTGTTAAGGCTTTCGAGAAGATTGAGAAGCAATTTAATGAGACTCATGATGATATTCATCTGACTATCTCCTCTCCGAATGAGGCTATGACTATTTTAAAGACACGCTTCATCCGTGAGGATTATCCGGACATCATTGCAATAGGTGGAGATATCAATTATTCAAATTTCCTGGATGCAGATTTGTTTGAGGATATATCAGATCTGGATGCAGTGGACAATGTAAAAGAGGCATATCTGGATATGGACAAGGAGCTTGAGTTCATTCCAAAGGATGGCACCTATGCACTTCCTTATGCCGCAAATGCAGCAGGAGTACTTTACAACAAGGATATGTTTGCGGAGAATGGCTGGAAGGTGCCTACAACCTGGAGTGAGTTTACAGCACTGTGCGATGAGATAAAGGAAAGCGGAACACTTCCTTTGTATCTGGGCTTTAAGGATACATGGACATGTCTGGCACCGTGGAATGCCCTTGCAGTAGGTCTTTGTGATTCAGACACCTGTAATCAGGTAAATATGGGAAATACGACATTTGAGGAGGCATATTCTCCGGTTGCCGACAAGATACGCACATTACTTGATTATGCAGAGGACAATCCGTATGCTTACAGCTACAATGACGCATGTACAGCCTTTGCCAGAGGTGAAGCTGCCATGTACACGATAGGAAGCTATGCTATTCCTCAGATTAAGTCGGTTAATCCTGATATGAATATCGGTTCATTTACATTCCCGGCAAATGATAATGAGGCTGACAATGTGTTAAATTCAGGAATAGATTTACAGTTTTCAGTTATGAAGGCCTGCAAAAATAAGGAAGCAGCATACGAGGTGCTTGAATATCTGTACAGCGATGAGACAATTCAGACATATCTGGATGACCAGGGCGGAATTGCCTGCAAGGATGGAGATTTCGCAATACCGGATACACTGAAGGATATGCAGGAGTATATAAAGGACAACCGTATGTCGGATTATCAGGATCACCATTATCCAAGTGAGATGAGCGTGGACGCCATGATTCAGACATATCTGCTTGACACAGGTGACAATGCAAAGGAGAAGTTCTTAAAGAAATTTGATTCAGACTGGGAGCGTTACAACAGAGATCTGATTCGTGAAGTACAGGATTACCAGAAGGAACAGGAGGATGCAAAATGAAAAAGAAAATGTCAAATAGAGACAAGACATTCTGGGCAGTTGTGATACCTGTTGTGGTTTTATTTTTCGCATTCAACACACTGCCGATGATAAAGGGTGTGATTTACAGCTTTACAAACTACAAGGGCTACGGCTCATATGATTATGTCGGACTTAGAAACTATACAGACCTGTTTACCGACGCCAGAGTCGGAAAGAGCTATCTGTTTACCTTTAAATATGCGATTGCAGGAACCGTACTTGTAAATGTATTAAGCCTTGTAATGGCAGTTGCGTTAAACAGCAATATCCGCGGCAAGAGTGCATTAAGAGGTGTTTATTTCGTACCGAATATCCTTGGCGGACTGGTTATTGGTTACATTTTCAGCTTTATTTTTACATATATTCTGCCGGTAGTAGGAAATACCTTCAACATCGGTTTCTTACAAAACAGTATTCTGGCGAGTGAAAAATATGCATGGATTGGTGTGCTGATTGTCGGGGTATGGCAGGCAGTTGCCATGAATACCATCATTTATATATCCGGACTGCAGACAGTACCTGAGGATGTTTACGAAGCCAGCATGCTCGACGGAGCAGGCAAATGGAAGCAGTTCTGGAAGGTTACATTTCCACTCGTTATGCCGTTTGTTACAATCAATCTGGTGCTCAGCACAAAGAACTTCCTCATGGTATTTGACCAGATTATGTCATTGACAAAGGGCGGCCCGGCGCAGAGCACTGAGTCAATCTCATACCTGATTTACAGAAATGGTATGGATGGAGGACAGTTTGGCTTCCAGAGTGCAAACGCAGTAATTTTCTTTGTTGTAATTGTGGCTATTTCACTATTCCAGATGGGCGTTATGAATAAGAAGGAGGAGCAGTTATAATGAAAAAACAAAAATCAAACTGGGTACTTACCATCGTTTTAATATTGGGAACCTTAACCGTATTTTTCCCGCTGTATATGGCTGTTATCATTGCCTTCAAGAAACCGAGTGAGATGACAAATGATGTCGCAGGAGCTCTTTCATTCCCTTCAAAGTGGAGCTTTTCAAACTTCACAGAGGCTATGAAGGTGACTGATTTCTGGCATTCTCTCGGAAACAGCTTACTTATCACTATTGTGACCATTGTTCTCGCAATCCTTATCCATTCGATTGCAGGATATGTTATCGGACGAGGCATGGCAAGGAAAAAGAGCTTCCGTTTCATATATCTTTACATTGTAAGCGGTATGTTTGTGCCATTCTCAATTCTCATGATGCCTCTTGTAAAGCAGACTGCGCAGATGGGACTTGGAAACAGGGCAGGAGTTATCATTTTATATCTTGTATTTTACATGCCAATGAATGTATTATTATATAGTGGATACTTGAAAAATATCCCTATGGCACTTGAGGAGGCTGCAGACATCGATGGCGCAAGCACATGGACAACATACTGGAGAGTTGTATTTCCTATGATGAAGCCTATGCATGCGACAGTAGCCATCCTGACAGCACTCGGTACCTGGAATGATGTCATGACACCGCTTGTCATCATGTCAGGAACAGGACAGAATACACTGCCGCTGGCACAGCTGAATTTCCAGACACAGTTTGGAACCAACTACAATCTGGCATTTGCATCATATATTCTGGCTTTGATACCGATACTTATATTCTATATAATCTGCCAGAAGCAGATATTAAACGGTGTTGCAAACGGTGCAATCAAGGGATAATTTTTAAACACTATTTTAACAATAATATGGGGTGATTCTATGGCAATTATATTTAATCCAAACAAGAAAATTTTTACTTTACAGACAGCTCACACCACATATCAGATGCAGGTAGACAGACTTGGCTATCTGCTGCATCTGTACTACGGAGCAAAAAGCACATGTGATATGGACTATGTGCTGACATATGCTGACAGAGGCTTTTCAGGTAATCCTTACGCAGCAGGCATGAACCGTACATATTCGCTTGATACGCTGCCACAGGAGTATCCGACACTTGGCACAGGCGATTTCAGAAATATTGCGCTTGATATCAAAAACGAACAGGGCACTGAGAGTGTTGAGCTTCTTTATAAGAGTCATGAAATCAGAGACGGAAAATACGCTCTGAAGGGACTTCCGGCAGTGTGGGCATCTGATGATGAAGCGCAGACTCTTGAAATAGTTCTTGGCGATGATATCGCAGGCGTTGAGGTGCATCTGCTTTATGGCGTGCTCGAGGCTTGTGATGTCATCACAAGAAGTGTGCTCATTAAAAATACAGGCAGTGGAAATATTACAATTGAAAAGGCTCATGCTGCCTGTCTGGATATGGTTTACGGAGATTATGATGTGATCAGATTCTACGGTAAGCATGCCATGGAGCGCAATCTTGAGCGCACACGCTTAGGACACGGCACACTTTCATTCGGAAGCCGCAGAGGAACCTCGAGCCACCAGTACAATCCGGCGGTTATTCTCGCACAGCGCGATACTACAGAAAATGCAGGAGACTGCTATGGTATGCTTTTTGTATATAGTGGCAACTTCTCATGTGAGGCAGAGAAGGATCAGATTAACCAGACACGCCTTTTAATGGGGCTTTCCGATGAACTGTTTTCATATCCGCTTGCGGCAGGAGAGACCTTTACAGTGCCTGAGGTGATTATGTCATACTCGGCAGACGGTTTCTCACAGCTTTCCCATCAGTACCACACCTGCATCAGTGAGCATGTGTGCAGGAGCAGATTTGCACATGAGGTAAGACCGGTGCTCATCAATAGCTGGGAGGCTGCTTACTTTGACTTTACCGGTGATACGATAGTAGACCTTGCAAAGGAGGCCGCATCACTGGGCATAGATATGGTGGTCATGGATGACGGCTGGTTTGGAAAGAGAGATGATGATAATTCATCACTCGGAGACTGGTTTGTGAATGAGAAAAAGCTTGGCGGAACACTTTCTGAGCTCATCGACAGAGTGCATGCGCAGGGAGTGAAGTTTGGAATATGGATTGAGCCTGAGATGGTAAATGAGGACAGTAATCTGTACAGAGAGCATCCTGACTGGGCTATCCAGATTCCGGGAAAGCTTCCTGTACGCTCAAGAAACCAGCTTATTTTAGACTTCTCGAGAAAAGAAGTCAGGGACAATATTTTCGATCAGATCTGCGCAGTGTTTGACCAGGGAAAAATCGACTACGTGAAGTGGGATATGAACAGAAGCATGGCTGATGTGTATGCAGGAAATCTTGCATACGACTATGTGCTTGGAGTGTATGATTTTATGGAGCGTCTGGTGACAAGATATCCGGATATACTTCTTGAGGGCTGCAGCGGTGGCGGTGGACGATTTGATGCAGGCATGCTCTACTACAGTCCACAGATATGGTGCAGTGACAATACAGATGCCATAAACCGTACAAGAATACAGTATGGCACATCGTTCTTCTATCCGGTATCATCAATGGGAGCGCATGTATCGGCAGTGCCAAATCATCAGACAGGCAGAGTGACAAGCCTTAAAACAAGAGGCATCACAGCCATGGCAGGAACCTTTGGCTATGAGCTGAATCCGGCCCTTCTGTCAGATGAGGAAAAGGAAGAAATCAGAGAGCAGATCAAGACCTTTAAGAAGTATGAGATGCTTATAAATGAGGGCACCTACTGGCGCCTTACAAGCCCATTTGAGGATGAGGTGGCTGCTTGGATGTCTGTCTCAAGGGCAAAGGACAGGGCACTTGTGAGCGTGGTTCGTCTGTATGCGGAGGCAAATGCGGCTACTTACTATGTGAAGCTTAAGGGCTTGGAGTCTGATGCAGTATATATTGAGGAAAATACCGGCAGGCAGTACACAGGTGCAGCACTGATGAATGCCGGAATACCGCTTCCGTTTGCTACAAAGGAGTATGAGGCATATCAGTTTTCATTTATCAGGCTTGATGAGGCAAAGAAGCTGTATGATGAGATAAAGAAGGTGTGCGGCAATCTAAAATTAAGTGAGGCTGACACTGCAGATAGTTCTTCTGATAAACGTATTGTAATAAGCATCTACGGCGGCTCAGGCTCAGGAAAGACAACGATTGCAGCAGCCCTGCAGCAGTATTTTTTGAAGGATAATACAGCCTGCTATGTGCTGACCGGGGACAATTATCCACACCGTATCCCGATGAGAAACGACGAGGAACGCCTTAATGTGTATAACGAGTCCGGCGAGGATGGCTTACGTGGATATCTTGGAACACCTAAGGAGATTGACTTTGACAGGATTAACAAGGAGCTTTCAGAGTTTAAGGCAGGAAAAGATATAATTGAGATAAAGCATATGGGCCGCGAGGACGGTGATATCTCATATGACGAGACTGATTTCACAGGAATCAAAGTGCTCATCCTGGAGTGGACCCACGGAGGAAGCGAATACCTTAAGGGTGTTGATATACCTGTATTTTTGGAGAGTTCGCCTGAGGAGACTAAGGCGCGCCGCATTAAGAGAGGACGTGACGAAAACGCCGCAAGCCCTTTCATATGCCGCGTGGTAGAGTTGGAGCAGGAAAAGCTTGATTTACAGAGTAAAAATGCGCGTATAGTAGTTGGAAAGGATGGCAAAGTCTATGAACAATAAACCTATGCTTAATGCATATCCTGACAGTCTGGGCGGTAAGCTTTCCGATATCGCAGCGCTGCTCAAAAAGAAGGAAATGCAGGACACATTCTCATCATTTTATATTCTGCCAAGCCTGTATCATTCGGATTTGGACCGCGGATTTTCGGTCGTGGACTACAATCTGAATGAGGAGCTTGCGACAATAGAGGATTTATCGCAATTGAAGGAGCTGGGGATTGACTTAAAGCTTGACTTTATTTTAAATCATGCTTCGGCACAGTCACCACAGTTCAAGGATCTTGTGGAAAAGGGCGATGAGTCGGAGTACCGGGATTTTTTCATAGACTGGAACAAGTTCTGGGAAGGTCATGGAGTCATGACGGACGAGGGCTACATACAGCCTGATGAGTCATGCTTAAAGCAGATGTTTTTCAGAAAGCCGGGGCTTCCGATTCTCATGGTTGAGTTTCCGGATGGACGAAGGGTGCCATACTGGAACACATTTTACCAGGAGGTGCATGGCAGAGAATATCTGGGGCAGATGGATTTAAATATAAAGTCCGAAAAGGTATGGGATTTTTATCGTGAAACACTTGAAAAAATAGCATCCTACGGAGCGGCTATTGTGCGGCTTGATGCATTTGCCTATGCGCCTAAGGCACCGGGGAAAAAGAATTTCCTGAATGATCCTGAGACCTGGGAATTTCTACAGCAGATCCATGAGCTTGCAGCTCCGCTCGGGCTGACTCTGCTGCCTGAAATACACGCGGCATATGAGGAGAAAATATACAAAACCCTTGCAGATAAGGGCTATGCCACATATGATTTCTTTTTACCGGGACTGGTAATTGACGCGATTGAGAACAGGAGAGCAGATTACCTTGCAAAATGGGCGCGTGAGGTTGTGGATGATAAAATCTCCACTGTAAATATGCTTGGCTGCCATGACGGCATACCTCTTCTGGATTTAAAGGGTCTGCTTCCTGAGGACGATATACGTTCGCTTATAGATTTGATTGTATCTCGTGGCGGCATGGTCAAAAATCTTCACGGACAGAAGAATATATATTATCAGGTCAATGCCACATATTACAGTGCGCTTGGTGAGTCTGACAGCAAAATGCTTCTGGCCCGTGCTATTCAGATGTTCATGCCGGGCAAGCCGCAGGTATGGTATCTTGACCTCTTTGCAGGCAAAAATGACCATGAGGCCGTAAGACGCGCCGGAGAATCAGGACACAAGGAAATTAACAGAACAAACCTTAGTGCCTCCGATATCAGGGAGGCGCTAAAAAAGGATGTTGTTGCAAAGCAGCTTGAGCTGCTTCGCATGAGAAATACACATAAGGCATTTGAGAAGGGAGCTGTCATCACAGTAGCAGAAGAAGGACCAAAGCTCTCAATCCGCTATGATAACGGTGAAGCGTATGCGCTTCTTACGGTGGATTTTGAAGCCGGAGCATATGAGATAGAGCTGAGCTGATTTGTGTATTACTTATATGAAGCAGTTAGAATATATTTATCATAAAAGATGCGATATCAAAAAGGAACCGGATTTTCCGGTTCCTTTTTTGCTGCGTAGAATTATTAACATTCCAGTATTTATCAGCTGTTAAGTATGTGTAAACGATTTCATGAATTAGCTTTGAAAACCTGTACTTCTGGTGTTTATATTGCACTCAAGCAAACGAGCTACAGCCGTTGCTGGAAGAAGCAAAAGAAGTGGATGGCTCATAGAGGATAATAAAGAAAGAGAGGTTCATGATGTTAAATGTCATGGACCTCTCTTTCTTTAGGGAAAAATTATAAATGTTTCAAATAATTTTCTACATTCTGATACTCAACGCCATTTTCCATGACGGAATCTTCACCACGATAGAGCACACATCGCTTGGTAATCTGGCCAAATCTCTGACTTGTTTGATTCAGTTTCTCTTCGTCAACTAAGAAGCGGGCTTGCATTGGAACAATTTTCGAGCTGTGTTTTATTTCGTAGCATTCACATGTATTGAGTTTAGCATCGTAAATTACCATATCGTATTCGCCGACAGCAAATTGCAATTTGAAAACACGTTGATGCCTTTTAGCCGATTTGAATGTTTCTAAAAGTACGATGTCTTCCATCATACGACCACGCACTTCTTCCAAAATACGTTCAGAAACTAACATTTTTTCGTGCTCGCTCAATGTAGAGAATAATTCATCTTTTGTCAAAGAATGAACCAATGCCTGTGCCTGGCAATAACGCATGCCTGGTTGCGTGAATAAAATATTCTCTAGTGGTTCGGCACTTGGAATTACCGTTTCTCGTGGAACGTCAACAATCAGGTCAAGTGCTTTCAAATATTCTTTGATTTCCTCTATGTGAGCATTTGTAATACCAATAGATTGTTCTTCTTTATTGTGAATCTCCAACATATCCATTAATCGTTTGGTTACTGCTTCTGTATCGATTTTATCCAAAATATCTGTACGCTGTTTGGGATTACGATCTCTTCGCAAAACATCAGCAGCTGAACCCAAATCATGAGATTTGAATTTGTCGGTCAGAATACGAATAAGGAAACGATGATTCATATCCTCAATGATTCGATTGATAGCACCTGTTAGTTCACCTGCCTCATAGAGTGATTGGAGATGACGGAAATATCCTCCGTCTTGACAACAACTCAGGGAGTGCTGGATATTTTTACAGATTGCGGTATCGATATAACGCCGTGTGGATTCGTCATCACGGAACGAAGCATCCTCTGAAATAACGTCTTTATCATCAAAATCCAGTTCTCCTGCACGAAGTGTGCCGCCATAGCGAATATACTCGTCAATACTGTCGATACCGAGTAAACGACTATGTTCACGGAATGGAATAAAGGTAGTGTGAATCGTAACAGCTCGATCATAAAGTTCCTGATGAAGCGCAAACCAAAAGCCAAGAGAATCTGTTCCGGATAAAACAATTTTCATACCTTGTGCAGCGTAGATATCAGAGAATAGTGCTGCTGAATCAATAAAGTCGGGCATTAGGGTTACTTCGTCAATAAAAACATATTCATATCCCAGATCAAGGAGTTTGCCCAAATCACGATTCATCGCTGCCATGGTATCGCTCCCTTTTGCTTTGATGTATGCTGATTTTGCGGACTGTGATGGAGTCATTCCTAAAACAGCCTGACGCAGCATTGTTGTCTTTCCTGTTCGTCGCAGACCAAATACCAAGCATACACGATCTGTTTCCTCACTGTTTAAATATGCCTGTAACTGTCTGAAACAATCACGTTTTCCCCAGTTTTTTACACCTTTTGTCAGTGCCAGAAGACGTTCTCCGATAATGACAGAAGTTTCAAAATCTGTAGATTTAGATGGATCAATAGAACTGTGTTGTTTCAGTTCTTTCAATTCTTCTTGAAGCTGTTTGCGCCTTTCAACACCTGCAAAAATTTCTTCGCGTTCGTTCTTTTTAATGTACTTGCTTTTGCTTTTTCCATTCTCTGTCCATTGCAGATAAGGCTGCTCTTTGCCGTAAATTTTCTTCATGTTGATAGAACCTTGTGGTAAGGCTGCTATCTCGTTTTCTAATTCATAAATTCGTTTGTAGATATCCATAATATCACCCCGTTTCTTACAATCTATTATAACCCATTTTGAGTGAAACATCAATGGGTTATAATGGGTTATAACGTCAAAAAATGTGGAAGTGAAACGACTACTTTTTTGTCGTGAACAAAAGATTGTGAAATCAAGATGGATAAAGTATAATAATCATAAGTTATTTTTCTGGGAACTATGCGTATTGTTGTAAAAAACAACGGCATTGTAGTATAGTTAAAATGTATTGATAAGCCGGAAGAGCTGCTGCAGATATAAGAGGTAACAATATGGAATACGAACACATAACCCACTCCTTCGAGCCTGTCTATGATGAAAACAGCCGCATACTGATCCTCGGCACTCTGCCGTCCGTTGCATCAAGGGAAAACAATTTCTATTACGGACACAAGCAGAACCGTTTTTGGAAGCTGCTTGCGTATCTGTTGGATGAACCGGTGCCGGAGACGATAGATGAGAAGAAATATATGCTGTTTAAAAACCACATAGCCATATGGGATGTGATACAAAGCTGTGACATCAGGGGTTCGAGCGACAGCAGCATCAGGAACGTCAAACCGACAGATATAAGGAAAATTCTTGCCACAGCCGATATAAAGCAGGTCATTGCAAACGGAAATAAAGCAGGGGCACTTTATAAGAAATATCAGCTTCCGCTGACAGGCATGGAGGCAGTCACGCTGCCGTCCACAAGCCCTGCAAATGCGGCATGGTCATTTGAAAGGTTATGCGAAGCATGGACACGGATACTTGCAAACCTTTAGAGATTTATATATAGAGGTAAAATTTACTTATGAAAACAATAGAATTTGATACAAATTTTTACAAAAAGCTGTGGACAC
>OHPJ01000647.1_pt1 | contig 14228 bp, 16 predicted proteins | sample 1577701 | NCBI WGS metagenome assembly OHPJ01 (sample SAMEA3879517, study PRJEB24766) | human gut metagenome | biome: human-associated habitat; feature: feces | place: USA | collected 1985/1987 | reverse complement strand
AAGCATCATTATCCCCCCAAAAAGAAAAAAAAGGCTGCATGACACCAATGATGAGCACAAGTTCCGTAAAAAAATAAATATATTTTTTTAATCTTCCATTCGGGATCAGCTGTCTTGCAACCACAAGCAACAGAAAAAGGGCAAAAATTTTTTGAATATAAACATATCCCTTTCTATATTCTGACTCCACTTGTTATTCCTCCTTTTCTCCCGGTACAGCTTCTTTCCCGAACATTGCCAATGCCTGATTTACTTTGTCCATACGCACAGTTTCCTTTCCCTGTTCTAATTCTCTTACAAAACGTAAGCCTAATCCTGATCTCATGGCAAATTCTTCCTGTGTTAATCCAGCTTTTTTTCTTTCTTCTTTTATATAATTTCCAATTTTATTCATATCAATCATAATACTCCCGTTCGGGTATAATTTCAACGTTTTCAGGCAAAAAAATCCCGAACGGGTACAATTTAATATTTTTCAATAAATTGCACTCCCGTTCGGGTATCATTCTTTTCTAATCCAACAGATTATTTAACGCATCCAGACCATCTGCACTGATGGCAGCCTCATTTTCCTGCTGAATCTGTAAGTATACTTCTTTTCGGTAAATTGGTACATCCTTTGGAGCAGAAATACCGATTTTGATCTGATCCCCGCGGATCTCTAATACTGTAATCTCAATATTATTATTGATCACTAAGGCTTCGCCTTTTTTTCTTGTCAATGCCAGCATTTCTATTCACCTGCCTTTTCTTTTCTACTTTTCAGCAGGTCATAAATTTTATAACGTACCGGAAGATCATCTTCCACGATAATCTGCGCCCCTCTATTGTTGGACATATTGATAATAATGGGAGCTTTCAGGTTAATCGACATATCCTGAATATCCTTTGGGACTCTGACGGTTGTAAGTACAAAGGTGTCTTCCTGTTTCATATCGCCCAATGGCTTCAACAATTCCTCACTGACAGATGGATTATAGTCCTCCTTGATCGTCACCGGATTGATGACCGGAAACGCAGTCTGTGGATCATCCATAGACTGAAGCCACATAATATGTGATTTGCTGCCTTTCTCCTCATCAAAAATCAATGTAAACTTCTGCATATCCGGAAAGCCGATCATTCCACTCTCCAAAGTGATGATCTTATCCTCCTGAATATCAATTTCGCCAAACATTCTTGTTTTTGCTTTCATCTTTCTGACCTCCTGGTTTTATAACGTTTTCCTAACGTCTGGTCTCCGACCATTCTATCCGTAACGTCCTATGGGAAAAACTGTCCCACAAGCACGTTCCTGCCACACTTTCCGCAGCGTGTTTTAAATGTAATTTAACAATGTTGTCTGATTCAGCATTCCTGCCGCCTGTAAAGATGCCTGATAAGCAGTGTAAGCTGCTGTATAATCAATGATGATATCAGAAAGTTCACGATCCTCATTATTTGATTTTAAGGTTTTTACGGTCAGCTGCTGGTTTGACATACGTGTCTCTGTCAGTTCCAGACGATCGCCCTTACTTCCTACAGTTGTAATAGCAAGGTTTACATCCGAAAGATATTCATCAAAATTACCGATATAGCTGTCATACAATTTCTGCAGATTGTCATTTGCATAATCTGCTTCCTTCTGTGCTGCCTCTAACCATGTCTGCAGATTCTCCTGTGCCGAAACACCCGAATACGCTGCCTGACTCATCATATCTTTAATCTTATCCACTTTGTCATTGGCATCAATAGCAGCTTTTACCGCATTGATCATCTCGTCCACATCACGTCCGATATCTGCATTGAATACGTCAGATGCATTTGTGTTGACTGTCAATGTCTGGTTTACAGCGATGATATAATCGATATCCTGATAAATCTCATTACCTTTAGCATCATATTTTTCATATGTAATTTTATTTTTAGCATCTGTAATATCTGTGCAGTTAAAATAATACTCAGGTCTTACTTCACCTGAATTAAAGCCTTTTTTATCATAGTTTAACTCAATGGATGCCTTACTCTGTTTCAAAGTCTCACTTGCCTTATTACCTAAAACAAGCTCTCCTGTTGACTTAATGAAAGCTGCTCCATCTTCCGGCATATTTCCGGCTTTCACTGCTTTCTTCCAGTCATCTTCTGTCTCATAGACCGTTACGTTTAAATCACCGGTCTTTGCTGCACCTGTGTTATCTGTGTAATGATAAGAGAGAGTTCCTGCGTTGCCCGCAGCTATCTCATTACCGTCTTTATCTTTGAGAGATCCGATGTCTCCATACGCCAGCCGGATCCTGTCATAAGTGTACTGCTTCGTATCAGAGGTGGTGACTTTCTGACTCATTTCTTCTGCTGTCTTAAGCTCTACCTGTCCATCATAATAACGATGTTCCCCGATATCTTCATAGCTGAACTTCTGCTGGATATTATACTCCGTATTACTCTCGTCTTCCATAAATGTCAATTTACAGTTCGTGCGATACCCGGTAAAAACGGTTCTTCCTGCATAATCAGAATTACCTTCTGAATAAATCTGCTTACGCAATGACTCTAACTGTGTCAGGATCGTTTTTCTATCCTCTGCTTTCAACTGGTCACTGGCTCCATACGTACACTGGGTACGGATATCTGACAAAATGGTTTTCATATTCTTCAACGCAGTTTCTGTCACATCAAGCCACGCTTCTGCATCCGGGATATTCTTCTCATAATACTGATTGATCTCACTTAAATTGCTTCTCAGACGAAGTGCGCGGATGGCAACAACCGGATCCTCGGAAGGTCTTGAGATTTTTTTCTGTGAAGACATCTGATTGTTCAGACTGTTCACACTGTATTTATTGTTATTGATGTTCGAAGTTGTATTACGAAGCATCATGTTATTCGTTACTCTCATAGGATGACTCCTCTCTTCTTATCACGAAATTTTTATACACCTGTCTCATTGATCAGCTTATCATAAATCTCTGCCAGAACAGATACCATTTTTGAGGAAAGGTTATACGCGTTCTGGAATTTTACAAGATCAATTGCTTCTTCATCCTTGTCGACACCGGAAACGGACATTCTCTGCTTGTCGATCGCATTTGAAATATTACTGTAATTTTTCTGGAAAATGGTCGCCTTCTGTGTATCCACAGAAATATCTGAGATCATACACTGTAAGAAATCATCTGCACCACCACCACGATACATCTCTGTATCACTCTTTAACAATAACATTTTCTCTACCAGATCATATGCGTCCGCACCATTGGTGATCTTCTCGGTTGTTGCAATGGTTGTCGGATCTTTGACTGCAATATTGGAAACACATACATTTCCACAGGTAAGCTGATAGTAACTGTTACTTGCTTTCGCATTATAATCACCAGCCGCTTTGCTGAAATGATACTCTTCTCCTGTCTTGGTATGTGTACCTGTAAAGAAAGAAAAATAATTTGTCTGCTTACCATTCAGATCCTGCGCATTATCGCCATTCATGATCTCATTAAATGAAATTGCAAAATTACGAAGGAACTCATTCATCTGTGCAAGATAATAAGGAATACCCATCGCATCGATGGATTCGCCGATAGATGCCTGTTTTCCATCTATCTTTGCCTGCTGATCGGAACTCAACTGATTCTCCAATGTAAATGTATATTCCTTGACATTTCCATCCGCATCCGTCGTAAAAGTAAAGTCTGTATAGTTATAGTTCTTTCCATCAATTGTGAGAACACCCTCTGCCGGCATTGTCATGGCATTGACGTTTGTAATGGATGGATTGCTGATCGTAATCGTGCCTGCTGTAACCCCTGTGATGGCACCACGGAAGTTCTCACTGTTGTTACCATCCCGGATATCAAACAGTGCTTTCAGCGAACCGGAACTGGAGTCGGAACCTGCTTTAAAACTGTTTCCGGTATCCGCCCAGACAATCTCATACATTCCTTCCCGGTCAGACTGATTGATCGTGTTTTTTCTTGCCACACAGGTAAGTTCACTATACTCGTAAGTATCAACAAACTTCTGTCCATTGATTTTTACCGTATAATAATTTGCACCTGTCTGCATGTCCGGATGTTTGGAATTCGTTACCGGAACTTCAGAAACCTCTGTTGGCACAATAGAGGATAATTCATCGATCAAAAGTGCCCGCTGGTCACGGAGTTCATTTGCATAACCGCCCTGTACTTCAATAACGTTGATCTGTTTATTCAAAAGACTGATCTTTTTGCCGATCGCATTGATATTTTCAACGGTAGATTTAATCTCCTCGTTCACACTGTCCTGAATCTCGCCAAGACCGGTTGCCACGCTGTTAAAGTAAGTGGCAAAACTCTGTGCATCTGAGATAAACTGCTGTCTGACATTCACATCACCGGCATTATTTTTTAATGTGTCCAATGAGTTGAACATCTTATTTAAAATGGTTGAAAAACCTTTTTCTGTATCATCATCAATAAAATAGTTCTCAATCTGCTCCAGATAACTTAATTTCGTCTCATACAGACCAAGGCTTGCCTGATTCTGCCAGTATTTTGTATCATAGTACTCACTTCGGATCTGTTTAATGGAATTAACCGTAACGCCGGAACCCATACTTCCGTATTTTGCATTGACACGAAGTGCATCCGATGCGGAAAGATTTGCTGCCTGTCTGCTGTATCCCTTTGTCTGTTCGTTTGATATATTATTGGCGGTGGTATTAAGTGCTGCCTGATAAGCACTTAAGCCTGACGATGCAATTGTTAATCCAAAAAATTGTGAAGGCATCCTCTCACCTCTCTCTTTCTGCTATGTAATCTGTGAAAGTAACTGTTTTTGTTCCACTAAAAAATCCGGTCTTTATGAGCCAAGCTGTGTGATCATGGATTCGATCATTTCATTCACCACATTGATAAACCGGCTGGATGCATTATATGCATTCTGGAACTTGATCATCTTAGTCAATTCTTCATCAGAAGAAACTCCCATAACCTGTGATCTCTGATTATCTACAGCTGTCACTGTTCCGGAAAGACTTTTCGCGGTGGATTCATAAACGGAACCGATCGTTCCAAATGCTCCCACCATATTATTATAGTAATCAATAAATGTAACTTTATTCGTGTCATCCGGATCCAGGGTAAGATACTCACCATTCCAGAGAGCTGCTACTTTCTGGGCGAGATCATAATTCACTTCCCCATTTTGTGAAAGATGTGGAAGCAGCGACTCCTGTTCTACCAGCTTATCATTTACACTGACACTCGCTAATGTATACTGTTTGGAAGTATCTGTCTCACTCTCTTCATTGTATACATAATAATCGTTGGTAACGGTATTGCCATTGGCATCTGTCTCCTGCACAGAAACTTTGGTATAACGCTCTGTACCAAGTCTTGTGAACAGCTCCTGTGGTGGAATCTGCTTGTCACTTCCGGTAGAGCAGTTTTTCGTATCCAGCACTTTCATTCCGGATGTGATCGTAACGGTATTACCATTCTCATCTGTTCCGGTAAGGGATGCTGTATTTCCGGTAAGTTCTCCAAGTGTTGTATTCGGACAAAGTGTATCATTAATCGCTGTGATCATCCCATGTACTAACTGATCTAACTGCGCCTGTGCCTGTAACATGACAGACATTCCTGTTGCAATGGAATCTGCTGTCGATCTGTTATATTCATCTGATGTCAGTCCCACAATATCTTTATAAGTTGCTTTTCTGTCTCCCCGTGCCAGGATCAGTGCTTTTAATTCTCCAAGATCATTATTAAGATCCGAGGAGATCGGTGTTGTAAAGCTGAATACGTTGTCGTAATCGCCGTTCTCGATATCAGAAAGATGTGTCCAGTAAGGTGTGACAAATCCCGTGATCTCATCACGGTTCTTCCCCATCTCGTAACATCTTGCCTCGTCTACAAATTCAACACCTTCGACACTTACCTTTACAATTCCATCAGAATTCTCTTTGTAACTGATATCTACATAAGAAGCAAGTTCGTCCAGCGCATTATCTCTCTCATCACGCAATGTCATTGCAGTCTCAACATTACCCGATTCTACTTTCTGGATTTCCAAATTCAATTTAAAAATGGTATTTCCCAGCTCATTGATTCGATCAATATCATCTGAAATCTGTGTATTGATCGTACTCTGGTAGTCGGAAAGTCCCGTATAGACTGCATTGGATCTGCTGACAAACAGATTGGCCTTCTGAATGACCAGATTCTGCTGCACACTGTCATCCGGAGCTTTTGCCCATTCCTGAAAAGCTGTCCAGAAATCCTCCAGAGTTGTCTGGAAAGCCTGTCCCTGTAACTCCTGATAAAAAGTGTACACTTCATCCACTGCCTCATACGTGGCTGCATAAAATGCCTGACGTCCTGATGCGTTTCGATATGATTTATCCAGAAAAATATCCCTCGCATGCACCACATCACCGATCTTCATGCCAAGGCCGGACTGCTGCTGGCTGATCGATGCAGTTGTATTGAAGGTTGTATAATTTCTGTCTACCTGTAAAACCTGCTGACGTACATAACCCTTGGTATTTACGTTTGCAAGGTTGTTTGATGTTGTATTTAAAGCATTCTGGGAATTCTGTAACCCGGATGCTCCGATATATAAGCTTCCAAAGCCGTTAGCCATGGTGCTCCCTCCTTACATGTTACTGTTTTGCGTCAAAACCGCTGCTGCCAAGCAGATCACCTGTATTGCAGGCGTTCTTATTATAGTTGGCGGTCTCAGGTGCCTGTCGCATACTCTTAAGCAATGTAAGGTCAAACTCCACCATCTCTAATGCCTGATTTAAAAGGATCTCATTCTGTTCATTAATGGCTGCCATCTCTTTTCCTGTCTGTAAAAGCCGCTCCTTTACTTCCATGAGCTGTTTCTGCTCGACCGGCTGTTCCTCCAGATAAGAAATCATCTTTGTGATCGTAACATCTCCCGGATTCCTGCCAAGAACCGTTGCCATGTCGTTGAGTACTCTGGTTCTCTTCTTCGCCAGATTCTGCAGATTGCTGGCAACCTCCTGCTCCGTCGCGGTAATCTCATCCAGCGTCTTAATATCCGCCCGGATCACCACTTCCCTCTTTTTCTTTCCGAGTTCGATCAATCCCTGATACTGTTCTTCTTCCTTATTCAGAACGTCGATCAGGTCTTCCATTAAACTAGCCAAAATTCATCCTCACTTTTACATTAATGATGTGTTGTACTTTTCCAATAATTTTTCCGCAAAATCTGCAGTATCCACGGAATAATTACCAGAGTTAACCTTTGCTTTTAGTTCTGCGACTTTATCTTCCCTGATATCTGCTGCTTCAGTGACTGCCTGTTTTGCGATCTGATAATCTCTGCCAAAAGACGAGATCTGTACTTCATCACGTCCATGCCTTGCATTCTCTGTCTTCTGTAACTTTGCTGCGCTTGTCGTCTTGTATACCTGCGCGATCTGATTATAAGCATCTATACGCATATGAGGCATCTCCTTTCTTCCTTGAAATTCGCTTTCACGTTATTTATCGGACATTTTTTGATTTTCCTTAGAGTAAAATCAGTAATTATTACGTTCTGACCGTTCTCCGTCTGTAAATCAGATTTCCGTTTTGCTCACAACCAGCATATCGCCACTTTCCAGCCGGATATTTCCGTGCGGGATAATGACCTGCTCTCCTCTCTGGATCATGATCACTAACGTATTCTCTTTCTTTGGAATCTCTGATAACAATTTTCCGTTATACTTACTGTTTTCATCCACATAAATCTCAACAAGTGATACACCCTCGACATGATCCGGCGAAGTTGCGCTTAAGACCAGAACATCGTTTTCGAGAAGCCTGGTATCCCCATTTGGGATGATATTCTCTCCATTTCTTTTTAATAATACGACCAGTGTCTCCGGCGGAAGTGTCAGCTCTTTTAATGTTTTTCCACACCAGTGATGGCTCTTTGGAATACTGAGCTGGATAAACTGCACCGGAACTTCATCGGAATAATCATTAAACGTTTTCATGACATCGCCTTTTTCATCGATCATATCCAGCTTCTTTGCCACAAGCGGCAATAACGAGCCCTGAAGCAGGATAGAAAACAGCACGATCATAAAAACAATATGGAACACATCATTTTCTGTTTCCACTGCCATCTCTGCCATAATTGCAAACACGATAGACGCTGCACCCCTCAAACCTGCCCACGACACCAGAAGCTGTTGTGAAATTTTTCCTTTAAACGGTGTGAGTACAAGTGCAACTGCCACCGGTCTTGCCACAAATGTCAGAAATACTGCGATCAAAAGTGCCGGAAGCACCACCTGCGGCAGTCTCGATGGAAATGCCAGAAGTCCAAGCAGAAAGAAAATGAGCATCTGCATCAATCCGGTCAGTCCGTCAAAAAAGTTTACCAGATTCCGCTTGTTGCGGATCTCGGTATTTCCGAGCACAATTCCCACAATATAGACACTTAAAAATCCATTTCCACCAAAAACTGCCGGAAGTGCGTACCCGATCACTGCAATTCCGACCACAAAAACCATGTCAAATCCTGCGGTCGAAAACTTAATTTTTTTCAACAGCAGCACTGCAGCTGCTGCGATCAACCCACCAAAAAAAATGCCAAAAAGCATCTGTTTTACAATGAGAAGTCCAATCTGTCCACCACTGGCGCTGCCCTGTGCGATCGCAATAAATGTCACCGTGAGCATATATGCGCACGGATCATTACTACCACTTTCCACTTCCAGAAGGGAAGCCGTATTATAACGCAGACTCAGCCGTTTTGATCGCAGCACTGAGAATACGGACGCCGCATCTGTGGAACCGATCAGTGCACCGATCAGCATACTTTCCACCCATGCGATATGTAAGGCGTAATGACAGAAAACTCCGGTAAGTGCAGCTGTTATCACAACTCCGGCCGTCGATAACAGCCCTGCCTTTACCGCAACGGACTTCGCCTGCTGCCAGTTTGTTCCAAAGCCACCATAAAACATAATGAAGATCAATGCGACCGTACATATCTGCTCTGCAAACGCATAATTGTCAAACGGAATCTTTAAAATCCCATCCGAACCAAACAGCATTCCAAGCAAAATGAACGCAAGCAGCATTGGAATTCCAAGTCTGCTTGACACCTTGCTCAGGAATACACAGGCAAAAATAACTACCGCTGTAATAAGAAGATATGTTGTCATAAAGTGACCTCCTTTATAAATGCATGGTTTCTTTTGCTACTTTTGTCCGCAGGAAATCACCTCTCCCAGATCTGTGCTATTTTTACCTGATCAGCAGATATGCTGTGTATACAATATACAAAAGTACACAGACCGCGCCTTCCCATCTTGACATTGTCTTTTTGGTCTTTGCCAATACAAACAAAATAACTGCGCTGATCAATAGAATGATACAGTCCGTCAGGGATTCTCCTAACACATTGAGTGGTGAAATTGCTGCTGACATACCAAGGATAAAAAGAATATTGAAAATATTTGATCCGATCGCATTGCCCAGTGCAAGACCACTGTCTCCCTTTCTGGTTGCAACGATGGACGTCACAAGCTCCGGAAGTGATGTTCCGATCGCTATGATCGTAAGTCCGATAAAATTCTGGCTGACACCAAAATTTGCTGCGATCACACAGGCATTATCCACCACAAGATCCCCACCAAAAATAACCGCCACAAGACCGCCTGCCATAAACACAATACTTTTTGGCAGCGACAGTACCTTACAATCCTCACCAGTTTCACGATTTTTCAAAGCAGAATAAATCATGCTTACAATATATGCTGCCATTCCTGCCAGTAGAATCAGACCTTCGATACGGCTCAGTTTTCCATCCATAAACATGAAACAGAGAATCATTGTGATCACAATGTTGAGAGGCATATCTCTTTTTAAAATATCGAGATTTGTCTTAAAACTTGCTAAGAAAGCACAGATACCGACCACCACAAGACCGTTAAAAATATTCGAACCGACAACATTGCTGATCGCAATGTCATTATTGCCTGTGAGCGCCGCATTAATGCTGACGGATGCCTCCGGGGCACTGGTTCCCATCGCAACAATGGTAAGACCAATGATGACGCTCGGTACTTTCATGATTTTTGCGAGAGAAGAACTTCCCTCCACGAAAAAATCTGCACCTTTTACTAAAAGTACAAAACCAACGAGTAACAGTAAATATTCCATAACGCCTTCCTTTCCTGCGATAAAGGATTGATTATGAAAAGAGACCTTTATCGCATCAAAAAAATTTTTGAGTGATAAAAGTCTCGTTACTTACAATAATAACCGGCCTTTCAGCGTGATGACGACTACTATTCCATCCGAAGATGCTAACTACTCCCTCTTATATTTCTTAGTTTAATATAAGAATGCCTGTCCTGTCAATTTCGTTATAAAAATTTTTCCAAATCTTAACTATTTTTTTATTAATTCTGCCGCAGGATCTGCTCTTTTTCCAGCATCGGATAATGGATCAGTCCACTTCCATCCAGATCTTCCCTGTGCATATCCACCGCCGTGATCTGGCTGTTGCCGTAGGTCGTGTAGTAATAGATTCCTTTATCGGCATTACAACAGGAAGTATAAATCGTGATCTCATATTTTCCTTCTGCCACTTCACAGCATCCTCTCTGCTGCTCCACGGATCCTAAAATATGGAAAAACTGACCAACGCTCTCCTCCTCCGAATCACCAGAAACAGAGTTCATTTTCGTAAAAGCCACCCGGGCAAAACGGGATGCACTGGAAAGATCTCCCGGCAGACCCAATGCTCCCATGCCACGGCTATAGCATTCCAACGGAAGTTTCTCAGAAAAATGGTTTTCCGGCTGTCTTGGTGAAAGTCCCCTGTAATTGTTCAACAGAAACATCTGCTGGTCAAATGGTGGGTTATTTGTCATAACGCCCGCCGGATTGTCGTAAATTTTCAGTCCATCCTTCATGGATTCGACTGTGACAGCCTCATCAGCGTCCGCAATGATCCAGTGCAGGGAAGCCGCCGGCATATTCTCCGCAAAAGGTGTTCCTGTAATATTGATCTTAGCCAGCAATTCACGTACTTCCTTCATGTTGGCACACTGTCCTAACACCCACGGAATAAATTCAAAGGAGGCAACATTTTCTTTTCCTTCTGTCACTTCCGGGAAATAAGCATTTCCGACAAAATTAAGTCCTGCCATCCCAACACCTTTTTCGTTGACCGCATCATAATACAGCGGATAATCTGCTGCAACATGCGCCATTCCTATGATCGCATAGTGTTTTGCAACATCCCCCATATGCCGGAAATGAAACGGATAATTGCGCGGTGTCACTGCAATCTGCTCTCCATATGAAAATTCATAATCTAACGTTCTTCCAAAATAAAAATCTTTTGTTTTATAAGTTGCTGCTGTACACATAATTTTCTCGCAACGATTCCTTACGAATCCCTGCTTTCCTCCTGATCTTATATTTATTTTAAGTCCTGAAACCTTGACTTTTTGCTCTTTTCTCTTATATTTTCCTTAATCGGGGAGGAATTATACCACGGTCAAAAATGTTTGTCAAAAAGTCTTGCAGTGCGAATTCTTTATTGAATATCCAAATCCAAATGTGCTATAGTATCGCTGACAGACTTATTCGTATTAGAGTCCATTCCTTATGGGGGATTAGTATGTACTTACAAAAGAAGGAAACTATTTTAATTGTTGATGACTCAAAATTTCAACGTGCAATTATAAAAGAGATGCTCGGAGAACATTTTCATCTCGAAGAAGCCACTTCAGGCGAAGAATGTTTAATGATCCTTGAGAAAAGCAGCCATCTGATCGACCTCGTTTTACTTGATCTGGTAATGCCGGGGATTGACGGATTCGAAGTTCTGCGACGCAGACAGACGATGGATGCATTTAAAGATATCAATTTTTGCAGATGTATCTGATACAACAGATTCCGGCAAATTTATATGGGATACGATAAAAGATGCAAACCCGAATCACGTATGCCCGGTCATTGCAATCTGTAGGGAGGGCTCTTTAGACCAGATACAGACAGCAGTTTCCTCGGAAATCATTGACGATCTTCTTTTTTCACCATTGGAAGTCTCTGTTTTAAAACGCCGGATCAAGGCAAGTATTCATCCTGATAAAAATAATGAAGCCGATGCGTAAGCATCGGCTGTTTTTATATACTATGTATTTTCAGTATGCCTGCAATCCGGGTACCCTATGCAGCCCCAGAATTCCCCGAAACGTCCATTTCTTTTTTTCATCGGAAGCCCACATTCCGGGCAGATTTTTTCTTTCGACTGCTTTTTTGCTGCCGGCATTTTCTCCAATTCTTTTGCCAGATACTCAAATACCTGCTGATTCATCTTACAGTCTGTCAGCGCCCTGTGTGCACCTCTCGTTGAAATTCCATAATGCTCTGCAAGATCGCTGAGTCTCCTATGCCGCCACTCTGGGAAACAGAGCTTTGCAACCCGCAGCGTATCAACATAATCATTCGTTAATTTCTGCTGGAAAAGCCGCTCACAATCCCGATATAAAAATTTCATATCAAATGTCTGGATATTATGACCTACCAGAATATCATCTCCGGCAAATGTTAAAAACTCAGGCAGCACCTGCCCAAAATCCGGCTCATTTGCCACCATCTCATCCGAAATATGATTAACCATACTCGCGGCATACGGAATCGGTCTTTTCGGATTCACAAGCTGGCTAAACTCCTCAACAACTTTTCCACTCCGTACTTTTACCGCTGATATTTCAATGACTTCATCATAAATACAAGATGTCCCGGTCGTCTCCAAATCAAAGAGTACATAATCCGGTACATATCCGCATATCATCTTTCCTTTTTTATTTCCTAACATATCTTCTGCTTTCTAATTATTTGAACTGCCAAATATTTTTCTGTGTTTAATTATTATTCACTTAATCTTGTACCGCATTTCGGGCAATATTCAAAATCTTCCGTTGTGGAAAATCCACAATTTCTGCAATGCCTCATCGTATATCCATATCCCTGCTGATTCATTTGCCTCAAATGTTGCGGCAGAATCTCCATATCCTCACCTGCTGCAATTCGTTTTCCAATCTCCGCATCCAACTCATAGACTGTATTACAGCAGCTTGTCTGCACATAATAATGCTTATTCCACTTAAAACATGGGATAAAAAATAACGACAGCACCGTATAGGTCATAAACACCTGAAACCTTCCGTATTTTCCACAGATATCACAGATTATCTGCTGATGAAAGTCAAAGTCTTTTCTCCCATCTGTAATTCCCATCATAAAAAACATATTGTCACCTGCTAAACTTCTTACTCTCTCATCTTCATTTTCTTAAGATAACTATTTTTCAGCTCATTTTCTTCCCGCAGCTTTTCGTTTTCGTCCTTGAGATAATGCATATATTCCCGCGCAAGCTTCACACCACAGCGCACTGCAACATCATCATGCTTTTCCATCTCATCCAGCCATTGAAGAAATGATTTTTCCCGAATATCGTTATACTCATTTTTTTCTGTAAAATACATGCTTCGCACCTTCTGCCCCGAAAAAATATTCCATTTATTATTTTTCCATATATTTTATTGTTCATAGTAACAGCGTTCTCTGCCTGGCATATCTTCTCCTTTGACGTAACGCGCATTAAATTCCATATTGATTTCCCGCAGCTCTCTTTTCCCGTCAATATAGTCTTGATACATTTCTGCCAGCCCGGACATACAGCCATCACAGCTTGCAGAAATATTCCCAAAAGATTCCTCCACAATCTGTTTTCTTTCTTCTCTGGTTGTGTCCTTTATCAAAATACTCTTAATCTCCATAACCTTCACCCCGACTTTCTTTGGTATTCTTTTGATATTTCTTTCCTTATATCTTTTATTTGATTGTAACATCTGAAAGCATTTTTGTGAAGCTAAGAAACAGGCATAAAAAACGGTCTGATTACATTCTCTCAAAATATGTCAGTTTAAAGTGTTAAAGTACTGGAATTTTAGATAACACCATGTTATACTTGTAAAGGAAAATGTGCAGGCAGTCCGGTCAGGTATAAAATATTCCTGAGTTCCGGCATTATCAAAGACCTGCATGTACTTATATGGAGGAAACAGATCATGTCTATGAAAATCAATCACGAGCTCCCTTTACCGGAGGTTCTGAAATCTCAGTACCCTCTCAGCCAGGAACTCAAAGAAGTAAAAAAACAGCGCGATGAAGAAATACGCCGTATCTTCACCGGTGAATCAGATAAATTTATCGTCCTTGTAGGAC
>OHPJ01000640.1_pt1 | contig 14339 bp, 9 predicted proteins | sample 1577701 | NCBI WGS metagenome assembly OHPJ01 (sample SAMEA3879517, study PRJEB24766) | human gut metagenome | biome: human-associated habitat; feature: feces | place: USA | collected 1985/1987 | reverse complement strand
TCAAGAAACAAGCTAAATAGACCGCAATTAAGCTATGTAAAAGAAATTTTACATGCTTTTATCTAATATGTAAAAGCCTTTTGATAGACATTACTACTACGTTTGCTGTAATCTCATGGAAGAAGGAGGCATACAGAATTATGATAGCTGATAAAATTAAAAATGCTCGTACTATTCTTTATTACATAACTATCATTATAGTTGGGATTATATGCACATATAAGAAGAGAATAATATAACTTTTGTTATGATATCAAATGATTTTTTCATTTAATATAACATTGCATTGGATGAAAAAATGTGTTTGGAGATGAAAACATAATCGAATTGAAGGTTGACGATTCAAACATAAAAAGAGCTGGGTGGCATCTACCCAGCTCAATCTTCTACATGGAAGACATCTTCCACCAATAAATTAAAGTATTTAGAAATCCGTAGCATAACTCGGCAGATGGGGTGCTGTCCCCACGTTCTATCCTGCCGACAGTTTTGGTGCTGAATCCGATAGCAGCGGCAAGGTCATCTTGGTAAATGCCACGCTGTTCTCGGATTTCTCGGATATTATTGGTAACCGCCATAAAAATCCCTTCTTTCAGTTCTATAGAATTTTCTTATTGTCCCTTGAATGAAAAACAAAAACCCAACTGAAAATACGTCTAATAATCAAAATTCTGTTCTGAGGTCAAATAAGCCCTAATAATGGATGTTCAAATTCAAATATCATGCTATAATTAAGGCATCCCAGATAGCAGGTATATATTTGTTTGCATGATTAACAGACGGCTGGCTACTTGTTATGCAAAAGTAAATGCGACCCGTCTATTTAATACCTATTGACAAATCGATTACTATCTGCAGCTTCGGTCTAATTACTTTTTAACGAATAAATCTGGCATTAAATGCACTTCATCTGGCGGGATGAGGTGCATTTTTAATAATGACATTAATGCTTTGAAATCTTCATCATCCTCTTCTACGAGCTCGTATGGACTTTTATTTCCAAGTCCAGGACGTTTTACACTATTGATATGATTCATTAATAAAGTCATATCTTCTTGCGTGTATGGGTTTAAGCTTTTTCCTTTTGGCACGGCATAACGAATAAATTCATGATTCTTCTCGATACACCCTTTTGGCCATGAAGCCATTGGATCACAGTAATAAAGGCTTGTTCTATAAACCAGGAAGCCATCCTCATCCAGCGTAAGTTCTAACTCATCTACCTTCTTGAATTCGCTGCCGTTGTCAGTCAATATAATCGGAAACAACCGTCTGAAAACATCTATTCCCAATCCTGTCTCGAGATAGTCAAAAACCCTTTTTACGGATTCTGCTTTTCCATCTGGCATCAGGAATAGCAGAATTACGTTGTTCTTTCTAAAGATCATTGTAAGCAAACGCTTTCCAGATTCTCTAACGCCTTTTACAGTATCCATTTCTGTTACTTCATCTTCTGAATATTTGAATTTTATCGCATACTCAAAATCCGCATATGTCCTACACTGTCTATACTCCATTGAGTGAAATCCATTGATATCGTTGTACTTTTTCTTTCGTGGTTTATAGCCTGTCTTTCTTCTTAATTCTATATTTTTAATAGATAAAGCACCTTCATCGATATAGTTATAAAGTGTTCTCAAACACACTGGCATTTCATTTTCATGTTCTGCATATATGTGTGTTAAAGGCTGGCCTTTCTTAACAAGTCGAGTCACAAGTTCATCCAATTCTTCCTTCTTTTCATCAGAAAGTCTAACTCCTTGTCGACTCTCCGATCTACGACGAGTTACAGCTGCATCAGCGAATTTCGCACTGTAAATATACTTATCTTTGTTGCAAAGTTTTTTATCCTTACAGTTATTACAAACATACGGAGGAGAATCAAACTTATGGCAAGCAACTGATACATATCTATCGCATACCTTGGTATAATCCACTCCTCTGCAAAGTCTACACTTTGTATTACAGGCTTCTTCATCACACCTGCATAAATTCTTTACCGTACAATGTCTTACCTTGCTACAATCCTTTCCATTAGGATAATTACCTTTTATGAAAGTTCTGTTTTCTTTAACTTCATGAGCAATAGTAGATGGATGTCTTCGAAGTCTTTTTGCTATTTTTTTGAATGACTCCCCGATGCATATCCCAGTTTCTATTGCTATTCGATCTGACAGGTTCATTTGTCCACTAGCATTGTAATAATTCATATCTGCTCCTTTCCCAGCAGATAGTAGTCGATATAACCAATATATCATGCCTTAGAAAGGACTGTAGAAAAAGTAAACTAGACCTTTTATATCCATTTTCAGTTGTCAAAGTGCGGGTTTAATTTTTCATTTTAGGGCAGTAACATAAAAAGAGAAAATATTATATGTGTACGATTTTTGGGACATATTTTTTGTTAAGATTACAAAGTACATTATCTAGATTAATAACAACCCACAAATAATTTGAATAGTTCCGTCATGAAAATAAGAATAGTGTTTTTTGTCTAGATAGAGCATAATCGCAAGATCTTGAATATTTTTTCTGTATTTATAATGAAAAAGTGACATATTTATGTTAAAATGTCAAGTGAGTTATTGTATCATTTTAATTTTATGTTTTATGAGGATTTGAAATGAAGATAAGCTATAAAAAATTATGGATTTTGTTGGCAGAACAGGAAATAACTAAACAGGAGTTTAGAGAAAAACTTCAAATTGCATCAGGTACGATGACGAAATTGAATAAGGGACAAGAAGTATCTATGTCTGTCATTTTGAGAATTTGTGAATACTTTGATTGCAATATTGGAGATATTTGTGATGCTATAAAGATAGACTAGTATGTTGGAGAATATATGATTGAAAGAATATGCCCTAAGTGTAGGGTGCCTATGAATGGAGATAAGTGTATAAAACCTAATTGTGGTTGTGTGACAAAAATGTCATCAACTATTTACTGGTGCGATGATTGTAACATTCCTATTTTTGAGAATGTTTGTCCCACTTGCGGTAAACAAGGGAGATATATTGCAACAGATATGAGACCAGTATTTCCTGAAGAAAATGTTTTGATTTCGTTGTTGTTAGAAGATGATCCTAAGAGGTATCAGGAAGATTCTGTATGGTTTGGAAGCGGGGTATATATCATAAATGGGAAAAAAGTTCGACTTTCTATTATGAAAACAAACAAATTACCATTTGAAGAAATAAAAAAACTAAAACAAAAGTATGAAGCGTTTGCAGAGAAGATTAATTATAACTTTTTTAATGAGCATGTGAAAAAATATATTCATGCAAACATAGATAGATATAATTTTATTACAGAAGAAGCAGTTTCTTTTGTTCAGTCGTATCGTGATAAATATGCAATTGAAGATATGATGGTTTCTTTTAGTGGAGGAAAAGATTCGACAGTTACTTCTCATATTGTTAATAGGGCGTTAGGGACTAATAAGGTACTTCATGTTTTTGGAGATACTACCCTTGAATTTCCATATACATTGGAGTATAAGAAACGATTTAATAAAAATGAGGAATCTCAGGGAGTAAGAATATTAACAGCCAAAAACAGAGAAAAGAATTTTGAAGATATTTGTGAAATAGTTGGTCCTCCAAGCAGAGTGATGAGATGGTGTTGTACTGTTTTTAAAACAGGTGCGATACAAAAGACGATATCATCTGCATTTAAGGATAAAAAGAATATTTTAAGTTTTCAGGGAATTCGTCACAATGAATCTGTTAGTAGAAGTAAGTATGAGAGAGAAACTGAAAGTCCAAAAATATCGAAACAAACAGTAGTATCGCCTATTATTGATTGGATTGATTATGATGTATGGCTTTATATATTAACAACGGGAATAGATTTCAATGAAGCATATAGATTAGGATGGACTAGAGTTGGCTGTTGGTGTTGTCCAAATAATGGAGGTTGGTCTGAATTTTTAGCAAAAGTTCATATGTATGATAAATATGTGCACTGGCATGAATTGTTGGTGAACTTTGCAAAACAAATTGGAAAACCTGACCCGGAAAATTATGTAAACGATGGTGGATGGAAAGCCAGACAGGGGGGAAATGGACTAGCTGCAGCACAGACTTCGGTTGTTTCGTTTGAACCGTGTGCTACAGACGAAAATGCGTTTAATTATGATTTGCAGAGACCAATAACGGAAGAGTTATATGAATTGTTTAAACCATTTGGTTATATCAATAGGGAGCTTGGAAATAAACGTCTGGGGGAAGTCTATGTAATGAATAAGACGGGAAAGGTTATTCTTATATTACAAGGCCGTATTGGAAGTACAAAATTGAAGGTTATTATTAAAGATATTCATATCGCTAAAGCGAAGACGCTTTCTGTAGCAGAAGGAAAAATTCAGTGCCAGCTTACCAAATATCAAATGTGTTTAGGGTGTAAGGCATGTGAAGGTGTATGCAAATATGATGCGATAAGCGTAAAAGATGATGGAACAGGAAAAATAACATATATCATTGATAATGAAAAATGCCGACGATGTACAGAGTGTGTAGGACATTTTAATGCTGGGTGTTATATGAGAAAAGTTCTAGGAATAAAGAGGGCATGATATGGCGACTGAAAAGATTAAAATAAAATTACAGGGACATGAAAAGTTTGCATTACGTGAGGGGTGGATCAATAAAGCTTTAATGTTATTACCAGATAATTCGGATGCTTTCACTAGAAAAGATGCTACAGATTTATTCGGAATAGGTAGCAACATGGTGAAGTCTCTTAGATATTGGATGCGTGCCTTTGGATTAACTAATATTTCTGGCACAGAATTATCTGAGGTAGGGAAGTTAATAGCTAAGAATGATCCTTATTTGGAGAAGACATTTAGCCTTTGGATTATGCATTCTTATATTTCTAAGAATAAGGAGGAGGCCACTACATGGTTTATGTTTTTTAATAGATGTGATGCCGACGATATAGAAAAGCATGAGATTGAGAGCATTCTGCTAAGAGAGGTAAGAAAGTATGCAGAAGGAACAACATTTTCAGAAAAATCACTCAGTAATGATGTTGATGTTTTGTTGAATATGTATAGCAGAAATAAGGAAAGGGAAGATCCAGAAGAAAAACGAATATCACCATTTTCTCAATTAGGATTATTAAAAAAGATGGATGGAAGGTATATCAAAAATCATCCTAATAAAGCACAGTTTCCAGATGAAGTTGTTCTCTATGAACTTGCATTAAAAATGATGGGAAAAGAAGGGATTTCTATTGAAGAAGTTATATTTGGAGAAAATGGATTAAATAAGATATTTAATATGACTGCAGTAATGGCAAATAGCTGTTTTGATAGATTGGATGCAGCTGGGTATATACATGTAGATAGAACGGCGGGCTTGGATATGATTTATCCTGTCGTAGCGTTAGATTCATTAATGGTTATTGAAGATTACTATAAAAATAATTAGTAGGTGAAAGAATGGCAAAGCTTGATTCGTTAAAAGATATTGTTAAATTTAATAGTAGCTTTAAGACTGCTGTTAATTTGTATTTAAGCCTGAATAAACCTGAAAAAGTTCTTGGTTACATTCCAACAAAATCTTCTGTGAATTTTTTGGGAGAGTACTTAAAGGCGGTTGTTGAAAATAAGGAGCAGGCAACGCTATTGGTTGGTCCTTATGGAAAAGGTAAATCACATTTATTGTTGGTACTTTTAGCTGCGCTATCAATGGATCGAACAGAAGCAAATGATAAGGTTATTTCTGAACTTATCAAGAATGTGAAAAATGTGGATGAAGTTGGTCAAGTTGTTTCTGAGAATATTGAAAGAGTATGGAAAAATAATAGATTTCTACCGGTTTTGATTACAGATATTACGGGTGATTTAAATCAGGCATTTTTATATGCTTTAAATGATGCTCTTAAACGAGAGGGATTAATAGATTTAGTGCCTGATACATATTATTCTATTGCTTTGGATAGAATTAGAGATTGGGAACAAAACTATACTGACACATATGTTTCATTTGAAAAAGAAATTTCAAAAAAAGGAATGAGTATATCTGCGTTAAAGGCAGATTTAAGATTGTTTTCAAAAAATGCGCTAGAGATTTTTAGGCAAAGTTATCCTAAAGTAACTGCTGGAAGTGAATTTAATCCAATGGCAGTTTCTGATGCACTTCCATTATACAAGAGTACTAGTGAGAAGCTTGTGGAAGAATATGGATTCAGTGGGATTTATATTGTTTTTGATGAGTTTAGTAAATTCATAGAAAGCCAGAATGGTGCCACAACAGGATCAAATATGAAATTGATTCAGGATATGTGTGAGTTATCTACAGATTCTCAGAATGCAAAAGTATTTTTTACTATGGTTGCACACAAGAGTATCAAAGAATATGGAAAGTATCTTTCTCAGGAATTAATTAATTCGTTTACTGGTATAGAGGGACGAATAATAGAAAAATACTTTGTAACATCATCAAAAAATAATTATGAATTAATAAAAAATGCAATTATAAAAGATGAAACAAAGTTAAAAGATATTCCTAATTTTGATAAGTATTTAAGTGAGGAAAAATTAAAGGCATACTGGTCACTTCCTGCGTTTAAGAGTAATTTTTTAGAAAATGAATTTAGAAACATCATTTTTAGAGGCTGTTATCCTTTAAATCCGATTGCGTCATATTTGTTATTGAATATTAGCGAAAAAGTAGCACAAAATGAAAGAACATTATTCACATTTATTTCAAACGATGAACCACATAGTATGGCTCGATTCGTGGCAGAGCATACAGAAAAAATGGATTGGAGTATAGGTGCTGATTTGATCTATGATTATTTCAGTTCATTATTTAAAAAGGAAGTGGCTAATGAGTATGTGCACAATATTTGGCTAAGTGCAGAGTACACACTTGAAAAGTGCAAAACGGATGATCAGAAGAAGATTGTCAAAGCATTGGCAATTGTTCTGATTGTGAATAAGGAGGATGAAATACCTGCAACTAGGAGATATTTGAAATTGTGTGTATATGCAGATGATGCAGATCAGGCAATAAATGAATTGAAAGAAAATGAATTTATTTATAAAAAAGGTTCGACGGACACATATATATTCAAAACGCGTGCGGGGTCAGAATTACGGGCGGAGATACGTAGACGAGGAGAACTTAAGGGGGACAATGTAAATTACACAAAAGTATTGCTGGATGTTACAGGAAAATATTATGTTATTCCTAGAAAATATAATACCGAAAAATCTATGACCCGTTATTTTTCAAATGAGTTTATGAGTGTGGATGATTTCTTGAGTATTGGCTCGGCGGATGCATTAGTTGGTGAAGATGTCTTAGATGGAAAGGAAATTACATTATTTAGTTTCGTTGAAATCAATCAGGAACTTGTTAATAAACATCTTCTTCAGCTGGCTGATAAAAGATTAGTTGTAGTATGCCCGAAAAAGAAATTGAGAGTGCAAAAACAGCTGAAAGAATATGAAATAATTCGAGAAATAAGAGAAGACACTTTATTTACTAACAATAATGAAATATTAAAAAAGGAGTTGCCTTTACTGTTAGATGACCTTTCTTTAGAACTTGAAACTTTTTTGGGTTCGGTGTATGGAAGTGATTCCGAAACAAAAGTTTTCTATTATGATGGTAAAAACGTTAAAAATGTCAAAGCAGGTAACGAGGAAGCAGCAGTTAACGAATGTTGTTCCAACCTATATCCGTTTACACCTGAGGTGAACAATGAGATGGTAAATAGAGCTGTCATTGGAACAGCTCAAACAAAGAAGGCGAGACTTAATATTATCCAGGCAGTCCTTGCTCATACAGATACTCCTGACTTTTATGCAGGTTCAAATCAAGAAGCAACTGTATACAGATCATTATTTATGGCAACACATGTAATTCAAGGAGAGACAAAAGAAAACATAAAGCGGATTATTGAAGTAATTAATGGTTTTGTGGATTCTTGTTGTGATAAAAAGGTGTCATTATCCAATTTGGTAGGAAAATTGATTAATGAACCATATGGTATGCGAGTAGGATTAATACCATTCTATGTGGCATATGTTCTGGCAAATAGAAGAGAAGATATTATAGTTTACTTTGCAGATAAGGAATTTCAAATTACGCCGGAAATATTAGTGAATATGTGTGAACAGCCAGAAGAGTATTCGGTGTATGTGTCAAAAGAAGACCTACAGAAGGAAAAGTATATTGCCGAACTAAATATACTTTTTCAGGTGGGAGAAAATAGAAATTTATCTTCTAATAGAATAAAGGATATTATTATTTGCATGCAGAGATGGTTTAGAGCATTACCACAAGTAACCAGAAATACTATGAATCTAGAACAATATATTTCTAATGATTCTAGCATCCAAGCAATAAAAGCTGTTAAGAAAGCCATGCAAAAGGTTGAATATAATCCTTTTGAAATATTGTTTGTGGATTTTCCAGATGCTTTTGGCACAAATTCATTGGAAGATACATATGTAATGTTAGATGAGTGCAAAACATATTTCGATGATTATTTTAGTTGGGTTGAGCAGCAAACAATATCAGTAATCTATGATATCTGGGATCCAAAAAGAAAGCAGGAATTATATCATACTCTAAAGGAGTGGTATAGCAATCAGAGTAAGCGTTCGAAGCAAGGTCTTTACGATAGAAGGATGACCAATTTTATGTCGTGTATAGAAATGCTTGATGTTTATAGTAATGAGGATGTTGCAAGTAAGATAGTAAAGGCAGTTACTGATGTTTATATTGAAAATTGGAATACAGGTTCACTTGAGGAATTTACAGAAGTATTAGCAAATGTAAAGAGTGATATTGAATCAATTCATGATGAAAGATTTACGGGGGAATTTGAACTGACATTTACTGGAAGAAACGGAGAAACAATTAGTAAATTGTATAGCCATGCTGATGAGGGCACTGGTAGTGTGTTGAGAAATATCATTGAGGATACATTGGAAGAATATGACGATTTAAGTGTAAATGATCGTGTTTCAATTCTTCTTGAAATGATTGAGAAAATTATAAAGTAAGGGATGGTGCTATGATTTATCTAGATAATGCAGCAACAACTTTTCCGAAACCGAAAAGCGTGTATGACGCAATGGATAAGATGAATAGGCAAGGTGCAGTAAATGCGGGAAGAGGATCGTATAAACTTGCGCAGGCGGCAAGCAGGTTGATTTCTGAAACAAAAATAAAACTAAGACAGTTAGTGCATGTTGATGTTTCGGCAGCTGTTGTGTTTTCTCCATCTATCACAATAGCAATTAATCAAATTGTAAACGGACTTTGTTTAAGACAGAAAGCAGTTGTATATGTATCTCCATATGAACATAATGCAGTTGCAAGAAGTTTGTATGAATTATCAAAGAGAAAGGAATTAATTGTCAAGGAACTTCCTCTTGATAATGGACTGGAAATTGATATTCAAAAGATGAAATACGAATTTGCAAAAGATAAACCAGAAGCAGTTTTTTGTACACATGTGAGTAATGTTACCGGGTATATTCTTCCAGTAGAAGAGATATTTAGAGAGGCGAAAAAACATGGAAGCATTAATGTGCTTGATTCTGCTCAGTCGTTAGGATTGATAGATGTTAGAGCTGATTTGATGGATGTAGATTTGATTGCGTTTGCGGGACATAAAACGTTGTATGGTCCTTTTGGTATTGGAGGATTTATCAATGTGTCCGCAGTGCCACTAGATACATTTATTACAGGAGGGACAGGCAGTGATTCACTAAATCTTGAAATGCCATTAGGCAATGAGACAAGATATGAATCGTCAAGTCCAAATATAGTTGCGATTGCTGGATTAAATGCTGCACTCGAAAGTCTTAATCAAAAAGAGCATTGTGAACGAGAAAAGAAAATGACATCCTATTTGATTGAACAATTGTCCTCTGTTAAAGAAGTCAAAATGTTTCTTCCATCAAATACTGAAAGGCATATTGGAATTGTTTCAGTAATTGTTGAAGGATTTAATTCAGAAGATGTAGGTACAATATTAGACGAGGATTTCGAAATTGCTGTTAGAACAGGATATCATTGTGCTCCGTATATACATAAATACTTAAGAGATGCGACATCGCTAGGAACTGTAAGAATAGGAATAGGTCAATTTACAACAAAAGAGGAAATCGACTTGTTGATAAAGGCATTAAAGGAGATTGTTTATGAGTAATTATATGGACTATATGGTTAACTTTAGTCAATCTGATTTACGTGGCTATCTGGGAGAAGACATAGTTGAATTATTAGTAGAATGGATGCCGAATGGGGAGACACTTTTAACCAAACAGAAAATGGTAAGTATGATTGATTCGTTATATGGTACTTCTATTTTGAAAAACAAGCAGTTTCGTAAGAACTTGCTTGAGAGTATGAAAGAATCCGATATTATTGCAATTCGGGATACGTGCTTAAGCGGAAGTGAACAAAACGAGAGTAATCTATTGGCAGTTATTGATATTATTGCAAATAAGCCATGGAATAAAAATGTTGTAACAACCTATTTATTAAAACTTTGGAATGTTCCAGAGGCTGTATTAGAGAAAGAAAAAGATAAAACTGTAATTGAAAATGAGATTTCAGCTCCAGATGATCAGTTTTACGAATTACTTGATTATCAGTATTATATTAAGCAAAGAGTATTAAATAATTTAAATTCAGGTCATTTACTTGAGAGAATGATTGTACATATGCCTACAGGTACTGGAAAAACAAAAACCACGATGCATATTATTACGAATTACATTAATTTTTCGCTTGAAAAACAAGGAATTGTAATTTGGGTAGCACATACAACAGAATTATTACAACAAGCATATGATACCTTCGAATCAGTATGGAAACATTTAGGAGATGGAAAAATTAATGCATATAAGTTGTGGGGGACTAAGACAATTGAGAATACTAACCAATCGTTAAATGGAATAGTATTTTGTGGATTGTCAAAACTCATGTTAATAGCTGATTCAAAACCTAAGTTGTATGAAAGGCTAAAAAAAGATTGCAGATTAGTAGTTTTTGATGAAGCTCATAAGGCAGCTGCAAAGCGGACTCAAAAAATTATCGAAGGATTAATGAGGATGCCTGCTGGATATGAAAATAGGGCTTTGATTGGACTTACCGCTACACCAGGTCGTACTACAGAGGACTCATATGACAATGATCTATTAACCAATATGTTTGGAAATAAATTGGTTTATATTGATTCAAGTATATTAAATCAGATAAACATGGGTCGATTGAAGGCACTTAACACTGTTGCGGAAACTAATATTATTAAATATTTTCAAGAACGTCGTATTTTGGCAAAGATGAAACCAAAGAAACTTACATATAAAATGGAGTTTTCAGAAAAGGAACTTCAAATATTAAGTAGTGTATTAAGAGATATGGGATATGACGATAAGGAATATACAGAAGAACAGTTAAAAGTATTAGCCAAAAATAAAGAACGTAATCTTGCTATTATGTCTCAATTAAGGTTGCTGCATCTTGATAAGAAGCCAACTATTGTTTTTGCTTGTTCGGCTGATCATGCGAAGATGTTAGCGGCAATGCTGACGCTTGAAGGAATACCAAATAGTTTGGTTTTGGGTGAAATGGATCCGATGGATAGAAAACATGCGATTGATGTGTTTAAAGATAAAAATTCTGAAGTGGATATTATTATTAATTACGAAGTATTAACTACAGGTTTCGATTCAAAAAACATAAAATGTGTATTTATTACCCGTCCGACAAAATCAATTGTTTTATACAGTCAGATGCTAGGAAGAGGACTCAGAGGACCATTAATGGGTGGTAATGAAGAGTGCGATTTGATAGATATTGATGATAACTTACAAGCATTTGATAACGAAACAGCATTTTCATATTTTAATGATTATTGGAGAGTTTAGGAGGTACATATGGGAGCAAGTATTGTAGATATTAAAAATATAGGAGATGCCCTTAGAAATACGGGCTACAAGAATATTGAAAGTGCAATATCCGAGATTATTGATAATTCTGTAGAAGCAAATGCAAAAAATATTTTTGTGATTTTAAGGGAAGGAATTGCAACATCAGGTAGAAAAGTTGTTACAGAAATAGGGTTCCTAGATAATGGAGATGGTATGTCAACCAATGTATTAGGAAACTGTCTTGGAATTGGTGCGTCGACTAGACAGGCACGGAAAGGTATGGGAAGATTTGGTGTGGGTTTGCCACAAGCTTCTTTATATGCATGTCCGGAAATAGAAGTGTATTCTTGGCAGAATGGAGTTGAGAATGCACAAAAAGTTTATCTTGATATTAACAAGATAAAAGATGGTGAGCAAACTGAAATTGAAGATCCAGAATTAACTTCTATTCCAGAACCTTACGCACCATACATGCATTATCAGACTATGTTTGAGCAGTATGATTTTTCGAAATCAGGAACGTTAGTAATCTGGAAAAAGTGTGATAGAATAAATCCTAAAACACGAGGACCGTTGACTGAAAGATTGGAGTTTAGCTTAGGACAGAAATTCCGATATTTTATTCATGATGGAGTGAGTAAGATTAAGATTATTTGTGATGAGAATCCAGACGTTGCAGTTGATGTGTTGCCAAATGATCCTCTGTTTTTGATGGAAGATAACCGCGTTCTTTGCAAGGCTGATGAACCTAAGAAGATTTATAAACCGGGACAGGAAACGGGAACGGAGGCGCCTTTCGAACTCTATACGGCAAAAGGAGCTGGAACAGGGGAGGTATCTATTCCAATCAAGTATATTAATAGAAGTGGTGATATGGAAGAGTCGTCAGTACTTGTTCGATTTTCAATTGTAAAGGACAAATATTATGATGAAACTGCTTTTCCCAAAGGAACAAACCCTGGTAATTACGCGTTAGGCAAACATGCGGCAAAAATGGAAGGAATTTCAGTAATTAGAGCAAGAAGGGAAATTGATTTCAGAAGATTTGATTTTTATAATGTTATTAATGAACCTCAGCATAGATGGTGGGGATGTGAGATTATTTTTGATCCAGAGCTTGATGAAGTGTTCGGCGTAGCAAATAACAAGCAATATGTAGAATTGAAAAAGGTTGATGCCGCTGATCTCGACCCTGATGAGCAAGATATTCCACCAATTTGGGATCAGTTAGCTGGCATAATAATTCCTACGATTAAGGCTATGTATGATCAAAACGAGGAGACAAGAAGTAATACTAGAACTTTTGAAGATACTCAAAGTCCAAGTACGGATATTATCAATACTGTAGAAAATGATCCTGCTATTATTGATGCAGATGAAGAAGAGGAAGATGAGGAAGAAACATCTCCAGAAGTAGTTGCAGAAACAGGTAAAGAGGAATTAGAGAAGCTTGGTTATGAGAATCCTACAGACGAACAAGGAACAGCCTTTATCAACAATTCTGTAAACTTTGTTTATGCAGATAAAGGTGAAAGAAGTCCAGCTTTTGATTATAAGGCAGTACTTAAAACAACAGTAATTACTATTAATACAAGTCATAAGTTTTACACATCATTTTTGAGTAAGATTTATGCTAATGCTGAAGTAAAGACTACATTTGAACTGTTTTTGGCATCACTAATTCAGTCTGTTAGAAAGACAGATACATATCAGGCAGCTGAGAATGATCGACTTATGACAGCATGGTACAATAGATTAAATAGTTATATTTCAGAACAATTGAATCCAAGAAATAACAAGTAGGTGGAAGATATGGCTATTTTGTTTTCAAATGAGATTATGGATGCTGTAGTGAAAGAATTACACAAAGCTACAGATTCAGTTCAAATAATAACTGCGTACTGCAAAGAAAAAACGTTTAAGTATTTAGATTCGGAGATAAGTACTGATGTTCAGGAGAAAAAGTTGTTAGTGCGTTTTCGCTTAGATGATATATTAAAGGGAAGTACGGACTTTGGAGTACTGCAATATGGGATAGATCATGGGTGGAATGTATATTTTAGATTCGATTTACATGCCAAAACATATATTGTAGATAACAAGAGAGGACTTGTGAGTAGTGCTAATGTAACGAATTCAGGTCTGAATATTGGAAAATCAGGAAATATGGAAATGGCCGCGTTTGTTGATGTTGAATCAGAGGATGTTGAGAAAATAGGAAAATTATTTAACGATGCCATATTGGTGGATATAGAGATCTTCCATATTTTGAAACAACAGTTTGATTCTGTTGAAAAGACGGAAAACGAGGAAAATCACAGATGGAATAATACAATAATGAAATTGTTTAATCCACATATTGAGACCTTGTTTTCTTATGAATTGCCAGAAGAGGTCGAATTTAAGACAGGGGAGTATTTTCAGTTTC
>OHPJ01000614.1_pt1 | contig 14861 bp, 10 predicted proteins | sample 1577701 | NCBI WGS metagenome assembly OHPJ01 (sample SAMEA3879517, study PRJEB24766) | human gut metagenome | biome: human-associated habitat; feature: feces | place: USA | collected 1985/1987 | reverse complement strand
CTTGGTTACTTTAGCCATGGGATAAATCCTCCTTTGCAAATATCGTTTAATGTTGCTATTATAATACGATTTCCCGTTAATTGCAAATTATACTTTTTTTTATTAAAGAATTGACATTTTCGGACGATATATATGTCAGATGAAATGACAGGGAGCGTCAAATCAGAGGGCAGGGATGCTCAAACGTAGCGTATACGGGAAGGAATAAATATGAAAATTAATCGCAATATGTCTGCTGTTGTAGCCAATCGGCAGCTGCTTCGGACAGAAAATAAACTGAGCCTTTCTATGGGGCGTCTTTCCAGCGGATATAAGATCAATAAAGCTGGAGATAATCCGGCGGGAATGGCAATCTCCAGCAAGATGAAAGCACAGATTGATGGTCTGGATCAGGCAGAAGCGAATTCTGATGATGGACAGTCCGTACTCAGAATTGCAGACGGGGCATTAAACGAAGTCAGCAATATGCTGCAGCGTATCCGTGAACTGAGTGTTCAGGCGGCAAACGGAACAAACTCTTATTCGGACCGTCAGAGTATTCAGGACGAGATTGATCAGCTTGCAACAGAAATTGATCGTGTATCAGAAACAACAAAGTTCAATGAAATATATTTGTTAAAAGGTGATACAAAGACTGCAAGTAAGGCTAACTTCATGAAGAGTACGTATGTAATGGCTAAAGACTTGTATGCAAAAGGTGGAACAGCTGTACTTACTGCGGACCAGCTTAAAGAAGAATTAGCAAAGGGAAATAGGGTATATACAGTGGCAGAAGCCAATGCAGGAGATCAGACAGATGCTAATATAGCAGAAGCTGGAAAAGATTATGTGTATGCAACAAAATTATACGATGCCAAGGGTAAAGAAGTATCAGCAGAGCAGATAGCTGATTCAAAAAATGCAGATGGATCAACAGCAACTAATTATTATGTTAATGATAAAGGTGCAGTTGCAAATGCTATTGCGATTACAGCAGCAGATGCTAAAGCAAAAAACATTCAACCGTTTGACGTAAATGGTGAGCTTTCCTTTAACCTTCATGTTGGGGCAGATTCAGCAGCAGATAATAAGATTGCAGTCAAAATCGAATCAATGAGTGCAGCAGGAATTGGCGTGAAGGATCTTAAAGTTGACACAGAAGATGATGCTACAGCAGCAATTGACCGTATTGCAGAGGCAGTGGCAAAGGTTTCTTCCCAGCGTTCCGCTCTCGGTGCTGTTCAGAACAGACTTGAGCATACGATCGACAACTTAGACAACGTTGTAGAGAACACAACAGCAGCTGAATCCCGTATCCGTGATACAGATATGGCTGAAGAGATGGTTAACTACAGCAAGAACAACATTCTTGCACAGGCAGGTCAGTCTATGCTTGCACAGGCTAATCAGTCTACACAGGGTGTACTCTCTCTGTTACAGTAATTTGTGTAAAATGCATCAAAAAAGAAGCCCGCAGTTTTGTGGGCTTCTTTTACTAAGCTATTGCTGGAGCTTTTTCAATTCATCAATTGATAGACCAGTAGCACGAGAAATATTCTCTAAAGACAGCAGATTAAGCTCCAATAGATGACGTGCAGTATTAAGGACACCCTTTTGAATACCAGCCTCATACTCCGCTTTCCGAAGTTTCTTCTCTTCTTCTTCCTTGTCATATTCAAATATACTCATACTGATAACCTCCGCGCGGTTCTTTCGAAGAAAATCCGCAAGAATATTTTCTTTGATACATTCATCAACAGCGCATTCCACTGCCTCGTTCAGAGACATGTCGGCTGTGTATTTTCGCACCTTTGCAACATATTGTGCATATTCCCTTAATGTTTTGCAATGTTCCATAAGAAGGGCATTGTGCCCCTCGTTGATATTTAAGACAGTTACGATCAGTTCCAGTTTTGGCTCACCCGACAGATGTTCAAAAGCAGAGGAAAGTCTGTGCTCAAAAACATCGCAAACTGGATCAGAACCATTATAAAACTCAATAAAATTAGGAGTAGGTATCTTTTGCAGGCTGGATGAGTATAAAGATTTTTGATCCAGCATTTTTTGATATTCACTGCTAATGTAAAATAAATCACGAAGTGGCATATTTGGATTGTAAGTCGACTGATGTTCGTACAGGTATAAATTCGTGTCAATGATAAATGCCAGATCGTTTTTCATTCCCATATAGATAGCGTTTTCCAAAGTAACAATCTCTAAATCATCCGGATTCGTATAGTCTCTGCTGTTTACTGCATTGTAAAGCGAGAGCAGATTCTTTTTGTCTGAAAATAACATCCGGAAAACAGTATCTTTGTAGTTGCGATTTGCAGAAACTGCTCCTGCTGTAGTTGATTTGTAACGATCTTGTGGTCGCATTGCCATAGGGTGTCCTCCTTATCACGATGAGGCGGCTGCAATAAATGTAGCACATATTGCATTATGCCTCACAGCAGGAAGATCAATTTCTGTAAAATAGTATCCATAATCGTTTCCTGCTTTTAAATTGGTTAATGGGTAATAAAAGCATAGATACGAAATGAATGACACCGATTGTTTTTGATAATCGAGTGCTTCCTAGAATACAGATGGCTCATCAGCCACAAAGATTTTGTAAAATATGCTTTGAGATATTGTATCATACCAACATCAGAAAATGCAATGGAGAAAATAGTAAAATTTTAAATATTATGAGTACTAAAAAAATGAATAAAAGCATTCATTCAAATCTCCGCAACAGTAGCCCAAACAAAAGAATCATGCTACAATGAACAAAGGAAGATAAAAACAGCAGAAATGCCATAGAATAACGAAGGAGATCATCAGACATGAACATAAATATTTTATATGAGGATGAGGAGGTTATTGTCTGCGAAAAACCGGCGGGGGTTGCGGCGCAGACAAGACGGTTAGGACAGGCGGACATGGAAAGCCTTCTGAAAAATTACCGGGCAGGAAAGGGAGAACAGCCGTATATCGGGGTGGTACACAGGCTGGATCAGCCGGTGCGCGGAGTGATGGTTTTTGCCAAAACAAAAGAAGCTGCGGCGGATTTAAGCCGTCAGGTGCAGACAAAAATGGCAGATAAATTTTATTATGCGGTGACAGACGGTGTGCCGGAACAGAAAAAAGGTACATTGGAAGATTACCTGCTCCGGGATGGAAAAACAAACACTTCAAAAGTGGTATCTAAAAGTACGGAGGGCGCAAAGTCAGCAAGGCTGGACTATGAAGTGACCGCACAGAATAAAACGAACGCCATTCTCCGGATCCGGTTAGACACCGGAAGGCATCATCAGATCCGGGTACAGTTAGCAAATGCAGGAATCCCGATCGTAGGGGATACGAAGTATAATTTTAAAGAGACAATGACACGGAGTGGAAACGGTCTTTTACTCTGCTCTTATAAAATCGGATTTAAACATCCAAAGACACATAAAAAAATGGAGTTCGAAATCAGGAATCCATTTCTCATCTGAGACAGAAACGCAGGAGTTACAAATAACTTCTGCGTTTTTGCTATAAAAATAGTTACTGTTCACTCAGCAGTAAAACACTTGCTGTTTTGCTGCGTAAGAAAGTGATTCAGGAGTGAGCAGACTCCTTTTGTGAAGCAAAAACTGAAATGAGTCAGCGAATCGTTACTGGAACGAAGTATGAGTGAACAGTAACGAAAAATAGAATAAAATCACGAAAAATGTCGAAAATAGAGTGGTAAAATAAGCATAATGTGCTAAAATACAAATAGGATTTAAAATTGGGTTCATAAAATAAAAAAGATGTAGTGGGAGGTACAGGTATGAACAATATAAAAGTGAGAACAAAATTAATCATTGTAATGGTGATCGCACTGATCGCACTGGCGCTGTGCTCCATGGTTTCCAGCACAAGCCTGTCAGGACTCGGAGATAATGCGTTAGACATTATTGAGAATGATATGCGCTCTTCGTATGATGAACAGATCAAGGCACAGGTAGATAATGTAATATCTCTTTGCCAGAGCATTTACAATCGGTATGAAAAAGGTGAATATACCTTAGACGAGGCAGAAAAACTTGCAGCAGACCAGATTCGTGATCTGCGTTACGGCAATAATGGATATTTCTGGGTAGATACCTATGATGGAACAAACGTAGTCCTTCTCGGCAATGACACAGAGGGAACAAATCGTATGGATGCAGTGGACACCAATGGATTTGCGTATATGCAGGCAATCATCAGTGCAGGAAGGCAGGAAAACGGCGGTTTTACGGATTATGTATTCCCGAGAGAGGGTGAGACGGAACCTTCTCCAAAACGTGCTTACAGCAAGGCATTTGAGCCATTTGGCTGGGTACTTGGAACCGGAAACTACACGGACGATATTGATGAGGACGTATTGGGTGTGAAAAATGAATTTTCTTCCTATGAATCCAACAGCAGAATGGCGATCATCGGAATCGCTGTTGTCATGGAAGTAATCTTAATTTTAGTTCTGACACTGATCACAGCCAGCATTGTGAAGCCATTGAAAAAGAGTCTTACCCATATTGACGAGATAGCGCAGGGCGATTTTTCAAAAGAATTTGAACAGGATCTGTTAAAGAGAAAAGATGATTTTGGACAACTGGCAGATTCACTTGAGAAAATGCGCTCTGAGATGAAGGAACTGATTGGAGAGGTGAAATCAGAAGCATTAGAGATCACCGGCATGGTGCAGGAGATTGATACAAGTATTCGGGCATTAGATGATCAGATTGAAAATGTATCTGCGACAACGGAGGAGCTTGCGGCAGGTATGGAGGAGACAGCGGCATCTTCGGAAGAGATAAATGCAATGTCACATGAGATTGAGAGCGCTGCGAAGAGTATTGCAGAGAGATCTCAGGATGGCGCTAACGAGGCAGATGAGATCAGGGAACGTGCTGTGAAAATCAAAAAAGATACAGACGAAAATGACAGACGTACCAGATCGATTCATGAGGAGATTAATGAGAGCCTGACCAAAGCACTCGAAGATATTAAGGTTGTGGATCAGATCAATGTTCTTGCCAAATCAATCATGGATATTACTGGACAGACGAACCTTCTGGCTTTGAACGCATCCATTGAGGCTGCCAGAGCGGGAGAGGCAGGAAAAGGATTTGCGGTTGTTGCGGATGAAATCCGAGTATTGGCAGAGCAGTCCAAAGCAGCAGTTGCCCATATTCAGGAAGTGACTGGCAATGTGACCGCAGCCGTTGAGAATCTTGCAAATGATGCAGAGAGGCTGCTGGAGTTTGTCGGAAATGATGTTGTGGAGAGTCTTGGAGGATTTGCAGAAATGGCAAATTCCTATAATAGTGATGCTGCCAATGTAGATTCCCTTGTAACAGATTTCTCAGCGTCATCGGAGCAGCTGCTCGCATCCATTAACGGAGTGATGGATGCTATCTCCGATGTCAGCAAGACTGCGACAGAGGGAGCTACCGGAACAACGGATATTGCTGAAAAAGTAGGAAACGTTGTGCAGGAGGCAGAGGCAATTAAACAGAAGGCAGAGACAACCTATCATTCTGCTGAAAAACTACAGAAAAATGTGGAACGTTTTATTGTTTAACGGATATGGGATATTGATATAGAATGTGACAAAACAGCAAGCGTGTTTTGGGAGCAAAAGGGAATCGTATGATAGATAAGTATTATAACGGGGTTATTGAACAGGTTGTAAGTGGAATTGGGAATGTAGAACATAACAGTATCCTTGTGCGGTATAGCAATGATTTTTCCATATGGGATTTAGAGAGTGTCAATCATTACAAGGATCAGTCAGACATCTTTTTTACCTGTCATGAGTTTTCTTATAACAAGATTGCAGAGGCTTATGAACCATATCTGGGACTGATCCGGCAGATGTTTCATAAGTATTGCAGCGGCACATTGGAAGAGTTTATGGAAGAATGTGATGTCTACAAGCTTCAGAGACCTGTGTTTGAAAGTTATTTTGAAAAGGGATTTTGCGAGAGAACGGAACAGATCCTGATCGATGAGGTAGAGTATGAGCAGGAGCGCATGCACAGTTCGATCGTGACCATGCTTCAGAAATTATCGGAGATCTGTCCAATCGTCATTGTGTTGAACCGCTTTCAGCTGGCTTCGAAAAGTACCATGCAGCTTACCAACAGACTGCTTCAGACAGAGAATAAAAATATCGGCATTGTCTTGGGAGTTAATGATGTGCAGTCGATTCCGGAATTTGCACATGAAGAGTGGGATGCGATCTGTGAGAGTATGGATGACCGGAACATGGTGTACCATATCGGAAATGCAGGCAGGAACATGGAACCGGATGTCATGGACTATTACTCTGATTATGAGAGTGACGATGGCTATCGGAAACTGAATAATCTGGTATACTTTCTGGATTTTGATCAGGCAGACCATCATCTGAGCAAGATTGAGCGCCGGATCAAGTTTGATAACTTTACGATTTCTGAGAAAAAGCATTATCAGCTTTTGCTGTTACAGATTATGGTGTCGGTGTTGCAAAGAGATATTGCGAAGGCTCTGGAATCCTGCGAAGATCTGGAAAAACTGCAGGATCAGGAGAAAGAGGGAGCATTTTATTATAATTTCTGGATGGCAACTTCTTACATGTATCTTGGCAAGTTAGAGGAAGCCATGATTTATGTACAGAAGGCAAAGGAGTGCGGAGAAGCGCTGGGGGATGATTTTTTAGTGTTCCGTGCAGAACTTTTAAAAGCGCAGAACCAGATGTCCGGCTGGTGCAATATTTTCTTCTGTGCCCAGGATATTGAGATCAGCGATAAACTGATCGAGAAGCTGAATGCGTACCATTACAAAAATCATCTGGCGCATATTTATATTTATGCATACGACAATAAACCGGAGATCGTGGCAAAAGCGTACCGGTCGGAAGCATTTCTGATTTATTTTTCCAAGGGCGTTGCGCTTGCAAAAGAGATTGGCAATGAGCAGCTTATCAGCATTGCATATCGGAAAAATATCATGATAGCATCCACAAATGGCGAGTACGAAGTTTCCCTGTTATATTCGATCCGTACCTATGAGGCGATGAAAGATGTTGACAGCGTGGAGGGCGGAAGGATCTATTCCGGTATTGCGTATAATTTATGTGCAATGGGAGAAAATGAGAGAGCCCAGAGCTATTACAACAAGGCAATTAAGATATTATGTAAACTGAGAAAGCCGGAGGATATTGCAGAAGTACATTATAATATGTCATTGAACTGCGTTATGCTGGGGCAGTATGACAAGGCGCAGGAATACCTGACACAGTGTATGAAAGCGATCGAAAAGCTGCATCTGAACAGTCTGCGTGTCTGCAACCTGTCCAAACTGTATGGATTGTTTGCTCTGGTTTCCATTTTACAGGGAAACCGTTTTAACTGTGAGAGGTATCTGTATAGCTGCCGCCAGTTTTTGAATTATATTTTCGAGAAGGAAAAGACAGAAAACAACCTCGCCACTGTGCATGACTACGCAAAGGCAGATGATGATATGTTCCTCTATACGTTTTCCAAGGCATTATTAGCACAGCATGACGGAGACAACGAGGAGGCGCTAAAATTATATGAGCAGGCAGATATTTATTTAAAGAGAGCAGAGGGAAACCAGTTTTTCTGTTATGTGCTGTTCCGAAGGAACAGGATGGAATGCTTCAGGAATGCAGGAAAAGAGATCCTTTATGAGCAGGAAGAGTTTATTTTAAAACAGTATGAAGAGACACATCGTATCATGTTCCATGAGTACGCGGAGGATATGAAAGATCTTCTGCCACCGGTAGATGGCGGCTGTGATGAATTATCAGCCATTGAGATTGAAGAACTGCTGAAGCAGGAGAGCGTTGAGCGGGCATATAAGAGTAAGAAAGAACAGCTCGACTTTATTTCTATCTGGCAGAAACTGATCGATGTAAATGGTATCACTGCAAAAGAGATGCTCAATATGGTCATGAAGACATTTTTAAATCATTTTGACGTCGACCGGGCAGTCTATATCCGCTATAGCGAGAGGGTGCCGCAGGTACTTTACAATGACACAGAGAAAGAGATGACGCCGGAGATCATGAAGATCATGGAAAAATCCATGCGGAAAAATGCGGGTGGATTTGTGATCTCCAAGATCAGCAGCAATTATTCTGAACATCAGGATATCACATCGATTTTTGGTGATGAAGATGTGTGTTCTATGGTGGCGATCCCATTTTTTAACAACGCAAAAATCGAGAATATTGTCATCACCTATGTGCTGATGAAGGATAACTGGCATTCCTCGGTGAACCGTTATATGCTTGATGAGGACGATCTGAACTTTTATCAGCTTCTGTTCCGTGAGGTGCGTTACGCATTGAACAGGCTTGATGCCTATGACAAGATTTATGAGATGAATACAAAACTGTATATGTCGGCAGTTACAGACCAGCTGACAGGGTGCTATAACCGTGAAGGGTTCTACCGCAAATTAGACGCACTTCTGAAAGAGATCGCAGGGGAAAAAAGAAAACCAAAGCTGGGAGTGATGTTTATTGACCTGGACAATTTCAAACACTATAATGATACGTACGGACATGATGTGGGCGATTTCGTTCTGATCAAAATGGCTGATATTTTTACGGAAGTCTGTGGAAAAGATGGTTTTGTGTGCCGTTATGGCGGGGATGAGTTCCTGATCTTCCTTTATACAGATGACAGGGATATTTTCAAAGAAAAGGCAGAGCGTATTTATCAGATTATTGATGAGGCAGACGGATTTTCGGCGGAGATCAGTGAAAAACTCGGACAGTCATTCTCAATCGATAAACAGCATCAGATCTCCTGCTCCATCGGTATTGCAGCCGGAGACCATATCTGTACGGAAAATGATATGACAGAGATGATCAAGAGGGCGGATGATCTGTTATATTCGATCAAAACAACGACAAAAGGAACCTATCGTATATGAAAATCGTTTTACCTGAGAAAGTAACTTATATTATTGACACACTGACACAGCATGGCTTTGAGGCCTATGCTGTAGGTGGGTGCGTCCGTGATACGATGTTAGGACGGATTCCCATGGACTGGGACATCACGACATCAGCAAAACCGGAACAGGTAAAAGAGTTATTCCGACATACCATAGATACTGGGATCCAGCATGGAACGGTTACCGTGATGCTTGAACATGAGGGATTCGAGGTGACCACATACCGTATAGACGGGGAATATGAGGATGCAAGGCATCCTAAGGAGGTACAGTTTACTTCCAATCTGTTAGAAGATCTGAAGCGCCGCGATTTTACGATCAATGCCATGGCTTACAATGATAAGGATGGGCTGGTCGATGCGTTTGATGGTGTGGGAGATTTAGAGCGCGGTGTGATCCGGTGCGTGGGAGCTGCTGTGGAGCGTTTTACGGAGGACGCGCTTCGTATGCTGCGTGCAGTGCGGTTTGGAGCGCAACTTGGCTTCTCTATTGAAGATGAGACAAGAGAGGCGATTGTTTCCCTGGCACCAAATATTGCAAAAGTGAGTGCAGAACGTATTCAGATCGAAATGGTAAAACTTCTCACGTCCGGACATCCGGAACTGCTGCGCACGGCCTATGAGACAGGACTTACCGCAGTTTTTCTGCCGGAATTTGACGAGATGATGAAAACACCGCAGAATAATCCGCATCACTGCTATTCTGTGGGGGAGCACACGCTGCATGCCCTGATGGAGATACAGCCGGATAAAGTGGCGCGTATTACAATGCTGTTACATGATGTGGCAAAACCGATGTGCAGAACCACGGACGAACATGGCGTGGATCACTTTTATGGACACCCACAGGAAGGAAGTCTTGTGGCAAGGAAGATTTTGCGGCTGAAGTTTGACAATGATACAACCGACCGGGTATGCAGACTGATCTTATGCCACGACGATAATCCGCCTTTGCAGGAGCGGACGGTCCGCAGAGCAATCTACCGGAACGGTGTGGATCAGTATCCGCTGCTTTTTGCAGTAAAAAGAGCGGACATGCTGGCACAGAGTGCATACAGGCGGGAGGAAAAAGCAGAGTATTTAAAGGAATACGAAGAAATATATGAGCAGATCATGGCGAAGCGGCAGTGCCTTTCCATAAAGGAACTTGCGGTTACGGGAACGGATCTGATCGCAGATGGAATGCAGCCGGGAAAGGCGATCGGCGAGACGCTGAAACAGCTTTTGGAGTATGTGCTGGAACACCCGGAGGACAACACGAAAGAAAAATTAATGGAACAGGTTCATAATATCGCATCCCCTCACATATGATGAATTGACACGGCAGGAGAGCATTTGCTCTCTTATCGCAGATTCATCGTATGGAGGGGATTTTCATGTATATCAGGCCGGAACAGATAGCAGAACAATATGAGATGGAGGTAAAGTCTATTTCGAAGGGAAGGGACTGTTTTTTGTGTGAAACAGATCTCGGAATGCGCGCGCTGAAGGAGTATAGGGGCTCTGTGGAGCGTGCGGAATTTCTGGCTGGAATGCTTGATTTCCTGAAGGGGCAGAATATTGTGGCAGAGCAGATCTTTTATACAAAAGAAGGGGAAATTTTTGCCAGGGACGAAGAGGAACAGAATTATCTGCTATTGTCAGTTTTCCGTGGAGCCGAGTGCGATACGAAGAGCAGGGAGGACATGGTGTATGCGGTAAGACTGCTCGCTGGTTTACATAATGCAACTGAACAGTATCCGGACGAGGTGCCTGAGTTTGTAAAAATGAATCCTAACGCCCTGCTTTTGCTTTATGAAAAACATAATCGTGAATTGCGGCAGGTGCGCAACTATATCCGTGGCAGAAAACAGAAAAATGAGTTTGAGGAAATGTTTATGCGTCAGTTTGCAGGCTTTTTTGAAAAGGCACAGGCTGTCACAGAGCAGTTACAAAATATGGAGATTCGTGAGGAGTTGACTGGCTTCTGCCATGGGGATTATAACCAGCACAATGTCATTTTTTCGAGAGAGGGCGTGGCAATCGTCAATTTCCTTAATTTTTCCTATCAGATCCGGGTGAGTGACCTCTCAAATTTTGTGCGGAAGATGATGGAAAAAAATAATTGGAACACGTCGCTTGGAATGGAGTTGATCGGGGCATATGATTCTGTGCGTAAACTAAAGCCGCAGGAATTTTCATATTTGTATTTTTACCTTGCGTATCCCGAGAAATTCTGGAAAATTGCAAATCATTATAGCCAGTCCCACAAAGCCTGGCTTTCCGGCAGAAACACCGAAAAACTCAGCAAGGTGATCACACAGGAGGGGGCGAGGGAGCATTTTTTGCAGACGCTTGCAGGGAAAGTGGGAAATGGGATATAATTAGGTAACAGCGAAACTTTTTTTTCACAATTCTATTTACGCTTTGATGAGTTTCGCAATTTACATAAGAGGTGATACGTTGAGAAAATTAAGATACATGTATTATAGCATTATTTTAAGTATGATTTTATTAGCGGGTTGTGGACAGCAGACAAGACCGGTCTCGACTGCACAGTATTATAATCCGGCGAAAGAGACAGCGGCAGATACTGAGGAAGCAGAGGGTGCAGGGGCGGAGACATCGATCGGAACCGATCTCTATCTGATCATTGGCAATGACATGACCAATGAACAGTTGAATTTAAAGCAGCTTGCATCAGGAAAGCAGTATCTGTATGTTTATTCATTGTCTACAGACTTTCTGGATAAATACGGAAACAGTGCAACAACGATGGATTTTGAGCCGGGCAGGGTGATCCATATTGGAAAAAAAGATGGCGAAGGACGGCTCTTGCAGGCACAGATCGCAGATGAAGTCTGGGAATATTCGGATATCACAAAATATTCGGTAGATACAGAGCGTGGGATTTTCAAAATTGCGGATTCCAAGTATTCGTATGACGCAGATTTGTTCGTGGAATCGAATGGAGAAAAAATCCGTCTGTCCGACCTGAACGAAAAAGATGAGATCCGTGTCGTTGGAATCGGAACAAAAATATTATCCGTATCCGTCACTACCGGACAGGGAACTCTGGAGTTAAAGAATACATCCGTATTTGAGGGAAGTTTTATTCAGGTGGGAAGTAAGATTTTTGCACAGATCACACACAATATGAAGCTGGAGATCCCGGAGGGAACTTATACGGTTACCGTTGCAAATGAAGGATATGGCGGCAGCACAGAGGTGGAGATCGCAAGAGGGGAGACCTGCACGCTTGATCTGGATGAATTAAAAGGTGAGGGCCCTAAGACTGGAAGTATCATATTTTATATTGATGTGGAGGGAGCAACGCTTTCCATTGATGGGGATACTGTGGATTACAGCGCACCTGTGGTACTGACCTATGGCGTGCACACATTGCATGCGGAGGCAGAGGGATACGACGATTTTGATAAAAAGCTTTTTGTTAACTCTGCGGCAGCGAATATCGATATCTCTCTTACCGGAGACGGTACTACGTCAGACAATGACATGACAGAGGGCACAGAGTCTGTGGAAGAGACCGAAACTGCTGAGACAGAGACAAAAGACAGTGAGGAGGAGACAAAGAGTACAGAAAAAGATTCGGAGACGACAGACAAGTCCACGGACAAAGATGTGACATCTGATTATCTGTCCACACTTTCTGATCTCATCACGTCGTTGAATAAGTAAGAAGATGTAACTATTCAGAACCTCATTCGCAAAATCGTTCTCTCAGAGCTTTCCTTGAATAACAAGCATGCTTGTTATTTGCTCATTGTGGTTACTTCGCCAAAGAAATTTTCAAAATTATGCTCATTCATGCAAGCATGATTCGCAAATTTATGAAAATTGCCTTGGCTCTGAATAGATACAAAGAATTAATAATTACTTAAGTTGAAAAAAGAAGCAGAAAGGTTTAAAATAAAATGGCACGTACAGCAGATTATGTTCGTAAAACCAAAGAGACAGATATATCATTACATTTGAATTTAGACGGTACCGGCAGTTCCTCTATCCATACAGGGATCGGTTTTTTTGACCACATGTTAGACGGATTTGCAAGACATGGCCTGTTTGACCTGAAAGTCAATGTTGCCGGAGATCTTGCAGTGGACTGTCATCATACAATTGAAGATACAGGTATTGTTCTGGGCAATGCCATTAAGGAGGCCGTTGGTGACAAGAAGGGAATCCGGCGCTACGGAAGCTGTATTCTGCCGATGGATGAAACACTTGTCCTGTGCGCAGTGGATCTTTCCGGAAGACCTTATCTTGTGTTCGATGGAGAATTTACGACCGACCGCGTGGGATATATGGATACGGAGATGGTGAAGGAATTTTTCTATGCCATTTCTTATACCGCAGGAATGAATCTGCATATCAGGGTGCTTTCCGGCGGAAACAACCACCATATGATCGAGGCGATGTTCAAGGCTTTTGCAAAGGCACTGGATCAGGCAACGGTCATTGACCCGAGGATCACGGATATCCTTTCTACCAAAGGAAGTCTGTAGTTGACAATTCACATGTATCACGTGCGAAATATGATTAGAAAAGAAGCGGTCTGACGTATCAAAAATATGTGCAGACCGTTTTGTATGGAAAGGTATGAATATTAATATGGAACACAAAAATATCGTGGCAACAATTTACTTAAAGGATGGAAAAGCGATCAAAGCCAGAGACAATTACGAGGAATATCCGGATGTCATTGAACTTGCAAAACTCTATAATGACAGTGGCATTGATAAAATCATGATTTTTGACCTGTCCACAACAGATGAAGAGCATGAGCGCAACATACAGGTTATCCGCAACATTAACCGTAATATTGAAATCAAAGTCTGTGCAGGCGGTAACATTAACCGTATGGAGGACATTAAGAAGTTCATCTATGCCGGATGTCTTCAAGTGATCGTCAACGGCTCCAAACCGGAGAGTATGGCACTGGCTGCAGAGGCAAGCAAGCGTTTCGGGAAAGACCGTATTCTTGTTTCCGTGACGAATGTGGATTTTATCTTCAAACATCAGGATGAAATGGCTGATACATTCCATGAAGTGCTGATCTTAAATAAAGCAGTGTTAGATGCAGTGGAAGGAATGACCGATGTTCCTCATGTTGTCTACTTAAACGATGCTGATTATGATGAGATTTTATCAATCTTATCCCGCAAAAATGTCCGCGGAATTGCAGGTTCGTTAATTAATAATCCAAAAACAGATATTATGGAGATGAAATCCCAGTTGTCTGCCTCCGGTATTAAGATGGATAACTTCGAGCCAAACTTAAAGTGGAGTGACTTAAAGAAAAATTCTGACGGCATGGTTCCGGTCATTGTGCAGGATTACCGTACGGATGAAGTGTTAATGCTGGCTTACATGAATGAGGAAGCTTTTGACACAACGATTAACATCGGAAAAATGACATACTACAGCAGAAGCCGGAATGAGCTTTGGACAAAAGGTCTTACTTCCGGTCATATCCAGTATGTCAAATCCCTGACAGCAGACTGTGATTATGATACCATTCTTGCAAAAGTTTCCCAGATTGGTGCAGCCTGCCACACCGGAAACCAGAGTTGTTTTTTCAATGAGATTGTGAAAAAAGAATACGTTGAAAAAAATCCGCAGAAGGTGTTGGGGGATGTCTACAATATTATTTTAGACCGCAGGGAAAATCCGAAGGAAGGCTCCTACACAAACCTTTTATTGGAAAAAGGTCTGGATAACATCCTCAAAAAAGTTGGAGAGGAAAACACAGAAATCATTATTGCAGCGAAAAATACTGACCACGAGCATTTGAAATATGAAATCTCTGATTACATTTACCATCTCATGGTCTTAATGGCAGAGAAGGATATCACATGGGAAGAGATCACACAGGAACTTTCACAGAGAAAATAAAACGACAGGTTTATCTCGACAAAC
>OHPJ01000608.1_pt1 | contig 14936 bp, 10 predicted proteins | sample 1577701 | NCBI WGS metagenome assembly OHPJ01 (sample SAMEA3879517, study PRJEB24766) | human gut metagenome | biome: human-associated habitat; feature: feces | place: USA | collected 1985/1987 | reverse complement strand
ATATGAAACGTCAGTCGCTGAATGTAATGCGTATGGAAATGCTGGGAGCTAAAGTCCCATAAAAAGCTGTGGCAGTACCACCAACAGCAGCCAGAACATCATTCCGATATTTCTCCTATGGTTCGCCAGTCTACCGCTGCAGCCTAGTGTCAATGCCGCAATGCCTGTATTCTGCATCTGCTCCTCTCTGGATAACATCTTATCCGGAGTATCTAAAAGACGGACATTCTTTAATTCTATGTAATTTACTGCAAAGGCTTCTTTCTCTGTCGGGGAAACCTGTTCTGTTCTGGTGGATGCGCCTGCAATGGCTACCAGAAACAGGATGCTCCACAGCAGTGCCAAATGCCTGATTATCTTTTTCCGATACATCTGTCTCATTCCTTACCTTGTGATTAAGCTTAGTATATGTCGCAGGACAGCTTCCGTCAAGAGTTGATGCAGCCAGATTGGCTAAGGACAGAGCGAAAAATACAAGCACAAATTTGCAGCCGGTGTCCGGGTAGAAGTTTTTGATGAAATGCGTTATCGTTCTTGAAAGTGTTTTTTCTGATAATAAATTGTCTTTCCGCTGCTTTGACTGCTCACCCCGTCTGTCCGTCGGAAGCGGATGCGAACTGGAATCTGCAAGGGCACATAAGAATTTCGATATTGTGTTTGATTTCGGCTGGCAACCGGCGCAAATTCACATCCGTGTTCAATTGCGCCTCACTGGCACATCCCTGTGCCAGTGTTGCCGGTTACAGACGAAATTCTAAGAGCCCTTGTGCAGATTCCGATAATGCATCCATACTCCGACGGACAGACGGGGCGAGATGTCAAACATTGGAAAGACTATTTTAATATAGAAAGAAAAAACACTTTCTTAGAACGGTCGCATTTTAGCAGCTTGCTTCTACCCGGACACCGGCGCAAATTTGGCTTATTTCTTTAACTCTCTCACTCCTCTGACCATCTGGATGACAACGGTCGGAAGTGCTGCCAGCAGAATAATCTCAATCACAGCAGGACAGGACAATGATTCTACTGAAAATAACCCCCGCAGCGGCGGTACAAAAAGCACCAGTCCCAGCAGCACGCTTCCAGACACAAATGCAAGGATACTGTATGGATTTCCGGTAAAGCCCAATGCAAAAATGGTCTTGTTTCCACGACAGTTAAATCCATGGAAAAGACGTGCCAATGTCAGTGTTGCAAATGCCATAGTGGATGCCATTGCCGCACCTTTTCCATTTCCGATATAAAATGCTGCCATGGTGGATGCCGCAATGCATAAGCCCTGCAACATAATTCGCCGGAATGTCTCTCCAGATAAAATTCCTTCCGATGCCTGCCTTGGTTTTTCTTCCAATAAACTTGCATCCTGCGGTTCCACGCCAATGGCAATTGCCGGAAGGGAATCTGTCAGCAGGTTAATAAACAGTAAATGCACCGGAGCAAATGGAACCGGAAGCCCCAAAAGGGATGTATACAATACAGATAAAATTCCTGCCATGTTGCCGGAAAGTAAAAATAAAATAGCATTTTTTATATTACGGTAAATGTTTCTTCCGTTCGTTACTGCTTTAATAATCGTAGCAAAGTTATCATCTGTTAATATCATGGCTGCCGCATCCTTTGCCACTTCCGTTCCGGTTATTCCCATGGCTACTCCGATGTCTGCCTGCTTTAATGCCGGTGCATCATTTACACCGTCTCCGGTCATGGAAACGATATTGCCCTTCTTCTGCCAGGCTTTTACAATCCGTATCTTATGCTCCGGTGACACTCTCGCATAAACAGATATTTTATCAATCTTTTCTTCCAGTTCTTTTTCCGGGCAGGCATCCAGCTCTGTTCCGGTTAATGCCAGGTCCCCCTCTTCATAGATTCCAATACGCTTTGCAATCGCAACGGCTGTGATTTTGTGATCTCCGGTAATCATTACGGTACGGATTCCCGCCCGCTTCGCATCTGCTACTGCCTGTATGGATTCTTCCCTTGGCGGGTCTGCCATGGCAGCTAATCCTAAAAAGGTAAGTCCATTTTCCTTTTCCACCGTCAGTTCTCCCCCGGACTTCTTACATGCAAATGCCAGTACCCTGAGTCCATTTTCAGAAAAATGCTGATTCTGCTTCTGGATTTTTGCGATTTCTACATTATCCATCGGTCTTATCTCTTCTTCATATGCCACATTTATGCAACGGTTTAAAAGGACATCTACTGCTCCTTTTGTAAAAATAATTTCTTCTTCGCCATGCAGCCGGTATTTACTGCTCATGCATTTCCGTTCAGAATCAAATGGAATTTCTTCTAATCTCGGAATCATATTTCGAATCGTCTCTTCCTGTATGGTAAGCTGCCCTACATTTTCCGTTCTGTCCTGATTCAGGCGGACTTCGTGGAACATTTCCAACAGGGCAGATTCTGTCGGATCTCCCAGTACTTTTCCATCCGTTATGCTGGCATCATTATTTAAAATAGCATTGTATAAAAAAAGCCTTTGCAGGCTGGACTCCAAGGTCAGCTCATCCGGTTTACAAGTCATACCATTCAGATAAACCTCTTCCACATGCATCTTATTCTGTGTCAGTGTTCCCGTCTTATCGGAGCAGATTACCGATACACAGCCTAAGCTTTCCACAGCTTTTAATTCTTTGACAATGGCGTGCTCCTTTGCCATTCTCCTGCTTCCCATTGCCTGCACAATTGTAACAATGGAGCCTAATGCTTCCGGTATTGCCGCTACTGCCAGTGCAACAGCAAACATCATGGCATCAATGACCGGCATCTTCCGGTAAATGCCAAGACAAAAGACCAGTGCACAGATTGCCATAATCAGTATTGCCAGCTTTTTGCTGAAAGAATCAAGACTTATCTGAAGCGGAGTCTTCCGCTCCTTCGTCTGATTCATCAACCCGGCAATCTTTCCTAATTCCGTCTCCATTCCTGTTGCTGTTACAAGTACCTCCGCTCTTCCATATGTTACAAAGCTTCCGGAAAATACCATATTTTTCCGGTCTGCCAACGGTACTTCTTCCGGCAATACTTCTTCATTTTTTTCTACATTGACAGACTCTCCTGTCAGTGAGCCTTCATTGACCTGCAGGGAATAATTGCGAAGAATTCTTCCGTCTGCCACAATCATGTCCCCTGCTTCTAAGATTACATAATCCCCGGGCACAATCTCTTTGGATGCAATCTCCTGACGTTTTCCATCCCGGATAACCCGGGCCGCTGGTGCCGCCAAATCCTTCAAACTATCCAGTGATTTTTCTGCCTTCCTATACTGTATCGTACCAAGAACAGCATTCATAAGTAATACCAGAAAAATTACGATAGTGCTCTCAACATTTCCGGAAAACATGGAAATAATTGCTGCAATAATCAGGATTATGACCATCAAGTCACAAAACTGACTTAAAAACACCTGCAGCAGACTCTTATGTCTGCCCTCGCTCAGCCGGTTTTCGCCTGTCTCTTTTCGTATTCTTTCTACTTCTTCTTCTGTTAATCCTTTTTCCCGAAAGCCAAACATTTCTTCTAACTGCTCTTTCGTACAATTCCAATATGCTTTCATATACGCTTAACCTCCTGCTTTTTATGTTACCGGGTATCAACTATGCGCAACAAAGAATGTGCCTTGGCACATTCCCGCGCCTGCGGCGGTCGCTTGCAACATCTACCTTATACGCCGCAGTGTGTATCCTCGCGGAGCGTTTTTTACTTTACAGGAAAGCAATTTCCTGTAAAGCAAAAAAGGAACGAGCACTTTTACCGCATCAAAATAATACGGTAAAAGTCTCGTTCCTCTGCAGTGTATATTCCGGTTATCCCTCTTCAGATAACGTGATGACGAAAAATACAACACCGGCTATCCAGTGCGAACTACTCCCTGATACGTCATCATCATAACATATACCTTTTTTCTCCGTCAATGCCTATTTTTCTGACTCTTCCCAGTAACAATAGGTATCCTTTCCTTTATGCTTTGCTGTATACAAAGCTTTATCTGCCTGCCTGATACTATCTTCATAGTTATAGCTGTCTTTTCTAATCAGGGTGATTCCAACACTACAGGATACCGGAGTCGGAAGCTTCTCCCGCAGCTGTTCCTGCATCCGTGCGAGTCTCTTATCCAAGGTTTTCTTTGAGCCAAATCCTTTAAACAATACTACAAATTCATCCCCACCAAGTCTTCCTATATAATCGGTACGGCGGAAGCTTTCATGAATGGTATCCACAAAAGTACGCAATACTTTATCTCCATATGGATGTCCCTTGGTATCGTTAATCTGTTTAAAATTATCAATATCCAATATAAGAAGTGCACACACTTCCCCTTTCTTTGCTTCTTCTAATACATAATGGCTGGTATATTGTTCAAATATCCGCCGGTTCAGTACGTTCGTCAACGGATCGGTATTGGCTGCACGCTCTTGTTCCTGCTGACGGCGTTTCTGTCCATCTATATCCTTAAGATACAGCAGTGCATACATATTTTCTGTTACCTGCTCCTGAAATACATGTACGGTAAGCTCCATCCAGTGGTAACTTCCTCTTGCCATCCTTCTGCGAAGCTGATAATTCACAGTAGCCGTTCCACTGTTATAATTATAAACCATCTTTTCCTGCTCTAATACATCATAGCATCCAACCTGGTCTTCCTCTAATACCAGTTCATCAATATGACGGTTGAAAACCTTCATATAATTTAATGCTTCCCGCTCGCCCTCTGCTACGTAATCTTTCCAGAGTCCACCACTGCTTTGAATCTTACCATTACTCAGGTCTACCTCAGCATATGCCACGGTCTCCGACAGCATTGCCTGATAAAAGTCCTCTCTCTGTAAATATTTTAACTGGATATTCTGATGATCTTCAATCTGATAAATAGTAACTATCCTCAAATTTTCATCCTGTTTCTGGTCTCCAATTTTACAGATATCCAGACGGAACCATTCAAACTCATCCTGTTTGTTTTTTAAAAGAATTTCTAATACCTGATCCTCTTTTCCATATTCTACGCCGGTAAATGCTGCATGAAATACATCCCGGAAATGAGGATGTACCATTCCATCCTCCCAGCTTTCCGGAAATCCAACCTCTTTTAGCTGATTGCCCTTTAACATAGAACGATTTGTATGGAAATAAATGGTATGTTTCTTCTCATTATATTCCATACGTTCATATTCCTGACTCTTTAAAAATTTTTTCCGAATCATATCATTATTAATGCGATGATATCCTTTTAATGTATAGACACCATTTTCCTGATGACCAAGCACTCCAACGCAGCGTACTGTCACTTTTCCACGTTCCGGATGATTCCAGGTATATTCCATCTCGATAATCTTTTCGGTTGTAATAATATCATGTAATGCATTCTGTACATAATCGTAATAACCATCACTAATGTTATCATACCAGAACCTGAAATATTCCTCGCTGTTCATAATGTCGTCTATGCCCAGAATGCTGCGCATGCTCTTATCCACATACAGACGGTTCTTTCCATTGACAGTATCCAGTTCCAGCGTCCACAGTCCCAGTTTTACAGACTGTAATATATTTTCCTCCTTCAGCATACCCGTCATACGGGCTATCATCTCACTCTTTACATCCATCATTCCGTCACGAATCAGTATATTTGAAATAAAAGGACGTATTCTGGCAAGAAAAGTCTTATCATTTGGGCGGTATTTCGGATTATCCACACCAATAAATCCAAATAAATGACCTTCATTTAACAATGGAAGAAGCATCAGCCTGCGTATTTCCTGATGCACTAATATTTTCCACAAATCCGGTGCTGACTCCCGATACATATCCACATCTTTGATAATAACCGGTCTGTCTTCCTTCAGACTGCCAATCACCAGTTTTACCCAGTCACCCGGTACCGATGCCAGATAAAGCTGCTGGCTCTGAATCTCATTTTCACACCACTCACAGACATTACTCCAGCTATCTGCCTCTTTGGAATATAAAAAGATATAGCTGCGGTCTGCCTGATAAAATTCCCCGGTATGATGAAGAAGTTCACTGATGATATCAGCTTCATTTTCTTTTTCTTTCGCCTCTTCCAAGGCTTTCACAATGCCCTTTTCCACTTCTAACTGTTCTTCCAGCCTGCTCACGGAAATATTGATGGTATTCATGTCAATACCTATCTGAAGGCGGGCTGCCTTATTGCCCCAGTTTACTAATTTATCTTTCATCAACATCTGGGTTCCTAAGAATTCATTATTTGCATATCTGGTCAAAAACTTCTTATGCTTTAATTTTGCCGTATTACAATCTGGGCACGGTTCTTCCCTGCCCTCTAATACCTGATAACATTTCTTGCCGGCATAATCACTGACGCCGCTGATTCGTTGTCCGGCAGAGTTCATATAATATAACTCATAGCTTTCCACATCTAAGACATAGACCATCTCTTCTAACTGGTCTAATATTGCTTTATAATCGGTACCGTCTCCTGCTTCCGGCAGAATCACTGTACTATTCCCGCAATCTTCCTGCCACCGTTCTTCCTCTACATGTCCAAAAATATACTGTTTTTCAAACAGTTCTTCTTCAATCGGTTTACTGAAATAGAACCCCTGTAAAACTTCAGGTGCGAGCTCTGCAAGTGTCTGTAATTCCTCCGGTGTTTCTACCCCTTCACATACTACCCGGATCTGTGCACTTCTTGCCAGTTCAAAAATATTACGAAGAAGCCGGTAATTGTATGCACTCATATTAATCCGGCTGACAAAGCAACGGTCAATTTTAATCTCATCAATTGCCAGACTCTTAAGATAACTTAAGCTGGAATATCCGGTTCCAAAATCATCCATGGAAATCTGTATACCACGCTTGCCCCACTGATAAAATAACTGATTGTATTTGGTATAATCCTGTAACTGCATGCTTTCTGTCAGTTCCAGAATAATAGCTTCTCCGGGAATTCCTTCCTGTTCTAATAAATCATAAATGTACTGGCTTAAATCCGGCTGCTGTAATTGTATATAAGAAAGATTGATGCTCATGCGGAATTCCGGATTATAACGCCGCCACTTTGCACACTGGGCAATGGCTTCCTTTAATACCCATTTTCCCACCTGCACAATCATTCCGCTCTGCTCTAATATTCCAATAAAAAGATTTGGTGACACCACCCCATGATATTTTGAGCGGAAACGGAGCAATGCCTCTGCTCCCACTACTTCATAATTACTCATCCCAATCTGTGGCTGGAAGAGAAGATAAAATCCATCACACTGGTTGCGGATACTCTTTCTGATTTCTTCTGTTAAGTCAATAACCGACAACTGTTTCTCATAATCTTCTGCTGAGAAAAGAATCAACCGGTTCTTACCGCTCTTCTTGGCACGGTCCAGGGAACTTTCCGCATAGTTAAACAATGTATTGGCATCCTTGATTCCGGACATCGGATAGCAGACTGCACCTGCTGAAAAGGTACAGTTCTCCATCATCTTCATCTGTATATTCTGGTATACCTCACGCACAGCCTCCATATCATATCCCACAAAATTAACTGCAAACCGGTCACCATCCAGACGATAAATTTTTATATTTTCATCAATACTATTTTCCAGAAGTGCCGCAATCCTCTTTAAAATAAAATTACCATGGCCTCTTCCATATTTCGTATTGATATTTTTAAAATTATCCACACCAAGGACAAGTAAAACACCTTCTTTTCTGCTATTCAGCATTTCATCCAGATGTTCCATTAATTTAGTACTATTAAAAAGTCCGGTAAGTGAATCTGTCTTTCCCAAAAGGACAGTATCTGATGTTCTTCCCACCATTACATAAGGAATCCCGGTCTCATCCAGTTCAGCTTTCCCACGACAGCTGATCCAGACCAGATTGCTGTTTCTGTCTACCAGCCGGTATTCCAAATCATGTATCAGGCTTTTTCCAGAGCAGATAGATTCCATATCATTAACCCACTGGTTTAAGTCTCTTCCATATACAATATCTTTCCAGTCATTTATGCTGCAGCTGTTGTTTTCATCCATGCGCAATGCATATCTCTTTGATATATCATTGCTGGCGAAATAAAATTTACCCTCTTTTAAATCTGCCAGAAATAAATAATCATCGGTACTTTCACTTAATAACTGCAGAGTCTGGTAGCATTCCGCAAATCCTTTTTTCCCTTTAAACAATTCATCCAGCGTATTCTTCTCCTGCATAGCCCCTCCAAAAAATATATATTTTTCTGTCTATACATTCCTTCCTGCATTTTTTAATTGTACATCAAATTATCGTTTTTTACAATATTTATTCAGAAAAGTGTCATAAAAGTACAACCGTATTCATCCGGCATCCGATGGCAGACTGTCCGCTACACACAATACACCCCAGCCCAGCCTTGGATTTGGGAAAAGGGAATATCCCGGCAGTGGTCTTGCTCCCCGGATGAGATATGCTTTTATTTTTTCCCCATATAAAAAAGCATCATGTTTCTCTACAATTCCCCATTGCATAAAAAGTGCTGCCGTCCCGGTTACAAATGGCGTTGCCATTGAAGTTCCGCTTCGTACGGTATAACCGCCGCCTGGTGCACAGGATTCAATGTCCACCCCTGGCGCACAGATGTCCGGTTTCACCTGATTGGTCTCTCTGGTGAACCCTCTCCCGGAAAAGGCTGCCACCTGATTATATCTTGCATCATAGGCTCCCACCGAAATTACCTTATAGGCAGTGGATGGAATTGTAAGCGTTGTCTCTTCTGTGGGATATAAAAATCCGGTTGCTTCTCCGATGACCGCAAGGGAAGGCAGCCACATATTATAGGCCCCGGTTACAATCTTTTCCGGTATCAGCGTTATTTTATAGATTCCGCTGTCGATATAATTTTCCACCGGAAGAAAATCAAAATAGATTTCCTGAAAAGGACTGAAAGGGCTTGGTTCTCCAAAATATAATAAAACTTGCGTTCCTTCGATAGTAAATCTCTGGGGGCCCTGCAGCTGCCGGATAATCCCCACCGTTTTCCCACTGGGATGCGTAATCCGGATGGAAAAAATATCCGCATAGGATTTCCAGATTTGTAAGCTTAACGCAGGCTCATATTCTCCTACTGCAAATTCCACTTCCTGTTCTCTTCCCATTACAAGCTGCCCGGAGGTATGCCCTCTGGCACTGCCTTCATTTCCGGTGCCAATCACCAGAACCGATTTCCAGTAATTTGCCATATCAGATAAATAGGTTTCAAGAAGAGAGGTTCCATCATGGGAACCATAGGTATTGCCAAAGCTTATATTTACTGCCACCGGCTGCTTAAGTTCCAGTGCTTTCCGGAGAATATAATCCATTCCAAGCATCAGCTCTGTTGTCCTTGGAAAGGAATTTTTCCCCGGTGTGCCAAGCTTTACCACCAGCAAATCACTTTCATATGCCACGCCCCGGTTTCTTTCATTGGATGCTCTTCCATTTCCCGCTGCGATTCCTGCCACATGGGTTCCGTGCCCGGATAAATCCCGGCTGGGGCAGATACGGTACCCCTCCTGTATATTCTCCTGCTGCAATGCATCATTAATTATATTCCGGTCATATTCTGTCCCGAGCCGGAATCCGGCCGGTGGATTTCCTGCAATGCTTTGATCCCAGATTGCCAGAATCCGGCTGCTTCCATCTTCCTTTCTAAAATCCGGGTGTCTGTAATCGATGCCACTATCTAAAAATGCCGTTATCACACCTTTCCCACTCAATTCCGTTCCCCCTAACCCCATTTTTCTTGTATAAAGGGACGTAAGGCAGGAGGCTCTGATTCCCTGCTGTACAGAGAAAAAGAGCCTCTTTGGTTTTTCCATATATTCAATTTCTGTCCGGTCTGTTACCGCATCCATCAAAGCCTCCGGCAGCCGGATAACTGCATATTCATTGCTCAGTTCTGTAACTTCAATATCCGGAAATATCTCCTCTAATTTTCTGAGACTTCCGGTATATTTTACAATGACTTCCCATGTGTCCGTTTCTTCCTGATATCCTACATTTAAGTTTAAGGACTGCAGTCTTTCCTCTTCCGTTGCATCCAGTGCCAGATTCAGTAAGTTTTCCCGTTTCGAACTGTTCATTCCATCTCCCGGCAATTTCTTTTATTACTACTCTATCGCAATCCGGTATTTTTATGCACTTCTTTTCAGCTTATTGTACCAATACTGTTTCATACTCTGCTGCCTCTTATTGTGGTGTTACGGTTCCGTCATCCTGCACCGTTACGCCAAAGGAAATGCTGTTGATATAGTCATTCAACTGCTGCTGTTCTAATTCATTCATCTGTCTGGTCTTTCCATTTTCTGCCTTTGCTCCCACCAGCTTATAAGAAATTGTACCATCCTTATCCACTACCATTTCCACTGCCATGGTGCGCTCAATGCTGCTGCCAAAAACAAAATTGCCAAGGCTGTAAAACACCGGCTTTCCGTCGATATATTCAATGCCCTGCAGACAATGGGAATGTGCACCAAACACTACATCTGCACCGGCTTCAATATATTTCTCTGCCAGTGTTCTCTGATATGCCTCAGGTTTTTCCTGATGTTCCAAGCCCCAGTGGACATAAACCACCAGCACATCACACTGACTGCGTGCTTCGGCAATGGCATTGACAAACCGCGTTTCATCATAAGTAGAAAGGACTCCCGGTACTGCGCTTTCTACATTCCAGCCGGCAACCGGAAGTACACGGGATGCTGCAAGAAATCCATACTTTTTCCCATTTACTTCTATTACCTGCACTTCCTGCGCCCGCTCTACGCTGTCCCCTGCTCCTGCATATAAAATGCCCTGTCCATCTAATGTCGTAAAAGTATCACTCAATGCTTCCCTTCCATAATCGAGGATATGATTATTTGCCAGAGTGACCACGTCCACGCCCATTTCCTTTAATGCGGCTGCATAGGATGGGTCTGTGCGGAAGGTATACTGCTTATCCTCCATCTGGGTGCCCCGGTTACTAAACGGAAATTCTTCATTTACCATGGTAATATCTGCATTTACAAGCAGCTCTTTCATGCCATTATCTATGACAGCGTCTATGCCTCCGGCATCATAGTTTGTTTTAAAAGAATTGGCAAAAAGTACGTCTCCGGTAAACATCAGTGTTGTATCTTCTGTTACATCTGTTGTTTCCGTGTTTTTCCCAATCTTCTTATCTGCATCTTCAGAAGCTGCATCCTTTCCGGCTTCCGCATCATTTTTACCGTCAGTTTTATCACTGGTCTTTAAATCGGATTCTCCATTTTTATCCTTGCTGTCTTCTGCAGCTTCTGTCCCTGCTGTTGCGTCAGTCTGCCGGCTGTCCTTCTGGCGGATGCTTCCACCGTGATGGGCTGCATATATCATTGCTGCACCCAGCAGAATCACACACACTATAGAAACTATATATAATGCAATCCGAACTTCTTTCTTCATTATTTTATCTCCTTTTTTGTAGTCATGTTTCCGTGACTATTTTACCAATGAATGAGCATTTCGGCAATCGTAAAAATTTGTATACTCCTTTTGCCTTCAAACTGGCGTGGTCATATTTGTTATATCTGGCTATTTTAATCAAACCACATTTTACATATGATAGGGAAAACGATTTGCAGATCACATACCAAAGAAAGGATTTACTTTATTATGAAAAATACAAAGAAAATGGTTACTGCGGCCTTGCTTGCTGCATTTACCTGCATTGCAACTATGATTATTAAGATTCCTACACCAACTTTTGGATATATTCATTTAGGAGACGGACTGGTACTCCTATGTGGTATTATCTTAGGACCTGGAATTGGTGCACTTGCCGCTGGTATCGGCTCCATGTTTGCTGATATTTTCTCCGGCTATATGACCTGGGCTCCTGCCACTTTAATCATCAAGGCTCTGACCGCATGCATCGCCGGACTTCTGTTCCACAAACTGCGTCTTAACATTTCTTCCAAAGCTAACCGCAGTATCCGCGTTATTATCGGCGGTATCGTAGGTGAGGCTCTTATGGTACTTGGCTACTTCCTGTTTGAAGCAGGTCTTGCTGCATTTGCCAGCGGTTCTTTCTCCTCCGCTGCTCTTGCTACCGGAATTGCTTCTTCTGCTGCAGGTATTCCATTCAATATCGTCCAGGGTGTTGTCGGCATTATTCTCTGCCTGATTCTGCTCCCGGTTTTAAGTAAAATCAATGATGTAAATGAGTGGGTTTCCAAGTAAATAATTTTATAAAAAATGATAGCAGGCAAGTTGAAAAAAATTGTCTGCTATCCGTTTTTCCATTATTCATCATAAAAAGACTTACAACTAATCATCAATCCAGCCATAACAATACCATTCCAGATCAGCCACAGTGTCCATACTATATGCTTTCTTTTTTTTAGCATATTGGCGTTCATTTGCTTTTCTAGCTTGATATGCCTTATTGTTAGGATTATTCTGATTTGCATAATCATTAAGCTGTTGCTTCGTATGAGTCTTTCCAGATACCCCATGCCCTTTCGACATATGAATACTCCTTTCTTCTTGATTCCATAAACCATACTGCAAGAGATAGCGGACACTCTGTCACCTTCTAAGCTGAATTCCAGAAAATACTCTTCTATGAATTACCCCTGCATATACTGATTTTTCAAGAGTGGAGTATAATTTCTTTCATTATTACAAGAAATTATCAAATATATTATATCATATCTCATTCTATTTTTCAAAAATCACATCAATATTTCCCACATCACAGTTTATATCCATATCATAATCTGCACCATTGTCGATTTCGTCATCTCTGCCAAGTCCGGCAACAGAAATATCTCCTGCTTTTATAGAACCAACACCACAGCTTAAACTGTAATTGTAATCCTGCTGCCCACCGGTTAATTTCAATTCCATGTTTCCCACATTACAATCAGCGTCCAAATCACCTTTTACTTCACCGGCAAAATCAAGATTTCCGGCATCCACATCAAAGCTTGCATATGCTGTCGTCAGCAGTCCTTCTTTTATATCAATATCTCCTGCTCCGACTTCAACCGAAAGTTCCTCTAATTCAAGCTGTTCCGGCACTTCAATAACCACCTGTAAACGATGCACTCCATCGCCCCAATATGCGGCATGGAAGTTTTCGCTGATTGTTAAAGTTCCATCTTCCAATGCAGTCTCTACCTCGGCATTTTTAGAAGTTGTTATTACCTTAATCTCTTTGCCTTTTCCTTTGACTACTTTCAACATTCCTGCATCCATATCGATATCAAGTGATTTCACATCTTCCGGTGCAAATGCAGTCTCTTCTGTACTGTCTGTTCCTTTATCCTGTCCTTCCCAGTCAGTTACATCCCAATGAAATGCAAATTTATTATTTTGCACTGCTTCTACAAATTCCCGCATGGTTCCACCGGTTGCAATTCCAATTCCTAATACCACGCAGCCTAAAAGAAAACAGCCTAATGCGATACCAAAAATAATTTTTAATGCTTTTTTCATGCGCAAGCGCCCCCTTTCTTCTTAAACAGTGACTGCCATAATTTTGCAATTCCTTTTGCAAACCATGGAAGAAACTTTCCACATACCAGAACCAGAAGTCCGGCCGCACATAATCCAATTGCAAGCATCAGAAGTCCGGCTGCCATAGAAATAAAACCTAAGGAAATTACGCCTGTTACCAAAATTGTAATTGCTACACCTACTACCGCTATTCCGCCGATCACACAGCCGACTGCAATTCCAAATAGTCCTCCGATAATTCCTGCTAACGTTCCACCAATTGCTACTAAAATACCGCCCCAGATTGGTGAAGTAAGCACCAGCAGGATTATAAGCAGAATATTTCTTGTGGTATTGTCTTCCCTCTGGATCGTTCCGTTATAATTCTGCTGCCCCATATTCTGGCTTGCACCATTATAATTCTGCTGTCCCATACTCTGGCTTGCACCGTTATAATTCTGCTGATTACCGGAAGATGCTGTCTCACTATTATTGCATCCTGGGAAATCTGCCTGGATGGTTGCTGCCACTTTTTCCGGAGATTCTAATTCCCGGATTATCTTCTCTTCATTTTCTTCTCCTGCATCCTCAAAGTAGCTGGTATAGTATGCAATTGCTTCCCGTTTTTCCTCTTCCGGAATTCCTTCTAATAACTGCTCCAGCCTTCTCATAAACTCCTGTCTGTTCATATCTTCTCCTCTCCGGAAAATAATTCTGTTATTTTCGAAGAATAATTTTCCCATTCCTTCCGATAATATGTTAATCTTTCATTTCCATTCCCAGTTATCTTATAATACCTTCGATTTCTGCCCCCACATTCTCTGTCGTATACTTCCAGACAACCGTCCTTCTGCAATCTTCGCAACACCGGATACAGCGTTGATTCTGACACTTCAATGGCTTTCCGCACATCCTGCGTAATCTTATAACCATAAGTACCTTCCTCATCCTTTGATACTACAGCTAAAACAATTGCATCCAGAAGTGCCGCGCCTGTATTAAATACCATGCAATCACTCCTCCAGATTTTCATAAATATAATATTATTTTTATTGCATTACTATTTTATATCCAATACTATATATCATATAATATTATTTGTCAACCTATAAAACCTGTCACTGGCAGCCTTTTACGAATGCGGGCAACTAAAAAAGAGCCTTGCTTCGTTCTTTTCAAACAACCAAGACTCTTTTTCTCTTATTTCTACATTCGTTTCCTGTTTTCTATTTTAATTATTTTCCGGCAAATACTTTTTCTACCACTTCCGGAAGCTGTGACAAATTTTCAATTTCCGGTACTTCATCATCAATTGTGCCAAATCCATATGCTGCATGGATAAAAGCGACTCCTGCCTTTTTGCTGGATTCGTAATCGCTCTGGATATCTCCCACATACACTGCATCGGTAAGTGCATTCCGGGATACTACCAGGGCTATATTATCTTCTTTCTGTTTTTCATTATTTCCATAGCATTCTATATC
>OHPJ01000570.1_pt1 | contig 15777 bp, 15 predicted proteins | sample 1577701 | NCBI WGS metagenome assembly OHPJ01 (sample SAMEA3879517, study PRJEB24766) | human gut metagenome | biome: human-associated habitat; feature: feces | place: USA | collected 1985/1987 | reverse complement strand
GTCAGGCAAGTGATGAAGATGTGAAGAAGATTTCCGAGCAGCTCATGGAGAAAAACCGTACCGCGTATGAGACGCTGGCAAAGTGAGGCCCTGACTCGAATGCGTTACCAAATCTCATTTCCCTGCGGTTTGCCCCAGTCGATCTCATCTTCTTTTGTGAGGTTTATTTGTGATCTACGGGCGTATGGTAGTATTCCTCCAAACGCTCCGTGACGGTTCTGTGCGGATGGTTTGGACGCATCTGCTCCGGGTGGAACACGAGGGCATCGCGCAGTTCCTGCGGCGTTGCGGTCAGTATTTCTTTCACAAGAGGGGCGTGTGCGGCTCTGTTAGGCGCTCCGGAATACACGGCAAACGCTTTGCGGTATTCCTCCGCATACTCCCCCATATCCCGGCACAGCGTTTTGATGGACTCTTCTTTCGAAGACGCATTGACAGCAAGGTCCATATCATCCATGGAGAGTGTGGTGCTGCCATCATCCTCTGTATATACGGTAACTTGGAATACCATATTGCTTACCTCCACTGCATTCAGTTTGTTGCAAAGCGAATGAACCAAGCGTTCATGCTCATCGCTGTCCGTCTGAGCATCTCTGTGTCCGGCCAGGGACGTAGTTCAAGGTGCAAAAAGGCCATTGACGCAGTTCTCACTGTGCCAATGGCCTTTGTTGATTCGGCAGTGGGACTTTGGCCAAGTGCTCTGCCTGTCATAAAATTGAGATATAACTTCATTTTATCCAAATATGATACCTCAAATCCAAATTGCCGTCAAATTTTGTGTTTTGACTTCGCGTTTTGACACAAATGCCGTATTGTGGTATAAAGCAAAAGAAGAAGCAAACCAGATTCTGCAGGAAGCCAAAGATACTGCAGATGAGGCAATCCGTAATTTCAATAAATATGGCACTACCAGACCTTCCATTCAGGAAATGGAAAAACAGCGTACCAATATCCGGGAGAAAATGGCTGCCAATGAGAAAAAGAGCTCAAAGGAAAAAGATACTGCCATCTACAATCCAAAGGTTCCAAAGAAGCTTCGTATCGGTGACAGCGTAAAAGTATTAAGTATGAATTTAACCGGAACGGTACACTCCCTGCCGAATGCAAAGGGTGACCTCTTTGTGCAGATGGGAATTCTCCGCTCCCAGGTAAACATCAAGGATTTAGTACTAATTGAAGATGCTGCTCCGGGCAGCAAGAAATATGCCAAGACCGGTGCCGGAAAGCTTAAGATGAGTAAATCCGCTTCTGTTTCCACAGAAATCAATCTGATTGGAAAAACAGTGGATGAAGCTATTGCTCTTTTGGATAAATACTTGGATGATGCTTATCTTGCACATCTTCCTTCCGTGCGCATCGTACACGGAAAAGGAACCGGTGCCCTGCGCAGTGCCGTACAGAGTCATTTGAAACGACAGTCTTATATCAAGTCCTTCCACTTAGGAGAATTTGGTGAAGGAGATGCCGGTGTTACCATTGCAGAATTTAAATAAATCAAGTATATGAACTACGTAAAACAGAAAGGAAGTTTCCTATGGCTGCAAAACAGAAAATTTTAATTGTAGATGATGATGTTAATATCGCAGAACTGATTTCCCTGTATCTCACGAAGGAATGCTTTGATACAAAGATGGTTCATGATGGGGAATCTGCTTTGAAAGAATTTGAAATCTATGCACCAAATCTGATTCTTCTTGATTTGATGCTTCCGGGCATTGATGGTTATCAGGTATGCCGTGAAATCCGGGCAAAAGCAAATGTTCCGATTATCATGTTATCTGCCAAAGGTGAAATCTTTGACAAGGTTCTCGGACTGGAGCTGGGGGCAGATGACTATATCATGAAGCCTTTTGATTCCAAAGAACTGGTTGCCAGAGTCAAGGCGGTGCTCCGCCGCTACCAGCCGGTGAAGCAGGAGCCTGTACAGCCGGATTTAAAATGTGTTACTTATCCGGATCTGGTGGTCAATCTTTCCAACTATTCCGTAGAATATTACGGCAAAACAATTGATATGCCGCCAAAGGAGTTAGAGCTTCTTTATTTTCTTGCATCCTCACCGAATCAGGTATTTACCAGAGAACAGCTTTTAGACCATATCTGGGGCTATGAATACGCAGGCGATACCAGAACCGTTGACGTTCATGTAAAAAGACTTCGTGAGAAAATTAACGATCATACCGCCTGGAGCATTTCTACGGTCTGGGGCATCGGATACAAATTCGAGGTTAAAGAATGAAGAAACGACTTTATCTGAAGCTGCTGATTGGATATGTGATTTTTGGCATTCTCGGCTTTATTCTCGTATCCACCTTCAGCTCCCACTATACTTATGAATATATTGAAGATACCGAAGTTGACCGGCTTTACAAGGAAGCCAATATGATTGCATCTACCTATGCTTCAAACTATTTCAATGAAGATATTACGGTTGATGACTTGCATGACAGTCTTGCCACCCTTAGCACTTATCTTTCTTCAGAAATATGGGTCATGAATACAGATGGTGATATTCTGATTAACTCCAATGCATCTGTGGACATGGACCACCTGACACACATTGACGGATTTAATGTGGCAGATTTTGGCAGCAAATATTACACCACCGGTTCTTTTTATAATTATTATGACGATACGCATCTTACGGTATTTTCGCCGATTACGATTAATTACAAGGTGCGTGGATATGTGCTGATTCACCAGCCGCTTTCCGTAATCACGCACCATCATGCACATTTACTGAATATTATGTACCTGACTCTGCTTCTGATTTTTATCTGTGCAACCCTGTTACTGATTATCATTGGCTTCGAGGTCTACATCCCAATCCGCAAAATGATTAAGGGTGCTGATGCTTTTGCCGAGGGCAATTTCAGTTATAAAATTCCGGTACATAAAAATGATGAAATCGGCTATCTTGCCGCTTCTCTAAATTATATGGCAAATGAGCTGAATACCCTGGAGGATGACCAGCGTAAATTTATTTCCAATGTCTCCCATGATTTTCGTTCTCCGCTTACTTCCATCAAAGGTTATGTGGAAGCCATGTTAGACGGAACGATTCCACCGGAGATGCAGGAAAAATATTTAAATATCATTGTTTTCGAGACAGACCGTTTGTCCAAGCTCACCCAGAGCCTCTTAGAGTTAAATAAATACGGCAGCCACGGCACAATGTTAGACGTCAGCGAATTTGACATTAACCAGTTAATTAAAATGACCTGTCTTACCTTTGAGGGAACCTGCAAAGCCAAACGGATTTCCTTCCACCTGATTCTTGCCGGTAAGACACTTTATGTAAAAGCGGATATGAGCAAGATTCAGCAGGTGGTTTATAATCTGATTGACAATGCCATCAAGTTCAGCCACCATGATTCTGAAATCACCATTGAGACCACCAAGAAAAGCGAAAAAGTATTTGTTTCTGTCAAGGATACCGGCATCGGAATTCCAAAAGACAGCCAGAACAAAATTTTTGAGCGTTTCTACAAAACCGACCTGTCCCGTGGAAAGGACAAAAAAGGTTCCGGTCTTGGACTCTCTATCGTAAAAGAAATTATTCAGGCACATGATGAAAATATCAACGTCATCAGTACCGAAGGAGTCGGCACAGAATTTATCTTCACCCTGCCGGCAGCCCAGCGGGAAGAGTTGTAAGGCAGTTTTATAAACCATCTATATAGGCTTTCCTGCTGCTTATTTGAATTATTTTACAAAGCTTTTAATCTTTGCATAAATGTTGTCTGCATCCAGCCCATATTTTTTAAGCAGTTCCACTGCCGGTCCGGACTCGCCGAACGTATCGTTGATTCCGATTTTTAAAACCTGAGTCGGAGCCTTCACCGCAAGTGCATCACATACCGCGCTTCCAAGTCCGCCAATCACGGAATGCTCCTCTACCGTGACAATTTTGCCGGTCTCTTTTGCTGCTTTAACAATCAGGCCCTCATCGAGTGGCTTGATTGTATGAATGTTAATCACCTTTGCCTCGATACCGTCTTCTTTCAGTTTTTTGGCAGCCTCAAGGCTGTTGCTCACCATTGCACCGGTTGCAACAATTGTCAGATCCTTTCCCTCGCGAAGAATTTCGCCTTTTCCAATCTCAAATGTATAATCTGACTCATTGTGGATGACTGGAAGTGCCAGTCTGCCAAATCGTAAGTAAACCGGTCCTTCATACTTATAGGCCGCCTTCACGGCTACACGTGCTTCCACATCGTCCGCCGGGCTAATCACAACCATACCTGGAATCGTCCGCATCAAAGCAATATCCTCGTTGCACTGATGTGTTGCTCCGTCCTCGCCGACGGTAATTCCTGCATGCGTCGCACCAATCTTCACATTCAGATGCGGATATCCGATAGAATTGCGTATCTGCTCAAATGCTCTTCCTGCTACAAACATCGCAAAAGAACTGATAAATGGAACCTTTCCACATGTAGAAAGTCCTGCTGCAACACCAGTCATATTTGCTTCTGCAATCCCACAGTCGATAAAACGTTCCGGATATGCTTTTTTAAATACAACAGTCTTGGTGGCAGCTGCCAGGTCTGCATCTAAAACAACAAGATTTTCATGCTCCCTACCCAATTCGACCAATGCATTGCCGTAACTGTCACGTGTCGCAATCTTCTTTACTTCTGACATAATGCTTCACCTGCTTTCTCTAATTCTTCCATTGCTGTCTCATATTCCTCTTTGTTCGGTGCCTTGCCATGCCAGCCTACTTGGTTCTCCATGAAGGAAACACCTTTTCCTTTGATCGTCCTGGCAATAATCGCAGTAGGCTGTCCCTTGTGCTCACGGGCTTTCTTGAAAGCTGCTGCAATCTCGTCAAAGTCGTTTCCGTTGATGCTGATCACATGGAATTTGAATGCTTTAAATTTCTCGTCGATTGGATATGGGGAATTGACCTCTTCTACCGTTCCGTCAATCTGTAAGTTATTGTTGTCCACAATTACAACCAGATTGTCAAGCTTGTGGTTGGCAGCCAGCATGGAAGCCTCCCAAGCCTGACCTTCCTGAATCTCTCCGTCACCGAGCAATGTGTACACACGGTAATCCGCATGATCCATCTTACCCGCCAGAGCCATACCTACGGCTGCGGAAATGCCCTGTCCAAGTGAACCGGATGACATATCCACGCCCGGTATATGCTTCATATCCGGATGTCCCTGCAGGAAACAGCCTACATGACGAAGGCCTTTTAATTCTTCTTTATCAATATAGCCACGCTCCGCAAGGGCAGAATATAATCCCGGCGCTGCGTGTCCCTTGGATAATACAAAACGATCTCGATCCGCTTTCCGAGGATCCTTCGGTTCAACATTCATCTCCTCAAAATAGAGATAAGTCAATATATCCGCTGCGGATAATGATCCACCTGGATGACCGGAATGTGCATGATACACAGCGGTCACAATATTTTTACGCACCTCATTTGCTGTCTTTTTTAATTCGAGTTCTGTCATGCTGACTCCTTTCTACCTTCTACTTTTCACCCGTTGCCAGACAATCTGCAATCAGTCCGGCAAAACGCTTTGCATCCCATGCAACCCTTCCTACATATAAGCCATCTATATCCGGCTGTACAAAAAGCCTAGTCGCATTCTCAAGATTCACACTTCCGCCATACAGTGCCGGAACAACATCTGCGGCTTCGCCGTACAGTTCTCTTAATGTCTCTCGGATCACATGATGCTTTTCCTGTGCATACTCCACTGGTGCTGGTATACCATTGACACCAATCGCCCATACCGGCTCATATGCGATCCATACTTTATCCAGATCCTCTGCCGCAATTCCATGCAGACCAACCTTGATCTGTGTACGCAGTACCTCATCTGCGATACCGTACCCTTTCTCTTCTTTCGTCTCGCCGATGCATAGAAGACCGGTAAAGCCGTGCTTCATCGCGGCGAGCATCTTCTTGTTTTCCTCAATGTTGCTCTCTCCAAAGACATGTCGGCGCTCGGAATGACCTACCATTACAAGGTGAAGGTCAAGTTCCTCTAACATAACCGGAGAAATCTCACCGGTAAACTGACCTTCATCCTCCCAGCACATATTCTGTGCACCAAGATGGATTTCGGACTGATCCGTACTTTTTGACGCTGTTTCCAAAGACGTGTAAGACGGCAGAATGAACAATTCCATATCCGGATTCTGCATGCAAAGCTCTCTCGTTCTGTCTGCCAGCTCCTTCAGATAGCTTTCCGTCTGTGCGACATTCTTATACATTTTTAAATTACTGCCAAAATATTTCTTTCGTTTCATATGCTTTACCTGCTTATCTATTCTGATCGTACTCCACAAACGCATCAACTTTCGGCTGTGAAGCACATCCCTTTACAAATTCGTTCTCGAAAAATGCCTCAACTAACAGTTCTCTTACTTTGCTTCCAGTTGTAAAAGCTCCCATGCAGATGATGTTTGCATCATTACTCAAACGCGCTCTTTGTGCGGAATAAACATCCGAAACCAGTGCTGCGTATGCACCTTTTACTTTATTTGCGGAGATGGACATTCCGATTCCGGTTCCGCAGATTAAAATTCCTCTGTCGTACCCACCGGAAGCGACTGCTTCGCTGACCTTAATGGCCACGTTTGCATAGATTGAATCTTCACTTCCGAAATCCTCTACAGTTCCGTATCCCTTCTTCTCAATAAATGCTATAACCTCTTCTTTTTCCTTCTGTGCGTTTGGGTCGCATCCGATTGCTATCTTCATATTACTTATTCTCCTTTCACAAATTCTCTCATGCTCTGGAAGATCAACCATGTTGAGGTTGCACCTGCATCCTGGAATCCCAATGCTCTCTCGCCGAGTGATTTTGCTCTGCCAAATCTGGCGATACAATCCTTCGTATTTTCCACTCCGCGCAATGCGCCTGCCTCTGCCTCTTCGAGCATTTTCTCCAAACCTTCGGTGTAATGCTGCTGCATTGCTTCTACCGCTGGTGCCAGCGCATCAACCATTGTTTTGTCTCCGACGCTTGCCTTGCCACGCTCCTGGATGGCTTTCAGACTCTTCTCTTCCATTGCCTTTAAGTCCTCAGCAGTAAGGTAGTCTTTGCTCTCCGTACCAAGAGCACCTTCCAGATAAAGGCTTCCGAAGATAACACCGGAAGCACCGCCCATGCTAAGAAGCATTGCTTTACCGGCTTCCTCAAAGATACTGTATACATTTTTCTCGCCTTCCATATCAAGAAGCACTTCCTTCACATTTTTCATGCCAGTCGCCATACCGATTCCATGATCGCCATCTCCAATTGCACTGTCCACCTCGGTCAGATACGGCTCATTCGCCAGAATCTTATCCGCGATATACAAAAGCATCTGTCTGCAGTCCTCTGCATTTAACTTCTCGTAATGCTTTCCTCTCACATAAGTGCTTTCTATCCGCTGCTTCTTTTCTTTCTTCTCTTTCTTTGGTGCTGTATCTTCAATCTCATCCGCCACTTCTCCAACAGGCTCAACCGCTCCCTTTGCGTAGAATGGACAATAGCATGGCATATCGTAATATTTCCTGAGTTCATCGTCCAGTTTCATCAATGTGATAGAAAATCCACCCATTTCCTGACTGGTACAGTAGTTATTTAAATCCGTGTCATAAATCCCGATTCCATCTTCTTTTAACAGTTCGTTTAACTTACGGAACACGATTGATAGTTCTAAAATTGTTGTGGAACCTAAGCCGTTGACCAAAACACATACTTTGTCACCACGTTTCAAGTCTGAATCTTCCATAATCTGACGGTACATTTTCTCTACCAGAACATCTGCCGGTTCCCATTTGGTTCTCTCTACACCTTTTTCACCGTGAAGTCCCATTCCGTATTCAATCTCGTCCTCACCTAATTCAAAGATGGGCTTGTCCGCTCCCGGAAGCTGAGCCGGTGCTGTGGCTACTCCGATTGTACGGGTATTGTCTCTTGCCTTCTCCGTAATTCTTGTTACTTCTTCAAGTTCTAATCCTGCATCACATGCGGCTCCGGCAATCTTAATCACAAAGACATCACCTGCGATGCCTCTTCGGTCTCCCCTTCGCTCCTTTGGTGCACTCGCCACATCGTCCTGTACACGCACATGTGCGGTCTTGATTCCTTTAGCATTCAGGAACTCTTCACCCATATCAAAATTCAGATTATCGCCTGCATAACAGCCATATACAAACAAAATTCCTTTGCCTTCATCAATGCTTTTTCCAGTTTCGTAAATATTCTTCGGATCCGGTGAAGCAAAAATGTTTCCACAGCATGCAGCATCGGCAAGTCCTGCTCCTACAAAACCGGAAAACATCGGTTCATGTCCACTTCCACCGCCGATAATCAACGACACTTTGTTTTTTCTTCTGCATCGGCTGATCACACTGTTTACTTCAGGATGTTTGTAATACATATGATGATACGCCGCAATAAAGCCTTCCATCATCTCCTCTACAATGTTATCAGGATCGTTTATAATCTTTCTCATTTCTACCTCCATACCAGATTTTAATAGCTGGGGGAGTATCCCGGATACTCCCCCAGTTTTTTAGAACCACCAGTTTGTACAGTGCAATGTCATTGTGTTTGCGCAACCAATCACTGTAAACAGGATTGTATTCATGAGTGCTCCAATATAAACCTTTCCAGTCTTCTTATAGAATCTTCTGGAAATGATGGTGCACACAGTCAGGTTAATGAATAATGGCCATGTAAGCATTACGCGTGCACTATCGAGTCTTACAACTCCTTTTGAGATCAGTCCTGAGTACTGGTAGACCCAGATGCATACAAGACCAATAATGTTTGCAAGGCACATCAGTAATGTATTTAACCACTCTTTTCTTCCTGCCACCATATTGCAAAGGTTCTGACACAGTGCATTTGCAAAGTAGAATACTGCAACTAATGGGATAAATCTTAATGCAATCAGGAGCGATCCACTTGAAGGCCACTTGATCACATAGCTGATAAAACGGAAATCTACTCCGAAGAAGTACTTCGCAAAGCCTGCAACACCATATCCAAATCCAATTGATGCAAGTACGATTAAAATAGTCTTACCTACATTGGACCTGCTCATCTTTAAGTTCCAGTCAGCAGGTTTTACACCATTCTTCTTACTAACCAGGAAATAACCGATTGCGAAGAATGCTAATCCAAGGAGTCCTGCCGCACCTGTCCACATACCCTGTTCTAATGTTAATCCCTGTGGCCAGATCTTCGTTCCGAAGAGTGATCGTGTCGCGAAATCTGCTCCCTTGTGGGCACCAATCCACTGCTCTAATGGAATCATGAATGTTGCCGGAAGTAATCCGCCTAATGCTAAGAATACCCAGTAAATTACATTTCCTTTGACACCCTTTGGTGCTGTCGGAACGTAGATGTCGCTTTCCTTCTTGGCAAGTAATGTACCAAAGAAACCGGTTGTTAATAAAATACTTGCAAATGCATATACCGAGAGGAAGAATCCGATTACACCAATGGTATTAAAGAACCACTTGTACTGAATTGTAAGGCTTCCTGCATCAATGTAATTCGGTGCTTCAAAAGCATTCTGGAAGAAGTCAACCAGATTTGATGTTGTTGCCAATGAGTAATGGTTTAAAATATGTGTCTCATAAGGCTGATATAAAGCACGGATATATTTCTCCTCAGAACCCTGTACGGTTCCTTCGTAGATCTTACCAACTTCAACATCATCGCCTTCCTGCAAATCATAATTATCAAGCTCGTTAATGAGAACTCTTGCATTGGCTGACTTATAGAAGTTTTGCGGTCCACCGGCTTCTGTCTGATAGTTGTTCTCATCTAACTGTCCGGCATCAATACCATAATCGACATCGTAGTATAACGGAATCTCGTCGCCGCTGTCCGGTGTGTCATCCGGATCATAATTTAAATGATCCTGCCATACACCATCAATGTTTAGCTGCTGATTTCCCATAAGGAATACTGCTGCTATCTGATTTACACCACCGTTTGCTTCCTGAATCTTGTTGTAAGCAAGGCAGGCATTCGCCATCTTACCGCCAAGAGAATGTCCTGTGATACCGATCTGATCCTTATCTACAAATGAAAGGCTGTTGTAAGCGTAATTTACAACATCACACATTCCTGATCCAGGAGATGTAGAAATATCCTCAAATGCAGAACCCGGGTTCGCGGTTACTGTAAAGAAAGCATCCATTGGGTTGTCTTTGTAGTTATCGGAATCTCCATGTCCGTCACAGTCCATGGACAATACAACAAATCCTCTCTTTGCAAGTTCCAGACAGGTGTAATCCTGTGTCTCTTTTGCATCGAAACTACCATGTAATGTTACAACACACGGTGCAGGCGTCTCAGCCGTTGCATTTTCCGGTTTGTACATTACGAGTGCTATCTTGTGTCCGTTTGCATCCTCAATACTAAAGTTCTGTACTTTGATGTGTCCAAAGTTCGTATTGACGAGACTTGCGCCGATCATACTGATCAAACAGATGATAAGTGCTACGACAAGCAGTCTCACATACTTTTTTCTGCTTAAATTTACCATATCGTTCTCCTTTACTTTTGTATATTGTAGTGCACTTCATACGTTGTAATTATTTTTTACCACGAATTTTTATGTACATCAAATCCAAATTTGTTAATTTTTGAACAATTTCTAACATTTTTATATTTTTTGTTACTTCGCACATTTTCTCAATATTTCTTTATTTTCCAATATTTTCTTAATATTTTCATTTTATCAGTATAACTATTTTCCACAATCCAAATATTGTTTTTTTGTATATTTTTCATGAATCAAACATTTTTGAACATTTTCTAACATTTTCAAGTTGTATTATGTTATACTTTATACAAATAACTTGTGATTTTTTTAATGAGAGGTGAACATATTGAAGAAAAAGGAGCAACGAATCAATGAAATCTATTCCTTTTTGCAGGAATCACCTTCCCTATCGGTCAAAGATCTCTCGGAAATGTTAAATGTATCCGAGATGACGATACGGCGGGATCTGAAATATTTAAAAGAGAATAACCTGTTTGTGCGCAGTCACGGAATCCAGTTGCCGGTCAACGACAAGTCTATGATTACAAATATTGAAAGCGAATACACGCTTCACTCGGAACAGACGAAGTTTGCGAAGGAAAAGCAGATGATAGGACAGTTTGCCGCGTCACTGATTCAACCGAACGACACCATCATCCTCGATTCCGGTACAACGATTGCAGCTATGGCATATTTTATTCCGGAACATATTAATCTGAATATTACATGTTATAACTACTATACATTAACGCAGCTTTTCCCAAAGGAAGGCATCCAGCTCACGTTAGCAGGCGGTCTGCTGCACAAGGCAGATCAGATGTTTGAATCTTCCTATGCCAATGAACTGATCAGAAGCCGCCGCGCCAGCAAGTTCTTCCTTGCTGCATCCGGTATTCACAAAGCACTCGGCATCACCTGTGCGCACAACTATGAAGTTCTGACGAAAAAGGCGGCAATGAGCTCTTCTCTTTCCACAATTCTCGTAGCAGACTCCAGCAAGTTTGGACTGGTACGTTCTGCTTTTGTTGCACCGCTCAATTCCGTCGATGCAATTGTCACAGACAGCGGCATTACGGATGAACGGAAAAACATTATTCAGGATATGGGTATCAAACTTTATATCGTATAGGAGGAGGATTTTTACCATGACACAGCATATAAATTTACCTAATTGCATCGTTGCGCAATCCGGCGGTCCGACCGTTGCAATCAATGCCAGTCTTGTGGGCGTCATCTGCGCATCTATTGGACATTATGGAACAGTCTACGGTTCGATCAATGGTATTCTCGGTATTCTGAACCAGCATTACTTAAATCTTACGGAGCTGGCGGCTTCCGGCAAAGATACATTACAGCGGCTTGCAACTACACCGGCCATGTATCTGGGCTCGTGCCGCTACAAATTAAAGGATTACCATGAAGATGCATCTGATTATGAGAAGATTTTTGCACAATTTAAGGATTTAAACATTAAGGCATTTTTCTATATCGGTGGAAATGATTCAATGGATACCGTGTTAAAACTTTCCTCTTATGCTGACTCAATCGGCAGCAATATTCAGATTATAGGCATCCCAAAGACCATCGACAACGATCTTATGATTACCGATCACACTCCGGGCTTTGGCTCTGCTGCAAAATACATCGCATCTACACTCCTTGAGATTGCGCATGACACGATTATTTATCCAGTTAAAAGCGTTACGATTATCGAGATTATGGGACGCGACGCCGGCTGGCTGACGGCTGCATCCGCACTCGCTCGCAATTCATATTGCAGCGCGCCGCACCTGATCTATCTTCCGGAGAGTGATTTTAACACCGAAAGTTTTGTTGAAGATGTGCGTGATCTTCTCACCGTGCAAAACAATGTGATTGTCGCCGTCTCAGAGGGAATTCATGACAGTAACGGCAACTACATCAGCGCTGGAGAAAACTCTTCCGACACATTCGGTCACAGCCAGTTGAGTGGCGCCGGAAAAGCTTTGGAACTTCTGATCAGGGCAAGCCTTCCTGTCAAGGTCCGCTCCGTTGAAATTAACATCCTGCAGCGCTGCGCAGTGCATCTCTCCTCTGCCACCGATTTAAAGGAAGCATTCTTATCCGGAGAGAAAGCCGTATCGTTGGCTCTGCAGGGTGTCACCGCTTCGATGGTCATTATGAAACGAACCTCTGATGCACCCTATACCATTACATACGACTACGCAGAGATCAAAAATATAGCAAACGAAGCGAAATCCGTTCCGCGCGAATGGATTAATGCCAGAGGCAACAATGTCACGTATGAGATGCTTACTTATCTCACCCCGCTGATACAGGGCGAAGTTCCGATTGCATATCACAACGGACTTCCAAACTATATGGATGTATCACATCTTTCGTCTCAAGCATAAATTTCCCAGTAAACGATTGGATGCGCTCACCCTTATTTTTGATTTAGATATAGAAAATGCTCCCTCCTAAGTAGTAAGTGATTTTATTATTTCACTTATCTACCCAGAAGGGAGCATATCTATCTACTGTTAATTTAAATTCATCTCTTATTTTCCGCTCGGAAGATATGGGCGCAGACATCCTGCCATCTGTGAGATTGGCATGGACTGTAAAAATACACGACCCGGTCCGGTTACTACGGTATTGAATACTCCCTCTCCACCAAACATGATATTCTTAAGGCCAGGTACGGTCTGTATGTCGATAGAACAGGAAGAATCCATTGCTGCAAGATATCCTGTGTCTACGATAATTGACTGGCCAGGCTGAAGCATATACTCTTTGATATAGCCGTCAAATTCAACAAATGCCATTCCCTGTCCAGAAAGTCGCTGCATAATAAATCCTTCTCCGCCAAAGAAACCGGCTCCTACTCTCTTCTGGAAAAATACGGACAATTCAACTCCTGAAGTAGATGCTAAAAATGCTGACTTCTGACATACAATATCTGAACCTGGCTGAATCTCAAATGCCCGGATACATCCCGGAAAACTGGATGCAAATGCAATGGTTCCCTGACCATTCATTGCAGTGTATGTATTTACAAACATGCTCTCTCCACTAACCATTCTTCCAAATATTTTTCCAATTCCGCCGCCCACCGTATTCATCTGCATATTCGGAGACATCCAGGACATTGCTCCCTTTTCGGTAATCATCATTTCGCCTGACTCTAATTCACAGACTACAACCGGCATTGGTTCGCCTTCAATATTAAATCTCATTTCTAAACCCTCCTGCTGATTTGCATAACATTTTCATGAACCTTTTTCATTATAACAATATAGGAGTGGTCTGCCAATATATTCTTTCAATCTTTTATCCGTTTTCTGCATCCAAAATAAATAGCTCCTATGCCGCTGCACAGTGCCAGCAAAAACCAGACGCCAACCGGAGTCATGTCTCCTGTTTTCACGGTTGCGGTCTGTGATGTGTTTCCTGCGGTGGTATTTCCTGTTGTACTACTTCCTGCAGTACCGCTTCCTGCTGTGCCGTTGCCATTTCCTGCTGTTCCGCTTCCCGGCGTTGTTGTACCTGATGAAGTTCCGGCTTCAAATACCAGTGCATATGCCGAAAATTTATCAGTTGCAAAGGTTATGGTTCCACTTGCTGCATCATACGTTGCAGGAAGTTTTTCATAGGCACCATCATGCTCTCGAATCACATAATAAGTTCCCTGCTGGTTCTTCATCTCATCTTTTACCTGAAGGGTTACATTTAATTTCGCATTTAAATCGGTCAACTGGGTTTCCCATGCATCGTTGGAATTTCCTTTGTTTACGACCTGGAATAAATCCATGGAAAGATAGCTTTGAATCTCTCCATTTCCTGCCTGTGCCTGCATGCCACCCTGTATCTGATTCAGTTCTGTTCCACTGATATCTGCAATATTTAACTGAAGATTTCCGGAACCAATAATGTTTTCTGCATTTCCAAGGGTTGCACCGTCTACTTTTGTACTTGCCGTATTTACTTTATCCTCTGACTTTGTAAATAATGCACTCAGATGTAAATCTGTTGCAGGCATATCCAATACAAAGGTACTTACCTGTGAATCTACTGCTGTCAGCTTTCCACCATTTAAAGATGCGCTTAATAACTGATAACCATAATCCGGTGTAAACTTAATGGTTACTTTGGTGCCTGCTTTAAATTCGGCATAGCCAAAGTCTCCATCCAGTCTTGTGGATGCATCTGCTATATTTCCACCTGCCAGTTCTGCTGCATTTACCACAGTTCCATCCTCTAACTGTGCACTGATTATTTCCACGCTTCCATGTTCAATAACGCAGTCATTTCCAAATCCATGCTGTTCTGCTACTGTAAGGGATGGTGCCCATACGATATTATAATTACGGCTGCTGTTCGTAGTCAGTGCCACTTCAATCTGATAAGAATCTGCCGGAGCCACTTCAAATTCCAGATTGTCTGTCGTTCCACCTAATGGAATTGCTGTTCCATTTACCATAATGGATGCAAATGCATAACCAAAATCTGCTGCAATTGCCACTCTGTGTTGCTGCGTCTTATCTCCAGCAAAGCTGCCTGATATATTCGTTCCCATTCCGGAACCAATCCTCATGCCATCTATCTGTAAGTCTCCAATTGCTCCTCCCACTGCAGTTGCTGTAACTGCAATTGTTTCTCCGGATGCCGGACCCGTTGTGGAACCACCGCCTCCGGATGCTGCAGTACGAAATTCCAGTATCAGTTCCACCTGCTCTGAGGTGCTTACAGAAAATGCCTGTCCACCTTCTGATATAAGCATATTCTTGTCAAGGCTTGCATCCTGTGCACCATTTTTATTCACCTGACAGTGATTGATTATTGTATCCGTTCCACATACTACTTTAAAATGTACCGTATGATCAAGACTGTCATCCGGTCTGTTTATTTCTATTGGTGTATCATTATATGCAGTCTGGTTTACTTCTGTCCATTCAGCTGCCGTATCCCATTTATAATACACGGTTCCGGTCGCTGTGCTGTCCTGTCTTGCAATTCTGACCACTGCTTTCTGTCCATCAGCTTTTACAATCATGCCGGCACTTCCCATAAATAATGAAAATACCATAAAAAAGCTTAACAACCAGGAAATTTTCTTTCGCATCTTCATATTTTTTCTCCTTTACTTTCTTCTATAAACTGCCACTTCCACCGCACACGTTGCAGGCTCCGCAGCCTCCCAGTACCACCAGCATAAGCAGACAAAGCAATCCTCTAATGGATTTTTTTCTCACGTTTTTCCTCCTTCCTTTTCTG
>OHPJ01000552.1_pt1 | contig 16340 bp, 16 predicted proteins | sample 1577701 | NCBI WGS metagenome assembly OHPJ01 (sample SAMEA3879517, study PRJEB24766) | human gut metagenome | biome: human-associated habitat; feature: feces | place: USA | collected 1985/1987 | reverse complement strand
TGTTGGGCCGCCATAATGGCGTCCTGGCTCGGCGTACCGCCGAATGGGTTGTATCGCGTCAGGTTTTCAAGACCCGACTTGATCGAACGCTCGCCGTGCTTGACCAGCGTCTGCACGCTCCGAAACTCCTTGCCATCAATTGACCACGCATTGTTGAAGACGCTCACCCCTACATTGACGCCCTTGATCGAAGCACATGCCTTCGCAAATGCGTAGGCCGCCTTCTTGGCACCGAGGGACGAGTTGCCATCCATGGAGCCGCTCATGTCGATCATGATGTGAACGGCAGTATTGACGTCCCGATGCTCGCCCTCACGGGTGAACACCTTGGTGTTGCCCGTCACGAATGACGCCAGGCGCGTAGCCGAAAGCCGATTTCCGCGTTCCGTGTGAAAACGGTGATTGCGAGCAAGGCTTTCAACCTTTGTGCGAAGCGACCTTTCCAGACGGCGGGCGATTTTCTCCCCTGCGTCCTTGACGGTCTTGGCGTTTTCGGGCTTGTCGCAGAGACATTTTTCAAGAACCGGCTTCATGAGCCCGTCCAAGAATCTCGTCGGCGCGACATTCGTCTGAAGACGATTGGGATTGCCGGGTTTTTGCGCTTCTTCGGACAAGTCCGACGCAAGCGCCTTGCTGGCATCCGCCCCTTTCATGGCGTCATTGATAGCCTCCTCCGTGGCGTCTAACACCGACTGAATCGCACGAACGTTTTCATTCGTGGCTTCGCCGGAACCGTCAGCCTGCGACTGAGCCTTGGCCTTGCGGCCTTTGGTCTTCTGCTTGGCCGAAGACTGCCCCTTATCTGACGACGAGGAGGCAGAGCCGGCTTCAGAAGCGTCGCGCTCGGAAGATTCACCCGCTTCGGAGCCTTCGGCGTTCTGAGCGTCGTCCGAAGACGAGCCCGAACCACCCTGACCGCTTGAATTGCCCTCTTCGTTCTTTCCGGACGCATCCTGCTGATCGTTTTGATCGTTGGGATTGTCTTGGCAGAACTGCTTCATCAGAGCGATGAGCCGATCGGCAATCTTGCCGAGAGCTCTCGTCGAGTCGGCGGTGAGACTGTCGTTGAGAACGGCAGTCAAGTCACGGGTAAAGGCTTCGCCAAAGCGCGACTTGATGTCGGCCTCGGTCTGCCGAAGCTGGTTGGCATAGAGTGCGGTAAGGCCGGAGGCATTGCAGCGCGTGAAGAAGTAGATGAAGGACATCAAAAGCGCCAACGGCTCCTTTGCGGCCTTCATGTCTTCAGCGCTACCCATGGCCTCAGGCTTCTTGAGAATGTGCGCGTCGAGCGTTTGAATCCAGTGGTAGCCACCGGCATACTCATCGCACATCTTCTTTTCAATGCGTCCGTCCTCAAGAATGTTGAGAAGCGCATGGTGAAGGCCCGCATTGTGGCCCTGCTTCGACTTCACGTTGAACGTCGTGTGACGCACGTGACCGCTTTCGTGCAGCAGATAGCCATAGACCACCGTCGAATCAATGTCCGTCTTGGTGAGGGCGGGAAGGACGATGCGTTTGCCGTTGGTATAGGCTTCTTCGCCCTCAAGGGCGATTTGAACCCCGAACTTTTGGCAAAGCGTCGAAGCAATGATGGGAAGTGCGGTGCGGATCGTACGATTGGTAATCGTCATGGTGTTGCCTCAAAGAAAAAAGGGACACCATGCCTTGCGGGACATGATGTCCCGAAGGAACGATGAGAAGAAAAGGGACTTGACTCCTCACCAAGGGTGAGGGGCGGCCCCAAGTTAAGAGCGCTTCTCGCGAAGCGTGTAAGTCGTTATGGCGGCGAAGTCCTCCTCCCGATACTTGATGTCTGGAAATTCCGCCATGGCCGCAGCCAAAGCTCCTTCCTGATCCAAGAAACCGGGGAAGCAGAAACAGCCGTCATCCGTTTCGGCGCGGGCCTCATAGACCCAGCCGTTAAGGTTGGCCGTCACGCGTTCGTTGAACGCTTCGCAAAGCTTTTGATGGACAAAGCGCTTTGCGTAGGTTTTGCGAGGCATGGCTTCGAGCCATGCGTCATGCGGCACGACGATGATTCCGCAGAATCCGGAGTCGAAGCCGCGGGCAGGACGCCCAAGGCAAAGCTTGAACCAATCGCTGCTATGCGAGCCGAATTCAATAAAGAAAACGTGCTCACCAGTTTTGATGGCTTCCAGCTGGGCTGCGCGAAGGACGTTTTCATCGGCCTCAACGTCGACGCCGAAGATGTCGGCAACAGCATGGTTGCAGGTCAGAACACGAAGGCCAAAAGCCTTTGCCGTTTCCTCGACCGTGTCGTCGCGGTGATCCTGGTAGTCAACGACGATGCGTTGAAGATGGTCAGCGTCGTAGCGGATGAAGTTGATGTCGAACATAGCGTTCTCCTTTGAAAAAAAGGGGAACGCCTGCCCCTTGGGGAAGATGTTCCCCAGAGGGTGAAAGATGGTTTTCGGCGTGCTCGTTTGAGCGGCGCCGTTGCCTCATGTTCAAGGCACTCGGAAGAACGGTTGATCCAATTCATCCATTGCGCCGTAGCCTGCAGCGTCGATGGCATCGACAGCTGTTCTTGCCTTCTGCCGGAACTCTTCGACTATCCTCTTGGCAACCGGATGGCTGTCAAGTTGATCGAGCAGAGTTTCAGCGAAATGGCAATCCCAGATCAGTCGATCCCAGAGAGCGTGACTCACGTCGACGGGCGGCAGGCGGTTGCGAAGCTGTTTGAGAAAAACAGGATCACGCTTGCCATACTCGTCTTGAGCCAGAGGCGTCAGACGACGCAGATCGTCGAACAGCATCGGTTTGACTTCCGCTTCGGAAGCTTGGACAAATCTGTCCAGATCTTCAAAGAAGAGCGCACAGACGCGCTCAAACTCACGAAAGAGTTCTTCGTTCATGATGATGTCTCCAGAACGGGGACACCGCCCCCACTAGGAACAATGTCCCCGTGAGGGTTGGTTAGAAGAAGAAAGATCCCATCGTGGCCGGCTGTTCACTTGGGACGGGCGCAATGTTCGACGGAACGTTGAGGACGCCCGTCGGCACATCCGCGACCTCGAAGGTGCTCGCCTGTCCGCCTGGGACATCGGACGCATCATCGAAGTCGTCAAGATCAAAATCGTCGTCTTCGGGTGCGGGCGCACTGTCGGACGGCTCTTCGGTCTTGGCCTCGTCGAAGTTGAAGGCGAGCGAGCGCTCATCGGTGTCGGTCGGCCTTGCTGCCGGTTGACCCGACGGCAAGGTGAAGGCCGACGACTGGAACGCAATTTCGCCGTTGGCGAACTGGCCGAGCATTTCGCGGTTGGCAAGCAACATGATGAGCGCCTTCCATTCGGAAGCCACTGAGCCCTGCAGGTCCCCCTTCATTGGGATCTTGCCGAGCACGTTGTCGATCAGCGTCACGACGGGCGTAATGGCGGAGGACAGGAATCCAAGGCCATAGAGCTTGTCGCGAAGCAGGCGAATGCGATTCAAACCGCGCCGCGAGACCTCAGACTTGGTGAGGATCGAGCGGGCGTAGTCGGCTGCATCCTTCGACACTTCATCGAGCGCCTTGCTGCCGAGATCTTCGACAACCTGATCTGCGCGCTCACGATCTCTCGGCGTGGAGGTCGAGAGCTTGAGCGTCGTGTAATACGCGCCGAACTTCTTCTCGACCTCGGGTTGCGTAAGAACGCCGGCACGAAGCAAGGCTTCATAACCTGGATTCTGCGCAATCCATTCTTCGACATATTTGTCGTAGTTGGCCAGAAAGTCGTCACGCGCATGCTCGTACTCATTGATGATGAGTTCGAGCTTTTGCATGATCGCGTCGGCGAGATTGTTGGGAATGGCATAAGCCCCGCCCGCAAACGCGACGCCCTGAGATCCGAGCAGTCGGTGTGCCTGACGGCGCAAAGCCGAAAAGACGTTGAGTTGCTTGGGGTCGATGACCTTCTTCCCTCCGTTCGTCACCAGGGTGGTCGGCAGAGCCGTTCCGCCGGCAGCATTGAGTTCGGATGGGGTCATGACCTTGGTTCCCGACCACACCGGCATGGTGAGGGAGAGAACCGTCAGATTTTCAAGCGCAGCGACGGCATTCGTAGCGGCGTTGACAGTTTCGTGCGGAAAAAGCGTAGTCATTTTGTGTGCTTCATGAGGCGGGCGCACAAATGACTTCAATCCCCTCAGGGTGTCGTTCGTACACCCTTGGGGTTAACAGAAAAAAGAACAAAGTTGACGAACTTAAAGGCGTTCGCTGCCTTCTTTGCGCTCCACAGAGCGAAAAAACTCATCATTGGCTTGCAAGCCAATCCATCCAGTCGTCCACGAGAGCCGGCGTGATGCGTCTGCCCTTGTATTCCGGCCACCGATAGTCAAAATACTCGGCAATTCTGGCCTTCCAGTCGTCGTCATAGAAGCGTTCGTTCAGGAGTACCAGTGCTTCGAGGAAAAAAACGCGGGCAACGAACTTCACGTTGGGCAAACGCGTTTCCTCACCACAACGGATCGGGGCGAAAAGCAAACCGGGAAATTTGAACCAAAGACCCATGTCGTCCTCATGCAGGATGTGCAGAAAGGCGGCGAACTGGGCGCGGCGAAAGGCTTCCTGTTCCTCAAAGAAGTCAAGCTCGCCGGGCGTTCGCATTTGAGGCAAGAGCTCGTACGGGTACGGGTTCCATTCCGTGTTCACGAGTGCCGGCTTCCATTCGGCGAGGCAGCTCTTGAACATGGCAAGGCGCTTGCCGGTCGGATGGAACAGGTCGTACTTGGCAGCTTCTTTGTCGATCGAAGACATTGGAGAAAAACGGGAAAGCCGAAAAAAAATCGAAATTTGTTCTTTCAGGACACTGGAGTTACTTCAATGTCCTCAAAGAACAACGGCTCGCCTTCGCTGTCCATGTTGGACAGCGAAAGCAAAGCTGTTGGGAAGGCTCAACCTCGAATCAAAGCATATCCGAGGGATGGACTTCCTTGCCGAAATCGCGAGATGCGAATTGGGCGAGACGCACGCGGCAGCGTTCGAACTGATTGAGACGAGCACGGTAGTGACGGAAGAGCGCCACCAGAGACGCGTCCTTCGACGCGGCGTCGATGAGCTCGGAACCAAACGTTTGAGCGTTGCTACGCAGATGGGAATATGCCACGTTCAGACGAGACCAATCACGGCCATCCGAAGCGAGAATGCTTGCGGAGAGCGCGGACATGGCGGATTCGAAGTTGGTGGCTTGAGCGAAGTAGTTGATGGACATGGCGTCCTCCTAAAAAAAGAAGGGACGCCGGCCCGCATGGGATGACGTCCCATACGGGTTGAAAAACAAAAAGGCGGTTACTTGTGGTCAGAGCGCCAGATCAAGTACAGCCCTAAAGCTGCGGCAAATCCGATCGCGCTCGCGCCGAACAAAACAAATGCAAAGAATTCATTGCCTGTCATTTTATTTCTCCTTCTAGACCATCCTGCCACAATTGATGGACGGAACGCAAGACAATCACGATCACCAGGCCAATGAGAATCATCGTCCCGGTGACAAACCGATTTGTTCGTTCGATAAATGTGGCTACGTACCCGGCTACCGAAATCAACAGGATGAATTCTGCGATTGACAGCAATGCCTTCTGGCATACGACAGTCAGCACGCGCTTGACGCTTGAAGGCTTTATCTTCACGTCGCCTCCTCAAAAAAATGTGGAGACGCGCCCCTCGGGGATTCGCATCCCCACGGGGTTGAAAATAGAAAATTCGCCTGTCAATCACACCAAAGCGGGTTGAGCTTCGGCACAGCAGCTGCCGCCTTGACCTCCTCGTCGAGCAGATCCTTTGGAGCATCTGAGTCCGTGAGCTTGAAGCTCCACCTTTCCACAGGCTTGCTGCGGCAGGCTTCGAGATCATCCGCGTCGACGATGATGCCCGAGAGCTCCATCGCCTTTTTGTAATCCACCCGTCCCTTGACGAACGAGTGCCTTACGGCGACGCCAGCAAAATCCACGGCCACATGTTGGCTTGACATCCATGAAGACGCGCTCCGACGGGCACTTGATCTCCACAGGGAGGTTGGAAGACGTAAGGCCGTCGAAGGATGCGCGAAAGATAGGATCCATGTCCCATTCGGCACAAGCGGGTTCGATGATGTCGCACATGTCTTGGGCGATGCGTTCGCGCACGGCGTCCTCAAGGAGCACGCCGCGTTGAACGTTGGGATTCTTGGATAGGTCCGGCCTTTCCATGAAGCCCGTCTTTTCCGCCCAGAGACGCCAGGGCGTCTGATAGGGTGACAGACCGACAATGACGGGGCTTTCGCTTGCCGTAATGCCGTTCTTGCGCCACTCAAACCAGGCATCGGTTCTTTGATCGAGTTCTACAAATTGCATGAATATTCTCCGCATTCCTCTCCAGAGGAAGGTGCCGCAAAGGGCACCTTCCCGGAAGAGGACATTTAAAAAAAAGCCGGCATTACGACATGGCATCGATGTCGAAGTCGTCGCGGAAGCTTTCGAGATCGTATGAATCCGCGTCGGGCGCGTCATCGAGTACGTTCTCAGCAGGCTTCGCTTGCGGTGCTTCAACAGCGACAGGTTCCGGCGCGGGCGTCGGATCAGGAACGGGCTCAGGTGCCAGCGCTTCAACGGAAGTGCCGTCGAAGTGTGCCGTCACCCAGTCAATCGCATAGGCTTGGGAGTCCAGTGCGATGTTCTTGATGATCCAGCCGTGTGCGGCCTTCACGCTCTTGCCCTTCTGATGGACGTGCGAGATCAGTCTCTCCAGCAGTTCATGAAGAGCTGCCTTGTCGGCAATCGTTGCATATCCAGGACGCGTCACCTTGGCCTGCATCCGCTCCTTTTTCGTCGCTGAGGACGAGGTAGTGAGCGCGGGCGTCGCGGCAACGGCTTCTGCCGTGGCTTCTGCCGTGGCTTCTTCCACTTCATCTTCGGACATCACTTCAAAGCCGCCCACCGGATAAGCATTGCGGACGGCCTGAATGACGGTTTTGGCACGAAGCATGCGCCACGGCATGCGCACCCATGGACTATTTTGGTCGAGCATGACGCTCCCCTTGTTCGTCCTGAAGTAGCGCGGGCGCATCACCTCTTCAAAGTATTCGCGCACCCGAATCGGATGCGAGCGTTCCTTGTCGTAGATGACGCATTCGCACCAGGCGTGAACCTTGCGCGGATAGCCGTCCACCTCGATCATCTCGTCGGATGGAAGGGTTTCCATGCCGTCGAACGTTGACTGTCGAAGGAGAATTTTCATCCAGCCGTCAAAGGCAATCACGGGCATCACCGGACCGTCATTGCGGCCCGGGATGGCGTAGATTTCCTTCGAGAACGGATCAAGGTCGAGTTTCTTGGCAAGAAGCAGCACCCCCGTCATCTCTTCCCGCGTGATGTTTGGACAGTTGACGAAGGGAACGCGGCGAAGTGCCTCGAAGTATTTGTCGGGGGCAATCCCGGCTTTCGTTGCGAAGTATTCAATCAAGCTTTGAGTCTGCACGGACATGATGGATTCCTTTGTTGGAAAAAAGTCATCCCATGCAGACTGCCGAAACCCCATGGCGGGGTTTGTGGCCCCGCATGGGATCGGTTGAAGAACAATTAGAAGCGCGTCCAGCATCGAAATGCCGGACAAACCTCTTTAACAGAACGCGTCGTAAGCCTTGGCTTCGGCCTCGAAGGCGTCGCGAGCATTCGCTTCGCGCGTCTGAGCTTGCGCCTGACGGGCCGGACGGGCCTGCTGGGGTTCATCGCCTGCTTCGCGTTTGGGCGAAGAGAGAACAACAAAGTCGCTGACGACGACTTCGAGCATGGCGGCGTTCGTACCGTCCTTCTTCGTGAACTGACGCACTGCCGGTTCCCCCTTGACGAGCACCATCGTCCCCTTGTGGAGGACTTTGAGTGCGCGTTCTGCAAAGCCGCCGAACGTGGTGCAGCCGACCCACTGGGTCTGGTTGCTCCAATTGCCATCGGCGTCCTTGACGGACGTGGTGACGGCCACCGTGAAGGTTGCCATCGGCTTGCCGGTCTTCGTCTGAACGGACTTGGGTTCCTGGCCGAGATTGCCGATGAGTTCACAGGAGAGGAACGAGCGGTTGAACATGGACATGAGAGTCTCCTTTTGAGAAAAATGAAGAAATGAAATGGATTTCTGGGGTGATCCCAGAAAGGAGACTTCAGCCTCCATGAAGGAGCTTGAAGTCCCCTTCATGGGCGTTAAAGGCGGGGCGTCCAGACGGTGGAGCCGAATTCGAGTTCGCAGAGTCGGTCGATGGCCTCGCGCTCGCCCGTTTGGCAACGGTTGAGCAACGCGATGTCGAGCGACATTTGTGCAGGACTTGGAGCGCCGTAGCACTGGGTCCAGAGCTTGCCCCACTGGACAAGCTTTCGAGTGGAGAGCGTGACGTTGAGTTCACGGTCTTCGCTCAGGAACTTCTTGCGAATCTCGTTGGCGATCTTGATCATCTTGTCGCGAAGGTCCTCAGGAATCTGCGGAACTTCAGCAGCCAAGATGGCGCGTTCGACATCCTTTTCGGGATAGTCGACGATCAGCATCCGATAGCGGTCCATGGCCGCGACGTTTTGGCAGACGGTGCCGGCATAAATGCCGGATTCGTCGCCGGAACCCCGCGTGTTGCCGGTCGCCACGAAGCGAAACAGCGGATGCGGCTTGATGACCTTGCCGCCGTTTTGCTCGATCACCAAGGGACGGCCTTCGAGAAGGTCGTTCAGGCCCGAGAGTTCACTCGGGTCCATCAGGTCGATTTCATTCAAAATGAAGATGTGACCCAACGCCATGGCCTTGGCGAGCGGACCGTAGACCCACTTCATGGTTGCCGGTTCTCCGGGCTTTTCGGACACCAGCGTGTGATGACCGATCAGATCCTGGAATTCCAAGCGACCGCGTGCCGTGATGGACTGGACGGGCCAGTTGAGCCTGGCCGCGATTTCCGTGATGGCGCTCGTCTTCCCCGAGCCCGTGGGACCCGAGAGATAGAGCGCGTCGCCGCACGGAGCCTGCAGGTACATGAGAATGTTGCGAAGCAGGTCCTTGCGGAATTTGTAGTTCGCGTTGGTCTGCGGAACATACGGATTGCCGCACGGTGCGTGCGACGTCATTTGAATGTTCTCGGCGCCGGGAATCCCGAACGTCTGACCAACAGAATAGATTTGGGTTTGAATCGTATTACTCATGATGTCTCCTCGGCTTGGCCGAAGAGACAAACAGAGCCCTCGATGGGCTGTGTTTGCCCATCGGGTCAAGCGAAAACGAAAAAATTAAATGAAATCAAACAGTCTTTAAGGCGACTGCTGCCTTGAAATGGCTCATGTGAGCCGAAAAAGCCAATGGGAAAGCTACATCCTTTCCGATTGGCTCTTCAGACTTGTTGGACGAGGGCCGCCCATGCGCACCCTCGCCCTCCAAGCCTCGTAAGAACGCCTTTCTCTGCTGAGAAGAAGAGAAAGCGGCAGTACCGAAGTACCGCCTATTCGCCCGCATCTCGCCGGACTGATCGCGCGTCCCGTTTTTCGTCCGGGAACGACGTCCTCCCCTCAAGGAGATGATGAACAAATGTTCTGCCATTCAAAACGCTTGTTCATCAAAGTATCTCCTTTGCGGATACCCGCAGGTTCCGCTTACACGGCCCGAAGGCCTGTTGACATCCTTCGCCAATGTTGGAAGGGGTTTGGTGCCTGCAACACCGCTCCTACCTCTCAGAGCTTTTAATCACAGGCCGCAGAGCGTGGAACTAGGATGTACATCCCACGGTGCCTATACATTCCCAACCAACGTAGCGCCTCTCGAAAGAGGGGCGCTGAGGCTAGTCAATAAAGGCTCTTTCAAGCCTCTGCCTTTAGGCAGGGGTTATTGACGCCCTAAGGCGCAATGCTGCAAGGGAAGGAAAGGGAAAAGCCAAGCCCCGTCGCGACCGGGGCATAATTCCAAAACACAAAACCGACGGATGCAATACTTCCGCCGTGGTGAGGAAAAGGGAGGAAACGCTCCGAGAAGGGAGCCAAAGGCCGACGCTGCGTCTGATGTCCTCACCAGAGGATGGGAGAACCGAGATCAAAACAACATCCGTCATCGCCATGCATTACGACGGCGGCGGTTGCGACGAGCGCGAAAGAGAAGAGCAAAAAGGCAGAAATTCAAAAATACACTGAGGTCTTGTTTAACGTCGCCCTCCACGACATGGGTAATCATAGCAAGTTTTCGGATGCCTGGATCGAGCCGATCGAAAAAGCGCGGCGATGCCGTAACAGGCAAACAAGACGGCGAGTCCGCCAAGGAAAGCGGCCCAGAAGAGCAGTCCCAGCGTTCCGAGCAAGATCGCCCCCGCGCCGACCGACAACAGTTCGACGACGCGGGCGCTCTGAAGAGACGGCAAGAATCCCTTCGGCATCAAGGCAACTCCCCCTTGTCCTCCGACTGCCATGCAACCCCTCGCGTCGCCTCGTAGCTCGATCCCGAAATGTCGGCATTGAGCGGAATGCTGGCGTTCATGCGGTCCACGAACGCGTCGAACCAATCCCGAAGATCGTTTTCGTCCTCAAGGGCAATAACGCCGAGATAGATGCGAGTATCGACGTCCGAAACCGAGTTGCGAACGGCATCAAGTCCCCAGCGGTTCTCGTGCCGAATGGCAAAAAGCGAAAAAAGCGAGCATCGGCGCGGATCGTCGTGCCCGAGCCACCATCGCGTCAATTCGATCCCGTCGCCGAGCGGTTGGAAGACCTCTGGATAGGCTTCCGTCAACGGATTGCGAAAGAATTCGACGAAGAAAGCTGGCTTCTCGTGAGGCATGGCTGGTCCTTGTTAGCTTGAGAATTGACTTGGGAACAAGTTGGATTCTCTATCCTTAAAGTCGTCTAAAGCCCCCACGAATTACTTCACGCCCAACATCTTGAGAAAGAGCTGGTCGCGTCTCGTCGTTTCCGTTGTCCATTTGGATGCACTGGCATTCACCGTTGCGGCGACGTAGTCGACACAACGGAACCAGTCCAAAATTTGAATGAGCGAGTGCTGATTGAGCCAAGCGAGCAGCTTTGCTTCGAGACTCAACTCCTCCTTCGTCTTTCCCTCGGTTTCTTTTTCGGAGAGCGCCTTCTTCACATCAAGGATTCTCTTCGCAAGGAAGCAGTGGTAGCCCAGACCAACGAATTGGGCAAATTGCCTGCCGTACAGATTCTCGGGATGCCACGTCCTCGGCTTTCGCCCATCAAAACTGTCCTTGTACGTAGCGAAAAGCTCTTCGATCTTTTCACGGGAACGGTATGCCTTCAGCGCGTCGAAGGGATCCTTGATTTCATTGCTCACAAGGACGAAATACCCCCAATAGCGCTTTGCTTCCTCGATCCCGTCCATTTTGAAGTCGACCTTGACGCCTTTGGCCGTACGTTTCACCGTGAGGTAGCTGTCGATTTGTTTCTGGGCAGCCGGCCGAAATTCCTCGACGCCGTCCTCCAGATCCTTCTTGAGTGAGAAAAGGCTCTCGCGAAGCCTGCGCTCCTGAATCGGAGCAGCCTCCGGTTTGTGAAATACATGGACGTACAGGCGTCGCGTAAACGATTCCGTCTCCCCGGCTTCGAAATGCCCGCGCGTGCGTTTTCGCACGATGCTGAACCCGTGCTGCCTGCGGCGCATGACGCCGCTGACATCGACGTCAAACGGGCAGACGTTCCTGAAGTGCCCGAGCTCTTCGCGTGCGGCGTCGATTTCCGAGCGAACCCACTTGTCGGTACTGTTGGCGAGCATCAAGAACTTCGTGTGCTCGCGGGCAAAATGCGTCATGTTGTCCTGACTGTAGAACCCGTTGTCGGCCACGATGACCGGCGACGCCAGATCGAGCATGTCAAGCTGCCGAAGCGCATTGGCGAGCGAGATCTTGTCAGGGATGTTCCCGGGCTGCTTGCTGAAAGCGACGGGCTGACGATTTTCCACAGAGTACAGCACGAGAAGCTTGATCGTATCAAGCCCGTCCCCATCCTTGTTGAATCCCTGACGCGCTTCAATTTGATTCTTCGAATACGTCGAGAAAGTCGTGGTGTCCAGCGCCAGATTCAAACCCGTCGACGAGACTCTTTGTCCACGGCACTGAAAATACGACTGCACTCCAGATTCATTTCGACCAACCGAGGCGAACAGCTTGCCGTAAACATCCTGAGTGATGGGGTGTCCGTACGGTAGCGGATTCATTACTTGCCATGATTCCATGCGCGGCAACGTGTCACCGTCAGTCGCGACCCAGTACCGAGCGATCGAACTCAACTTGAGGGCGTCGCCGATCTCGAAGCTCCTCTGGAGATCCGCATCAATACCGGATTCATGACCTGCCCACTCGAGGATTTTTTGAAGTCCGACATGGGTGCGGACGGCCTGGACGGGTGCCTCGATAACTTCGGAACGCTTCTTTTTGGGGCGGGTCGGGATCATTTCGGTCGACCCAGCCAGGATTTTGCCCAAAAGTCGGGTAGAGAGCGTCTTTGTTTTCTGAGTTTTCGGATCATATCCAGTCACACGTTCGTATACGTAGACGTCGCCATTCGAGCGGGTTTCGCGGCGAATGCCGACATGCGTTTTTCCAGTGAGAGGGCGTCCCATGAGTATCTCCAATAATGCCTTTATATTCTATCATACGTACACTACTGAAAGCAAGAAAAAGTCCGTGTATTTCACGGACTTTTCTATCAAAACGTCATTTTCACTTGAGTATCGTGACCGTTTTGAACGACTTTTAGGTTCTCTATAGCACGCAGGCCATGAAATACGGCAGAAAAACCACAGTCCCCTCGCGCTTGAGCTCGCCATGATGGAGAACGATGCCATCAGCGATGCGCGAACCATATTTTTCTTTAAAACGCTCCAACGACTTGATGCTGGAAGACGAAGAGGACTTGACCTCAATCGGAACAATCTTTTTGTTTTGTCGGATCAGGAAATCGATCTCCAAGGTTGTTTTTCTCGTCGCCGAATTTCGTTCCAGATAAAAATACGACGGATGACCATTGGCTCGAAGACATTGCGAGACAAGGTTTTCAATTAGCATACCCTCATTCACCTGAAGGCGATCCAGCAGAATCTGCTTGTAGAGGTCGTTCTCCAGAATCGGTCTATCTTTAAAGGCGAGACTTATTAAGAGTCCCGTATCCATCAGGTAACACTTGAAAGATGGATCGCTCATGGACAAGTTTAGCGCGGCACTGGGTTCATCAACGCAGTTGGCGATATTGATGATCATGGCTTCGTCCAACCACCTGATGGGCCCTTGATATTCTCGAATTCTCGCGTTTGATTGGATGTGCGAAATTATGTAACGCTTGTCGTGCTTGGATAATTCGGAAGGAATTCGGAAAAAGAAATTCGACACATACTCAGACCTTTCATCAGTCTGTTCAGCCATGTCGTTGCTGTAAAGGTTGATGATCTGCTGTTTGACCAGGTCAACTTTTCCATAATCCCGGGATTCCACGAACATTTTGACCGCCTGCGGCATGCCGCCGACCATCATGTACTCGCGAAAGGACTTCATGATCGGGCGATGGAGATCTTTCAATGGTTTCATCGTCTCGTAATGGCGACGAATCAACGGGACGGTCATTCGGTCGCCTTGTGCCCAAAGGAATTCCTCAAAGTCCATCGGCAACACTTCCAGCGTGTACTCTTCCGAAGGAATCAAAATTTCCTTGCTGCGCTTTGTGATGGATGCGAGCGATCCAGTTTCCAAAATGTCGTAACGCCCGTCCTCCAACAAGGTTTTCACGGCCTGGCGCGCCTGCGGAAACAGCTGAATCTCGTCGAGGATGATCAAAGATTCGCGTTCGTGCAAATACGTTCGGTAGAGCAACTGAAGAACCGCGTAGAAATTATCCAAGTCTCTAAGACTGTTGATGAACAGGTCTTTGACATCGTCACCCGCCTGATCAAAACGAACCAAGATGTAAGTCTTATACGCTTCTCGGCCTAGTTTTTCTGCGAGCGTCGTTTTTCCAACTCGTCGCGCTCCTTTGAGAAACAGAGCATGGTGAGGCGCCAGCTTCTCCTTCCACTCAAGCATAGTCTTGTAGACTTTTCTCTCATACTGAACAGTTTTCACGTTTGCGCCTCCTTTTTAAGGGTCATTTTTCACGTTTGCGACTATATTTTAACCTCGATTTTTCACGTTTGCGCCATAGATTTGGTGGCAAATTTTCACGTTTGCGCCACTTCCTCCTCCCGTTGGGATGTCACGTCGAATCCGAATCTCTTCGCCTGCGGCAAGTTGTTCCGGGAACTGCAGGACGGATCAGGTCTGTCCTTCGTCGTTTTCTTCTTTGGATCCTGAAAACCGTGGAATCTACACTCAGTCAGATTCGCCGAAGAAGAGCTCGAGGAACATCTGGTCTCTGGCCGTCGTCTCCGTAGACCAACGGTACTGAGCCACCCTGTTCCTCACCTCGACTCTTTCCACGCAGTCGAACCAATCGAGCAACTGCTTGAGCGTCATCGATCGAATCCAGGCGGCCAGTTTTTCGTACTGCTTCCGCACAGTCTTCCCGAGCGACTCATCGTTGGCTCGCCGCTCGGCTTCCTGAGCCGTGCGCTCCATCATGCTCTGCAGCACGAAACGGTAGCCGAGTGCGATGTGTCGGCAGATTTCTTTCCCGCGTACGCTGGTCATCGTCCAGACTCGGGGCTTTCGCCCGTCAAGGTCGGACTTGACGACGCGATACGAGGTTTCAATGTCGTTGCGGCGACGGTAGCGACGAAGCGCGTCCCACGGGCTCGCATGAAGATTTGAAAGGATGACGAAAATCCCAAAGTCCTTCTGTGCGGCCTGAATGGCCTCTTCGTTGGGGATGACCTTGATGCCTCCGCCTCGAACACGCTTCCACGAGAAGTACCGGTGCGCGAACTCAAGCTCGGCATCGTCCATTTCATTTTCCTTGCCGGCAGCAAGACTCATTTCGTAGCTTTTGAGCTTCGTGTGGAAGGCTGAAGCTTCCATGACAGCTCGGGCATTGTTGCGGAAATAGTGAAAGTACAGCCGGAAGGATTTCGACTCCGTATCCCCGGCGGCTACGCCATTGCGCGTGCGCTGCCGCTTCCATTCAAACGGCGTCATTTCAGACACCGATACGGCACTGATCTTCTCGTCGAACGGGCACTGAGAAGCGTACCGCGAGAAGTGGTCTCTCAGTTTGGTCCCATCATCGGCGGCGCTGTCCAAGTGCTTGTAGATCCAGGCGTGCTTGAGCGTGGCAAGGATCGTGAACTTGAAATTCTTGCGCAGGAAGCGCAGCACGTTCTCCTTGCTGAAGAACCCGTTGTCGAGGCAGAACTCCGGATTCTTCAAGCCGTATGCCTTGGCCCGAGGCACGGCATTGACGAGAGAAATCACGTCGGGGATGTTGCCGGGCTGAAGCTCGAAAGAAACGGGCAGACCGGAATCAAGCGAGTAGAAGGTGATGATCTTGTAGATGTCCAAGCCGTCGCCGTCTTTGTTGAAGCCTTGCCGCGCGTACGGTTTCAGGCCGTTGCCGTAGACGGAATGCGAGGTTGAATCGAATGCGATGGCCGGCTGTTCGTCGTTGCCTGCCGTACGGGCCAGTTCCCGGAAGAGAGACTGCGAACCGGATTCATCCAGACCGAGCTCGTGGAAGAGGTCGTAGCAAATGTCCTCGGACAGGCCGGCTTCGTAGGGGAGATCATGTTCGCATTGCCAGGCCTCCACGTTGTGAACAGTTTCACCCGTAGCGACCAAGTACTGAGAGACAGAGAGCAGCTTCTCGGAGGTTCCACCGTTGGGATACGCCCTGCGGACCGAACTTTCGAGTCCGGCCACTGCCCCGGCATGACGAATCAAGTCCAGAGCCCCTACACGGGTTCGTTTGGCAGAGAGCTCGGCAGTCTGAGCCGCTTCGGCTGGCTTCTTCTTGGGGCGGCAACGGGTTGTCACCGTTTCGCCTTCCAGGATTTTTTCACCCGTCCGACAGCTCGACAGAAGGACGTTGTAGCCCTTTGCCGGATCGTATTGATAGCGACGTTCCTCGATGTATTTGACGCCGGTCTTTTTGTTCGTTACTGCCACACGGCGAACTTTGACCGGGAACTCCTTCCGAGCTGCCATTTGATCTCCTTTGATGGGTGTATATGATTATATCATATACACCCATTGCGGTACAAGAAAAAAGCCCCGATTAAACAGGGCTTTTAAGAGAAGTGTCTACTTCGTTTCTGGGCTTTGAGTGATCTTTTGACGTTGGATTGGACGTTGATTTGCTTGCTGTGCTTCTGCAGCTCTCAGCATCTCTATGGACTCCTCCATAGCCGCATCATGTTCATCGGGATCAGTTATCTAACGGGCCGTAAAACCTCTCCATTCATGGGGAGGATATAAGGCCCAAAT
>OHPJ01000531.1_pt1 | contig 16770 bp, 14 predicted proteins | sample 1577701 | NCBI WGS metagenome assembly OHPJ01 (sample SAMEA3879517, study PRJEB24766) | human gut metagenome | biome: human-associated habitat; feature: feces | place: USA | collected 1985/1987 | reverse complement strand
GGTGGACGCGATATGCAGGTAAATAACAACTGGACCCCCACCATCGTGGCCTTCTGCTGCAACTGGTGCAGCTATGCCGGTGCTGACGGCGCCGGAACGGCCCGCAAGCATTATCCTGCTAATATCAAAATTATCAAGGTTCCCTGCTCCTGCAGAGTGAATCCGCTCTTTATCCTGCGCGCTTTTCAGCGTGGAGCGGACGGTGTAATTATGTGCGGCTGCCACCCCGGTGACTGCCATTATTCTACCGGCAACTATTATGCACGTCGTCGTATGACGCTGCTGCTCAGTATGCTTGATTATCTGGGAGTGGCCGGTGAACGCTTCCGCGTGGAATGGGTGAGTGCGGCCGAGGGCGCACGTTTTGCACAGGTGATGAACGATTTTGCCGAGCATATTGCGGCATTGGGTGAGAATGTAAAGTTGAGGGATTTGCGATGCAAAAAATAGAAAAGCTGCTGCAGAAGCGTGCAGCTGAGCTGTTGGCAGAGGGCACAGTAGAGCGTGTGCTGGCCTGGCAGGCAGGCGAATTCTTTTACGATAACGCACCTGCAGCCGTAAGCAGTGCGGATGAGTGCGACAAGCTTGTCTATAACGAGTTCTGCCCTGCCAATCTCTGCAAATATTTAATCGAAACAAGCCATGCAGGCAAGAAAACGGCTGTTTTCTTAAAGCCTTGCGATACATACGGAGTGAACCAGCTGCTTAAGGATAACCGCATTAAGCGTGAGCTTGTTTACGCCATCGGCACACCCTGCAGCGGTATGCTGGATATCAAAAAGATTAAGGCTGCCGGTGTTAAGGGTATCATCAGCGTGAGCGTTGACGGCGACGAGGTTGTTGTCAACACTGCCTATGGCGAAAAGCGTCTGGCAAAGGCTGACGTGCTGCTGAACAAATGCCTGATGTGCAAGGGCGCAGCTTATAAAATTGCGGACGAGGAGCTGGCCGAGCCGCTGCCTGTACCGCAGTTCACCGGCGATAAATTCGCCAAGGTCAAGGAGATTGAAGCGATGAGTCCTGAGGAGCGCTTCGCTTTCTGGCAAAGCGAGCTTTCCAAGTGCATCCGCTGCAATGCCTGCCGTGATATCTGCCCGGCGTGCAACTGTGAGCAATGCATTTTTGATAAGCCAGATACTCCGGTAGCAGGCAAGGCGTATGCCGACGAGGTTGAGGAGCAGATGTATCATATCATCCGTGCCTTCCACGTTGCGGGACGTTGCACAGGCTGCGGCGAATGTGCGCGTGTTTGCCCGCAGGGAATTCATCTGGAGTTGCTGAATATGAAGTTTATGAAGGATATCAACAGCTTCTTCGGCCAGTATCAGGCCGGTGCGGACAGTGAAACACCTGCACCGCAGGTAAGCTTTAAGCAGAATGATCCCGAGGCCAACAGTGCGGTAGAAGGGAGGGAGCAGCATGTATAAGATAGTAAAGGAGAAGCTGCCGAAGTTATATGCAGCCTTACAAAATATCGGTACGCTGCTGCTGCCCTGCAAGAACAAGAGCGGTCATGTGGACTTTGCACCGTATCGCGAGGATGCGGAGGTTGTGCTGGATGCGCCGCTGACGAATCGCAGCGCCAAGGACGTTTTCTTTCCGCAGGTAGAAAATCTGCTGACCTTTAAGACGAGCGGCAAGGAGCTGGCTTTAGAGCAAAATATTCCGCCTGCCGGCGTGACTATCGTCATGGGCGTGCGTGCCTGCGATTCGCGCAGCTTTAAGATTTTGGATAAGGTGTTTTTAAAAGCGCCTGTTGATACATATTATAAAACAAGACGCGAGCAATGCGTGCTCATCGGCTTAGGCTGCAGTGCTCCCGAAGAAACTTGCTTCTGCCATGCCTTTGGCATTGACGCTAGCGCTCCGGAGACGGATGTGCAGACCTGGCTGGCAGGCGAGGAGCTTTGCTGGCAGGCTGTGACTGCCAAGGGCGAGGAGCTGACAGCGAAGCTTGTTGAGGGCGGTGTGCTGGCTGAGGCGGAAGCTGCTTCTGCAAAAGCAATTAGCGAACAAAAGGAGCAGACGCAGAAAATTTTGAGCGTACTGCCTTTGCATGATTTCAAGGTGAATGACGAGCTGACTAAGGATGAGCTGAAGGTATTCAACAGCAAAATCTGGGAGCAGCTGGCTGCAGGCTGCCTGTCCTGCTGCACATGCACATATGTGTGTCCCACCTGTCATTGCTATGATATCCGCGATTATCAGGAGACGGAAGAGCGCACGCAACGCTATCGCTGCTGGGACAGCTGCATGGCGAAGGATTTTACGCTGATGGCGCATGGCAGCCCGCGTAAGACGAAGGTGGAGCGCTTCCGCCAGCGTTATATGCATAAGCTGGTATATTTCCCTGAAAACAATGAGGGTGAATATGCTTGCGTCGGCTGCGGACGTTGCCTGCAAAAGTGTCCGGTGCAGCTGAATATTGTCAAGGTTGCCAAGGCCTTGGAAAAAGCGGAGGTGAAGCAGGATGTGTAATTGTCAGGATACCTTGATTCCGCAGATTGGCGTGGTGATGGATATCTGCACGGAAACAGCTGATGTAAAAACCTTCCGCGTGGAGAAAATCGGTGGCGGTAAGCTGTTTGAGCATCTGCCGGGACAATGCGCTATTCTTTCTGTTCCCGGTAAGGGTGAGGCGATTTTTTCCATTACCTCCTCTCCGACGAATGAAAAATATATGGAGTTCAGCATTAAACGCTGCGGCTCGATTACGAACTTTTTGCATTTTGATATTGAACCCGGTCAGCAGATTGCGGTGCGCGGACCTTACGGCAATCATTTCCCTGTTGAGGATAAGTTAAAGGGCAAGGATTTGCTGTTTATTGCCGGTGGCATCGGTTTGGCGCCGCTGCGCAGTGTCATCAATTATATGCTGGATAAGCGTGAGGATTACGGCAGCATTGATGTTGTTTACGGCGCACGCAGCAAGGAAGATTTTGTGCGTTACGACGAGCTGACGAATGTGTGGCCGTCGCAAAAGGATACGCGTGTGCATCTGACGATTGACCGTGCGCAGGAGGGCTGGACGGGCAATGTAGGCTTTGTGCCTAGTTTCCTGAAGGACCTGAAGTTTACGCCGGATAAGACGGTGCTGCTGTGCGGTCCGCCGATTATGATTAAGCTGTGTCTGGCGGCGTTGATTGAGATGGGCTATGAGAAGAAGCAGGTTTATACGACGCTGGAGCTGCGCATGAAGTGCGGCGTGGGCAAGTGTGGTCGCTGTAATATCGGCAAGAAGTATGTGTGCAAGGATGGACCGGTGTTTACCTGCGACGAGCTGGATGAGATGCCGGACGAATATTGATTCTTCGCAATTAAATATCGCTTAGCTCAGGAAAAATTTCTTAACGCAAATTTCGTGTGGATTCAAGACGAAGTGCCGCAAAACTCGCGCTATGCTTACATATCTTTCTATATTAGTTTGCTTATCGCTCAAACAGTTGCGACACTTCTGTGAATCCGGACACTTATTTACTAAAATTTTTATTCGCATCACGATATTATAATTGCTTACGTTGTGAGTCCTCTAGAGTTCTGTTGCCTCATGCAAGGATGCTTGCATCGCCGCCGGCGATGACTGGGGGTGTCTTGTAGGCACTTCGCTTGTAGTTCTACAGAATTTAATTTACACATATACATTTTTTGGAGAAGAAAATATAAGGAGCAAAAATATGGAAGAAATGGTAACTGTTTACCTGCTGGGCAAAAAGTACAGTGTCCCGGCAACCCTGACCATTATGGATGCCATGGAATATGCAGGCTTTAAGCTGGTGCGCGGCTGCGGCTGCCGCAGCGGCTTTTGCGGAGCCTGCGCAGTAATTTATCGCCTGAAGGGCAGCACGGAGCTGAAGGTTGTGCTTTCCTGCCAGACGAAGGTTGAGGAAGGCATGTGCGTTGGCAAGATTGATTCCTTCCCGATTAACAAGCGCACCTTTAATATCGAAGAGATTAAGGCAAGCGATAATATTGTCGGTCAACTGTATCCGGAAATTTTCAGCTGCATCGGCTGCAATGCCTGCACGAAGGGCTGTCCGCAGGGCCTGAATGTTATGCAGTATATTGCTTACGCTCAACGCGGCGAATACGAAAAAGCTGCACATGCTTCCTTCGACTGCGTTGGCTGTAACATCTGCGCATCCCGCTGCCCGGCGCAAATCAGCCACAGCGCTGTCGGCCTGCTGTGCCGTCGCCTGACCGGCAAATATATTGCGCCGAAGTGCGAGCATCTGGCTAAACGTGTTGCCGAAATCGAAAACGGCGATTATGTAACGCTGCTCGAAAAGCTGAAAAATATGCCTTTGGACGAAATCAAAGACCTGTATAACAAGCGTGAGATTGAAAAATAAGGAGGTGCGGCAAGGTGAGTGCATTTACTGAAGATATGTTAAAATCTATGGCTAAGGTTGAAGCTACCCGTGCCCAACGTCTGCATGCTTCTATCGAACGCTTTACGGCAGAGGAGAAGGACGAGCTGCTGAAGGAGTTCCATCCGGACTACAGCTCTAAGGGCTTCAAGGGTTTGGAGGTTGGTCCAAACAAGGGCCAGAAGGTGCCGGTAGAATTGGCACAGCTGCTGGAGGGCAAAAGCCGCCTGCAGGATGTAGAGCTTGATTTGGAAAAAGTGGACTATGACGTTGATGTTCTGGTTATCGGTGGCGGCGGCGCCGGTGCTTCCGCTGCGTTGGAAGCGCATAACGGTGGTGCTAACGTCCTCGTAGTTACCAAGCTGCGTATGGGCGATGCCAACACCATGATGGCCGAGGGCGGTATTCAGGCTGCGGATAAGGGTAACGATTCCCCGGCACAGCATTATCTTGATGCCTTTGGCGGCGGTCACTACAAAAATATCCCCGAGCTGCTGGAAGAGCTGGTAAGCAACGGACCGTTGGCGATTGACTGGCTGAGCAAGCTGGGCGTAATGTTCGACAAGGAGCAGGACGGCACTATGGTAACGACGCATGGTGGCGGCACGAGCCGTAAGCGTATGCATGCTTGCGCCGATTACACCGGTGCTGAAATCATGCGTGTGCTGCGCGACGAGGTGCAGAACCGCGGTATTCCAGTGCTGGAGTTTGCGCCCGCAGTTGAGCTGCTGCTGGACGAAGAGGGCAAAACTGCCGGTGCGGTGCTGTGGGATTTTGATGCGCAGGAGTACAAGGTTGTACGCGCAAAATGCGTAATCATGGCAACCGGTGGTGCAGGACGCTTGCATTATCAGGGCTTCCCGACATCTAATCATTACGGTGCAACTGCTGACGGCCTTGTTATGGCATACCGTGCCGGTGCGCCGCTGATTTATGCGGATGCTATTCAATATCATCCGACGGGTGTTGCTTATCCGGCGCAGATTTATGGCGCGCTGGTTACCGAAAAGGTGCGCTCGATTGGTGCGCAGCTGGTAAACAGCGAGGGTGAAATCTTTATGCATCCGCTGGAAACCCGTGATGTGGCGGCTGCGTCTATCATTCGTGAGTGTACTGCCCGCGGCAAGGGCGTGAAGGCGCTCGACGGTGTGGCGCTGTGGCTCGATACGCCGCTGATTGAAATGCTGCATGGCGAAGGTACTATTGCCAAACGCATTCCGGGTATGTTGCGTATGTATGCTAAGTTCGGCATTGACCTGCGCAAGGAACCGATTTTGATTTATCCGACGCTGCATTACCAAAATGGCGGTATCCTGATTGACAAGGATGCAGAAACCAAACTGCCGGGACTGTTTGTTGCCGGTGAAGCTGTTGGCGGCATTCACGGTACTAACCGTCTGATGGGCAACAGCCTGCTGGATATCATCGTCTTTGGCCGCATTGCCGGTACTAAGGCTGCCGAAGCAGCGAAGAGCGTCAAGCTGGGCAAGCTGAGCCTGGAGCATGTACGTCGCTACGCTGAGGAAGAAAAGGCTGCAGGTGTGCAGGGCGAGCTGTCGCCGAAGCTGCTGCCGGTTTATACTCATGGCAGAGATGTAAGGTAAAAATAGAAGATATAAATAAAAAACATACAACGGCAAACTTCACAGCTTGTTCGTTGTATGTTTTGCTTTATATGCTAAAATATGTTTTAAGACAACCGTTTACGGGGGGCATTGCCGAAATTCTCTAAGAGAATCGAGGTGATGTCTATGAGGAACTATGATTTCAAAGACCTGATGGCTTTTGGCATGTTCATTCTGGCATTGCTGACTTTTATCTTTCAGTACAGCAGATAGTCTAGACATAGAAAAACCGCCTCTGTAATTTGCAGCTACAAGGCGGTTTTTCAAACCAAATTCAAGCGGCAACCCACCTTGTGGGCGGTTGTCTTCTTTATCTATAATATAACATAAAGCATAGTTTTTTTCAAGGAATTACTTGTGAACTTTTGGGGGCGGCGCATTGGTAATGGTGCGCCGATTTTTTGTATATGATATAATGGGAAAAGATGGGAGGGATAGGTTGTGAATAGTATAGATTGGCATAAAGTGGTTATACGAGAAGATTGTCCTGTAAAATTTGAAGTTTTGCCGCGAGAAGCAGGCTGGGCTGACGTTAAGTGCTGCATAAATACTATAGAGTTTACGTCATTTGTTGTTACAATTTGGCATACAAGTATTCCTACCGGCTTATTAGAGACAGCTTATTTTTTTCTTGATTATGATAACGAGCATGAAGAATTTTTGGTTGAAACAGAAGAATATGAAGGTGCATTTGTCGATAATGATGGTAATGAATGGGCTGATGTTCCTGAAAAAGTTCGCTTTGTGTGGGACGAAGAGCCTAGTACCTATGAATGGAATATAAGTTTTGATTTGCAGTATTTTCATAAGCCTGATGCTATGCTTAATATTACTGTTAAAAGATCTAGCGATAGTGAAATTAAGACATATAAATTCAATGTTTGGTTAAGTGATTTTGCGTATGCTGTAGCAAAATGTTTTACGGAGTGTTTAAAAAAATATGGAATAAATACCTATCATGTTTATACTTGGGATGATGATATAAATATACGGCAATTGTTAGTTGTTAAAGCATTTGCTTTAGGCTTATTATCTAAGGGTGATGAAGTGCTTAATTTGAATTTTGAGGATGAACTTAAGCTTTTGCAGTTGGATATGTAACGTATTAAGGGAGAGTTTTATGGCTAACAAGATAAACATGCCTGAATCTGATGATTATATCTTAATAGATGAGGATCGTATACCAATATATACTGGAGAATACGATGATCATTCTTATATGTGGTACGGAATATCTGACGGTAATAGTGGTGAAGTTAATTTTAAGGTTCATATTTCTATAGATGAAGATGATTCAGACTTTTTACTGGAGGATATTTTTGCACGTTACTTTGATGCAAAATATAATCAAGACACTTATATGCCTGCTGATGAATTTGAGCATTGGGGTGATAATTTTTATCCGTTAAGTGTTGTTAAGCAGATATTACAAGAGCTGGAAGAGCTTGTGATGTTGTTGGAAGGTGAGCTGAATAATCCACGAATACAAGAGATTATTGATTTGAATTGTGCAATTAAGGCTTATCGTAATATCAGCTTACGAATATGCTTTGATGATACAATACCTCTTGAAGAAAAGTTAATATATATGCTTCCTAAAAAAGCTGTGCTTATAGATTTTTATAGTAGTTTTATTTATTATGTAAGAAAGATGATAGATGAAAACCCGACAGCTGAATTTTTTGTAGTATCGGGACCTTGAATAAAATATAAGTAGTATTGATTGAATAGGATGTGTTTGTCATGGAGAATGAGAACAAAAATATTGATAAAATTATTGATCGCTTGCAAAATGGCGTAAGAGAAATTTTTGAAGGGGATAATTTTAAGCATTACTTGGAAGTAATGGCAAAGTTTCATACATTTTCCAGTTATAATTGGCAGCTTATTTATGAACAATGTCCTAATGCCACTAAATTAGCCGGTTATGTTCAGTGGAAGAGAGACTTCAACAGGCATGTCAAAAAAGGAGAAAAGGCAATTCGTATTTTGGCACCATGTTTCATAGAAGGCGGAATGCGTGGCTTTAAAGAGGTTTGTATTTTTGATATAAGTCAGACTGAGGGCGAAGAATTACCTGACGTATATATTTCATACAAAAATTTGCAAGGTAACTATTCTGAATATGAGAGATTATTTAATGCATTAGTGAAAAAATCTCCTTTGCCTATATTTTTTGAAAAATTAGATGGCTTAAATGGTATTTGTTATTTTGGTAAAAAAATAATTATTAATACAGGCATGAGTCAAATGCAGAACATAAAGACTATGATTCATGAAATTACACATGAGATATTGCATAGAAATTCTGATGTTGATAATAATACGCGGGAAGTAGAAGCTGAAAGTGTTGCTTATGCTGTTTGCAGTTATTTTTCTATAGATTCTTCAGATTTTAGTTTTGGTTATGTTGCTGATTGGAGTAAAGATAAGCAGCTTGATATATTGCGCTCTAGTTTGGAAACCATTACAAAAACAGCAAATGAGATTATTAATGATGTTTTAGAGTATTTGGGAGAAGATATTGAAGACATTGATTTTGATATAGAAGATGATGAGCAACGGGGTAAAGAGTTATATGAATTAGGTATGTCGTATTATAGAGAAGAGAATTACGAGAGTGCTGTAGAGTACTTTGAACAGGCTGTTAATTTGAATAATAATAATGCTTTGAAGTTATTAGCATGGTGTTATTATAGTGGATTAGGTGTTGATGTTAGTATGCATCAAGCTTATGACTTATATATGAGTATATCTAATTATGATAATGGGTATGCATATTTTATGTTAGGAGAAATTTGTTGCAGCAATATAGAAGGAAATATAGATTATAATGAAGCCGTGTATTGGTATAAAAAGGCTGCAGAATTAGGATATAGGCCTGCTTATTATCAACTTGGAGATTGTTATAAATATGGATTAGGTGTGAAAGCAGATAGTGAAAAATCACAAGAATATTATATTGAAGCATTTTTATCAGGCGATGAAGATGCAATAGAAGCAATAGACAGTGATTTGATATATAAAAAGGGTTATAGCATTTATCGCCAAAAAAAATATGCAGAATCCTTAAGGTATTTAAAGATTGCTGCTGAAATAGGAAATGTTGAGGCGAATTATTTACTAGGATGTTTTTATGACTTTGGATATGGAGTAAAAATTAATTATGAAAAAGCCTATGACTACTATTTGTTTGCAGCAGAAAACGGACATGCGCATGCACAATATGATGTTGGATTTGCTTTTAGGTATGCCAGAGGTATAGAACGAAATTTTAAAAAGGCAATATATTGGTTTAAAAAGTCAGCAGCATTAGAATGTAATGCTGGCCAATATGAATTAGCTAACTGTTATTGGCATGGAGTTGGTGTTGAAGAGGATAGGAGATTAGCAAAAGAATATTATTTGAAAGCGTATAAGCAGGGCTATTATAAGGCTGGTTATGACTTAGTAAAGTGCTATTATGACGGATTAAATGTTGCTAATAACATCGTTAAAGATTTTATTGAAGATTATATTGATTTAGATGAAGAAAATGATTATGATTTTTTGTTTGTCCTAGGAGAGATGTATTATGCAGGTAATTTAGTAAAACAGGATTACAGTAAAGCTGTTAAATGCTTTGATAAAGCTAAAGATAGTTACGAATATCATATGTACTATCATCTGGCTGAATGCTATTTTTATGGCTTAGGAACTGAACGTAATTTGTCAAAAGCGTTTGAGTATTACCAAGAAGCTTCGTATAATCCTAATATATACAAGGAAAAAGCAAGTGAAAAGATGTATGCTTTATTGTTAAAAGGATATTGGCAAGATGAAATCGATGATGACGTATTTGAGAGTATTGCATATGATGCGGAAAAAGGAGATCGGAAAGCGCAGTTTATATTAGGTAATTGTTATTACAATGGCTATGGCATAGATGTTGATTATGCAGAAGCATTATCTTGGCGGGAAAAGGTTGCTGAAGCAGGAGATGCGCAGGCGCAATTTTTAGTGGCACAGCAATATTTTAGCGGTATCGGTACACTGATTGATGTCGAGAAAGCAAAACAGTGGTATACAATGTCTGCCGAAAATGGTAATGTTGAAGCTCAGATTGAATTGGCTAAGCTATTAGAGAATGGTAAAGACGGAGTTAAAAAGAATCTGGCAGGAACTTTTTATTGGTATAAGAAGGCAGCGGAAGCAGATGATATTTATGCAATTTTAAAAGTAGGGCAGATGTATGATGCAGGCATAGGTATAGGTAAAAATATAGAAAAAGCATTATATTGGTATGAAAAGGCTGCTGCGAAAAATAGTATAGATGCAATTTATTATTTAGCTAATATAGCTTTATATATTCACAGAGATATCCCTAAATGTATTGCCGGTTATGAGAAGATTTTAAAACTAACTCAAAATAAAAAAATGAAAGGCTTGGTATTAACAAAATTAGGAATTTTTTATAGTCAGGGAATAGGTGTGAAAAAAGACTCATATAAAGCAATGTACTATTATCGTGATGCTGTCGCAAATGATTCTGCCGAAGCAGCATATTTATTAGGCAATATCTATTTACAACAGAAAGATTACGGTGCTGCTAAACGTGCTGTTGAGGTTTTTATGCTTGGCGCAGATTGTGGCAGTATTGCTTGCCAGAAAAAGCTTGCTGAGTTATATATTAATGGTATTGTTGTACAAAAAAGCAAAGATAATGCTATTAAATGGTTAGCAGAAGCAGCAAAAAGCGGAGATGTGGAATCTGAAATTAAAATGCTTGAATTGATGCAAGCTGATGATGAGAGTCAGCTTGATGAAGAAAAGGCATCGGATAAAACAGCGGATGGCTTAAATTCTAGGTTGGCAGATAAATTAGCTAATATATTTTCATAAAATATAGAATGAGAGGAAAACTTATGAAGTATGAAAACATTATAAAAAAAGCAGAAAAATATTATCAATGTGCGAAGCAGGTAGATTCTTTAGCTTTTGCTAAATGGGAAGCTAATTTCGAATTAGAGTATACTCATGAATCTACAGCGATTGAAGGCAATACCTTATCACTTTTAGAAACGAAAGTGGTCTTAGAAGATGGCATTTCTATTGGTGGCAAGCATTTGCGCGAAATTTTTGAGGTTGTTAATCATAAAAAGGCATATGAATTTATCAAGCAAAAAATAGCTGATGGATTACCTTTAGACGAAGCAACAACAAAAGATATCCATAGCATTTTAATGGAAAATATTTTTGCCGGCGGATTCTATCGTAATGTAAATGTCCGAATTACCGGCGCTAATCATATACCGCCTGAGCCTAATGAAGCATATAGGCAGGTAAAGAACTTTTTTGCGGATTTGACATGGAAATATAAAGATGATCCTATTACTTTAGCTGCTTGGACGCATGCAGAATTTGTACGTATTCATCCATTCATTGATGGCAACGGGCGTACAAGCAGATTGATAATGAATTACCAATTATTGGCTAACCGGCTTATACCCGTATCTATTCCTAAACTTGACAGATTAGAGTATTTTAAACGCTTAGAAGAATATGCATTAAATGGTAATATTGAGCCGTTTGCTGATTACATAGCTACATTAGAAGAAAAGAGATTGGATGAATTTCTGGCTATGTATACGTAATCGCAAGAGCTTATAATGATGGTGGGTTTTAAGAAAGGAGCATCCTTATGCAAAAACTTTTAGCGTTCTTTCTGGCGATGCTGCTCAGCGTTAGCGTAATTGCCGGCTGCGGCAGTAACAGCCCCAAGAGCAATGATAAGCAGACAACCCAGACAACAAATGTTAATACAACAAAAAGCAACAACGGCCAAAACGCTGCGGCCAACGTCAAGGCCAACAGCGGCAAAATCAAAATCAGCGAAAGTGCTACCTATACCGACAAGGAGCACGTTGCTGCCTACATCAACGAATATAAGCGCCTGCCGCACAACTATATCACGAAAAACGAGGCCAAAAAGCTGGGCTGGCAGACTAAAGGCACACTCGACAAGGTTGCGCCGGGTAAATCCATCGGCGGCGACCGCTATGGCAATTACGAGGGCAAGCTGCCAAAGAAAAACGGCCGTAACTGGAAGGAATGCGACATTGATTATGTGAAGGGTAATCGTAACGCGAAGCGCATAGTCTTTTCCAACGATGGCCTAATTTACTATACCGGTGATCACTACAAGTCCTTCAGCAAGCTTTACGGAAAATAAGGAGATTATTATGAGAACAATCACATTAGACCTTGAGCGCATGACATCTGTGCCTGCGCTGCATAAATATCTGCGCAGTGCTCTGGCATTGCCTGTGTACTACGGCGCCAATTTAGATGCGTTGTATGATTGCCTGACGGAAATCGCCGAGACTACGCAAATTGTTGTGCCTGCCAACGTTACGGATAATGAAAAGCTGGGCTGGTATGGCGAGCAGCTGCTGCAGGTGTTGCAGGACGCAGCGGAAGAAAACAAAAATTTACAGGTAACAGTAAAATAGCAATACGAAGGACGGGCCTTGGCGGTTCGTCCTTTTTACTTTTATCCGCAGGCGTGTTATAATTTTAGAGTGTAAATTTTTTACAGGGAGATAAGTAAAATGATTTTAAGTGCAGAGGATTTGTCGTACAGCTATGGCGACAGATTGTTGTTTGAAAATATTACATTTAACGTAGAAGAGGGCGACAAGTACGGTATTATCGGTGTCAATGGCACCGGTAAAAGTACCTTGCTGCGCATGATTGCCAATCACGAGGCCGGTGACGGCAAGCTGACGATTCCTGGCGGCGTGGTGATGGAATATCTGCCGCAGGATCCGCCGTTTGAGGCAGACGCAACTGTTCTGGAGCAGGTTTTTAAAGGCGATTCGCCGCTGATGGTGCTGTTGCGCGATTACGAAACTGCGGTGGAGCAGGCTGCAGCCGAGCCGGATAACAAAAAGCTGCAAAAGCATTTGCTTGATTTGCAGCAGCAGATGGATGATAAATACGCCTGGCAGCTGGAAAGTGAAGCGAAGGCTGTGCTTACGCAGCTGGGTATTACCAACCTGCAGCAGCAGATGGGCGAGCTGAGCGGCGGCCAGCGCAAGCGTGTGGCCTTGGCAGGCGTGCTGGTGCGTCCGTCGGACCTGCTGATTTTGGACGAGCCTACCAACCATATGGATAACGCCACTGTTGCCTGGCTGGAGCAAAAGCTGTTGGCGCGCAAGGGCGCTTTGCTGATGGTAACTCATGACCGTTATTTCTTTGACCGTGTTGTTAACCGCACTTTGGAGATAGACGGCGGCAAGGGCTATGTTTATGTCGGCAACTACAGCCTTTTCCTGCAAAAGCGTGAGGAACGCCGCATTGCAGAGGCCTCTGCTGCACAAAAGCTACGCAATATCTATCGTCGTGAGCTGGCATGGATTAGCCGTGGTGCGGAAGCACGCCGTACTAAAAAGAAGGATCGCGTGGAGCGCTTTGCTCAGATTGAAGCGGAAGTAAAGAATGTCAAGACGGAAGCAAATCTGGAAATATCCTCCGTCAGCAGTCGTCTTGGCAAAACAATCATTGAGTTGGAAGATATCGGCATGGTGTGGGATGGCAAGGATTATATCAAGGATTTCAGCTATATTTTGCTGCGTAATGACCGCATCGGTATCGTCGGTCCTAACGGCGCAGGCAAATCAACGCTGATGGATATTATCGCCGGCAAGCTGCAGCCTACGAGCGGCGAAATGCGAGTTGGCCAGACTGTGAAGATTGGTTATTTTGCACAGCACAGCGAGTTTCCGGACAGCAATATGCGTGTGCTGGAATATATCAAGGAAGCGAATAATTACATTGAAACGGCCGACGGTCAGCGCATAAGTGCGGCACAGATGCTGGAGCGTTTCCTCTTCCCGCCGGAGCTGCAATGGGTGCCGGTGTCCAAGCTCAGCGGCGGCGAAAAACGCCGTCTGTATCTGCTGCGCGTGCTGATGACGGCACCGAACGTACTGCTTTTGGACGAACCGACAAATGACCTGGATATTCCGACGCTTTCTGTTTTGGAGGATTATTTGGACAGCTTTGCCGGTGCGGTTATCGCCGTGTCCCATGACCGTTACTTCCTCGACCGCTTTGCGCAAAAGATTTTCGCTTTGGAGCAGGATGGCAGCATTAAGCCTTATATCGGCGGCTACAGCGATTATGCAGAAGCATTGCAGGAGGAAAGTGCGCAGCAGGCGCAGCCTATTAAGGCTAAGCCGGTGGCTGCAGCAAAGCCTGCCGAAGAGCCTGCGAAGAAGAAAATGACTTATGGCGAGCGCCTGGAGCTGGAGCGTCTTGACCAGGAGATTGCACGCAGCGAGGCAGAGCTGAAAATGCTGGGTGCGGAAATCAACCAGTGCGGCAGTGACTTCACCCGTCTGGCAGATTTGACGAAGCAGCAGGAGGCGGTGCAGCAAAAGCTGGATGAGATGGTGGATCGTTGGGCTTATCTTTCCGAATTGGCAGAAGCAGAAGGCTGAGCTTGACAAGCAGGCTGCTTATTGTTAAAATTAAATCTGAAAAATTGTTGTGGATTTTTTCTGATTCAATAGTCATCTTTTCGCCACACGACTGTGTTTGCAGCCGTGTGGCTTTTGTTATATTAGGGAAAATGGGAGTAAGGATATGCTAAAAATTTTACACAAGGATTATAAGGATAAGGTTAAGCGTCTGCTGAGCGTTATGCTGCCGATTATCGGTACGCAGATTGCGATTATGGGCATGAACTTTTTTGATGCCAGTATGTCCGGGCAGGCTGGCGATGCGGATTTGGCCGGCGCTGCCATCGGCGGTAATATCTGGATGCCGGTGCAGACCTGCTTTGCAGGCATTTTGCTGGCGGCGATGCCTTTGATTGCCAACCTTTTGGGTGCTGGCGAAAAGGAAAAAATCTCTACGGTAGTACGACATGGCATGCTGTTGGCTATAGCCTTTTCAGTGCTGATAATTGTCGGCGGTGTTATCTTTTTGCCGCCGTTTTTGCAGGGCATGGGCCTGGCGCCGGAGGTTTATCACATTGCGCTGTGGTATATGGCCGGCCTGGGCATAGGCGTGTTGCCGTTCTTTCTTATTACACCGCTGCGCAGTCTTGTTGATACACTTGGCTATACCAAGCTGTCAATGAAGATTTATCTTTTGGCGCTGCCTGTCAACGCCTTCCTGAACTATGTGCTGATTTTCGGCAAGCTGGGCTTGCCGCGCCTGGGCGGCATTGGCGCCGGCGTAGCAACGGGCATCACCTTTTGGCTGCTTTTGGTGATGTTCGCGGCGGTGGTTACGAAGCTGCAACCGTTTAAGCAGTACGATGTGCTGGGCTTGGTGCGTCCTGTTAAGCAGCTGGTGGCAGAATATCTGCGCATTGGCGTGCCGATGGGCGTGGCCATTTTTATGGAAACGAGCATCTTTGGCGTTGTGGCGCTGTTTATTGCCAAATTCGGCACAGAGGTTATCGCTGCGCATCAGGCGGCACTAAACTTCTCCTCGCTTATTTATATGTTCCCTATGAGCTTCTCGCTGGCGCTGACGATTGTGGTGGGCGTTGAATATGGTGCGAAAAACTATCAGGGAGCACGTGATTATACTGCCCTGGGCTTGGAGATGAGCCTTTTTATCGCTATGGTTTACATGGCGCTGGAGCTGGTGGCACGCGAGTATATCGCGCTCATTTATACAACGAATCCGCATGTTATTGAGCTGGTAAAGGTGTTTATTATCTACGCTTTGCTGTGGCAGGGAGGCGACGCAATTGCGGCGCCGATTCAGGGCATTTTGCGTGGCTATAAGGATGTTAACGCTACATTTTGGTGCAGCATGCTGGCTTATTGGGCAATTTGCCTGCCGGTGGGCCTGCTTTTGGACTATAAGTTCAATAACGGTGCCTTTGCTTATTGGCAGAGCCTGGATATCGGCGTAATCTGCAGTGCTGTTGTTTTATCGCTGCGTCTTGTTTTGCTGCAGCGCAGGATAAAGAAGTATGAAGAATAGGTATGGAGCGGCGCAAGCTGCTCCTTATTTTGCATTTAAAATGTAGTTGTATAGTAGAATAATGTGTGCGTATGATATTTGTTAGAAAAAATGATAGAATATTAAACAATGCCAATAGTTTAGAGTTTGGGTGAAAAAACGCCTAAACTCACTTCTAGTAGCAGGTAAAAAAGCAAATTTGAAGTTTTATATGCCATTTTCAGTAAAATATTTTCTAAAACAGGCTTATAAAATTGATTTTTGGCGTTTTTAATGTTACAATGAGCATGAAAGGAGTTGATTTCATGCTCTGTCAATTTTCATTTAAAAATTTCAAATCATATAAAGATGAAACAGTTTTTGATATGCAGGCAGCTAATCTGCCTGAGTTTGCCGAAAATATTATTTACTGCAAGCCAGCGAGTAATCTTTTACCTGTAGCAGCTATCTATGGACCTAACGGCGGCGGTAAAACAAATATGCTGCAGGCTTTAACCTGCCTTATCTCCACCGTGGTAAAACCCATCTACGATATGGAAAAAACTCGTACTAAGCTTATAGTACAGCAAAAAGTATCTTGCACGCCCTTCCTGTTTGATGAAAAAACCTCTAGTGAGCCTACAGAATTCCTACTTTACTTCCGTACCAACGGATATGAGTACCGCTATTACCTTTCTATGCTTCATGATGAAATCATGGTCGAAGCACTGGACAGAAAAAAAATAGGCGGCAAACGCACCGCCCATGTTTTTGACCGTGAAGAAAAAGTTATTACTTTAGGCTCCAGTATAAATAAAGCATCAATAAATAGA
>OHPJ01000525.1_pt1 | contig 16936 bp, 18 predicted proteins | sample 1577701 | NCBI WGS metagenome assembly OHPJ01 (sample SAMEA3879517, study PRJEB24766) | human gut metagenome | biome: human-associated habitat; feature: feces | place: USA | collected 1985/1987 | reverse complement strand
TGCAGGAGGCAGTCCATCGGCTCTATGCCAACGGCGAGGGCGATAAGATCGTCACCGAGCGGTTCGAGGTTGTTGAGCAGGTGCATGACTGCCGGGTACTGTTTGAGCAGTTGCAGGCAAGCCTTTCTTCCAGTTGGAACCATTATTTTTCGGAAGCAAGCATTTACTATGCGGAGCATGGCAGACTGAATATTCCAAAGCGTTATACCACACTGGCGGGATTGAGCCTTGGCGAATGGCTGACGACCCAGCGCCGTGTTCGTGCGGGACAGATTTCGGGGAACTTGACCGAACAGCAAATCGCACGGCTGGACAGCATCGGGATGGAGTGGGGCAATCGCAACGATGCCGCATGGGAACGTGGTCTGGAAGAAGCGAGAAAATTTCGGGAACAGTTTGGGAATTTGCAGGTCCCGGCGAAATACAAAACGAAAGATGACTATCCTCTGGGAAAGTGGATCAACAATGCGCGGAAACGCCGAAACGATGGAAAGCTGACGGAAGAGCGCATCCGACAGTTGAATCAGTTGGGGATGGCGTGGAAGGTATTTGATGTCCGATGGGAACAGGGGTATGCACTTGCGGCAGTCTATGCGCAGGAGTATGGAAATCTGGATGTTCCACGAGATTATAAAACAGCAGATGGAAAAACGCTTGGTCGCTGGATTCAAAATCAAGAACTAGCCTATGAGCAGAAAAAATTGTCTGCGGATCAGATCAAACGACTAGAAACCATAGGAATGCAGTGGGGCAGTCGCTATGACCGACAGTGGAATGAGGTTTATCAGGCAGCGAAACGGTATTTTGAAGCAAATGGAAACCTTGATGTCCCGGTGGCCTATGTTTCACCGGAGGGCTATGCTCTTGGAAAATGGGTGCGGAGGCAGCAGTATGCATATCGAAAACCAGAGAAAAGCAATGCAATCTTATCACAAGAGCGCATTGAGTTGCTGGATGCCATCGGAATGCAGTGGGAGAAACCTGACCCGTGGCAGCACCGGTACGAGCTGGCGCAGGAGTATAAAAGATGCCATGGAAATCTGGATATTTCAGCAAAATACAAGACTGCGGATGGCATTTGGCTGAGCCGATGGGTGTACAACCAGAAACGGCTGCTGCAAAGCGGATCGGAAAAGTTGAGCGAAGAACAAAAGAAAAAGCTAAAGGAGTTATTGGGATATTATGTCAAAATTTCAGCATGATGTGATGTTGAAGATCGTAAAAATCATCGATTTGGTAATGATCACAATTCCGTTTGCACTTTGTTGGGAGCTGTATTATTCGTATCAGATCTATGCAAAGTTTGGTTGGAAGGGCAACTGGGCCATGATCGGTCTGTTTGCGGTGTTGTTCTTTCTGTTGGGTAAAGTCTACGATGCGTTCTGGATGTCTTTGCAGCGCATTTCAGAGTTGATCTACGGACAGGTACTGGCAGCTATGGCAACCGATGGCATTCTGTACATTGTCATCTGCCTGATGGCCCGGCGGCTCTGCAATCTTCTGCCGGGCATCGCAGCGATTGCCGGACAGATCCTGATGGCCTCAATTTGGGCGAAGTTAGCGCATGGATGGTACTTTAATACATTCCAGGCCCAGCCGACTGCAGTCGTTTATGATGTTCGTCATGGATTGGAAAAGCTCATCAATGAGTACGGTCTTTCAAAAAAATACGATGTCAAGATGACCTTGAACGTTGAGGAATGCCTGAACGACCTGAGCCTGCTGGATGGAATGCAGAGCGTGTTCATCAGCGGTGTCCACAGCCATGAGCGCAATATCATCCTGAAATACTGCGTAGGGCAGGGCATCAATGTGTTCGTGATCCCTCGTGTGGGCGATGTGATTATGAGCGGTGCCCAGCCGATGCATATGTTCCATCTGCCCATGCTGCGTGTGGGCCGCTACATGGCAAGCCCGGAGTTCTTGTTTGTCAAGCGTGCCATGGATATTGTGATCTCGCTGGTGGCATTGGTTATCCTGAGTCCGGTGTTTCTGATTACGGCTATTGCAGTCAAATCCGATGGAGGTCCTGCTTTTTACAAGCAGGTTCGCCTGACCAAAGACGGTAAGCAGTTCGAGATTTTGAAGTTCCGATCCATGCGTGTGGATGCCGAAAAAGACGGTGTGGCGCGTCTTTCCACTGGTGACAAAGACGACCGTATCACGAAGGTCGGTCATATCATCCGCGCCTGCCGTCTGGACGAGCTGCCCCAGCTTCTCAATATCTTGAAGGGAGACTTGTCCATTGTAGGCCCTCGTCCGGAGCGCCCGGAGATCGCCGCCCAGTATTGTGAGGAGATGCCGGAGTTTGCACTGCGCCTACAGGCAAAGGCAGGCTTGACTGGCTATGCACAGGTGTACGGCAAGTACAACACTACTCCTTACGATAAGCTGCAGATGGATCTGATGTACATCGCACATCCCAGCCTGATCGAGGATCTGAAGATCATGCTGGCAACGGTGAAGATTTTGTTCATGCCGGAGAGCACGGAAGGTGTGGCAGAAGGTGCGACCACGGCGATGGGGCAGGAAAAATGTGAGGAGAGCGGCAAATGAAAAAGGCAGTTATGTTGATCAACGATACGACCTATGCATTTAATTTGCGTGGTGCCGTTATCGAGAAGTTGATTGATGAAGATTTTGAAGTGGTAATTGTCGGTCAGTTGTTGAAGCATCAGGATAAATTAAAGGCACTGGGTGCCAAGTTGATTGGCGTTGAAACCGGCCGTCATGGCACTAATCCTATCTCTGATTTGCAGTTGATGCATACTTACAAGAGAATTTTGAAAGCTGAAAAGCCTGATGTTGTCCTTACATATAATATCAAGCCGAACGTGTATGGTGGTATGGCATGTCAGCAATTAAAAATTCCGTATCTTTCGAATGTAACCGGCCTCGGTACTCCGGTGGAAAATCCCGGTCCTTTGCAGGCACTGACGACCCGGCTTTACAAGATGGGCGTGGCCGGTGCAAGCTGCATCTTTTTCCAGAACAGCGAAAATCAGCGCTTCTTTGAAACGCACAAGATGATGCCGAAGCATGCGAAGATTCGGTTGCTGCCGGGATCTGGCGTAGATTTAGAGAGTCATCCAGCGTTTCCGTATCCAGACGGCGAGGCAGTGCACTTCCAGTTTACATCCCGAATCTTGAAGGAAAAGGGAATCGACCTGTATCTTGCTGCGGCCAAACGAATCCATGAGGAGTACCCCAACACAGTGTTCCATATCTGCGGCGGCTGTGACGATCCTGCCTACGAAGAGATCTTGAAGCAGGCACAGGAGGCTGGAGATGTGGTCTATCATGGCCAGCAGAAGGATATGATCCCATTCCTGAAACAGGCAAGCTGCATCGTGCATCCGTCCTACTATCCGGAGGGAATGAGCAACGTGCTTCTGGAGGGTGCAGCAAGTGCCCGACCCATCATTGCAACAGATCGTGCGGGCTGCCGGGAAACGGTGGAAGACGGAGTGACCGGATTCCTGATTCCCATTCAGGATGAGGAAGCTCTAGTCCATGCGCTGGAACGGTTTATGCAGATGACGCCAGAGCAGCGGAAAGACATGGGTCTGGCCGGTCGTGTAAAGATGGAACGGGAATTCGACCGAAAGATCGTGGTGAAAGCGTATTTGGAAGAGATTCAAACGTTGGAGGGTATCGATGAATAAATACATCAAGGCGGTATTTTGTGTTCCGCTTGCAGGAATCAAGTATGCCATCCTGAAGATTGAGAATGGGGGACGATTCCATGCTGCCTTTCCGGCAATTATGTCGCCGATGACTGAAGTCACCGTAGATGGAAAATCCGAACTGCGCATTGCGAAAAAGTTGAAAATGCATAATGGCGCAAAAATTCGCGTTCGTAAAGGCGGGAAACTGGAAATTGGCAAAAACTTTGGAATGAGCAATGGCTGTGTCGTTACTGCCTACGACCATATCAAAATCGGTGACAATGTGATGCTTGGCCCTAATGTTCTGATTTATGATCAAGATCATGATTATCAGGCTGAGGGAGGCGTTTCAGCTATGAAATTCAAAACTGCACCGATTACGATTGGTAACAACGTCTGGATAGGTGCCAATGCCCTGATTCTCCGGGGAACAACGATTGGGGATAATACTGTCGTCGGGGGAGGAACAGTCGTCAAAGGGGACTTCCCGGCAAACAGCGTGATTATTCAAAAACGGACAACGGAGGTTCGGCAGCAGCATAATGGAATCAATCAGAGTATTACATAATATCGCAAGTCTTCACTTTGGCGGGTCACAGGCTTTTGTGATGAATATTTATAACAACATTGACCGAGAAAAGGTTCAATTTGATTTTGTTGTTACGCCAGAGGAAAGGAAAGGTTTATACAGTCAGGTGGAACAAATGGGAGGACGAATTTTTGTCTGCCCAAAGTATACTGGGAAAAACCATTTTGCATACTGTAAGTGGTGGGATGATTTCTTTACGGAACATCCGGAATATCATGTGATTCATGGACATGTGCGGAGTACGGCATCTATCTATCTGAAAATTGCAAAAAAGCATGGACTGGTAACAATTGCACACAGCCATAGCACCTCAAACGGAAGTGGCATTTCTGCTATCGTGAAGGATATGTTGCGACTTCCAATTCGGCATACAGCGGATTATTTGTTTGCTTGTTCCGACAAAGCAGGCAAATGGTTGTATGGAGAAAAGGCTACGGAACAGCCGAATTACCGGATGATTCCAAATGGCGTAGATTTGAGGCGCTTTGCGTTTTGTGAGGAAAAGCGGCAGCAGATGCGTCAGGATCTTGGAATTGCCGAAGATACTTTTGCTCTGGGACACATCGGGCGGTTCACAGTTCCCAAAAACCATCAATTCTTAGTGGAACTATTCGCAGAGTACCACAAAGAGAACCCCAATAGCAGACTGCTTTTGGTGGGCGATGGCGAGTTGTTCGAAACGGTGCAGCAGCAATGCACGCAACTCGGGATACGAGATGCTGTCATCATGGTCGGCAGTAAAACCAACACAGAGGATTATTATCAGGCCATGGATGTATTTGTGTTTCCATCCTTGTGGGAGGGGCTTCCGGTTTCTGTAGTAGAGGCTCAGGCAAATGGGCTTCCCTGTCTTCTTTCTGACGTGATAACACACGATGTTGATTTGACAGACAAAGTGAAGTATCTTACGTTGACTGATAAAAAAGTATGGCTTTGTGATGTTGCGAATCTTCAGAGAAAACATCGAATTGCTGCCACAGCAGAGAATATGGCGAAGCTGCAACCGTTTGATGCAACAGTGGTTGCAAAGCAACTTCAAAGTTTTTATCTGGAACAGGATGAAAGGGCAAGAAAATGAGTCAATATATATTGCGCCTGGACGATGCCTCCGATTATATGGATGTAAAAAAGTGGCAGCGGATGGAGGAACTTTTAGACCGGTATGGAATTAAGCCGTTGGTCGGAGTTATTCCGGACAATCGGGATTTATCTCTTACCGATACGTATGAACAAGACCCTGAATTCTGGGATAAGACTGCACGCTGGAAAGAAAAAGGCTGGGAGCTGGCACTTCATGGTTGCTATCACAAGTACACGACCAAGGAAGGTGGCATCAACCCGGTAAACCAAAGAAGTGAATTTGCAGGCGTTCCACTGGATAAGCAGAAAGAAATGATTCGGTACGGTGTGGATGTTCTGAAAAGCCATAACATCGAGCCGAGAGTGTTTTTTGCCCCATCACATACTTTTGATGAAAATACATTGATTGCATTGAAAGAAGAATCCAATATCCGAATTATCAGCGATACGATTGCAAATGATGTGTATTTTGAAAATGGCTTCTATTTTATTCCGCAACAGTCTGGGCGGGTAAGAAAGCTACCATTTAAAATGGTGACGTTTTGCTATCATCCCAATATGATGAAAGACGAAGATTTTGAGGAATTAGAAATATTCCTCAAAGGAAGGCATTCGAATTTTGCGTCAGTACAAGATATGAAGTTAAAAGAAAGGCCAATTTCAAATTTTGACAGAATTCTATATGCAATTTATTTTGCAAAAAAAGCGATAAAAACATGAAAAAAATAATGTTCTATATAAATGCAATCCATGACGGCGGCGCAGAGCGTGTCATGGTGAACTTGGCAAAATATTTTTCTGAAAATGGATACGACACTACTTTGGTCACGTCTTTCCGGGATACATGGGAGTATCCGCTTGCGGCGACTGTAAGACGGCTTACGCTGGAAGAAGTGGAAATCAAGCAATCCAGAATAAAAAGAAATTTTAGCAGAATCAAGAAATTGAGAGATTTATGCAAATCTGAGAAGCCCGACATACTTGTTTCATTTATGGAAGAGCCGAATTTTCGTGCAATATTAGCGACAAGAGGATTGCCTGTAAAAACACTGGTTTCTGTTCGGAATGATCCTAACAAGGAATATGCAGGAAAAATAGGGCAGTTTGTAGGCAAAGTGTTGCTTCCGATGGCGGATGGCTGTGTGTTCCAGACAAGCGATGCACAAAAGTGGTTTCCGGAGCGCTTACAGAAAAAATCACGAATCATCTATAACGCCGTTAAGGAAGAGTTTTACCAAGTGGAGCGCACACCAGTGCGAGGTGAAATCGTTACCTGTGGTCGCCTGACGGAGCAGAAAAATCACAGGTTGCTGATAGACGCATTTGCAGAGGTGCAGAAAATCTATCCCTTTGCAACACTAAAAATTTATGGAGAAGGCGTACTTCGGGAAAAGCTCCAGAATCAAATCGATTCACTGAATCTTAATGAGAAGGTTTTTCTGATGGGAGCCACCAATGATGTAGCAAAAGCGCTCCAAACGGCAGATTTGTTTGTGCTTTCTTCTGATTATGAGGGAATGCCCAATGCGCTGATGGAGGCGATGGCGGCCGGCGTACCGTGTATCTCTACAGATTGTCCTTGTGGTGGGCCAAGGGAGCTATTTGGAGAGGATGCTTCCGATAAACTGGTTCCGTGCAATGATTCTGCGCAATTGGCGGAAGCGATTTGTTGTGTGTTCGATGGAGCAGAGCACAACGTCGTAGAGAAAAAACATGCAGAAGCCTTCCGGCCGGATCGTGTTAATACAATGTGGGAAAAATACATAATGGAAATTTGTTTAAAGGAGCGTTGTAGTGGTTGTTTATGAGGTTGTTTTAGGGGCGGTTTCGTTATGTGCGATTCTCTCCTGCACGAGGCAGTCCCCGAGAATGAAGGACTTTTTATATTGGATATGTGCAGGAGGAATCATAATAGCATCTGCACTTCGTAGTACGGATATTGGTGCAGATACATTGACATATTGCCAGGAATATCAAAATATCCGAGCTATTTCGTTTAAGGAGGCAATGGGATTTGGATGGGAGCAAGGTTACGTTGCAGTAAATTGGGTGCTAGGGCAGTTTTTTGAAAGTGAACGGGCATTGCTTGTGTTTTTGACGATATTCATTTTGATTCCGATTTTCGTTTGGATAAAGAAAGAGTCGAACTATCCGTTACTATCACTTGTGATATTTATCGGAATGGGAATGTGGAATGCATCAATCGGAATTTTTCGTCAATGGTGTGCGATTGCAATACTTACCATTTCCTATAAATATATTAAAGCAAGAAGATTCATCCCATTTTTGATGGTGGTATTAATTGCAATGCTATTTCATCGGACAGCGGCAATTTTTTTATTGGCATATTTTGTTGAAGGGATTCCGCTGAATATGAACACAATCATTGCGGCGGTACCTGCTTCGGTGATGGTTGGATTGATGGGAGATAAAATATTAAATTTCCTCAACAAATTTGCACGAATTTCTGAAGAAGGAAATTTCAACGGAGGAATTTCTCTTTTGATTGTATTGTGGTTGTGTGTAGTAACACCGCTGATTTGTTATAAAGGGAATATTCCAAAAGAGTTGAAATTTCATATGAAACTGGTCCTTTTTGCTGCATTTATGCAACCGGTTGCTTTTACGTTTTCCAACTGGGCACGAATTGTTGTCTATTTTTCGATTTCGCTTCTGATATATTTACCCAATTTTGTTTCTGAAGCGATTCTTGAAAATAAGCTAAATGCGAAAATCTCAATTCCGGTGGTTACGGCAGAAGAGATGTATCAGGCTGTTACAGATGCATTTGCAGAACAGGATATTGTAGTCATGGCTGCAGCAGTAGCAGACTACCGTCCAAAGACCGTTGCGGATGAAAAAATCAAAAAGGCCGATGGCGGACTGACGTTGGAAATGGAACGCACGAAAGATATTTTAGGAACAGTTTCTGCCCGGAAGGAAAAACAGTTCCTGTGTGGATTTTCCATGGAGACACAGCATCTGAAAGAAAATTCCAAAGCCAAGTTAGAAAAGAAGAAGCTTGATATGATTGTTGCCAATAATCTGAAAGTCAAAGGAGCCGGATTTGGTACCGATACCAATGTGGTAACCCTGATTACGGCGGCAGAAGAAAAAGAGCTGCCGATTATGTCAAAGGATGAAGTGGCAGCAGCTATCTTTGATGAGATTCTAAGCAAAATGCAGGCATAATAAAAAAATAATCCCTGTCAGCGGAAGGTCACTTGAGTTTGTGACTTGTAGCAGACAGGGATTTTGCTATTTCTGATAGAAGCCTTTATTTCTTGTAGAAATCTTTGATGCCATCCATCCGGGCACTCATGTTAGAAAGCATGGCATCGAAAATAGTAATGGCAGCCATGGATTCGACAACCACAACAGCTCTTGGAACGATAATCGGATCGTGACGTCCCTTGATATTGATTTCGATTTCCTCGCCGTTTTTATTTATGGTCTTCTGGGTGGAAGCAACGGAAGGAGTCGGCTTGATGGCAGCACGGAATACAATCGGCGAGCCATCACTCATGCCGCCTAAGATACCGCCGGCGTGGTTGGTTTCTTTTGTGGCAGAACCGTTTTCATCCGTTACAAAGGCATCGTTGTTGGTAAGTCCGGTAGCAGCAGCAACTGCAAATCCATCACCGATTTCAAAGCCTTTTACAGCACCAATGGAGAAAATTGCTTTGGCTAAATTTGCATCGATTTTTTCGAATACCGGGTCGCCGATTCCGGCAGGAACACCGGTAATAACACATTCGATAATACCGCCGGCAGAGTTCTGCATGGCTTTGCATTCTTCCAGATAGGAAGCGGCTTTTGCAGCAGCATCTGCATCCGGCATATAGAGCGGATTCTTCGTAATTTCTGCAGCATCAAATCTGGTTTCGTCAATGGTAACTGGACCGATGCTCTTACTGTAGGTGAGAATCTCAATGCCAAGTTCCTTTAAAATTTTTGCAGCAACCGCACCGGCAGCCACACGTCCGATAGTTTCACGGCCGGAAGAACGTCCGCCACCACGGTAATCCCGGAAACCGTATTTGGCATCAAAGGTAAAGTCAGCATGTCCCGGACGATAGTAGGAAGCAATCTCACGGTAGTCTTTGGAATGCTGGTTTTCATTTACCACAATCAGTGAGATTGGAGTTCCGGTGGTTCTGCCTTCAAAGACACCGGAAAGAATATGTACTGCATCATCCTCTTTTCGCGGGGTAGAGAAAGCAGAATGTCCCGGTTTACGCCGGTTTAAATAGGTCTGTATATCTTCTTCACAAAGGGAAAGTCCGGCAGGACAGCCGTCAATTACGACACCGATTCCCGTTCCGTGTGATTCTCCCCAGGTTGTAATTTTAAAGTTAGTTCCAATAGTTGAGCCTGCCATAGCATCCTCCTGATTTGTTTTTGTAAAAAAGTCAGACTCTATTATAGAAGATTTTTCAGATACTGGCAATCCCACAGTTGCAAAAAGTGCGAAAACAAGGTATGCTAGGATAGTATTTGTAAAAAGAATAGAAACAGGAGATTATATGTACGAATTATTAAAACAGGATGGAAGAGCAAAGAGGGGCATTTTTCATACCGTACATGGTGATATACAGACCCCGGTGTTTATGAATGTAGGAACGGTCGCTGCCATAAAGGGAGCTGTTTCTACCGAAGACTTAGAGCAGATTAAGACACAGGTGGAATTATCCAATACCTATCATCTGCATGTACGTCCGGGAGATAAATTAATCAAAGAGCTGGGCGGACTGCACAAGTTCATGGTGTGGGACAAACCAATCCTTACCGATTCCGGTGGATTCCAGGTATTTTCGCTGGCAGGACTCCGTAAAATCAAAGAAGAGGGAGTTTATTTCCATTCTCACATTGATGGAGCAAAAATTTTCATGGGACCGGAAGAAAGTATGCAGATACAGTCTAATCTGGCATCCACCATTGCCATGGCATTTGATGAATGTGCACCGGCACTGGCTGACCGTGGATATGTAGAGGCATCCGTAGCCAGAACAACCCGCTGGCTGGCACGCTGTAAGGCGGAAATGACAAGACTGAATGGGTTGGAAGATACCATTAATAAAAATCAGATGCTGTTTGGAATTAACCAGGGAGCCATTTATCCGGATATCCGGGTTGACCATGCAAAGCGAATCAGTGAATTGGATTTAGATGGCTATGCAGTAGGTGGACTTGCGGTAGGCGAGACCCACGAAGAGATGTATGATATCTTAGACCAGACCGTTCCATATCTGCCACTTGAGAAACCAACCTATCTTATGGGTGTCGGAACTCCGGCAAATATTTTAGAGGCAGTAGACCGTGGCGTGGATTTCTTTGACTGTGTATATCCGACCCGTAATGGCCGCCACGGACATCTTTATACCAATCAGGGAAAGATTAATCTTTTCAATAAGAAATATGAAAAGGATATGCGCCCAATCGAGGAAGGCTGTCAGTGTCCGACCTGCCGCCGCTACAGCAGAGCCTATGTCCGCCATTTATTAAAGGCAAAGGAAATGCTTGGCATGCGTCTTTGCGTATTACACAATCTGTATTTCTACAACACTATGATGGAAGAAATCAGAGACGCCATCGATGCCGGCAGCTACAAGTCATACAAAGAGGAAAAACTCTATGGTATGAACCAGATAAACCGTGAAAAAGAGGCACAAATCTAAAAAAAGAATGAAATATCGGGAAAATACTTGTGAAACGCAGTCTTTTTGTGTACAATGTTTTCATGAACTTAAGTTGTAATTCAGGAGGAAAAGAAATGTCCATTTTAGCATCACAGCAGGCACAGGCCTGGGGAAGCATTATTATGTGGGTAGTAATTATGGTTGTATTCGTATACTTCTTTATGATTCGTCCACAGAAGAAAGAAGCAAAGAAAAAAGAGCAGATGATGTCGGAGTTAGCAGTAGGTGATACCGTACTGACAACCAGCGGTTTCTACGGAATCGTAATTGACGTATCTGAAGATGATACTGTTATCGTTGAGTTTGGCAGCAACAGAAACTGCCGTATCCCAATGCAGAAAGCAGCAATTGCCGCAATCGAGAAACCGGAAGAAGCAGTAGAAGCAAAAGAAACCAAAGAGAAAAAATAAGATAAGACCTTAGAAAATCCGTGGAGTGTGCGAGATGTACAAGCCACGGATTTTTTGTATACAAGGAACAGACAGTTGCCTGAAAAAATGCAGGTATGTTATAATAGAATAAAATTGCAACAAATAGAAATTGTTATAAATTCATAGAAAATGAGGTGAGAATGATGTCATACAGCATGAAAGAATTGTTAGATAAATATATAGCAGAAATTAAAAAAATATATGGAACACATTTGCAGGAAGTGATTTTGTATGGCTCATACGCCAGAGGGGATTTTAAAGAAGATTCAGATATTGATATCATGATATTGCTTGACATAACAGATATGGAAATGAAGCAATATCAGCATCAGTTATCTTATGCGACATTCGATTTTAATATGGATAATGACCTGGATATTAAGCCGATAACAAAGAATGATGAACATTTCCGCAAATGGAGTGAAGCATATCCGTTTTATGAGAATGTAAGGAAAGAGGGAGTAAGGTTATATGGAGCAGCATAATAATAATGATATGAAAAAAGAACTCGCCCAATATAGGATGGAAACAGCAAAAGATGACTTACGTGCAGCAAAAATATTATTAGATGCAGGGGAATATAAGGCAGCAAATAACAGGGCATATTATGCTATTTTTCATGCTATCAATGCAGTGCATGCAACAGCGGAATGTTTTGGTAAACTTGTGGAAAAGTATATATTGGAATATAAGAATGAATCTTAATTATGAGGATATACAGTATGAGAATATTCAAGAAAAAATCCATGCCATTGCCCTATGATAAAATGAACAAGAAGCCTGTTATTAAAGCCAGCATCTGCAATGGAGAACAGGTGGCAGGCTTTAAAGATATCCATACAGGAAAGATAGAAGAAATAATGCTGATAAAAAATGAGGCAGACCTTGATACGTTCCGAAAAATGTATGGAATTGAGGGAAAAATAGAAAAGGATTATTAAGCAAAGCATAATAGAAATTCAAGAGCAGAAAGAAAAGGAGCATAACCATGCAGACAGACATTAACGCAGCATATTTTAAAAGCATCATTGACCAGGATCGTTGTTCCGTTGTGATATGCAATTTAAAGCACGAATAGTCTATATGTAGAGCGGTACATCGACAAAGGTGTATCGCTCTATTTTGAAAAGAAAGAGTTTAAAAAAACAACAATACTGTTTAAAAACAAACTATTTAAACAAAAAAATAAACTTGAATTAAAATGTTAATTGAGATATTATAGTAAATAATCAAAGAAAAATGAGGTTAATCATTTATGGATGTATATTATGAACTGTTAAAAAAGCCGGTATTTACATTAAATGATGTGAATCAGTTTTATCATAATATGGAATCAGCCTGTTCAGCAGTTCGACGGTTGTTGAATAAGGGGCGCATTGTTCGGATAAAAAAGAATATGTACACTTGCATAAGTGGAGAAACAGATAGTCCTGTTGCAAACAAGTACCAGATAGGATGTGCTATTACGGAATCATCGTATATATCGCATCATACAGCAATGGAATATTATGGCATGGGTGACCAGGTGTATTATGATATATATGTTTCGTCTAAAACACCATTTAAAGAGTTTGAATTTGACGGCTATAATTATTGCTATATTGCCTCGAAGTGTGATATCGGTATTGAAGAGATTATGTACAGTGGTGGTATACGGGTGACAACTAAGGAGAGGACAGTTGTTGACAGTATAAAAGATATGGACAAAATAGCCGGCATTGAGGAGGTAATAGCAGATATAGAAGCAGTGACATACTTACAGGAAAAACGTTTGTTACAGTATCTGCAAGCGTATCATAATCAGTTCCTGTATCAAAAGACAGGGTACCTGCTTTTGGCGTATCAAAATAAACTCGGATTAAGTGATGATTTTTTTGAATTTTGCAGGGGAAAAATCGGGAAAAGTAAGCGATATCTGACGAAGGAAATGACGGGTGGAAAATATGATAACAGTTGGAAGCTGGTTGTTCCAAATGATATATATGGCATGAAAAATGGGGTGTTAGATGATAGCATATAATAAGATTGAATTAGAAAAAGCGGCAAAACAGGCAGGATTTGTCAGAGATACATTTGAAAAAGTGCTACGGTTGAAAGAAGTTTTGAAATATATTAACAGTGATGCGTATTTAAGGGAGCATTTAGCGTTAAAAGGCGGTACTGCAATTAATATGACAATATTCAATCTGCCACGTTTGTCAGTAGATATTGATTTAGATTTTACTCCGAACTTATCCAAAGATGATACGCAGATGCATAGAAAACAGATTACGGAACAATTGTGTGAATATATGGAAGAATCAGGGTATTACCGGTCTGAATCATCAAGATATAGCCATAGTTTAGATGCATTTTTGTTTTTGTATCAAAATGCAGGCGGAAATAGGGATAATATCAAGGTGGAAATCAATTATTCCTTGCGGTCACATTTGTTTGAACCGACAAAACGGAGGATTGTGACGGATATGTTTCAGGAAGATGTGATGATTCGAACATTACATCCGATGGAAATTTTTGCTGCCAAGGCAAATGCATTAATGAGCAGGGCTGCAGCGAGGGACTTATATGATTTCAATAATATGATAACATATGGTTTATTTGGAAAAGAGGAAGAAATTCTTCTACGAAAATGTATTATATTTTATGCTTCAGTATCAGCAGAAGTAATTAACAGGAATTTTGACACATCTGCAATTGATGGCTTGAATTTTACGAAAATCAGGAGAGATTTGTTTCCGGTTTTGAGGAAGAAAGATAATTTTAATCTGGAAGAGAGAAAGAAGAAGGCAAAAACATATATACAGGAACTTATGATGTTGACACCAGAAGAAAGAGAATATTTAGAGGCATTTGAAAGAAAAGAGTATAGACCAGAGTTGTTGTTTGATGATAAAATAATTTTAGATAATATTTGTAGTCATCCTATGGCAATATGGAAAATGAAAGAACAGAAGGAAAAGGAGCATAGCCATGCAGACAGACATTAACGCAGCATATTTTAAAAGCATCATTGACCAGGAGCGTTGTTCCGTTGTGATATGCAATTTAAAGCACGAAATCATTTATATGAATCCAACTGCAGTAAAAAGCTATGAGAAATGGGGCGGTGAAAGCCTTGTTGGAAGAAGCCTTTTAAACTGCCATAATGAAGAATCGCAAAAACGCATCCAGCAGGTAATCGACTGGTTCGCAGCAGATGAAAGCCACAATCTCATCTATACCTCCCATAATGAGAAGCAGAATAAAGATGTGTATATGGTTGCTTTAAGGGATGCTGAAGAAAAGCTGATTGGCTACTATGAGAAGCACGAATTCAGAAATGCGGAAACCATGGAAAAATATGATTTGTGGTAAAATGGAATATAGGAAAATGAGATAGTTTCATATCATAAATAGAGAGCGGTACATCGACAAAGGTGTATCGCTCTATTTAAATTCAATAATATCATTTGGAGTACAGCCTATAATGGTGCAGAGCTTTTCTAAGGTGAGTACAGTAATATTTTTGTTGTGTTTTAATCCATCCAGAGTTTTATTATCAATGCCCATCTTTAGAAGCTGGTATTGGGATATCTTTTTGGACTTCATAGTATTCCACAAGGGAGCATAGCTAATAATGGCATATCATTCCTTTCTGTCTGGCATCAATTTGATTATAGAAAAGTATTGTGAAAATCGACATTGTGGAGTTTTCCACAATATGAGCAGATAACAGGAAAGCCTATACTATAAGATGCGAGCGACAAATTAGCAGAAAGCAAAAGAAAATAAAAGTACAGGAGTGATGAAAATGAAAAAGAAAACAAAGATAATACTGGCTTGCATCGCAGCGTGTATTATAGTGGCAGCAGTAGCGGTCGTGATTAAGGTGAACCTTGATAAGCAGGCAAAGAACAAGAGCCTTACGGAGGGAGAGACAGCAATTGAAACATATTTGCAATCCTTTGATGAGGAAAATGAAGAAGGAAAAAAAGCAGAGATTTATACATCCTTTCAATCAGATGAGAAGATTACTTCCGTGATAGAAAAATACTTCCAGAACAAAGAAACGAAAAAGGAAGACTGGTATCAGAATTATTCAAAAGCGAATAAGAAAATGTATCAATATTTCGTGGATTATTTTAATGATTTAATCAGTACGGAAAGTGATAACTTTGAGAATGATAAAAGTATTGCAGCATGCGATACCATGATAGAGAATCTTAACAATATCAGTGATACACTGGAGCAGGATGCAATCATTAAGTCGGACGATAAGGATAGCATAAAGGATACTCTGTCCGAAGTGATGGGGCGTGTGAATGATGAAATAAATTCCATTGTGGACAATTATAATGCGACCTATGAATCCTATGTAATCAGTGACGTTGAAAACGCTTCAAAAGATGATTTAAATACTGCTATTACAAATTTAAATACTTTAAAAGATGAATTAACCAATTTAGGTACCGATCATTTTACAGATATTATTTCTAATATTGATAGTAATGTTGAAACCTACACTAATAAAGTATCAGAGATTGAAGAAGCAGAAAAGAAAGCAGCTGAAGAAGCTGAAAAGAAGAAACAGGAAGAAAAGAAGAAGAAAGAAGAAGCCGCTTCAAATAATTCAAGTAGTAATAGCAGCGACAATTCTTCAAGTAATAGTTCTTCCACACCATCTAGAGGCGGTTTAAGCCAGAGTTCTTGGAGTATTACCGGTGGAGGCTGGGTTGAAGAAGAAGGTCAGTATGTTAGTTATAATTTTATTTACGGGAATCCCATATGGATTGTTGGAAATTTTGATGGAAGCGGTACATTTTGTACATGGTATATAAACGGTTCCGATACAGGATATTGTTGTGATAGATATGGTAATATTTTATATACGAATTAATGAATTTTAAATTTTAAAGGAGAAATATGTTATGAAATTTTATGTTGGTGAAAATAAAATAGCAGGTAAAAATAATAATTCTATTTTTGGCTGGAGTGCTGTCTGCGAAGATGGCATTCTGGTTGAAATTAGTTGTGTTAATGGCACAGATATAAAATAATAAATACAAAGGAGACAGAGTGATGGAATTTATAGAACAGGAGAAAAAAGTATTAGCAGATAAGTATGAGACATTCAAGGAAGAAATAGAACTTGCTATGATACAGAATTGTATTGTGGAATGCGAATTGTACTCTCTTCTGGCGGAGATTATCCGGGGAACAAAGAGTGGAAAGAAAATTTCTTTAAGAGACATTAGTACAAGAAGAACAACGGATTTTTCAGAACCATTAAAAGGAGATGCTGGTTTTGCAGATTTTGTTGTATTAGATAGAATAAAAAGGAGAGATGCAGAAAGATTCGGATGTGTAGAGGCCAAGAGACCTTATAGTGATATGAGTATAACAGATCAAATAAGAGGACATCTTAATTCTTATGGAAAAGTAATTTATACAAATGGACTCATATGGAAATTTTATAAAGTGAAAGAAAAG
>OHPJ01000480.1_pt1 | contig 18438 bp, 17 predicted proteins | sample 1577701 | NCBI WGS metagenome assembly OHPJ01 (sample SAMEA3879517, study PRJEB24766) | human gut metagenome | biome: human-associated habitat; feature: feces | place: USA | collected 1985/1987 | reverse complement strand
ACATGAGAAAGAAGATTATGTCCCTGATGATGGGGGCGCTCCTGCTGCTCACGGCCTGTGGGCAGACGGGGAGCAATTCCGCATCGACGATGCTGCCAGTGGCGGCGGTGCAGAGCGCAGCACAGGCCATCGCGCCCATGGAGGACAAGACGCAGGAAGATGTCGACAGCCTGCCCGCTGAGGAGGGCGTCGAGGAGGCCAAGGGCGCAGATGACAAGGAAACTCCGAACCCCGCCGAGGACACGGATACACCTTCTGCCAAGACGGAGGAAACTTCGACTACGCCCGCCGGTGAGGGACAGTCCGACGCGCCGGAGCCGCCTGCTGCACCCAAACAGCCGGTGACGCCTGCACCGGAGGATAAACCTGCTCCCGCACCCACACCGGCACCTACACAGAAGCCGGCAGAGAAACAGGAGGAAGAACCTGCGCCTACGCCCGAACCTGTCCCTGCACCGGAGCCGAAACCCGAACCGGCAGACCGCTGGGCGGCTGTTAGCGCCGCCAATGCCTACGCGGTAACGCAGTATGGCGTCATCACAGACGGCAGTCTGACGATGGACAACAGCGCCTACCGCTTCCCTGCCAGTGTTGCGGCAGATGCCTCGCAGGAAGCGCTGGAGGCCAAGGCGCGGGACATGGTGGACTACACCTTCCGGCAGCTCATGATGCAGGCGGGCATGGATAGCATCGCGGACGCGGGCTTCCATTGCAACGTCTGCATCGTAGAGGACGGCACAAGCCTGCTGATCTATGTCTTGTACGATGGCTAAGCGGTAACTTCATACAAGACCCCCTCCAACATGGAGGGGGTCATCTTATATCCGAATAGGAGGAGCCATGAAACACAAAAAAATGTTGCTGGGCCTTGTATTGACACTGGCCATGCTCGCAGCACTGGCGGTGACCGCCTATGCTGCCAGCGTGACGGTCAAGTACAGGGTCTACGTCTATTCTGACGAGATCACATTTCGTCAGTATGATTATAGCCAAAGCACAACGCCGTCCATTACAAATCTGACCATCTCGGCTACCAGCAGCCTCGGCAGCGGCAGCGCCCTCTACCACATGAAATATGCGGATGGCGCGGTGGCCTACTGTATCGAGCCGGGTGTTCATTCCGATGACAGCGGCACCTACAAGGAGGGATCCAGTGCCAGCTGGTATAACCTGCCCGCCTCTGTGCAGAGCGGTATCGCACTGGCGATGTCCCTGGGCTATCCCAGCGCCGACTACGGTGCAGCACCCGGCGACCGGAACAGCAGTGCCATCATCAACGCGGAAAAGTGGGCGGCCACGCAGGCCATCATCTGGGAGCTGATCTGCGAATACCGCAACGCCTACACCTACGACGATTGGGAATACAGCCCGTTCTATGGCTGTGTGGACACGAGCCACTACCCGACCTTCGGGCTGTGGTATGACGAGATCGCGGCGGCGATGCAGAACGCCACGATGATCCCCAGCTTTGCAGAGTACGCACCGCGCTGGTGCGACACCATCGAGCTGAAGAGGAACGCGGCGGGCAGCTATACAGCTACGGTCACGGATGACAATGAAGTACTGAGTGACTACAATTTCGCCGCCAACAGCGGGAGCGGCATTACTTTCTCGCGGAAGGGCAACGCTCTGACCATCACGGCCACGGCAGCGGCGGCCAAGAATCTCGACACCGAGAAAACCTACTCGGCCACCGGCAGTGCCTATGAGATCGATCCGGATCGAGCGGTGATCTGCTGGTATGATCAGACGGGACGGTATCAGGCGATGGCCGGTTACACCGGCGTGGGGCGCGACCCCGTGAAGGCGTACATTAAAATCAAAGCCGTGGAGGAGAAGGGCAGCATCAGCGTCTGCAAGGTGGATGTGACGGGCAGTCCGCTTGTTGGTGCGGAGCTGCTGTTGGAAACTTCCGCAGATGGCAAGACGTGGACGGAGGTGGGCAGAATTACCACCGACAAGATCGGCGTCGCCAAGTGGAGCGACCTCAAAATCGGTGTGCAGTACCGTGTGACGGAAACCAAATCTCCCGCAGGGTACACGCTGCTGACCGAGCCGCTGTTCACAGGAACGTTGGACAGCAATAACCGAGACATTACCATCACTGCCTGCAACAATGCAGGCTTCGCCCTGCCCTTCACAGGCGGTACGGGATTTACAACCTATTTCCTGTTTGCAGCACTCATGCTTTGCATGGGTGTTTATTTTTGCAAAAAATTAGCCCGCCGCAAAACGGCAGGCTGATGGTTCAATTCTGAAAGACTTGCAGCTGCTGTTCGCAGAACTCGCACAAAACGGGGATGTCCGCTACGGCGGTTTCCCAGATGATCTCGCGGCTCATGCTACCGTAGTTATGCGCCACAAGATTACGCATGGCCTTGATGGGACCCCATTGGATGTGTTTTGCGGTTTCAAGTCGATATTCGGCGGAGAGTTTTCCACTCAGCTCTCCGATCTGCAAAATGCAGAAAGATACCGAACGTTGATAATCGGGGTCGTTGTCAAATGTCTCAAAGGACTTCCCGTAGCGGTCTATCGTCTTTTGAATTTCAAGGCAGTAATCGCGGATATGCGCCAAGCGCTGGGCATCAGGCGGCAACATAGAGATTCACCCTTTCTTTCAGCACCGTATCACGGAAGCGTACATCGTTTTCCATTTGAGGCCGCTGCTCCAGCGAGCTTACCGTAATCAGGTCAATGCTTTTTTGGAGCGCATCTTCCAAGTCGCAGTACACAGCGGAAAGCGAGAGGAGACTCTTGATGTTTGTCCCCGAGGTGTCGATCAAAAGGTCTATGTCACTGGATTCGATCGCCGTGCCACGGGCATAGGAACCGAACAGATAAACCGCCTTCAGACCATATTTCTGTGCAACAGGCAAAATACGCTGCGCGATTTGCTCCACGGTATAGACCATCTGCAAGCACCTCCTTCGGATTGATACCACCAGTATACCCGTAAAAAGTGAAAAACTCAACTCGAAAATTATGAACAAGGAGAAAACCAAATGAAAAAGATCCATCGCGTATTGACGCTGCTGATGGCGGCGCTCATGGCCATCGGCCTGATGACTACGGCTTTTGCCGCAACAGATTCTGCGCCTATCATCGACCCCGGCAAGAAAGCATCCCTGAACATTTACAAGTACGACATCACCGCAGCCAGCAAAGACGGCGCGTGGGATGCTGAGTCCTACGTTTCCACCGGCCTGCATGATGACGCCGTTGTGAACAAGCTGGCAAAATACGCCATCCAGGGTGTGGAGTTCACATACCTCCGCGTGGCTGACATCACCATGAACAATGAAGTGCTGGACGGTCAGCGGCAGGTGGGGGTGCTGTATGGCTTCGACAGCTCTGAACGCTCCAATGCCGTACTGTCTGCCATCGGCATGACCGGCGCAGATGCTCACAAGACCGACAATGGTATCAACTACTTCACCAGCGATGTGCTCAACAACAAGCTGTCCACCGCGCTGACTGCCAATGCCACCACTGTGAAGAATGCTTTGGAAGTTTCTGTCAAAAACGGTGGTGTTGCTATGACGGAGACCGATGCCACCGGACACACCTCTGCTTCCAATATGGAGCAGGGGCTTTATCTGGTGGTGGAGACTCGCGTCCCTGAAAATGTCACCTCCACCTGCAATCCTTTCTTCGTATCTCTGCCCATGACTACCATCGACGGCGCGGCATGGAACTACGATGTCACCGTTTACCCCAAGAACCAGACCGGCAACCCTACGTTGGAGAAGACCGTGCGTGAAGCAAAGAACTCCACCGGCAAGAACAACGGCAGCCTGACTGACATCACCGATGGGTACGCTCACACTGCCACCGCCTCCGTGGGCGACACGGTGGACTACCAGATCATCAGCACCCTTCCCACCATTACCTCCAAGGCTTCCAGCCTGAGCGAGTACACATACGTCGACACCATGTCCAAGGGCATCCGCTACAACAAGCAGGACGTGGTCATCGAGTTCTTTAAGGACGCTGGCTGCACTGACAAAATCGCCACTTGGGCGGAGAACTCCGGCAAATTCACCGTGGATTACGATGACGCAGCCAACACCATGACCATCCGCATGACCGATACCGGCCTGAGCGAGATCAACGAGGCGGCCACCGTGTATACCAACAGCGTCAAGCGCGGGTATAGCGACTGCACCATGCGTATCTCCTACGCTGCCACCCTGACCGCCGATGCCAAGATGGGAGATACCGACAACCCCAATGAGGTCGTGCTGACGTGGCGCAGAACGAACAACACCTACTTTGATACCCTCAAGGACTGCTGCCATGTGTACACCTACGGCATTGACGTTCTCAAGCAGTTTTCTGACAACGGCGGCAACGTGCGGAACGTGAAGTTCCGGTTGCATAATGATACTGACGACTGCTATATCATCGCGGAGCAGAAGGACGGCGTGTACTACGCCAAGGGTCTTACCGCCAAGAAATCTGATGCTACTACGTTCATTCCCAATGCACAGGGTCACATCGTAGTTAAGGGGCTGGAGGACGATGCTTACAGCCTGACCGAAATTGCTACCGACAAGGGCTATGTGCTGCTGAAGGACGCGGTCAAAATCATTATCAAGACCGCTGAGAACGGGCAGTGTGAGAAGTGCGGCGCAAAACTGCTGACCGCCTCCGCCACCGTCAACGGCAAGGACGTTACCATGACCGACGGCAACGCCATTGTGCCGCTGACTGTGGTCAACAACCCCGGCTTCGACCTGCCAAAGACTGGTGGCTACGGCACGTGGATGTTCACTATTGGCGGAGTGGCTCTGCTGGGTGCAGCTGCCTTCATCGTGATCCGCAGCCGCAAGCACAAGAACGAGCAGTGAAACGCTGGCTACTGGCGGCGGCTTGCGGTATTGCAGCGCTGGGGGTGATGCTTTATCCTCTGGCGGGAGAACTTCTGAGCGAAAGGTATCATTCGGACATAGAAACCACCTACACCGCAGTTATCGCGGACACCGATGACGCCGAGCTGACCGCCCAGCGGGAAGCGGCAGAGCAGTACAACGCCATGCTGTCCGGCGCAACTATCACTGGGGGAGGGGCATCCGCCCCTCCCTTGGCCTATGCCCGGCAGCTCACGGTGGGCGGCGTCATGGCCTATGTGGACATCCCCAAAATCAACGTATACTTGCCGGTGCAGCATGGCACGGACGCAGACACGCTGGAGCGTGCCGTGGGTCATGTGGTAGGGACATCCCTGCCGGTGGGCGGAGAAAGCACTCATGCGGTGCTGTCGGCTCATAGCGGAATGGCCTCGTCCAAGCTGTTTTCGGACATCGACCAGCTTGCAGTGGGCGACACGTTTTACATCCATGTACTGGGCGATACGCTGGCCTATAAGGTGGACACCATCCACACGGTGCTGCCCACGGACACGAGCCTGCTCCAAATCGAAGACGGCAAGGATTTAGTCACGCTGGTGACGTGTACCCCGTTTGGCATCAACACCCACCGACTTTTAGTTCGTGGTCACCGCGTTCCTTATACCCCCGAACAGGAAGCATCTGCCGCCGCAGAAAAGCCTGCGGCATCTTCCTGGACGCGGCATTACCTCACCGGCTTGGGTATCGGCCTTGGCGCGGCGGATGTGGTTGGCGGTGCTTACTTTTTGGTAAGAAGGAGGATGCGCCATGCGTAAGACACCTTTTGTACTGGCGGCGTTGCTGGCCGTGGCGGGCACCTGCGTCATGCTGTGGCCGGTGGTTACAGGGTACAGGCTGCAAGCCAACACGGATGAGGCCGTGCAGAGCTTCCTCGAAGAACGGAAGCCGGAGCAGCAATATCCCGAACTGCTGGCGGCTCTACAAGAGTATAACCGCCAGCTTTACGCAGAAAAGCAATCCCGTCTTATTGATCTGGAAGCCTGCGAAGAACCCGCCGCCGACTTGACTGCCTACGGCATCGAGGACGAGGTAATAGGCGTCTTGGAAATTCCCGCCATGGAGCTGACCATGCCGGTCTACTTGGGCGCGTCCGATGACCACCTTGCCGCAGGTGCGGCGGTGCTGGGTAATACCTCCGCGCCCATCGGCGGCGACAACACCAACTGCGTTATCGCCGGCCACCGGGGCTGGCGCGGTGCGGACTATTTCCGGCATATAGACCGCTTACATGTTGGCGATACCGTTACGCTGACAAATCTATGGGAAACGCTGACCTACACAGTGGCCGACATTCAGATCATCCAGCCCCATGAGGTGGATAAGATCAAGATACAGCAAAGCCGCGACCTGCTGACGCTGCTGACCTGCCATCCCTACGCCAGCGGCGGGCGGCAGCGGTATGTGGTGTACTGTGAGAGGATCGAAGATTAAGGAGACAGTTCGTGAAAAGAATACTCTGTAGCATACCGGTTATAACTGCTGTAGTAGCCTTCTTTCTTATCAAGCTGTATGGCAATATCACATGAAAACAGGAAGCGCCCCTCAGATAATCTGAGGGGCGCTTCTGTATTTTAAGGATTTGGATTACACCTGTCACTCAAAGATAGATAAAATATAATTATAAAATCACGTATTCACTCGAGGATTACAATCCTTCTGGTCAATTTATAATGTAGCCAGACAAATTTTCTAACATTACGACCATTAGATCATTACTTACAGTAAACTAAATCAACCAAACCTTTACTTTAAGTATTTTACGATGGAAAATACTCTGCAAAAGTCATACATCTCGATTCAACTACTGTAATTATTATCGTCAACGGACACACGGGGTAACTATTATACATCTATGACAAGGTAAAGAGGGCAATAGAGCGCAATAATATATGCTTCTTCATAGACGCATTTTTAGACGGAGATAAATTATTACACATTGCCGAAAATGTGGCCGAAGTTTTGGAGCAATTGCAAATCTTTTATAATTCGAAAGGAAGCCCCTCCTTAATGCGTTATATAGTTGAGGCTCTCGATACACTAACTATCCACAGAAAGGAGATGTTTTGTGAAGCGACTTGTAGGGGTAGTTTCATAGGCCACGTACTCTCAGCAATACTTGAGACTACAGTAATACAAGCGCACATGCATTTTTTCAACCGTAAACCCAAAAAATACCAGCCATCACAGCTAAGAACAGCAACTAAAGACATACGAGGAGGAAAGCTTATGAACGGCCTAAAAAAACGACTGGTTAGCGGAGTCTTGTTGCTTGCTTTTATGTTATCTTTTATTGTACAAGCAAGTGCAGGACAAATCGATGCGAATATTGATGAGACCATCTCTACACCAACAGTTGTCGTTGATTCAAATGACAACAAATATGTTATGCACGGTGCCAGTGGGACTACATTGCTTGTAAAACCCGTAAGCACGGCTGAGTATGAAGAACTTACGTCAATTCTATATCCTAATGGGATATTCAATGAGCAGGGGCAATCTATGGATGCTATCGCTGACGCGGACGTTGTCCGTGCGGAGTATATTGCCAATCATACCAAGGCATATGCGTACAATGGAAGCACTCAAACCGAAGTCCCGCTCACACCTTTTACCCTCCGTTTAGAAGACCGGAGCAACGGGGCTTTTGACGCGTTAATGTATCGTTGCAGCATTGGTTCAGACACATTTATTTTCCCCTCCGAATGGGGACGCCATGAATTTGGCTTTGCATATGCCGACGAAACGAGTACATATTTGGCTTATACCGATATTGGCATTTGGAGCATCAATGCAAGTAGCGGAAGCACGAATAAGCTTACAAGCGATACTTATGCTGGAAAAAACCGTTCTGAAATTGAACACGAAATCAAAGCAATAAACCCTGAAAGTTATTTGTTGTGGATTGACAATGTTGAGTTAGATCCATCTGGGCAATATGTTGTGTACCGTACAAACCGTGATGCGGTAGAGCCGGACGAAACGTCCGTTTGGAAAGTCAATCTCCAGAATCCAGCAGAAGCTCAGTTGATTTCGCCTGCAATTAATAATGATATTGTCGGTTTTATTTCGGATAATTCAGTTGTAGTTGGTTCACTCGATAGTACGAGGATTGTAAACGTTGTAAATCGCTCCATCAATTCTGTTGATATTCCGGATTTTCCCAATGTTTGCGTCAAGGGAGCTGGATACGGAAAACTCATCTATACAACTTACCAAGATGGTAGTTCGACATCTACGGCTTACATTAATGATCTGGATAGCGAGACTGGGAAGCTGCGTGAAATCACCTCTGTTCGCGGGTATTTGGATGGAACGCCTTCGTTCTCTATGTCTGGGGCAAAGCTAGCCATTTCATACGGTGAAAACGCCGATATTGGTATGAATGATATCAAGATTGTTGATGCTTTAAATGGGACGGCTATTTCTCTTAACGAAACAACACAAGTTGGGCAGAGTGTACAAGCTGCGACAAACTCTGCAGTACGTGGCTTTTGGCTTAACGAAGATACTATGCTGATTAGCCACGAAGAAACCGTATCGCCTGCCGTGTCCACTCGGGCTGCATACGACATCGTATTTCAAGATGCCGCTCTTAAGGTTGTCAGCTTCATTTCTCCGATGTCAACAGGATCCTCTGGAGGTTTTGTTCTCGTTAATAGCAAATGGAACCAGCCGCGATCCGGCGGAACTAACCCTCATAACGGAGTCGATTTGAATGCTTCGATCAACACAAATGTATATGCACCATACTATGGGTGGTCAACAAAAAACCCTGTCGTGGGACATAGTGATATTGAATTTCTTGTCGATGCAAATCGGAATAAAGTAAAAGACGACGGCGACTACTATGTCCGTTTTTATCACATGAATGCCTGTGAGTCGGATGGCTATAAAAATCAGGGACAGTTAATTGGCAAATCCGGAAACCAAGGAAATGTTCCCGCTCATCTTCACTTTGGCATTTGTTCTAAAAACAACGGGCTGAAATGGCTTCGGAATGAGCCAAACTACAGCTATCTCGCCTCCAGTAAGTGGGCTTCTGGTAAAGATTTAGACATTTATTCTCAGGCTAAATGGAGTAATAATACGGCATCTATTGTTGCATATATTAGAGACGATGGTGTTAAGCGCGACATGGCTGAAGTTAGGATCTATTACAGAAGTAAATCGTCTGGAACATGGACTGACGGTGGCCTTATGAGTAAAAACGGAGACACTTACTCTTATAGTTTTAAGGGAATCTATCCTGCTGGAACAAACGTATATTGGATGGTTCGTCTAACTCGTAGCGGGATAAGTCAGGCAGCGTTTGCTCCCGCAAAGTTTTTCCAGCCGAACAATAACCCCAATGCATCTGCATACGCCTATGGATACTGGGTAAACACCATGACCTAAAACCTTGCACAATAGTCGAATCTAGCAATAGGCAGGAGACCTACTAACATGAAAAGAATATATCTAATTATTGCAATCTTTACGCTGTCTCTCATATACTGCCTGACAGCCTGCACCAACCTTGAAAATGGCAAAAATAATGATGACATCACTACCCCTGGGCCAACCCAAATCCCCGATAACAGTCGGCCCCCTGCAGAGGAACAAGGTGACAGTCAAAATGATCCTATGACATATCCCGATGCAAGTACAGAGACATTTTCTTACAATGATTTGACTGTCCAAGTAACTAATGTTCACACGGTTAAAAAGGGGAATATGCGTCTAGATGAAAACCAGACTAGTGAATTTGATGTTTTTGTCGTGTACCCCGGTGCAAAACTAACTGTAATCTCTGCTGGAATGACCGAAGATGCCGATGGTGTGCCTTTCGCTAACTGGAAATTGTACTATGCAGACGGATCTAAGACTGGATTAGAATGCGAAACACCCGCCATCTTAATTGACAGCAATGTTCAAGGGATTGGAGCCGAAGACGCGTATATATTGTGTTTCGAAATCTCTGACACCGCAGGAAAGGATGCATAGATCATCCCATTATGGTTTATACAACAATGAAATGCTTGATCTTTTCCGGTAGCCATCAAACCTCTTACAGCTTCGCACAGTATCCAATTTTGAGTTCATTATCTTGACATCCCTTATATAAAATAGTAACGGAACGTTGTGTGACGTTCCGTTACTATTATTTTTCATACCAGGCTATGTAATGGATTGACGGGTGCGCTACAGACTGTACCTCAACTGAGTGCAGCGTATACCCTGCCATAGGCAACGCAGTTTACCTCTGTCCATACACCAGATGTGTGCATGATATCCAAAAATAAAGAGCTTAAGGGGGCAGGTCATTGACCAGCCCCCTTGAGTTTTCTATTCGCACTTAGACTTGGTGGTTGCCCCCATAATCACCAAGTCTGACTACGGGTTGGAGAGAAATCGTAGTCGAGATCTCGGCTGCGTTTTTGACTAACTAGAAAAGCACACATGGAGAACCAGAGAAAAGATGGTGCTATCGGAACCCTATGACAAGTGCTGTCGGCACATTTCGTCATTCCTATCTGGACAATATAATAGGTACTAGTAGGAATGGTGAAGGATGGTATATGCACATGACCGAAGCGAAAGAGCAGCTACAGCGTATCATTGGAAACAACATAAAACTTTCTCGTACCACTCAAGGATATACGCAAGAAGGTTTGGCCGAACGAGCCGAAATCTCCGTCGAACACCTTAAGCAAGTTGAACGCGGCAAAAAGATGTTGAGTGTCGAAAGCCTTGTAAATGTTGCTAATGCTCTTCAAGTTAGTGTTGACAGTCTGGTCTATGAGCAAACTATCAATAGCGCAAAGAACGATATCGCTCAAATGCTTGTGTCCATTGACAGTGAAGATTCGCAACGGCTATTGGGCCTTATCCGATATGTTAACGACAATTTTCTCAAAAAAATGTAATGTGATCCCGTACCTCTCAGATATGTCATAAGAGGTTTCATTCTCTCGAAGATTGTAAGTCGGCAGTACGGTTAAATCACGAAAACTGTTGGCACGGGAAAGTGGGGCGAATACTATGACGTCGGAGCAACGCATAATATTTAGTGAAATCTATATCAGCAACCATCCGAAGCTACTGCGTTATGCAAAAGCGAACAAGCTATGCGCGTCTGTCGCCGAAGAGCTTGTACAAGATACCTTCCATGATGCATGGAGCAAGTTTGGTGAGTTAATCAACCATGAGAACATCGGAGGTTGGTTGATGCAGACCTTAAAGAATAAGATGCGGAACTATACCCGCACCAAGCGGCGTGAGGCAAACCTACTGGTTGATCACGGCGATAGATCTGAAGATATTGCGGCACCGGGCAACTTTATTAACGCGTTGATCGTGAGTGACGCACTTTCTGCAATATACAGATTTGTCTATGATAATTTTAAAGAGGATGACATCACGCTGTTCCGAAGAATCTTCATTGAAAATGTCAGTCATACGGAAGTGGCGGCAGAACTTGGAATTACCGTGTGGACAAGTCAAAAACGCCTTGAGCGAATACGGAAACGAATTAGGGAAGAATTTCCTGATTTTTAATTTTGATTTTATGTCAGCACATTGCCGACATCTACATACATGAAGTGAAGGAGGTTCAGAGTATGGCTACATCAAAAAATAATGATATGTACTCCTATCTGGACCAATTGAGTACACAGGAGCTGGAAGATCTCCTGCAAAAAGATATGGAAGCTGCCGATGGCGGTGATCTGGATATGGTTATGTACATCATGGAGGTGATTGAAAAACGCGAAGGTGGTGTCAGTGAAGTCAACAAAAAAGCTGCCGCCCAAGCCCTCGAGGAATTTTTTAACAGCTATGCCACCCCAGAAGGTGATGGCCTTCAGCTTTATCCCTGTGATACCCCGGACTGCGCAGCACTTGGTCGTGATTCTATAGATTTCACGCGAAAAACAACGCGTTCTAAGTTTTCCCTCCGTAAGGCACTGCTCCTTGCGGCAGCACTAATTTGTTTGTCGTCATTGATTGTCTGCACTGCTCTCGGTTTTGAACGGGTCTTTCAGATGGTTGGTAAATGGACATCCGAAGTATTTACATTTGAAAATCAGTACACCGGCGACATGCCAGAAGAAAACAATAACCCGGAAAACCTTCCGTCCGAGGATGCTCAATATGCCACCATTGAAGAAGCTCTTGATGCCTATGGCATTACCGAAAAAATTGTGCCAGTGTTCCCGGAAGGTTACGAAATCGTTGCTGTTAATGTCAGTTCACCCGAATACAGTGATCACATCAACTTTTCCACTTTATACCAAGGAAATGATAAATACATCGTGTTTCAAGTTGTCTATTTTACGCAGGCACATGCATTTGATTTTGAAAAAGATGATACTGTAGTCACTGAGTACCAACAGGGCGGCCTTACCTACTACTTCTATCAGAATAACGCATCTAATTGTGTTACATGGTTCAACAACAAGCTGGAATGCTTAATTGCTACAGATGCATCTAACGATATTCTTTTATCAATGATTACCTCTTTACAATAATAGGAAAGGATTTCACAAGTCTATGCGTAATAAATTCAAATCTTTCATTTCGATGACACTGGCTACTCTCCTACTTCTCACTATGCTAATTGTCTCTGCGAGTGCGGCAGAAGCACGTGCTAGTGATTTAATCTTGAATCGCTCATGCAAAGTTACCGCAGCTGATAGCGGCAAAATTGCCGTTAATTTCTCCGTTACGACATCCGGTATTGTATCTCGCCTAGGTGCACAGAGCATGAAGTTCTACTCGCAAAATGGCAGTTCTTGGACTTTTGAAGATTCTTATGGACAATATGACTCTGGCATGAGCATCTCTAATAATTATACGTTTGACAATACGGTTTATTATCAGGGGACTTCCGGCGTTAAATATAAAGTTGTTGTTACTTTGTTTGCTACGAATTCAAGTGGCACGACTGACACACGCAATTATACGCTCTATGTGACTGCTTGATAAACTCAGAGGCAAGCCACTACTTTTAATCACGCTTTTTCATAAAATACAATCTGGCCTGATTAAGCAGCGAAATTGCTTAATCAGGCCAGATTGTATTTGCCTAAATAAATAGCAAATTTGCAATTCTTCAGGATATTTTTCAAATATATTTTCTTGAATGTTGTCAGTTTTTGCCGCCGAGCGACATTTATAAAATGGCAGAATCAATTAGTATATCTATCATCCGTTTTCTGTTGGATTGGTTGTCGTCTCACGCTTCTCATGTTATAATAATTTTTGTAACTATTACTTGTATGCATTTATAAACATGGTTAGCTTAATTGTCACTAAGGGTTCTTTTAACTTCTCTATTCGGATCATTTTCCAAAAGGAATACAAAAATGGAGGCACCGTTTTGCTGCTTTACTTATCTGTACTAGAAACTGACCACGAAAAGCATGAATTCATGGCACTTTATGCCGAGTATCATGCGGTCATGCTGCGCGTTGCCAAGAAGTACTTTCCTGTCGATCAAATGGCTCGTGAAGATGCCGTTCAGAACGCATGGATAAAAATTGTCAAAAGTTTTCAAAAAATCATGGCGATCGAATGCAAGAAAAGAGGTTCCTATTGCGTTATAATTGTAAAGAACGAATGTATTTCTATCTTGCGTAAAAACAAAGCGAAGGTTTCTCTTGATGAACTGCCTTTGGCCGTTACTGATGATCTGCACGAGGACTCTTCCGCATCCATCACACAACTGATTCGCGAAATGCCTGAAAAATTCCGTACTGTCCTAGAATTGCGTTTTATCGAAGAGCGGAGTACCCGCGAAATTGCTCAGCATCTGAACATTCCGGAAGCGACCGTCAGCACACGCATTTTTCGGGGACGCAAACTGTTAATTGATCGTTTGAGAGAGGAGGGATTAGTTTGACGGAAGGCCAAGAGAATGAACTGCTTCGCGACATCCTTTTAGATGCCGCGGCTGAAGAATTTGCGCCAGAGTTTTCAAGCGCAGAACAGGTTGAAACTTCTCTTAAGTTTCAGAAATCCATGCAATCTCTTCTGTCCAACCCAAAGAAGTGGGCTGAACGCAGGCAAAAGCCGGTCTGGAAGCGAGCTGCAAAAATGGTGGCAACCATCGCATTGATTGGCATCCTAAGCTTCGGCATGCTGATGCTCATCAGTCCCAAGGTCTACGCTGCGGTCGTTAATTGGGTCACCGAGTGGTATGACACTTATGTTATGTATCGATTTTCCAGCGAGCACTCTGAATCGGATCTTCCAGAGTATCAGCTTTCGTATATTCCAGAGGGATATCATCATAATGCAGAGATTCTTTCAACCCCGAACGACTACTCCAGAGCAACCTCGATGCGGTTTATGGCGTACTCGGGAGACCATTGGCTTTTTTTCCAGTATGGCCCCATGGACTCTGGTAGCGCCATGTCTATTGAACTAGAAAACATGTCTGTATCAGAGATATCTATAAATGGTAATCCTGGACAACTCTATTCATCCGCCACTGAAACTCAAAGTAGTTGTATTACTTGGATCGATACTAAAAGCAACATCTGCTTTTTTATAGATGGTTTTCTCAGTGATGACGAGTTGATTTATACCGCACAAAACGTCTCTCTCATTTCGGAAGATAATTTTACTTAGCTTTTGAAAGATACTGTCTTTTTCTTTCGTTTATTTATATGTAAGACGCATTCCAATTTATAAAGAGAAAAGAGAGGTATCCATATGAAGAAACATTTATTTTCTTTTTTCCTGGCTGTGTTGTTAATTCTTTCGCTGACCGTTCCTGCAATCGCTGCGTCTCGCGCAGTATCGTCCTATCCAACGCTAACTATTAAAAATGGAGTTGCTTATTGTCAAGGTAAATGCAACACGGGGACTTCCAACGACAAGGTGTCACTTGTACTCACTCTAAAGCAGGGCTCTACGGTTGTCGACACGTGGACGGCTGACGGGCTGGGGATAGTCAACATTTCAGAAAACTGCCCTGTCAAAAGTGGAAAAACATATACGCTTGTACTTGCTGTTAAGATAAACGGTAAAGCAATGGCAGACAAGTCAGTATCTGCCAACAGCTGATCGGATAAGGCTCTCTAAAGCTATTCCATAACGAATAAAGGCTTTCAATATTTAGCGGGTTTCTTTCCTAATCACATGAATAGGAAAGAAACCCGTTGAATGGCATTGTATGCAACTTTTAGTTAGATTAAAATAAGCAATGAGGGATAATATGGAAAAAATTACATTGTGGATAAAAAGTGCCGCTGGGAAAATTTCAATTTTCTTAATGATTATGAGCATCATAATTCTGGCCTTGGCCTGTTCTTCCTGGGGGAATTTTACGGAAAAAACTGCGAGTAACATTAATAATACTCTCTTTGGCCTTGGCACTAACCTGCTCGGAATTATTGTCACTGTCTCTTTTGTGCAATTCTTTTTGGATAAGCAAAACGAAAAAGTAGAGTACGCATATGAGCGCGAGAAAATTTTACGATTCGATCGAATTATGCAAATACTGATTCAGTATTACATCATGTATTTCAACACTATCACAACGCCAATGAGCCAAAGGGGTAGCGTAAGCCCAACCGAAATCAAACAACAATTCTCTTTCACAGATATGAAAGATTTGTATTCACAGTCTCTATTTCTGCGAAACAAAGGCTATGAGCCAGCTATCACCGCTTTCTATGATGCTGAATTGGAACTCAGAAAATACTGTACGGAGTTTGCTTCTCAAGTCGATTTCAAATACAATCAGGACATTTTGAATGACTTAACTCAATTTGTAGAAGTCTCTTTGTCTTATGACGTTCGCAATGCGGTTCTTGGCAATATGACAATGAGACTTGGAGAGAAAACTTATATTGAAGTAATTCAAGACTATATCGCTGACTCTGAACATGATTGGGTGTCAGAGATTCATAATAAAAATAACAGCAACATGATGGCTCCATATGTTTGCCTCTTTGAGATGCTCAATTTACAAAAGACACTCATCGCCCAATACATAAGCCACATTCAGGCGTTAAAGGCAGAGTAAAACGCAACATCTAGCCAATAAAAGTAGTAGGGGAGTATTATGTTCCTCTACTACTTTTTATGCCAATCTAAGGGACGCTATTTTGTACCTGCCCCGCAGTAATCATTTTTGAAACGAGAGATATTTTAAAATTGGTTGAAACGGAATTTCAGACAATTTTGAATTCTCTGCATTTTCTTGTAAATGTTTTAAGTATGTTTGCATGTCTGGATTGCTTCCAATCACAGCCAAATCATATTTGAAAATTAGAAATTCTTTTTCCCCAAGTAAGCCATTATCTCTTAGATAGCATACATACGAATAATATGCCAAAAAGCGATCCACTTTTTGCTCCATTTCATCGCTTACAAAACTCCATGTTTTCGCATCATACCACGTACTGCCAACGATAAGTATATGTAGTACTTCCTGAATTTCTTTATTTTCGAGCAGTAACACTCCCAATTGTTGAAGATGGTCAGCTCTCTTTAAACGGTTTGTTTCTTTCCACTGAAACCACGCAAGAATAATCGCTATTGATCCAAGTACCTTCGAGATTATTTCTATCCATTGTACTATTTTTTCCATGGTGCCTCCTACTCATATCTAAAGAACAACATAACCACATTAATCGAATCCAATAATAATATGTCGCGCCTTATGGTCTTATGACATACGGCTTGACACATCTTCTTTCCACCTGTACGCCCTGCACCTCCTGCGGTACAATGAATCTGTACTTTAGGTGAAAGCATAAAGGACGGAGCAGAGCAGGCACGGGCGAGAAAGGAGGTAGGTTTTCCTTCTTCGTTCTGACTAAGACTTGAAGTATGTAAAAATATAGGACATCAAGAAGACCGTAATTGCCTTTTGGGGCAGTTACGGTCTTTTTTCGTTGTCCGGAAGAAAGGAGATTTCAAAATGAATGGCACCCATAAGAAGTAAGCTGATGGAACTCAGCTACAGTGACCCCAAATTTCAGATTCGGCTGACCGGCTATGCGGATACCGTTATCATCGACAGCGGCGCGCAGCAGACGATCAGTGCCATTCGCTTCGGCGGTTATCCCGAAGTCGTTCGGGCTCTATCGGACGCCATATACGGCGGTGCGTCGGTGGAGCTGAAACAAGACGATACGACCCTATATCTGGATTGCAAGCCCAAAGGCTACCGACGGCTGCTGTCCCACGACGGGATATATGCCGTTGCGACCCTGATGGCCAACGATGACAGCCAGACGGAGGAAAATACTGCCGACGACAGCGATGAGGACGCCCCCGAAAACCCACGCAAATGCTATATCTTTTGTCCGCCCGGAGACCGTGCGAGTCTGTTTGCTGAGGTAGACCGGAAAACCGCCGCACCGCTGATCCCTGAGTTTCAGGACTATGTGCTGGATTCACTCATTGCCCGCGGCGATCTGCGGCAAATGAAGGTGCTTTCCTTCACAGAACGGATGGAAGCATGGTCGTTGACGCTGCTGCCAGAGGATCGAAACGTAACGGATATTCTGGAGCAAGGGCTCAAAGATGGGAATATCACCATTCCCGGTGCTCTCCCTGGTGCGGCAGACGGCTTTGCGGAGGTGAACAGCGTGACCAGCTATCTGAATACCTTTGGCGTTACTGTGGCTGACCGTATCCGTAGCCAGTTCGTTCCCAAGTTCGATCCGGCGTCGGAGCCGCTTTCGGAAGAAATTCTGGAGGTCAACGATTACATCCACGAAAAAGCCGGCTATTCCCTCTATGATGCCCAGCTTGCGGTGACGGAGGCTGTCAAACGGCAGCTTTGCCAACAAAAAATGGCACTCATTGTGGCGGAATGCGGCAGCGGCAAGACCAAGCTGAGTGCAGCAGCGACAGGAGCGTTGAACGCACTCAAAGGCCGCGGGACTGGCAAATCCTTCAACCTTGTCATGTGCCCCTCGCACGTCACAGGCAAATGGGTACGGGAGATCGCAGAAACGCTGCCGGACACCTATGGCATGGTGGTCAAAAGTATCACCGATGTGGATCGGCTCTTTGACCTGTACCAGCGCGGGGATAAAAACGTATACGCCGTTTTCAGTAAAGAGCGTGCCAGAGACGGTTATATGCGTTATCCTGCCGTGCCGTGGAGCCGCAGAAAGCGCGGCTTTGTCTGCCCGGACTGTCTGGAGCTCATTGAGATGGAGACCAGCAGCGACGGCACAAGATACATGGTACCCTCAGATCAGTTTTTCTTCCAGAAGGAGCATCTGGCGAACCACCTATGTCCTCATTGCGGCACACCGCTTTGGGCACCGGTCAATGACCGGCGTCAAATGCCGTGGATAAAAATCGGCGGGTATGGCTGGGTGTTCCGGCCGCAGGCTGCCATGCACCTCAACCGCACGAAAAACGAACACATTCTGGATCAGCTGCAGCAGCTCGTGGAGCATCCGGAACGCCCGTATTGCATCAAGGGCGCGCACCGCCGCTTTCCGCTGAGTACCTACCTCAAGAAAAAGTACCGTGGACGGATCGGCAGCTTTCTCTGTGATGAGCTGCACGA
>OHPJ01000479.1_pt1 | contig 18443 bp, 17 predicted proteins | sample 1577701 | NCBI WGS metagenome assembly OHPJ01 (sample SAMEA3879517, study PRJEB24766) | human gut metagenome | biome: human-associated habitat; feature: feces | place: USA | collected 1985/1987 | reverse complement strand
AATCCGGTCATTACATCTTCCCGAAGAAGCTTTAACTCGCCTTCATCTCCAATCCTGAAATTCGGCTCCAGACCGATTTCATGAAAATGATTCCGAAGCACATAAAGGCAGAAACTGTCTATGGTAGTAATCTGCGCATTCTGCACCAGTGCAGCCTGCTGCTGTAATCTCACATCGGAAGGATTCTCCTGCAATGCCTTTTCCAAGGCTTTTGCTACACGCTCTTTCATCTGGGCTGCCGCCGCATTGGTGAAGGTTACCACCAGAAGATGGTCAATATCTACCGGATGCTTCTTATCCAATACCAGCTCTTTGATTCTCTCTACCAGTACGGCTGTCTTTCCGGAACCTGCTGCCGCAGACACTAAGATATTACGGTTTCTTAAATCAATGACCTGCTGCTGTTCTTTTGTCCATGTCATTCCCATTTCTTAAAAAACCTCCTTCATGCGTTCATAGATTTCCTCGGAAGATAATTCTTCCAACCGCCTTACTTCATATCCCGGAATTTTTTTATCAAATCCACAGACCGCAGCATATGGACAATAATCACAACTGCTCCGGTTCTTTAAAAGATACGGATTCACCTCTGTATTCCCCTTTAAAATAGCATTTCCAGCTTCTGCAATCCGATAGTTGGCATAATCCGCAATCAGCCTAAATTCTTCCTTATCCACAGCCTTATCGCTCTTTCGCACCGTTCCGTCCTTATTTACAGAAATCGGAAGGACATTGGATTTACCGGAAAGTTCCACATCCATGGCACGGTAAATATCATCCTCTGTATTTACCACTCCATCCAGACGTAAATTTTCCAATATCTTTCTTCGAATCTCTTCTTCAGATTCACTACCGGTTCCTTCCACCATCGGATCATCAATATGATAGTAGAACATACCTGCCGGCACTACCTCTTTTGCCGGATTTTGCTTTGCAAATAACTCCATTGCTGCATTCATATAAACCACAAGCTGAAGCTTCAGTCCATGATACAGAGATAGCAGTTCAAAACCGGTATTACCGGATTTATAATCAATAATCTTTACATATAACTTATCTTTGTCTTCATAAGTATCAATACGGTCAATTCTTCCCTGGAGCCGCATATGCTCTTCTTCACTGAGTTTAAAATTCACTGCATTTAAATCATCCGTATAGGAAAATCCCACCTCAAACTGCGATGGTTCAAATTTTCCCTGACGGATCTGGCTGGTCAGTGCCCAGATGGTCCGTGCAAAAATCTTTTTCATCTTTGCTACCTGATAACGGTTTGCCGCTGTATCTGCCATGGCTGCATTTCCACTGGAAGCAATTGCTTCTTCCATTGCCCGCTCCATAAGCTGTTTTTGTGCTTCTTCTGTAATATCAAACCAGCTATAGGATGATTCTTTCAGATACCGGCCATAATTTTCCAATGCCTGATGATAGATATTTCCCATATCCGCCATACGGAATTCAAAGAGTTCCCGTTCCTGTAAACGCAGTCCATAAGTCAGGAAATGGGCACAGGCACAGGCTGCATACTGTTCCAACCGCGTAACACTGTTCTTTAACTCATTTCCATAAAGAGCCTTTGCCACAGCCCGGCTGATTGGCTCTGCATGATATTTAAGCTCTGCTGCATCAAGAATAGCTTTTACCTGCTCCCGATATGCCGGTTCCTTTTCATACCAGTGCAGCAAAGCCTGCCAGAGTACTTCCTTCTCATCATTCCACCCGGCATCTTCCTGATACAGTCCCTCTAACAGAAATGCCATGCTGCTCTCCGGTGTTACCAGTGTTTCATCAACCTGTTCTCCCGTTATCAGCTCTGCTTTTAACCCCGGGAACAGTCCCTCAATCATATGAATAAAATAGGACGGGCGCTTTGCACTTCCATCACTGCCTACCCTTGCATAGGTAAGATAAAGTTTTTTCGATGGCTTTGTCACTGCAAGATAAAGATAAAAACACGTTCCCTTGCTGTAGGAGCCAGTTCCATATGATTTTTCGCAAGTTCTTCTCTTTCCAGCTGGGAAATGATGCCGCCACGATTATCGGATTTTGGCACAATACCATCATTGACTCCCACGATAAACAATACTTTTATATCGTCAAGACGGGTTCTTTCGATATCACCAATCATCACACAGTCATAGCCACCCGGAATCACGCCTACTTTGGCTGCTTCAAAGCCAGCCTCTAAGACCTTGGCATATTCGGATATGTCCATGACTTCATCACCCAGAAGCGTTGCCATCTTATCCAAAATATCCATTACGATGCGATAAATCTGTGCATATTCCTTTGCCTTGGCTAAGTCCTTCGCCTCTTTATACTGATTCTCCCGGTATTTTAACTGCTGCTCTATCTGTAAGGACACAATAAACTGATAGAGTGCTGTCGTGCATTCCCGTACGGTAGCACCTTTTTTACGAAATACAGCCGTCAATTCCAAAAATGGCTCCATTACACGGATCCGGAGTTCATTTAATGCTTCTAAATCTTCTTCCGTAACCTCATGGGTGGTATAAATAAATCTTGCCTCCCATTTTTTCTTTCCACGGATGCCTGCTGCCAGTACATAATTTTCCAGCAGGTCAATCTCATCCTCACTGATTTGTGATAATCCGCAGCGCAGATAACGGAACATTGCTTCCTCTGAAAAATTGTCCTCAATTACCTGCAAAAGAGACCGGACAAATTCCAAAAATGGATGCAGTAAAATATTTTTCGTTGTATCTAAGAAAAACGGAATGCCAAACTCCTCCATAATCTGCGGCACATAGCTTCCATACTCTTCTATGGCACCGGAAATAATGGCAAAATCCCGGTAGCGGTATGCTCCGGTATGCACCAGCCTTGCAATCTCTTCTGCTGCATACTGCAGTTCTCTTCTTGGATTTGGCAGGGATAAAATCTCTATGCCTTCTTTGATTTCTTTCTCATCCTTCTTTTCGTAGCTATGATGTCTGGTACGGAACAGATTCTGCTCTAAGAACCGTAGTACCGGTGCCTCCCGGAACCGGTCAGCTTTGGGATTCTTTAATACCACCGGCTCTATTACTTCAAAATGCTTCTCTTCCGCCATTTTCATTAGGCTGGCTACAGTCTTCTTACTCATGGCAAACAGCTCCTGCATATCATGATAGGAATAAATATCCTCTGCCGGGTCAATGGTTACTGTCACATATATATCTGATACAATTCCCATCAGGCGGTATAGCACGTTATTCTGAATCGGTGTAAATCCGGTAAATCCATCGAAAACCAGCACGGCATCCTGTAAAAGCTTTGATTCCTCTGCCATATCACAGAAGGCTTCTAAAACTTCTTCCGCAGTAATATACATCCCGGAAATTGCACTTCGAAAACCCCGGTACATGGTCAGGATATCCTGCAGTTTATAGGAAAATGCCGGTGGCATATTCTGTTCTTCAATAAATGTTTCCAAAGTATCCGGATCGATATTATACTGTGTCAGCTCTGATATCAGGGACTTCACTTCACTGATATATCCCATCTTTTTCATATTTCCCTGCATGACACATAAATTATCCATCCGCTCTTCGGCAACCTTACGCAATACAAGGTTTTTCCCGGTCTCTTCTAAAACTGCCATATTCGTCTTTCCTAATTCGTCGAAAATACGATATGCCAGTCGCTGGAAGCTGACCACATCTATATTCATAATACTGTTTTTTTCCTGTAACCGAACAAGTTCACGCTGCGTCTGCATCGTGAACTGTTCCGGTACTACTACATAATAATTTTTCTTTAAATTCTTCTGAGCTTCTTTGACTGTTTTGCGGAATACATAGCCTGACTTTCCGCTTCCAGCACTGCCCAGCACAAATTGCAGTGCCATATCAGATTCCTCCTACTGATTCTCCTACCAAAAGTTCTCCATTGATAATCACACGCTCCACCAGCGTTGTCTTAGGCTGCTCGATTCTCTGTACCAGACGTTTTACGGCCTCTTCTCCAATCTTTCTGGTATTCTGCCGTATGGTTGTAATCTTTGGGCTCATCATCTGGGATACTTTTGTTCCATCAAAACCTGCAATAGAAATATCATCCGGTACTTTTAGTCCCATTTCATCAATTACATTAATCCCACCAATTAATGCTGTATCATCCGGGTAGAGAATACAGGTCGGCGGGTCAGGCAGATTTAAAAGTTCCCTGGTTGCCTTTGCCACAAGCCTGGTATCTAAATATTCTCCTTCCTTTAAGTAGTCATCCGGAACATTCAGATTAAAGCTCTCCATTGTCTGAAAAAAGCTGGTCAGACGATCTCTGGTAACAGCCGAATGTTTTTCCCCATAAATGTATGCAATTTTCCGGTGTCCCTTGGAATAAATATAACGTACCAGTTCATTCATCCCTTTTACATTATTAGAAGAAATAACCGTGCAGTTGTGATATACATAATCTACAGTAACAATCGGAATATTACTCTGCAAAAGTTCCTGTACCTCCGGTTCCTCAAACCTGGCACACACAATTCCAACTCCGTCAAAATTCCGGTATTTGCAGTGTTCAAGATATGACATCTTATGATTCACATGCTCATTATTAATAAAAGTGATATCATAGCCTAATTCTTCCGCCTTTTCTTTAAATCCATTTAAGATGCCAGAGAAATATTCATGGGTAAGCCCTCTTCCGGCCTCCTCCTTAAAAAGTACTCCTAAGTTATAAGAACGGTTCGTCTTTAATGCCCTTGCTGCCGCATTCGGAAAATATCCCATCTCCTGTGCTGCTTCTTTAATCCGTATCCTGGTCTTCTCCCCAATATCACTATGTCCATTCAACGCTTTACTTACTGTTGCCGTTGAGACACCGCAACGCTTCGCCACGTCCTTTAATGAAACCATTTCTTTTCTCCTTTTTATCCCCGTATCCACTCATCTGCAGATACTATATTTCAATTCCGACTGCCTCTTTTGCCAGCCGGTCTGCTTCTTCATTTCCTTCTACCCCTGAGTGCCCTTTTACTTTTACAAAATGAAGCGTAATTTTATCCTTTATGCTCTGAATATAGTCATAATAAGCAATGGTTCCTTTCTTATTCCGTTTCCATACTCCTGTTGCCCACATTTCAATGCCCATATAGTCATAATATATCGTAAGCTCTGCCAGTCCAAGCTCCACTGCCTTCTCAATGGCAGCCATACTTCCTAATACTTCTCCTGCCACATTACGCATGGAAGCCATTTCTTCTTCCGAGCCTGAACCCTGCAGTACTTCTTTTTTCCCATCTGCCATCAGAAATCCGCCATATCCGTATACCTTAGTTGCAATATTATAGGAACCATCCACAAAGGCATAATTTTCCGGCTCTTTTTCTACTGTCTGCTGCTTCTGACCGATATATTCTTCTGCCGCTTCCCTTGTTGGAAAGCTTTTAAACTCTGCTCCCGGAAAACCATCGGTCTGCTGCTTACATATATCCCAACTCATATAAATACCCGGTTTCTTTCCTTTTCGGACTGCATAAAACTTTGCTGCCATTCTTCTTCCTCTTACTATTTTTTATTTCTGTGAATTTTCTTCTTTTCTTAACTTATATCATTAGTTCTATTTTACCATTTTTCCCTTCGAATGGCTAGGACAAGCTTAGGATTCGTAACGTTATTTTCCCCAAAAATGATTGTATACAGCAATTACTCTTCTTATTTTCTTTTGCATCTTTTCTTCCTCGCTTACTCTATGTTGTCAGAAAACAAATCCCGGTAATCCTCCGGCATAAAACGATGATAGATGATATGGCAGCCTTCGTCCTTAAAGCAATAATAATAAGAATCCTCTCCGCTTTCAAAATAAATGAGATGGTCAAAATCCTCTGTTTCAATTTTCTCAAAATGTATCTTCTCGCCGGTTCCTAAGAACAGCTTATGGATGTCCTCTATGGTGCAAGGATGTGTCTGCAGCAGAGCCACCAGCTTTTTAATAAAAGAATTTCCACTTCTTTTTTCATGCACATATTCTGCACCTTCTTCCGGCACTACAAAACAAAAGCGGTCCTTATTTCTGCTAATTTCTACTCTGCCAAGCCGTATTCCTGCTGCTTCATAAAATTCTTTTTCCAATTCTTCCGTTGATTTTCCGCTCACTTCTTCTCCCAGAAAATGCTTTAATGAACTCAAAGGATAATATAACCGGATTTTTTCTTTCCGGTATCCAAGTTTTACCTGCTCTTCCTGTATGAAATCCATAATTCCTTTTTCTAATCTGCTATAATCCATTGTATGCTCCTTTAAACGTGGAAAAACAGAACCACCTTTCGACGATTCTGTTTCATGCTGATACAAAGTAAGCTTTGCCCACTTTGCTCAGTTTCTATTCTGCATTGATATACTCATAATCCCGGTCTAACTCAATTGCCACACTTCCATCATTGATTGTGCCATCAAATGTATGTGCTTCATCTGTTCCAAGACCCTTTATAATTCCATTTTCATATTCTTCTGCGGTACGCTGTGTCTGTAATATGAACAGCAGTCCCTTATATTCTGCCGGTGCTGTTACTTTATAAGTCTCTTTTATTTCATAGTAAGTCACCATCGGATACTCACTGCCATCCTCTACCGTCCAGTCACCAAATGTTGTCTCTGTATCTTCTGTGGCTGCCACCTGATATGTTGTGCCGGCACAAGCCACTTCTGCCATCATAGCCATGGAACTGTCTGTTGCAGCTACATGCTGCGGCAGCACCATTCCGGTAGTTGCATCCACGAGGCTGATGTCTTCATATTCGATATAAGCTTCTGCATCCGTCTGTATGCCATTCCACGGAATCTTTGCAGATAAAGTAACCGTATAAACTGTATTTCCTTCTTCGTCTGCCTCAGTACGATTCCAGCTTATCTCATACTCCGCCTGATTTAAATGATTGGTAAAATCAGATGCCTGCACAAAGGTCTCACCATCCATGGTTCCTGCCATATTGTATACATTGACATTTTTTATCACAGCGGTATTCTCTTCGGTTTCCATTTTGTGCTGATACATACCGGATAAAACATACCAGGTATCTTCCTTAAGATTTCCCTGTGCCTCTGTCTCCGTCTCTGTGGCATGGAGCCCTTCCACTGCTTCTGTTTCTGTATTTCCTGCTGCTTCCTTGTCTGTATCTTTCTCCTTTGGTCCGCATCCATCCAGCATTCCCAATACGACAATGCAAATCAAAGCTGCCGCCCATATTTTCTTCTTCATTTCCTGCTCCTTCACTCTATCCATAACACAATATATTCGTTCTTATCTCCGCATGCGATTGGTCGCACACGGACTTTACGATTATACCGTAGATGAAGGGGAAGTGCAAGGAGTATCTGCTTTTCTGTTGCTTTCCGGCATTCCTATTGATATCTCATCATTTAGCATTCGCTTTGTATGCCTCCATATTTTTGCAAATTGGGAATACTGTATTTAAAGAAATTGCCACATATTACATTTTTTATAACCAAAGGCAGACTATAACATATATTAAAGTCTGCCTTTTCTATAAAACATCTACTTACTTATCTAACTCCTTATAAGCCTTTTTAACAATCTGCGCCATCAATAGCCTTCTCTGGTTCAGGAATTCCGGATATGATAATTGTTCAAAGTTTTCAGGCAACGCATTCTGAGCACAAGCAAGTTTATATCCCTCTTCACCAAGTTTATCCCTGTATCTACCAACATACTCTGTCGGAGCGGCATCTGAAATATCAATATTTGTTGCATAATCCAGATATGTAAAGTTTGCTATCTGGTTTCTGTCTCGGTCATTATCATAGCCGATTTTTTCAAGATAATGTTTCGGGAAAATATGATGTTTATCCACCGAATTCTTATCTCCACTTGTCCCTAAAACAAAGTATTGAGATAATGGTGCTGTGCTAAATAGCATAGGTGTCCCAAGTACATTAAGTGCAGCAATATATCCATACCAAGCTGGAGAGGTTGCAGAAGAACTGTTTAATTCTGTCGGCAATGAATATGCAAAGTAATCATCTGTAAATCTATTAGCAATGCTAGAATCAAGATATGCCACAAATTCATCTGCATTATTGACATCTCTTAAATCTGCAAACTGCTTCTCAACTTCAGTTTCCGTTGAACCTGTATAAAATCCCGTAATCGTAGACATAAAAATCCACTTACGAATAATCTTTTGTAATTCAACAGATGATACCTTATATTCATACTTTCCAATAAGATACAATACATAGCTGAAAACCACAGCATTTGTTGACGCAACCAAGCTGCCTTTCAAATAACCAGTAGAAGCAAACAGATTCATAAATGCATGCCAGTTGTTTAGATTTGTTACTATATCTAATGACTCTTTGAATGTATTCAAGTTTTCTTCTCGCACATCCTTAGTAATTTCACCGGTCTTTAGATTTTTACCACGAAGCAACATATATGCATAACGCAAACGTGCCCTTCTAAATCCCACACCGACAGCCATTCTGATAAGATGTGACGGGTCTACCTGAAGTATCTGATTAAATGATGTACCATTGTCAGGTATTCTTGACTCTGCACAAAACCTATTTATCACATCATGCACATCATTATCATAAACTGCAATCAATGTCTCAATAAAGTTCTTCTCTGTAAGATTTTGTCCACCAGAATTAACACGAACAAAAATATCCGCTACGTCTTCTTCATCCGCCTTGGCATTAATTTTCAGTGTTGGTAATGAATAGATTCCAAGATTAAGCAAATCATTGATATTTTCTTCAATGGTAGCTTCTTCATCTTCTGTTAATTCTAGCTCGTTATTTTTTACACGACCTTCATTAGCAGTCTTGATATATGCTTTTCTAAATTTGGAAATGTTATGTTCTTGGTCTGCTGCAAAAACACTGCTTATCTCACTAATCCATTCAGAATTACGCTCATAAGCTTGCGTCCATACTGCAAACTCTCGTGTTAAAGGATTGAAAGAAATACGAATCTTTCTTTCCCTATAATTTTTATCCTTAATGGTAACTCCATACATTGCCGCCAGCAATGCAGTTAAACGCTGCTGACCATCAATCACCAAATCATCTGGACGCTTATACGTTTTATCATTTTTACCGATATACCCAGTATTATCATACCCTTCTGGAGATGCCCAAAGCATTATATAACCAATCGGATATCCTTTCATCATCGAATCAAGTAACTCACGAACTTTATTGTCTTTCCATACAAAAGGGCGCTGGAGGTCGGGTAGACCAATGCGTCCATTCTTAACATCAGACAACAAATCCACTACTTTACTCGGTATATTATCAAATAACTCTTTTCCCATTTCTTCCTCCTAAAGCCTTATAACGGCAACCACAATTATATCTTATAATACTATTAATTATATCGTAATTCAACTTACTTTTAGATTTTGCAACTTAATATTTCGATTTCCAACAAAGCAATTTTCGATGATATGTCCATGCCAATCATATAACAATTTTTTCCTATAACTCGCAATTTTCCACTCAACGAGTGGAAAATCTTTGCAAAATATTTATGATGCTCCAAATAAAAAGCGGTCCTTTGACCTAATCAAAAGACCGCTTTTCTTGATTCTTACTAATTCTTATTAATTCTCATTCATCTTAGCTAATTTTGCTGCCTGATCTGCTGCAATCAATGCATCTAAGATTTCCTGGATATCACCATTCATAATCTTGTCCAGTTTATAAAGGGTAAGATTGATTCTGTGGTCGGTTACACGTCCCTGCGGGAAGTTGTAAGTACGAATCTTCTCAGAACGGTCACCGGTACCAATCTGGCTTCTTCTGGCTTCTGCTTCTGCATCATGCGCCTTCTGGCATTCTATGTCGTATAATTTGGCACGTAAAAGTGCAAATGCTTTCTCTTTATTCTGAAGCTGTGATTTTTCTGTCTGGCTGTAGATTACAATTCCGGTTGGATAATGAGTCAGACGAACTGCAGAGTCTGTAGTATTGACACACTGTCCACCGTTTCCGGATGCACGCATAACGTCGATTCGGATATCCTTTTCATCAATCTGGACATCAACTTCTTCTGCCTCCGGCATTACTGCTACTGTAATGGTAGACGTATGGATACGTCCACCGGACTCTGTCTCAGGCACACGTTGTACACGATGTACACCGGATTCATATTTCATAACAGAGTAAGCACCCTGTCCGGTAATCATGAAAGTAACACTCTTCATTCCACCAATTCCGATTTCTTCGCACTCCATTGTCTCTACTTTCCAGCGTCTGCTTTCAGCATAATGGACATACATACGATAAATCTCAGCTGCAAATAAAGCAGCTTCATCTCCGCCGGCACCGGCACGGATTTCCACAATAACGTTCTTGTCATCATTCGGGTCTTTTGGAAGAAGAAGAATTTTTAGTTTCTGCTCTAATTCTTCTACTCTTGCTTTGGAATCATTTAACTCTTCCTTTGCAAGCTCCTTCATTTCTTCATCTGTTTCTTCGTCCAGCATAGCAAGAGAATCTTCAATATTCTGCTTACACTGTTTATATTCTTTATAAGCTTCCACGATAGGAGTTAAATCGCTCTGCTCCTTCATCAGCTTACGAAAACGCTCCGGATTATTTGCCACATCCGGTTCACTTAACTCACTCATCAACTCTTCATAACGAATCAATAAATCCTCTAAACGATCAAACATTTTAATTTCCTTTCCCTTTTACCACACGGTCATTTCGTGCAAGGTCTTTGATTACTTCAACTTCTGTAAATCCAGCGTTACGCATCAGCTCAGAGACTGCTTCTCCCTGGTCATATCCGATTTCCATGTAAACATATCCGCCAGGATTCAAATAATCCTTTACCTGTCCGGCAATCTTCCGATAAAAATCAAGGCCATCCGCTCCGCCATCTAATGCGTTTTCCGGCTCAAAATCCCGTACCTCCGGCATCAGTGACAGAATCTCTCCTGTCGGGATATATGGTGGATTTGCCATAATGACATCAAAGGTCTCTGTTATATTATCAAATAAATCACTCCGTACCCACTCGGCATCCACTTCATGCAGCTTTGCGTTTTCCTTCGCTACTAATAAAGCTGTTTTGGAAATGTCGCTTCCCATACCGGTAAGTTCCGGTGCATTTTTCAACACACTAATCAATACACAACCAGACCCTGTACAAAGGTCTAATACTTTCATCCCCGGCTTTACAATCTTCAATACCTGCTCCACTAAAGTCTCGGTATCCTGCCGCGGTATCAGAACATTGGAATTTACTTTGAATCGAAGCCCCATAAATTCCTGTTCTCCAATAATATACTGTAACGGAATATGTTCGGCACGTTTTTGTACTGCAATCTCATATTCCTTCTGAGCATCCTGTGTAATATCTTCTTCCCCGTGAACGTAGTAGTAACTGCGCTCAATCTTGCATACCATCTGTAAAAGATACCATGCATCCAGTGCGGCATCTGGCACTCCTGCATCTGTAAGACACTTTGTACCAAATTCCACTGCCTCTCTATAAGTCATATATTACGCCCTTTTCTTTTACATTTCGCTCAAATATTTTTTCCAGTCAAATACTGCTTCCACGGAAGCAATACCAACCTCAATCATAGAATCGTCCGGTTCTCTTGTTGTAAGCCTCTGCAGCCACAATCCAGGTTTACTTAAGAAATTCACTACCGGATTATCACTTTTTCCGGCAAGCCGGATAAATTCATATGACACACCAGCAATCACCGGTATCAGCAGCAAACGAAGCACTACCTTCAAAATCCGGCTCTTTACATCAATAAATGCAAAGAAAATAATACTGATAATCATTACAAACAGGAGAAAACTTGTACCACACCGCTTATGCAGTCTGGAACTCTTTCTCACGTTTTCTACATTCAGCTCCATTCCATGTTCAATGCAGTTAATGCATTTGTGCTCTGCTCCATGATACATGAATACACGCTGGATATCCTTCATTAAGGAAATTGAAGCAATATATGCCAAAAAAATCATCATTCGGATGACACCTTCAATCAGCGCCAGTGCCACATGGGATGTAATAAATTTCTGAAAAATCAAAGAAAGATAATATGGCAGAATCATAAAGATTCCAATGGCAAGTACAAAGGAAAATGCAACAGTAATACCCATTTCTGCTTTTTCTTTTTTTGCTGCTGCCTCTTTTGATAATTCTTTCTTTTTTGCTTTGGTGTCTTCCTCATCCTCTTCAAAGAAAGATGCGGAATATGTAAGCGTTGATATTCCAAGTGTCAAAGACTCCACAAAACTTAACACTCCACGTAAAATTGGAATGTTCCGCAATGTCTTGTTTTTAATCAGTCCATAATACTCTTTGGTATCAACGGTAATCTCTCCATCCGGCTTCCGGACTGCCACGGCGTACTTTTCCTTATTTTTCATCATTACGCCTTCTAAAACTGCCTGTCCACCGATTCCCGAATATTTCATGTGTGACCTCTCTTCCTGTTTCTAAAAAAAGGTTGAGATTAGAAACCTCAACCTTATCTTTCAGTCACATTGTGCAATTTCTATTTCATGCCGTATTTCTTATTGAACTGCTCAATACGTCCACGAGCCTGGTTAGCTTTCTGCTGTCCAGTATAGAATGGATGGCATTTGGAACAAATTTCAACGTGAATATCCTCTTTGGTTGAACCAGTTACGAATGTGTTACCACAGTTACATGTAACTGTCGCCTGATAATAATCTGGATGGATTCCTTCTCTCATGTCTCTCACCTCTCATATATGAATTGCTTCGCAATTACGACATTTGTCTAATTTAAGTGCGATACTGTTTAGTTTCCGAATAAACAGCTTATTCATTGTAGCATAGGAAAAGCTGTTATGCAAGTGTTTTTAAACAAATTTTGTCTTTTTTACAGTCTGGATATATTCCCGGTTGTTTTTCGTCCGGACAAACATATTCAAGATGCTCTCAACCGCTTCATCGGTACGCATGCCATTGATTGCCTTACGCATAATAAATACGGCCTCCTGCTCTTCCTGTGTCAGTAAGAGGTCTTCTCTTCTTGTACCGGATTTTACAATGTCAATTGCAGGGAATACACGTTTCTCAGATAACTTACGGTCAAGCACCAGTTCCATGTTACCGGTTCCCTTAAATTCCTCGTAAACAACATCATCCATCTTGCTTCCGGTATCTACCAGTGCTGTTGCAAGGATCGTAAGGCTTCCGCCCTCACGCATATTACGTGCTGCACCAAAGAAACGCTTCGGCATATGGAGGGCTGCCGGGTCAAGACCACCGGATAAGGTTCTTCCACTTGGCGGAACTGTAAGGTTATATGCTCTTGCAAGTCTTGTAATACTGTCTAAGAGAATCATAACATCCTTCTTATGTTCTACCAGACGTTTTGCTCTCTCAATTACCATCTCGGATACTCTCTTATGATGCTCCGGCAATTCGTCAAAGGTAGAATAAATAACTTCTACATTTGGTCCTTCAATTGCTTCCTTAATATCGGTAACTTCCTCCGGCCGCTCATCAATTAATAAGATAATCAGATGCATCTCCGGGTTATTCTGCTTTACTGCCTGTGCCACACCTTTTAATAATGTAGTCTTACCTGCTTTTGGTGGGGAAACAATCATTCCACGCTGTCCCTTACCAATCGGAGATACTAAATCTACAATTCGCATTGCCATTGCACTATGGCTTGTCTCAAGCCGGATTCTCTCATCCGGAAAAATCGGAGTTAAATCTTCAAAATTCTTCCGTTTTACAGCCTCTGACGGATGCAGGTCATTAATAGAAGTAATGTATAATAATGCAGAGAATTTCTCAGCCTGTGTCTTAATTCTGGTATTTCCGGTCACAATATCTCCGGTTTTCAGATTGAACTTACGAATCTGGGATGGAGAAACATAGACATCATGCTCTCCCGGCAGATAATTTTCACAACGGATAAATCCGAATCCATCCTGCATAACCTCAAGAATTCCATTCACAGTGATTCCGCTGTCAAGATTCTTGATCGTATCATCCTGGCTTGCTTCCTCACGCTCTCCCTCTTTTGATCCCTCTTTGGCTGATTCTGCTGAATCTGCTCTTTTTCTCTCCGGTTTCTCGGAAGGAGCTGACTGTTCCTGTTTTTTCTCCGATTCTTTTGCCGCTTTTTCTTTTTCCTTCTTCGCATCCTCTGCAAGCATTGCTTCTACAAGATCGGCTTTCTTCATTGTGGAAGTGCTTTTAATTCCTCTTGATTTTGCTAAATCACGCAAAACCGTTGCTGATAAGCTTTCATATTTTTCTCTCATTCAATGACTCCTTAATCATAATTGTATCATTTGGGAACAACGTCTGAATCGACTAAATGAATCTATAACTGCAATTTATTATACAACACTTTTTACGAAATAGGAAGTCCTAATTTTCTTGATTAATAAAAAAGGAAATGTTATCATTACTTTCAGAGCTTTAAAACGAATATTTACATAAAGGAGACAGTTCATATCATGGATTTAAAAGAAAAAGCATTAGCCATGCATAAAGAGTGGAATGGCAAATTAGAAACGATCGCAAAATCAAAGGTCAACTCCAGAGAGGACCTTGCAATTGCATACACACCGGGCGTTGCCGAACCATGTAAAGTCATTGCAGAAGATAAAGAAGCAGCCTACACTTATACCATGAAGGCAAACACTGTTGCCGTCATTTCCGACGGAAGTGCTGTCTTAGGACTTGGCAATATCGGGCCATATGCCGCTATGCCTGTTATGGAAGGAAAATGTGTTCTTTTCAAAGAATTCGGCGATGTGAATGCTGTTCCGATCTGTTTAGACACACAGGACACCGAAGAGATCATTGCAACCATCAAAAATATTGCTCCTGCATTCGGCGGAATCAATCTTGAGGACATCTCCGCTCCGCGCTGTTTTGAGATTGAGGAACGTTTAAAGGCAATGCTCGATATCCCGGTATTCCATGATGACCAGCATGGCACTGCAATCGTTGTCCTTGCCGGAATCATCAACGGTCTGCGTGTCACTGGCAAGAAAAAAGAAGACTGTAAAGTCGTTGTCAACGGCGCCGGTTCTGCGGGCGTTGCCATCACCAAACTGCTCCTCACTTACGGTTTCAAACATGTGACTATGTGCGACCGCGAAGGTATCATTGGAAAAGATTACCCGAATTTAAACTGGATGCAGAAAAAAATGACCGAGGTAACAAATTTAGAAAATGCTTCCGGTACACTTGCCGATGCATTAAAGGGCGCTGATATTTTTGTCGGGGTTTCCGCTCCAAATATCGTAACTCCTGAAATGGTTGCCTCTATGAATAAAGATTCCATTCTTTTTGCAATGGCAAATCCAGTACCGGAAATCATGCCGGACGTTGCAAAGGCAGCCGGCGCAAGAGTTGTTGGAACCGGAAGAAGTGATTTCCCGAACCAGGTCAACAATGTGATCGCGTTCCCTGGCATTTTCAAAGGTGCCCTGGAGGGACGTGCCACACAGATCACCGAGGAAATGAAGCTTGCCGCTGCCGAAGCTCTGGCACATCTTGTTTCCGACGAGGAATTAAACGATGAATTTATTATGCCGGAAGCTTTCGACCCGCGTGTTGCAGAGGTGGTAAGCCAGGCAGTAAAATCCCATATCGTAAAATAAACATGGATATGTCAGATAAAAAATTCTGGGGAGACAAACCATATTTTTCCCTTGACCATTATCTAAAACAGACGTTTGGCGAAAAAGTCTACCGCCTGTCCTTAAACGGCGGGATGACCTGTCCAAACCGTGACAGGACACTGGATTCGCGCGGCTGTATTTTTTGCAGCGCCGGTGGAAGCGGCGATTTTGCCACTGCCCCTTCCCTCTCTGTCACAGAGCAGATCACGCAGGCGAAAGAACGCATCCGCAGGAAAAGTAACTGCCGGAAGTTTATCGCCTATTTTCAGGCATACACGAATACCTACGCTCCCATTTCCTATTTAAAAGAACTTTTTACGGAGGCGATCGCACAGCCGGATATTGCCGCTCTCTCCATCGCAACACGCTGTGACTGTCTCCCACCCGAAGTGCTCGATCTGCTCTCCGAACTGAACTGCCAAAAACCTGTCTGGATAGAACTTGGTCTGCAATCCATTCACAACGATACGCTGCGGCAGATTCGGAGCGGTTTCACTTATGAGCAGTATTTATCTGCGGTGGACGCCCTGAAAGATCGTGGTCTTTCCGTTATCACGCATTTGATCCTCGGATTGCCCGGTGAGACGAAAGAAATGATGCTTGCATCGGTAGACGCTGTTGCACATCTTCCGGTAGACGGCGTAAAACTGCAGCTTCTCCATGTACTGAAAAATACCGATCTGGCTCTGCTCTATGAAAAAGCGCCTTTTCCAGTCTTTTCCCTTGAGGAATACTGCGATTTTGTTGTGACCAGTATCGAACACCTTCCACCGGAAATGGTGATCCACCGCCTCACAGGCGACGGTCCACGTTCCCTTCTGATCGCACCGCTTTGGAGTACGGATAAAAAGCGTGTCTTAAATACGATCCGGAAACGTTTTCAGGAACGGGACACCTGGCAGGGAAAATATTATACAGATCAGGCATAATTTCGCAGGAAAGCGGCAATCAGCAAATAGAAAGAGGTGTATATAAATGGCTGAACCATTTACCATATATAAATTAACGATTTTAAACACTTTTTTCTCGAACAGGACTACACTGATTATTTCCGTGTCCAGCAGGTCATCAGCGATCTGGTCGACGCCGATCTGATCCGTACAGAATCCACGCACAGTAACACCCAGTACACCATCACTGCCGCCGGAAAAGAGACGCTGGAATTTTTCAAAGACAAGATTTCCGATGCGATCGAACACGACACGATGGCTTTTCTGGAAAAAAACAAGCTTCAGCTTCGAAATGACAATTCCATTCTGGCAGACTATTATAAAACGCCAAATCAGGACTACGCCGTGCGCTGTCAGTACCGCGAACATAATACAAACATCATCGATCTGACGTTAAGTGTCAAAAACCGTGCACAGGCAGAAGCAATCTGCAACAACTGGAAAAATCTGAATGAAGATGTATATGCGTATCTGATGGATATACTATTGAAGTAATATCCGTCTATATATCGCAAATCCGTTATGGATATTACATCCATTTATTTTTAGATAAAGGAATTATAAAATATGGCAAAACAGAACTGGAAACCGGGAAATATGCTCTATCCGCTCCCTGCGGTCATGGTGAGCTGCCAGAGTTCCACAGCGCACGATTCTCTGTGCGAAAAACCGGAATTAGATGGAAAACCGAATATTATTACCGTCGCGTGGGCTGGCACAGTCTGCACCAATCCGCCGATGGTTTCGATTTCCGTCCGCCCGGAGCGCTACTCATACCACCTGATCGAGGAGTCCGGCGAGTTTGTGATCAATTTAACAACCGAAAAACTGGTGAAAGCTACGGACTACTGTGGGGTTCGCTCCGGCCGTGATGTCGACAAATTTAAAGAAATGCATTTGACGCCGCTCGCTTCAAAACACATCCATGCACCCGGAATTGCGGAAAGCCCTGTGAATATCGAATGCAAAGTCCGTGAGATCAAACCTCTCGGCAGTCACTCCATGATCCTTGCGGATGTTGTTGGTGTGACCATTGACGATACCCTGCTCGATGAGAAGGGAAAATTCGAATTAAACCAGAGTGGACTTGTCACTTACTCCCACGGAGAATATTTCCTTCTTGGGAAAAAACTTGGCACTTTTGGATACAGTGTAAAAAAAGAGAAAAAGCGAAGTCGTTAGACTTTGGCTTTTTCTCTTTTTTATACATACTTTTTCAGATATTCTGTTATTAATGTCACCACTTCCACTGTATAGCTGATCTGTTCTTCCGCTTCTTCTCTTGATGCAATATAAAAATCATCATAATCGCTTTTTTCTCGTTTTTGCTGTAGTCTTGCTAATTTTCTCCCCAACTCTCTTGGAAAAATATCAGTAGCTACATAGTTTTGGTTAAAATAAGCTATCACGTCCTTATGCCTTTTAAAATCTTTCTCCTCCAATGCAAGCACTGCTTTCACAGCATAAAATGCTGCATAATAAGATCTATTAATAGCATCTTTATAATGATTTCCATTAAGGCATTCTTTTGCTACCTGTAAAGTTTCCTGTGCTGCTGCCATTCGATAAGCACATAAATCCCCTCTTCTATTATCCGGCAAGTACAACCCCCTCCTTTTCTACATTATCATAATAAGGAAGTGCACCAAGCCAATAATGAAAATGATCTGCATTTTTTATATTAACACTTATCATAATATTATCTGATAATTGATAGTCATAAGCAATATCGTATACCTGATTTTCAATGATACGAATCTCATCCTCTGACATAGAAGTTAAAATCATAATATCTATATCTGAATTTTCTTTATAATCCCCTCTTGCATATGAACCATATAATATCATCTGCTTTAACGAATCACCCATAATGC
>OHPJ01000455.1_pt1 | contig 18967 bp, 19 predicted proteins | sample 1577701 | NCBI WGS metagenome assembly OHPJ01 (sample SAMEA3879517, study PRJEB24766) | human gut metagenome | biome: human-associated habitat; feature: feces | place: USA | collected 1985/1987 | reverse complement strand
CATCAACGCCGTGACCAAGCGCCTGTACCCGGAAATCGCCAAGAAAAACGGCACCACCGCCAGCCGGGTGGAGCGGGCCATCCGTCATGCTATCGAGGTGGCATGGGACCGGGGAGACGTGGACACCCTCAACAGCTACTTCGGCTATACCATCCACAACCTGCGGGGCAAGCCCACCAACAGCGAATTCATCGCGATGATCGCTGACAAAATGCGGCTGGATAAACGGCAGAGGGCAGTGTGATGGATGTGCATGCCGACGTGATATTTTGTGTGCACATCTGGCAATTCTGGGAGGCTGAAAAATGTTTATCGCTATGGAATTATAGAATTATGGATTCCATAGCGATAAATTGAAACCTTCCATAGCGATAAACCTTCTGGATTCATTGGGGCGGCAGATGATCCAGGAGGTTGTTTTTATGTTGGAACGTGATGTGGAACTGTTCATAGAGCACTGTGAATTGAAGGGGTTGAGCCAAAAGACGATTAGAAGCTACGAACAGACGGTGCGATTATTTATTAGATTTTCCAACGAACAGGGAATTGTGCAGACGGAGAAGGTGACGCACATGATGGTACAGAACTATATTAGCGTCAACTAATGTGGTTGAACGAGGGTTGATAAAATGACTGCTCTATGATAAAATAAACAATAGAAACAGGAGTTATGCGCGGGATGTTCAAGGATAATATTCCATTGGCAGAACTGGTGCTCCGCATCATTGTGGGTAAACCTGATCTGACACTGACCAAATGTGAAACGCAGGCCGACCTGAAGCGCGTGACTGGAGCACGGTCAATTTGTCTGGATGCATATGCCACCGACAGCACGGGCAAGAAATATGATATCGAGATTCAGCGCTCTGACAATGGAGCTGACCCACACCGGGCAAGATATCATTCCAGTGTGATGGATGTAGAAAATCTGGACAAGGATCAGGATTACCGAGAACTGCCGGATACCTATGTCATTTTCATTACGGAAAAAGATTACTATAAGGTCGGAAAACCTGTATATGTCATTCGGAATATGAACTTGACGTTGGGACTGCCGTTTGAAGATGGAACTCATATTCTGTATGTGAATGGCGAGTACCGTGGCGATTCGGACATCGGAAGACTGATGCATGATTTCAATTGTACCAGTGCAGAGGATATGAACTTTGACCTGATGGCAGAACGAACGCGCTACTTGAAAGAAAACCCGAAAGGAGTGGGCAGTATGTGCAAGGCTATGGAAGAATTGAGAGTTGAAAGCTATGCCGAGGGAAAAGCTGAAGGCGTAGAAATCGGTAAAATGGAACAGGCAAAAAAGACTGCCTTGAAACTCAGTCGGAAGGGAAATTCCGTAGAAGAAATCGCAGACCTTCTTGGCTATGATGCTGATACTGTAAGCAGTTGGATCGCCCCGAAAGCATGTTGAGCGAAATGTGCAAGGCTATGGAAGAGCTGAGAGTAGAAAGCCGAAAAGAAATGGCAGTTGAGATGGCACAGAGCCTTTATGAACAGGGTGTATCGATTGAGCAGATTGCAAAAGCAAGCAAGGTCGATGCGGACACTGTAAAAGGATGGCTCACACCGAAGGCTGGGTAACAGCAGAACAATAAGACACCAGCGTATCGTGTTACGAAAACATGGTACGCTGGCGTTTTTGCTTGAAGAAATTGCTTTGTTCTCTTTCTGCTGGTAAAATAGGGGCGGATGTACGAATAAGAATGAATGTGGGAGCGTGATGGAAAGTGGATATCTCTTTTAAGATGGGCAATGAAAAGTTCAATTACAGAGTGAGTGCAATCATAATTTCTAACGGAAGAATTTTGGCAATGTCCCATGACAAACCGTCAGAGTACTACTCTCTGCCCGGGGGTAGAGTGATGATGGAGGAAACGGCCGAACAAGCGATGATACGGGAAGTTCGGGAAGAGCTTGGTGTTTCACTGAAGATATCCCGGCCATTATGGTTGAATCAATCTTTTTTCACAAAAGATACAGATGGTCTCCGATATCACGAGATATGTATTTATTTTTTGATGGATACCGCAGATGCTGGCCTGCTGGAAAGGCAAAACACGTTCACTCGAACAGAGGGAACCGATACGCATATATTTAAATGGTTAGAGATTGCTCAATTAAAGGATGAAACTTTTTATCCATTGTTCCTGAAAAAAGAAATTTCCAACCTTCCGGATGGGTTCACGATCCGAACGGAAGTGCGATGATGAATCTGTGCTTTCAATGTTGACGTTTTTGTTGTACAAAATTGAGGAATTTATCCTAATGGCATTTCTTCTGTTGTGATATAATTGTATCGACCAAAAGGAGGAATGCAAGATGATCCATCTGCTGTTAGCGGTGATCTATGTTTCTTTTATCAGTCTGGGCCTGCCGGATTCTCTGTTGGGGGCTGCGTGGCCTTCGATCTATCCGGGATTTGGGGTTTCGGTCTCCTATTCCGGCGTGATCTTCTGTATCATATCGGTGGGAACGGTGCTCTCCAGCCTGCAAAGTGACCGGATGACCCGTCGGTTTGGAGCAGGCGGTGTTACAGCCATCAGCGTTGCCATGACCGCCGCAGCACTGTTCGGGTTCTCTGTCAGCAGCTCATTCTGGGCTATGTGCCTGTGGGCGATCCCTTATGGACTTGGAGCTGGAAGCGTGGATGCAGCACTCAACAACTATGTGGCGCTCCATTTTGCCAGCCGCCACATGAGCTGGCTCCATTGTATGTGGGGGATCGGAGCCTCGGTCGGGCCCTACATCATGGGCGCGGCGCTTTCTTCCCGTGCCGGGTGGCAGACGGGGTATCGGGTCATCAGTGTGATGCAGATGGTGCTGACGATCATCATTCTGCTGAGCCTCCCGCTCTGGAAAACAAAATCGGGTGCGAATGCCGAGGAGCGGGAAGCAGTCCCGGCAGAAGCGCTGACCCTGAAACAGATTTTCCGGATCTCCGGCGTAAAAGAGGTTCTGGTTACATTTTTCTGCTACTGTTCTCTGGAGCAGACCACCAGTCTGTGGGCCAGCAGTTATCTGGTGCTGAACAGGGGAATCGCGCCGGAGACCGCCGCCGGCTTTGCCAGTCTTTTCTTTGTCGGCATCACCGTGGGACGGGCGTTGTGCGGCTTCCTGACCTTAAAATTCGATGATACCCAGATGGTTCGTATGGGGCAGGGGATCATCGCGATTGGGATAGCGGCGTTTCTTCTGCCGCTTGGGGAAGCAGTGACACTGGCAGGGCTGTTGCTGGTTGGTCTTGGCTGTGCTCCAATCTATCCCAGCATCATTCATGCAACGCCGGGCCGCTTCGGTGCGGACAGGTCACAGGCGATCATTGGGGTTCAGATGGCCAGCGCCTATATTGGCAACTGCCTGATGCCGCCGTTGTTCGGTGTGATCGCAAACCACACCACGATCTCGATTTTTCCGTATTACCTGCTGGTGATCCTGATTTTGATGGGGTATATGCACGAAGCGCTGCAAAAGAAAACGAAAGCGGCGCAATAAAATACCGCTGCTCTTGCATTTGGAAAAATGCACAGGAGCAGCGGTATTTTTTGTATGCATATCAATCCCGCACCTGCACCGGAACAGTCGGCAGGTCTCACAATCGGATGCGGCGCACCACGATGATGGTTCTGGATGCGGCACTGGGGGAAAACCTTTACTCAGACGGCCCAGATCGCTGGGGTTCTCTTGCCTGTATGCGTCGGCAGGCATCCTCCTTCACAAGCTCAATGATCACCGCCGTCAGGGGGATAAAGAAGATGATACCGATGATGCCAAAGAGCTCTCCGCCGATCATAGCTGCCACAAGGGTGTACAGCGGAGAAAGCCCCACGGACTTTCCCACCACCCGGGGGTAGATGAACTGGTTTTCAATAAACTGTACGGCAAGGTAAACAATGAGACAGCGCACGGCCAGAACGGGATCCACCAACAGCACGAGGAACACGCTGACCACGCAGGAGATCAGCGCTCCGACGTAAGGGATAATGGCGCAGATGGCGGTCAGCATTCCCACCAGGCTGCCGTAGGGGATCTTGAAAACGGAAAACGCAAGGGCCATGAGAATGCCAAGGATCACGGCTTCGCTGCATTGCCCTGTCAGAAAGTTTGCGAAGGATTGCCGGAACAGTCGGCAGAACTTCAGCAGCCAGGCGGAGTGGCTGGGTTTCAGGTAGGCACAGACCAATGTGCGGGCGTGGTGGCAGAGACTCTCTGAGCCAACGGACATATAAACGGAGATGATCAGGGCAAAGGATGCGGTTACCACAATATTTACCGTGGCAGATACGGCTCCTACCGCATTGACCAGCACAGTGTCGATGCTGTCGGTGACCCTGTGAAGCAGTTGCTCCCAGTCGATGCCCTCCAGCCAGCTCATCAGCCACCCCATGTCGGCATCCTGTGCGCTGAGATAGGCAGTCCAGCGGGGGATGTTTGCTTCGATCTGTACATAGAGGCTGTGAAACGACTGCACCAGCTCCGGGATCAGCAATGTCAGCGCCAGCACCAACACCAGCACAACACCCAGCAGGGTGATGAAGAAGCTCAGGAGATGGAGCGCTTTATCCGAGGGCTGTTTTTTGGCCTTGCAGAACAGGCGTTTCAGCCGTTTTTCCAGCCCGGTCATAGGCACATTGATAAATAGTGCCAGAATGCCGCCTGCCAGAATGGGCAGTACCAGGTCTACCAGCTGTGCAGCAAATGCCAGAACGGAAGAAAGCCGCAGCAGCGCCACAAAAAGCGTGACTCCTACAACAGTTATGAGCAGATATTGTTTTGTTTTTGGTTCCATGAAAAAATCCTTTCCCGGAGCGAATGGCTGCAATATGCAAAGAGAACGTCTGCGAACTCTTTTTTCGTATTGTAATCAGAAACAGCTGGCTTGTCAAGAAGTCGGGAACTGCGGGGTTTTCTTTTTGAGCTGGACGTGATATAATATGTAGGTCGCAATTCCGCGAAAAAACTCAAAATAAACGGGAATGCGTGGAAAAACAAATGGATATAACAGAGAGTATCTTTGTTGCTTACATAAGGTTGAACAAAAATCAACTTAATACAAAAATCCATAGTACAGTCTGTATAAAAATGACACGAAAAAAGCTGAAATTTCCTCTTGCTTTTTCTGAGATCTGTGCTATAATATTAAGGCAATCGTTTCCAAGGCCGCTCGCGGGGGTAGCCGATATTGAAGGTTGTGATGGGCACATACATTTATAATATGGCCCCAATAAGTCAGAACCAGAAATGAGGTGAAAAAGAATGAAACAGGGTATCCATCCGAACTACGTTGACTGCACCATCACTTGTGCTTGCGGCAACGTCATTAAGACTCGTTCTACCAAGCCCGAGATCCACGTCGAAGTTTGCTCCAAGTGCCACCCCTTCTACACTGGTAAGCAGAAGCTGGTTGACACCGGCGGACGTGTTGAGCGCTTCAACAAGCGTTTCGGCCGTAAGTAATTATAGGCTATCTCATGCCGCTTCCTTCGGGAGGCGGCATTTTTGCGTTTTGCGGTGGCAAATATTTCGTTTTCCCACACAGGATTGTCTTAATTTAAACACATTTTCCATCTAAACTAAAGCAGTTCCAAACCGGAAAGCGCTGGTTCTACGCCGCTTTCCACAAAACAGCTTCTGAAATAAAAGGAGAGTTTGCTGTGATCGAAGTTTCTCACCTGAGCAAGTCCTACGGCAGCCGCCCTGCCGTGCAGGATCTCTCGTTTACGGTGCCGGACGGCCAGATCTACGGCCTGCTGGGGCCAAACGGCGCGGGCAAATCCACCATTATGAATATCCTTACCGGCTATCTGGCGCCCACCGAGGGCGAGGTAAAGGTAGCCGGCTTCCGTCTGCCTGAGCAGGCGCAGCAGGCTAAAGCCTGTGTAGGCTATCTGCCGGAGCAGCCGCCGCTCTACCCGGAGATGACGGTGGAGGAGTATCTGCTCTTCGCGGCCGAGCTCAAGGGTGTGAAGCGGGCCGGCCGGAAAGAACAAGTGCGGAAAGCGGCCCATCGGACCGGGCTGGATAACGTGATGCCCCGGCTCATCCGCAGCCTGTCCAAGGGCTACCGGCAGCGGGTCGGCATTGCACAGGCCCTGCTGGGCAGCCCGAAGCTGCTGATCCTGGATGAGCCGACGAATCATCTGGATATTAAATATCAGCTGGAAATAATGGATATAGTCAAAGGCTTGCATGCTACCGTTGCAGCAGCAATCCATGATTTGAATATCGCTGCTATGTACTGCGACAGGCTGATAGCTATCAGGAACGGTCTGGTAGTAGGCGTGGGGACACCGCAGGAATTATTGACAGAAGAATTTATTTATGATATGTATAGTGTGCACAGTAAAGTTACTTACGATGCAGAGTCAGGACGCATGAATATTATTTATTTGCCTAAGCATTGGAGGGAATAAATTGAAGAAAATTGTTATACTACGCTGCCTGCGCTCAGAAGAAAATTGTACCGGAGCGGCATGCTTTCAGGTATTTAATAGTCGTATCGCGCAGTTTGCGCGTTATGGTGACGAAGAAATCCAACTGGTGGCGTTTATGGCCTGCAATGGATGCCGTAAGCTTACCTTGGGAGATAGCAGCGGGTTAGAAGAGAAGATTGAAAGAATTTTAAGTATCAAGCCTGATGTCATTCATGTTGGTATTTGCTGCAAGACGCGTACAGATGATAACGAGTATTGTCCGGAAGCTTTGAGGCTGGTTGATATTTTCCGTAATCATGGTATAGAAATCGTTTGGGGAACACATAGCGGTGCTACCAGGCATCCAAGGAAGTTTACTTATGAATAAACGATTTATCTTGGCTTCCTTGGCTATAGTACTTGGTATTTGTGCATTCATATATTTTACACAGACGCAGACGTTTAACGCTAACCGTCCAGTTGGGCACGCTCAATCTGCCTATGGCGTAAGAGCTGTAAAAAATGTCAGAGTGCAGAATTATAATGCCTTGGGTGAAAATATTTCTTATTATGACAAGGTGCCGCAAAGGGTTATTGCTGTAGGTGAACAGATTAATGAAACCTTGGTAGCCTTGGGCGTGGAGCAGAATGTTATCTGCCCGGTGCGTTATGGCAACCCCTTTTATACACCTGAACCACAGTATGCTGCAGGATATAACAAAATCAAGTTTCAGCGCAACGTTGTCTTGAATATGGAGAACGTTTTATCCATGCAGCCTGATTTGATTATTTCCGGCCAGGTGCTTTATGCAGATAAGGCGCTCAAAAGCACGGATTTCTGGAATAAGCGTGGGATTCATACCTATGTCTCCACCAATGCCAATTCTCCTACATCGCATAATAAAAAGGAGACCTTGGAGCAGGAATGCGATTTTATTTTGGGTTTGGGAACAATATTTGACAAGGAAGAGGAAGCGAAGAAAATTGTTGCCGATATGCAGCAGGATATCGCTGTGGTCAGAGAAAAAACGCAGAATATGCCAAAGCCTAAGGTAATGATTATCGAAATGCTGGGCAAGAACATTGTTGCCTATGATTCGACCAAGCTGGCAGGCGATATTTGCGTTAAATTAGGCGCTGATGTCCCCAGCTTTTCTTCGGGAACGATAGGCTTGGAAACTATTATCGAAGAGAATCCTGACGTGCTTTTTGTTGTGAAGAGTGGCGGTAATCCTGAGGAGGCAGCGGATTTTTTCCGTCAGCATGCTGGCCTGCAATCACTTAAGGTTGTTCGTGAAGGCAAGGTATATGGTATATCCTTGAATTATACGTATAACAGTGCTATCAAAACAGGCGAAGGTATTAAAAAATTTGCTCATGGTATGTATCCGGAGCTGTTCTGAAAGATGAAACCGTACAACCCCTTGCCACACAAGGCTTTGGGCTGTACGGTTTTTTTGCATGTGTACGGTATTGAGTTGGCGAATTTTAAAATATCCTCATGAAATTGTAGTCGACACTTCAAAATAGGCTCATGAAATTGTTGTCAGTACCCTAAAATATCCTCATGAAATTGTAATGAACTCCTAAAAATAGGCTCGTTTTTTTGTTGAAGGAGCATTGCGTACGTTGTATAATAGAAAAAAGAGCACAAAAGGAGAGTGAAGGCATGACTTATCTGGAGCGAAAAATAGATACCTATCTGATGCAGTGGAAGCAGGAAAAAGAGCATAAGCCGCTGATTGTTAAAGGTCCTCGCCAGGTAGGCAAAACTGAATCTGTCAGACGTTTTGCTGAAGCAAATTACGAGCATGTTATTTACATAAATTTTGTTGAAGAACCCAAGTACAAGATGATTACTGCTGATGGCTATAATACAGACGCGATTATAAAAAATATTTCCTTGCTGGATACAAGTAAGATATTCGAGCCGCAGAAAACCATCATCTTCTTTGATGAATTACAGGATTTTCCTGAAATTGCTACAGCGTTAAAATTTTTTAAACTTGATGGCCGTTTTGATGTTATCTGCAGTGGTTCAATGCTCGGCATCAATTACAAAAAGATTGAAAGCAACAGTGTAGGCTATAAAACAGATTACGAAATGTATTCCCTGGATTTTGAGGAATTTTTGTGGGCCAAGGGACATCAAAAATCGGTGTGCGACAGTTTTTTAGAGCATATGCGCACGCTTAAGCCTTTTAGTGAGGTTGAAATGCAGGTGTTCATGCAATTATTTACCGAGTACTGCATTTTAGGCGGCATGCCTGCTGTGGTGCGCGAATACATAGAGAAGGGAACCTTTGCCGGTTCGTTGGAAACACAAAGGCAGCTTTTGGCGGATTATGAAGAGGATATACGTAAGTATGCCGATGGCATGGACCAGACACGTATTCTGAATGTATTCAAGCATATACCTGTACAGCTGGCGAAGGATAATAAAAAGTTTCAGATAACGAAGGTAGCTAGGGGGGCGCGTTTTAAGGATTATCGTGGCTGCATAGAATGGCTGTGTGATGCAGGGATTATTAATGCCTGCTACTGTCTGTCTTTTCCGGAGCTGCCGCTGAAGGGCAATTATGATGAAACGAAATATAAGCTGTATATGGCTGATACTGGCCTCTTGGTGGCCATGCTTGACGATGAGGCGCAGGAGAATTTGCGTGCCTATAAAAATTTAGGTGTCTATAAGGGCGCATTGTACGAAAATATTGCAGCAGAGGCGTTAAAAAAAGCCGGTTGCGGCTTGTATTATTATAAAAAAGATAATTCTACGCTGGAAGAAGATTTCTTTATGCGTACTGCTGACAATCTTGTGCCGGTTGAGGTTAAAGCGACCAATAACATGGCCCGCTCCTTGAATACCCTGATTAACAGTGATAAGTATCCGGATATAAAATTCGGCATTAAGGTTGTAGGTGGTAATCTAGGATGCAATAATAATGTCTATACGTTTCCTTATTTCTGCACCTTTTTGTTGAAGGAGTATTTGCGCAGCTTTGGCAGGTAGGCCTGCCTAAACTTGCCAAAAGCTTGTGTTTGTGCTATTATAAATATAGAAAAGGTGCTTCCGATAGATGGTTGCCCTTAAAACTTTTAGTTATGAAAAATAACCGTCAGTTTGCGAGGCTGGGCGGTTATTTTTTTGCGTTCTTGTTGATTTCCATACCTAATTTAATGCAAGCAATGCATAAGCTCAGCAAAGCAATAACTTCGAGTATATCCATCAGTAACACCTCCCTCTTGCGGGATTTTCAGTGAAACTGAATTTATCACGTCAGAGGGCAACCGCCTACCGTTATGGAAGCACCATAAAAATATTTTAACATATATAAAGGAAAGTGTACAACGAACAAGCTGTGAAGGTTTGGCGCTGTACACTTTTTTCTCTCTTGAATTGCAGTGCTTCTTGGGTTACAATAAAAGAAAAAGGGGGCGATGAAAATGGCTAAATTCTGTACTAATTGCGGAAGTGAAATTAAACCCGGTGCCAAATTTTGCGAGAATTGCGGACAAAAGCTGGATCATGAGCAAAAGCCGCAGGAGGGAGCAGGCGGAATTGCCGCGGCTGCCGGAGCTGCCGGAGCTGTTGGTGCAGCCGGTGCTGCTTCCGGTGCCGATACAAGCTATAAAAAAAGCATTGGCGACAGCCACGATAATTTTGAGTCGGGAGCTAAGGCTGATGCTGCGCAGGTAAATAATGATGCCGATAGTCAGGCAAATTCCTATAATAATTTTGCTGCCGATAATCAGCAAAAGTTTGCGGATGCACGTTTTGGCAGCAAGGATGATAACGGTTCTGCCGCTTATAATACACCGCCCAAAGCAGGCAAGAAGTTTTTAAATCTTGGCGAGGGCCTGGACCTGCTGTTCAAGGACAGCAGTGCGGATAAGGAAGCTGTTTTCAAGGAGCTGTTCTTTACGTCTGAGGGACGCTTGAACCGCAAGTCTTATATTTACAGAAGTTTTTTCCTGTCAGTGGTGCTTTTTGTGGTGCAGGGGATTTTGACCTTTGCAGCCGAAACTTTCGGCGCTCTTGATCTTCTCTTTTCGATTGTCGCCTTTGTGCTCGGCATATTCCAGCTGGCAGCTAATATTATGATGGGCGTGCGCCGTTTGCATGATTTGGATAAATGTGGCTGGTGGATGCTGCTTTTGATTGTGCCGCTGGTTAATCTTTTCTTCTGCCTTTATCTTTTGTTCTTCAAGGGAACGGAGGGGCCGAACGAATATGGGGACGACCCTTTGCAGCAGTAGGACTGCTATAAGCATATAAAATATGGTGATATCCACTTAGCAAAATAGTCGCTCGTTCTTGGGGACGCAGCGGCTATTTTTGTGCTTTTCGCAAGACGCAGTGCGCAAAACTATGTTATAATAAACTGTTAGCTAATTATTAATGGAGGCGTAAGCACAATGAATTATACAGAAAGCCTGGCATATTTAGACAGTCTGGGCAAATTTGGCATTAAGCTCGGTATGGAGCGTATTGAAGGACTTTTGCGGGAGCTGGGAAACCCGGAGCAAAAGATTAAAACAGTGCATGTAACCGGCACTAACGGTAAAGGCTCTGTTACCAGCATGATTACGAATATTCTGCTGGCAGCAAACCTGAAGGTGGGCAAGTTTACTTCCCCACATCTGGTGAAGTATAACGAACGCATTAACCTCAACGGCAAGGATATCAGCGACGAGGATTTTGCTACGGCGATTACTGCGGTAAAGGTTGCTGCCGACAGCGTTGTCAAAAAGGGCGTGTGCGAGCAGCCGACGCAGTTTGAGATTCTGACTGCTGCAGCATTTTTATATTTTTATCTGCAGAAGGTTGATTATGCTGTTATTGAGGTAGGCATGGGCGGCCTGTGGGATTCTACCAACGTAATTACGCCGGTGGTCAGCGTTATTACCAATGTTGCGCTGGACCATACTGACCGCTGCGGCAAAACTTTGGAGCGCATTGCTATGCAGAAGGCAGGCATTATCAAGGAGAAGGTGCCTCTGGTTACCGCTGCCGAAGGCAATGAAGCTCTTGGTCCTATTGTAAGTCTGGCTATGTTTAAGGAAGCGCCTGTTTATCTTTACGGCAAGGCTTTTCACGGCACGGAGGTAAAAAGCTCGATGGAGGGCCAGACCTTTACTCTGCATGCAGGTGATTTTTATCATTCCGATTATGAAATCAAGCTGCCGGGCGAGCATCAGATTAAGAATACCAGCGTAGCGATTGTTGCTGCCAAGCTGGTGAGCAAGCAGGATGACCGCATTAACGAGCTGGCACTGCATGTGGGCGTGGCTAATACCGTTTGGCCGGGACGCTTGGAGCGCATTCATAAGAATCCGGATATTATTCTGGACGGTGCGCACAATCCTGACGGTGCCAAGGCTCTGCGTAATGCTTTGGATAAGTACTATCCCGGCAAGCAGGTGCAGTTTGTCTTTGGCATGATGGGTGACAAGGATATGAGCGGTGTTATCAAAACGCTGATTAAGCAGGATGATGTTGTTTACACCGTGCGTGCTGATGAGGGTGCGCGTGCTGCGGAGGCTGCGGATTTGGCGAAGCTGGTGGGCAGCAATGCTGTGGCGGAGGCTGATCTTGCTACGGCGTATGATGCTGCTATCAGCGGAGCAGGCACTGACGGTGTTGTGTGCGTTTGCGGCAGCCTGTATCTGGTGGGCGAGTTTAAGAAGATGTTGCTGGCGGATAAGCGTGCGATGAACTGAAGGCGATATTGAGGTTTATTGACTTCGGTAACGAGTATCTGCGTTGCAATTAAATGCTGCGCTGCGATATATTAATGGCTTGTTTAAGAAAATAGAATTTTTTGTTAGGGTGCATCATGACAAAACTGGCAAATTATCTCGAAAATAAAATATGGTATATGCTGCTGTTTACTGTGGCGGTTATTCCTCTGGAGCAGGAGTTCACCTCCTTCTGTGTGGCGATGACCTTTATCGGTGCTGTGATTGTGTCGCATGTTAAGGGACGTCCGCAGCAGGAGAATGTGCTGAAGCCGTGGCAGCAGGGAGCGTTTTATGCACTGCTGCTGATTGCGGTTGTTTCGGTATATTTTTCCTTGGACAGATTTTTATCCTTCTGGAATTTGGTATATGTTGTGGGCCAGTATGCGGCGCTATTTTTTGTGCTGTTGCGTTACGGCCGCAGCAGTGAGCAGGACAGGGCACATCTGACTGCGTGCGAGGCTGAGCCGTTGACGAAAAGCGAGGCTTGGAAAAATGCTGACGCTAAGCAAAAATTTGCGCTTGTATGGCAGCGCTTCGGCATTTTGCCGCGTCCGTTGCAGCTCATCGGTGCTTTTTTAGGCGTATCGCTGCTAGTGAGTGCCATCGGTATTGCGCAGAAGATTTTCGGTGTCACGGCTGAGGGCATCTGGGTGGATCCGGCGCAGTTCCCTGATTTGAAGGTGCGCGTTTTCTCTACGCTGGTTAACCCCAATATCCTGGCAGGCTATCTTGTGCTGGTTGTTGCTTACAGTACAGCCTTTTTCAATCAGACTAAGGCGTATAAAAAATGGCGTCTGGCGTTTCTTGTTACGGGACTTTTGGCAGCAGTCTGCCTGCTTTATACATATTCACGCGGTAACTGGGTAGCCTGCGCTGTGATGCTGCTGGCGTTCTGCGTGCTGTTCTGCCGTAAGGCTTTTATTCCTGTCCTTGGCGGCGGTGCGGCGGCTCTGGCGCTTGGCGGTCAGGCGGTGCTGCAGCGTCTGGAATCTATCCGCGGCGGTTACGGCGGTGATACCTCTATTGCTCTGCGCATGGCTTATTTGAAGAGTACCAAGTGGATTATTGAGGAATTTCCTTTGGGCGTAGGCTGGTATGGCTATCGTTTTGTATATCCGACGTATAATTTTTATCTGGCGGACAAGAACGTTATCATGTACCACTGCCACAATATCTTCTTGAATATCTGGGCGGAGCTTGGAGCGCATGGTTTGCTGGCCTTTCTTGTTATCTGGTTCGGCATTTTTCTGCCTGCAGGCTGGAAGCTGGCATATCATGGACGCAGCTTGTGGCTGAAGGCTATGGGACGCGGTTATGTGCTGGCAACAGTGGGGATTATCATTGGCGGCTTTACTGACCATGTTTATTTTAATACCCAGATGGGTCTTTTATTTTGGACCTTGGGCGGACTTACGATGCTTTGTGCCGGAATGAATGAGCGTACGGATGAAGAATAGAAAACGGTAGATTTGATATTCAATTTCAATAAGAAAAATTTTAAGAATGCTACAAACAGCGATTAGAGATTAAAAGAAAAATGGATAAATTTTCAAAAAATACTAGACAAAAATAATGCAGTATAGTATAATTATGCACATAAAGAGCAGTTGATAAAAAACTCCGGGAACGAAAATTTACTACGGCTATTTGTGATTTACAAAACTCAAATAGCCGTAAAAAATAGCGACAAATTTTGCGAATAAAAACAAAAATCAGAATAGAAAGAATTATGAATTTATACCAGACCAATGAGTATAAATAGAGTGTTCTTACAATCAGGGAAAGGAGAGAAGCCTTAAAAAGGCCTGGAAGAAGTAAGGTAAACAATTAATTTGATTAAGGAAGGGATGATGCAATGTATAAGTGCAGAGATGCAAGCACTAAGGAAATCATTGCTTTTCAAAAAACTTATTGTGAGAGCCTGGCGGCAGCCATAGGAATGAACAATAAACACCGCGTTCAGGTAGAGGCATATGAGGAGCTTCCGCCATGGAGTTTTGTTTATAATTCTGATGGCAGCGATCGCTTTTTGAAGGATGATATAATTATGCTTAAGGTGTGCGATTTGGAAAAGAGAATTGTCTATTATCCGGTTTTTCCCGAAAAAAGAGGACTCAAGCTGCTCCAATGCTGGGATATGGCAGTGCCGCCGAAGCTGACTGCGTTTGAGCAGGAAGGTAAAAAGGAAGGCAATGTACATCGTGCCAACCAAAGCTTGCGTAATCTTATCGCCTTTGCCCGTTTATTTATGCTGTCGCAAAGCCGTTGGCATAAACCTATGGCTTACAGCTTCAATAATATTATTTCGCAATTATATCTCGTGCCGGAGGCGGACGTTGCTCCGGAAACGATTAAGCTTATCAATGATGTAATCGGCAAATATATCAGGGATGATTCCCAGGAGCATTATATTAAATGTAATAATTTACAGGATTTTATAGATTATATTCAAACCAAGTATTCTCTGGTGAAGTTTAAATCGGATGATTTTTCACTTTTAAGGAAAATACTGCACGACTATTATCCGGTAGAAAAAATATATTTTTAAACGAAAGCTCAGCGCAGAACACGGCATGCAGACAGTTCTGCGCTTTTATATTGCATGGATATCAATGCAGCAGCTTATGCCGAAGTTTAGCCTTTCTTACATTTTAGTTACATATTTTCTTGCCTCGCTATGATATAATAATTACATTAATGTTTATTCTATGTGAGCGGCATAGAGGAGGAGCAGTTATGGCAGATAAATTTTTAGTAATAGATGGCAGCAGCTTAATACATAGAGCGTTTTTTGCTTTGCCGCCGCTGACTACGCGTCAGGGTATCCATACGGGAGCAGTGTACGGACTGTGCAATATGCTGCTGAAGCTTTTGGATGAGGTGAAGCCTCGTTATATGGCGGTTGCCTTTGATAAATCGCGCAAAACCTTCCGCAGCAAGCTGTATGCGGAGTACAAGGCGCAGCGTAAGCCTACTCCGAGCGAGCTGAGCGAGCAGTTTCCTTTGGCGATGAAGGTTTTGGAATGCATGGGAATACGCACGCTGGAGCTGGATGATTATGAGGCCGATGATATTATCGGTACCTTTGCTGTGCAGGCACCGCCGGAGGTTGAGGTTATCATTGTTACCGGTGACCGCGATGAGCTGCAGCTTATTGATAAGCGCACCAAGGTTTTTTATACCAAGCGCGGCATCAGCGATATTCAAGTTTTTGATGAGGCGGAATTTGCCGCCAATTACGAGGGCCTGCAGCCTAAGCAGCTGATTGAGCTGAAGGGCCTGATGGGCGATACCTCGGATAATATTCCCGGCGTGCCGGGCGTAGGTCCTAAAACAGCGATGAAGCTGATTAAGGAATACGGCAATGTGGAAACGGTGCTGGATAATATCGAGAAGGTTTCCGGCAAATCGTTAAAGACGAAGCTGACGGACAATAAGGAATCTGCATTGCTGTCGAAGCAGTTGGCAACAATCTGCACGGAAGCACCGGTTGATACCGCTGTGCAGACCTACGAGCTGCAGCCGATGAAGGAGGAAGCACGCACCCTGCTGCAGGATTTGGAGTTCCGCAATATGTACGAGCGCTTTGCCGCGGTACTTGGCGGTACGCAGGACAGCTTTGACCTTTTCGGTGAAGCTGTTGAGCAGGAAGGCTTGCCGCAGGTGGCAGTAAATACGCCGCAGCTGGCAGAGGAGCTTTTTGGTGCGCTGGCTAAAGCAAAGCAGCCTGTTGCTGTGCATGCGCAGGTAGCAGGACAGCTGCCGGAGCTGTATTTCAGCAGCGCCGAAATTTTGGTTGATGATAAAATTTATGTGCTGGACGCGCAGAGCGGCTGTTGGGATAAATTCGACAGCTGGCTGGCAGATGCGGACAGCAAAAAGATAACGATAGACAGCAAGGAGCTTTATAAATGCTGCCTGTGCCACAAGGTGAAGGTGCAGGGAATAGTTGATGATGTAGCTTTGGCAGGCTACGTTGCCGACCCCGGGCACAGCTCCTACAGCCTCGAAGATTTGAGCCGCCGCAATCTGCCGGGAGTACTGGCAACGCCTTGCGAAAATCTGCAGCAGCTCGCATCTAAGCTGCGCGGACTGTTGGCTGAACAGCAGCAGCTCAAGCTGTATGAGGAATTTGAGCTGCCGTTGGCACCGGTGCTGGCGCAGATGGAGTTTGCCGGTATTACGCCGGACAAGGAGCTTTTGCTGCAATTAAGCGAGGATATGGGTCATCGTATTGCCAAGCTGGAGGCGTTGGCGCAGGAGCAGGCAGGCGAAGCATTTAACCTAAAATCTCCTAAGCAATTGGGAGTGATTTTGTTTGAACGACTGCAGCTGCCGGTAATCAAGAAGACAAAAACAGGCTATTCTACCGATGCCAAGGTGTTGGAAGCACTGGAGGGCAAGCATCCGCTTATTGCTACAATTCTGGAGCATCGCAAGCTGGCGAAGCTGCAATCCACCTATCTGGAAGGACTGCAGCCGTTGATTAATCCCAAAACGGGACGCATTCATACGCACTTCCAGCAGACTGTAACGGTAACAGGCCGTTTGTCCAGTACTGATCCTAATCTGCAGAACATTCCTGCACGTACGGAAGAAGGCAGACAGATTCGCCGCATCTTTGTTCCGGGAGCAGGCTATGATCTTTTGATGAGCTGTGATTATTCGCAGGTTGAGCTGCGTATTCTGGCCTGCATTGCGCAGGACGAGCTGCTTTTGGAGGCCTTCCGCCATGGTCAGGATATCCATGCCCGCACTGCCGCCGAGGTTTTCGGTGTGCCGCTTGAGGAGGTAACGCCCGAAATGCGCAGCCGTGCGAAGGCTGTTAACTTCGGCATTGTTTACGGTATCAGCGATTTTGGTCTGGCCAAACAGCTTGATGTCGGCCGCAAGGAGGCAGCAGGCTATATTGACAGCTACTTTGAACGCTATACCGGTGTAAAAAAATATATGGAAGATATTGTAGCCAAGGCACGTGAGCAAGGCTATGTCAGCACGCTGATGGGACGCAGACGTTATCTGCCGGAAATCCGCAGCAGTAATTTTAATCTGCGCAGCTTTGCGGAGCGTACCGCTATCAACACACCGATTCAGGGAACTGCCGCAGATATTATGAAGAAGGCTATGATTGCCGTGCAGCGCGAGCTGGATAAGGCGCAGTGCAAGAGCAGAATCCTGCTACAGGTACACGATGAGCTGGTGCTGGAAGTTACTGAGGATGAGAAGGAGCAGGTAGCGCAGCTGGTGCGAACAGCCATGGAAGGTGCTGCGTCACTGGATATTCCGCTGCTGGCCGATGTTAATTGCGGTCGTGACTGGGCGGAAACAAAATAACGGATAATTTACGGAAAGAGGGGAAGACCTGTGCCGGAAATGCCTGAGGTGGAGCAGGTGCGCAAAACACTTGCGCCTCATATAGAAGGAAAGAAAATTTTAGCAGTAGAAATATATTTGGAGCGATTGATAAAATATCCTCAGCCTGATGCCTTTATCAAAGGACTGGTGGGCAAAACTATCAGCAGCGTGGGCCGACGCGGTAAATATCTTGTGCTGCAGACAGCACCGAAGCAGCAGCTGATAGTGCATCTGCGCATGACAGGCGCGCTGTTGGCGCAGCCGTCCGCCGCACCTGCACCGGCTTATGCTAAAATCAAGTTCACGCTTTCCGATGACGTGACGATGTGGTTTACGGATATCCGTACTTTCGGTACGCTGTATCTGGTAACCGATAACGATACATATATTGAAGGCTTTGAAACGCTGGGACCGGAGCCGCTGAGCGAGGGCTTTAATGACGCATATCTGCTGCCGTTGGCGCAAAAAAGCAAGAAGGCTATCAAAAGCTTTATTCTGGATCAGCAGATTATTGCCGGCCTTGGCAATATCTATGCCGATGAATGTCTGGCTCTGTCCAGCATTCTGCCTATGCGCAAAGCCTGCAGCCTGAGCGCTGCTGAGGTAGGGCGCTTGTGTGAGGCAGTCAATGCGGTAATCGCGCAGGGCATCAAAAATCGCGGTACAACCTTCCGTGATTATAAGGACGGCGAAGGAAATAAGGGCGATAACCAGAATCATCTGCTGGTATACGGCCGAGGCGGCAAGCCCTGTAAAAAATGCGGTGCGCTGTTGCAGACAACCAAGGTCGGCGGCAGAGGCACGGTTTATTGTGAGCATTGCCAAAAGTAGGAGTGGAGAATAATGATAACAATAGGTTTGACGGGAGGCATTGCTTCCGGTAAAAGTACAGTTTCGGCAGAGCTGCGTAGCCTGGGACTGCCTGTTTTTGATGCGGATGCCGAAGCACGTCTGGCAGTAGCTGCAGGCAGCGAAGGCCTGGCGCAGGTGATTGCCGTATTGGGCAAGGAATATCTGAGCGAGGAAGGAACGCTTGACAGAGCCAAGGTTGCCGAGCGCATTTTTCATGACAAGGAAGCGCTGAAGGCAGTGGAGGCGATTATCCATAAAATAGTCTGGCAGCAGGCAGAAAGCTTTTTGGCTGCAAGCAGCAAACAGGGACATAAGGCAGCGGTGCTGGATGTGCCTCTGCTGATTGAATGCGGCTGGCATAAGAATGTGGACAGCGTATGGCTGGTATCTGTCAGCCGTCAGCAGCAGGTGGAAAGAGCAATGCTGCGCAGCGGCATGACTGCGGACGAGGTGAATGCGCGCATTGAAGCGCAGATGTCCTTGGCGGAAAAGAAAAAATATGCCGATGTAGTATTGGATAACAGTGGCAGTCAGGCGGAAACCATGCAGGCTGTGCATTCGCAGCTGGAGCTGCTTTTGGGTGGCGTCAGTGA
>OHPJ01000452.1_pt1 | contig 19074 bp, 17 predicted proteins | sample 1577701 | NCBI WGS metagenome assembly OHPJ01 (sample SAMEA3879517, study PRJEB24766) | human gut metagenome | biome: human-associated habitat; feature: feces | place: USA | collected 1985/1987 | reverse complement strand
CAGTCATGACACAAGAAAAGCTCCCTCACAGGAAGGAGCTTTGTCTACAGTCTGACCCATGGTTCGTAAGAATCATGGGTTTTTTTGGTGTAGGAAAATAATAAATGTAAAAAAGCGCGGAATATGTTATACTATAATTGACATGCGTTCATGCACAGGAATCATAAATGGTAGAGAAACAGGGTATTATGATGGAAAATTATCAGGAACAGTATAATCAGGAATTACATCAGCAGGAGATTAACTCGAATTTGCGGACATTAAAGGGATATTTTTGGATTGTTGTGACCATGCTGGTGCTTTGGCTGCTGACGCTTACGCGTATTTTTATCGTGGATGCCGGAATCTTTACCATGGCGGTGGGATTGTCCATGGTCATGGGTATTCCTGTTTTGTACATATACAAAAAAGTAGATCTGTCGAAGCATTGGGTAAAATATGTGTTTTTAACACTGATCTGCGTGATTTCTGCGATCTTTGCCGCCTTTTTGTCTTTTCATGCGGTGCTTATCTATGTATTGCCTTTACTTTTGGCAGTGCAGTATCGGAAGAAACAGACGCTTTGGATCACTTATGCAGTGAACGATGTGACCATGACCATCAGCATGGTGGCGGGATTCTACCATGGAATCTGTGATCTGAACCTGTTTTTGGGAAGTAATCACACCAGAGACTGGTATCTGGAACAGTGGGAGGCTGGAACACTGCAGTTTGGCGTTGAGCCGGATCCGTTGTTCGTGATCCTGTTCTACGGCGCGCTGCCCCGGGCAGTGATTCTTTTGATGTTCACTGTCATCCTGTGTTATATCAGTATCAGCAGCCATGAGGATGCACAGAAGATTGCGGATCTGACTTATCGCAAAGAGACTGACCTGGGAACGCATGTGTACAATAAGAACAAATATGAGGAAATGATCGAGACGTATTATCCGGAGGTACACAGACTGGCTGCTATTTTCTGGGATGCGAATAATTTAAAATATGTCAATGATAAATACGGTCACGCCGCCGGGGATGTTCTGATTCAGACATTATCCTCCGTACTGTATGAATTGTCTACGGACAGACGCAAGGTTTATCGTGTGGGCGGGGATGAGTTTGTTATGATTATCGAGAATCCGGTAGAAACCGAGATAGAGTCCATGATAGAGACTGTAAAAGCCGATCTCATGGAAAAAGATGGGCAGGGAGACATACCGATCTCCAGCGCAGTAGGCTGGGCGGAGGGCTGCGGCGTGGATATCCGCAAGATCGTCAATGAGGCAGATACGAAGATGTATGAGAATAAAAAACGCGGAAAGGAAGGCAGAGAATAGATGGCAAACTGGGTGAGTGCAGGCTGCGGTGTCATTGCCAATGAACTGGCACAGGCAATGGAAAAAAGAGGACAGAAGCTGTATGGTGTTGTGAACCGTACGCAGGAGAAAGCAGTCGCTTTTGCGGAGAAATACGGTGTGCAGAATGTATTTACAAGTTTTGAAGAGGTCTGTGCGGATCCGGCGGTGGATATCATCTATATCTCTACGCCTCATAATACGCATATTCAATTTTTGCGAAAAGCTCTGGCAGCAGGTAAGCATGTGTTGTGCGAGAAATCCATTACGTTAAACTCCGGAGAACTGGAAGAAGCTATGCAGCTGGCGAAGGAGCACGGCGTAGTTCTGGCGGAAGCTATGACAATCTATCATATGCCAATCTATAAGGAACTGTTAAAGCGAGTGGATGCGGGAGACCTCGGAGAACTTCGTGTGATACAGATGAACTTCGGAAGCTATAAGGAATACGACATGAAGAACCGGTTCTTCAACCGGAATCTGGCGGGCGGTGCATTATTGGATATCGGCGTATATGCGCTCTCTTTTGTAAGAATGTTCTTAAGCTCCTGTCCGGATCAGATCGCCTCTCAGGTGAAATTTGCACCTACGGGAGTGGACGAGCAGGCGGGTATCCTTTTAATGAATCCGAAGCAGGAGATGGCGACAGTGACATTATCTCTGCATGCCAAGCAGCCCAAGCGGGGCATGCTATCTTTTGACAAGGCTTATGTGGAGATGTATGAATATCCCAGAGGACAGAAGGCAGTGATCACCTACACGGAGGACGGTCATACTGAGGAACTCCGGGCAGGAGCCACAGCGGATGCCCTGGCCTATGAGGTAGAGGATATGGAGCGGGCAATTGCCGGACAACCGGAGGTCATGAAGTTGAATTATACGGAAGATGTCATGCACATGATGACAGAGATCCGAAAACAGTGGGGACTGATCTATCCAGAGGAAGAGTAGACCAGAAAAAAATCTGATAACAGTATTCCGGCGGTAAAAAGATCCGAAGAAAATATGACCAACCGTCGGTATGCAGGGAGAATACTGATGATACGAAACAAGAGTCTAGGGAAGAGACTTCTGGCGGCGGGGATTATGCTGATATTTAGTATGAGCGGCTGCGGAACAGACAATAAGATAGAGTTAACAGGGAATGGAATAGGAAGTGATGGAATAGAAGCTGCGGCAACGGTGGATTCTGCTGAGGTGGCCGCTGCCGGGGAAACGGCATCGGATGTCACGGGTGGAGATGCTGCATCCACAGGAACTGCGGAGGATACGAATAAAACGGCACCGACTCCTGCCCCGGCGCCTCGGCAGGAGCTTACTACTGCGGACCGCATGGCGGACCGGACGAAAGTGAAAGGCATCTATGTCACCGGTCCCAAGGCCGGCAGCACCGGAATGGAAGATCTGATCGGACTGGTGGATGAGACGGAACTGAATGCTATGGTCATTGATGTGAAAAACGATGAAGGAAATGTGACGTTCCGGCTGACGAATGAGGAGATTACACAGAACATTCCCGTACTGGACCAGATATCCGAAATGCAGGCAGGAGTGCGCTACATCCGGGATATTCAGGCTTTGATGCAGGAACTGAAGGATCATAATATTTATACCATTGCGAGGATCGTATGTTTTAAGGATCCCATTCTGGCGGCGGCGAGACCGGAACTGGCATTGACGAAACCGGACGGCAAGCCGGTGACGGATGCCAACGGCCTGGCATGGGTGAATCCATACAGGCAGGAGGTCTGGGAATATCTGACAGAACTTGCCGAGATGGCAGCAGACCTTGGATTCGATGAGATCCAGTACGATTATGTGCGTTTTCCGGTGGGATCAGATGCCAATGTGGCGGACTACGGTGTGGATATGGATGCCTATCCGAAGAGGCAGGCAATACAGGATTTTCTCGCCTATGCAGGAGACAGACTTCATGAAAAGGAATGCGTGATTACAGCGGATGTCTTCGGCACTATCATCGGAAGTGAGACAGACGTGCAGACTGTAGGGCAGGATTACACGGCGCTGGGACAGACCGTGGATGCCATCAGTCCCATGGTGTATCCCTCTCATTATGCGAACGGGGTATTCGGACTGAAGGTACCGGATGCGAATCCTTACGAGACGGTATCGGCGGCAATGCAGGGTTCTGTCGAAGAACTGCAGGAGATTCCGGAGGCAGAGCGGGCTGTGGTGAGACCCTGGCTGCAGGCATTTACTGCCACCTGGGTTCCGGGGCATATTTCCTATAACGGAACACAGATCAGGGAACAGATTCAGGCAGTCTATGATGCCGGTTATGAGGAATGGATCCTGTGGAATGCAACAAACCGCTATTCGGCAGAGGGACTGCTTGGTGCAGACGAGGTAGAGGATAATGAAAATAATCAATAAGATCATAATAGGGATTGCAGTGATCTGCCTGCTGTTATGTGGCGGTATCCTGGTATTTGCACTGAATCCGGATATGACCGATGCTCTGGCACAGAGGCTGTATGGAAACGGAAATAATGCGGAGACTGTAACAGAGACAGCAGAGGCAATCGGAAATCCCAGCAATATAGGTACAGATGGAAGTGTTTCGGTAACGCTGCCGGATCAGCCTGAAAACAGTCTGAGCGATTACATCAATCCGAATCCCCAGGAACCCCTGCGATATCCCGGCGGTAATACCGGAAGCTCCGACAGCGGTACTGTAGCCACACCGGCTCCCAGAAGTGACGCTGTGACGGATTTAAACTCTTATTATGCAAACTGTATTACACAGTTAAGCATTCTGGGGAGCGGAGATCAGCATTTTGACAATGTGGTTCCCAAGAGTCTGTGGAGTTCCATTGAGCAGGCGTATAATACCGGAGCCTACGAGCAGGGATATGTGGCGGAGGTGCTGAAAAAGCTTGGCATGGACAACTTTGCGATTCAGCTGCAGCTGGTAGATCTCGGGGATGGGTATTACAGAGTATATCACAATGTGGTGACTTATTAGAGATTTGATGGTTCAGAGAAAATCAATCAAGAGGAACACTGTTATCAAAAAAGGATTTCAGTGTTCTTTTTTGTTTGCATTGTAAGAATATGTAATATTTAATAAATAATATTAAGAATCATTACTAATATTATTGACTAATAATTATGAATACGATATAATCATGATAAAGAAATAAATAAAACAGATCAGGAGTGTCATACTACATAGAAATAGCGTAGGCAGTATGGCAGATAGAAAATAGAAAAAGGAGAGATCTTATGGATAAAAAAGCAATGTACAAATTAAGTTATGGATTATATGTGGTAACTACGAGAAATGCAGAGAAAGCAAACGGCTGTATCGTCAATACCGCTATCCAGGCGGCTTCCACTCCGAATCAGATCTGCGTCTGCATTAACAAGGCAAACTATACCCACGATATGCTGTTAAAAACCGGTGTGTTTAATGTATCTGTACTCAGCAGGACGGCAGAGTTTCCACTGTATGAGCGGTTTGGCTTTCAGTCAGGCACGGAAGTGGATAAATTTGCGGATTATACAGCATATAAAAATGCAGAGAACGGCGTGCCCTATATCACAGAAGGCACTAACGCCTACATTGCAGTAAAAGTTACACAGACTGTGGATCTGGGATCTCATACTATGTTCATCGGAGAAGTGACGGAGATGGAAGTATTAAGTGAAGAGCCATCCGCAAACTATGAGTATTATCAGGAAAATGTAAAACCCAAGCCGGTAGATACAGGGAAGACTGTGGACGGTCAGACGGTATGGCGCTGCACCATCTGTGGCTATGAGTATGTGGGAGAGGAACTGCCCGAGGATTTTATCTGTCCATTGTGTAAGCATCCGGCATCTGATTTTGAAAAAGTGGTAAAGTAAATGACAGGAGGTCAGAATTATGAGTATTGACAGTAGAAAGGTAGTTGTAGTGGGCTGCGGATTTGTGGGATCTTCTTCCGCATTTGCCCTGATGCAGAGTAAGCTTTTTTCGGAAATGGTATTGATCGATGCCGATCATGATCGTGCGGAAGGGGAAGCTATGGATATCAGTCATGGCATGGCATTTGCCAGCCCCATGAAGATCTATGCGGGTTCTTATGATGATATTACGGACGCCGCAGTCATTGTGATCACTGCCGGTGCCAACCAGAAGCCCGACGAGACGAGACTGGATCTGATTCGGAAAAACAGTGCCATTATGAAGTCCATTATCGGGGAGATCAAAAAGAGACCCTTTGAAGGAATCCTGCTCATTGTCTCCAATCCGGTAGACATTCTGACTTATATAGCCCTGAAGGAATCCGGCTATCCGGCAAACCGGGTCATCGGTTCAGGAACGGTACTGGATACCGGCAGGTTCCGGTATGAACTGGGAGAACATTTGGAAGTGGATAGCAGAAGTATTCATGCTTTTATTATCGGCGAACATGGAGACAGCGAACTGGCAGCCTGGAGCGAGGCGAGAGTCGGTGGCATGCCTATCAACGATTTCTGTGAATTGCGGGGACATTATGACCATGAGTCATCCATGGAGAAAATATTTAACAGTGTGAAAAACAGTGCCTATGAGATCATTGCGAGAAAGCACGCAACCTATTATGGAATTGCTATGGCTGTATGCAGGATCTGCGCAGCAATTGTCCGTAATGAGCAGTCCATTCTGCCGGTATCCAGCCTGATGACGGGAGAGTACGGACTGGAGAATGTGGTGTTAAGCATTCCCGCTGTGGTGGATGAAAACGGTATTGAGACGGTGGTGCCCATTGAATTAAATGAGAAAGAACTGTCAGAACTGCAGCAATCGGCAACTGTATTGAAGAAGGTGATAGCGGAATTTTATCCGGATTAGTCTAAAGGTTTTAATAATGTGAAATGACTGCGCTGTGTCTGCAGGATCCCAAGCTTTGTAAGCTTGCCGAGTTCCGCGGACATGGCGCTTCTTTCTACTCCCAGATAATCCGCCAGTTCTTGACGGTTGAAGGAGATGGTGAAATCGTTGGAACCTTTCATTTTTGCCTGATCGGTCAGGTACGCCATTAGTTTTTCTCGGGTGGTCTTGCGGGAGATATATTTGATTTTCTGGTTCAGATACATGTTGTTTTGTGCCACGATCCCCAAGAGATTGCGGATCAGGGTATGGTGAAACTCACAGCCGTTGTCACAGGTATTTAACAGTTTTTTCCCATTTAAAAACATAATATTGCAATCCTCCGCAGCCACGATATCCACAGGAAGGTGAGGAATCCCGGCACAGACAAAAGCCTCCCCGAACAGGGAGCCCTCGGAGATGGAGGCAGTAATATTACGGTTGCCGTAGTAATCGTCCTGTAATACATGGATCGAACCGGACTCGACAATACCGATGAAATCCGCCGGATCGCCGGCATGCCTGATATACTCCTCCTTTGGATAGGATTTTGTATAGGCGTGCAGTCGCTTCAGCATAACGGGGATATCTTCAGGTAAAATATTCTGAAAGAGAGGATTGTGCATAATAAATTCTCCTTTTGTTGGAAAACCAACATACTTGATGGGATGATTCTAGTATAATCCCCTCAGAAAGTCAAGGAGAGTTCAGGAAAGGAAGGATAACGATGTATAAAAATATTGAAAAACAGACGAAATTAAATCTGAAGGAGCTGGTGAAATACCAGGAGGGGCAGGTAGTCAGCAAGACTCTTGTACAGAACGACTATGTGAGTATGACGATTTTTTCCTTTGACAAGGGCGAGGAAATCTCCACCCATGCAGCAGGCGGTGATGCTATGGTAACCGTTTTGGAAGGCAAGGGCAGATTCACCGTAGGCGGCGAAGTATTCTACGTGGAAGAGGGCGAGACTCTGATCATGCCCAAGGATATCCCTCACGCAGTATACGGTGAGGAGAGATTCAAGATGCAGCTGACAGTATCTTTCTGAGTTGTAGAAAAAATGCGGTTCTCTTTTGAGGTTTGTGCAAAATACTGTTTGTTTGGATTTCTTTGTTGGAAAAACAACATAATGAAATTCTGGATTTTGCAATACTGATCTTGTGATGAAACATAGGACGAATAATTAAGGTCAGATGTTTAGAAAGGTAAATGATGATTTAGAGACAAGCTAAGAGCATAGAGAAATCGAGGAGGAAAATATGATCCGAAAAATTATTCATATTGACGAAGAAAAATGCAATGGCTGCGGTATTTGTGCGACTGCATGTCATGAGGGTGCTATAGATATTATTGATGGCAAGGCAAAGCTGGTCAGAGAGCATTTCTGCGATGGTTTTGGCGACTGTCTGCCCGGGTGCCCGACGGGAGCTATTACATTCGAGGAGCGGGAAGCACCTGCCTATGATGAGGCGGCGGTGAAACAGGCACAGCAGTTAAAACAACAGGAAAAAATGCAGCGGGAGGGTATGCAGATTCCACATGGGGGATGCCCGGGAAGCCGTATGCGTCAGATGCATCGGAAGGAAGATGTAGCGGCAGTGACAGAAAACAGTTACGTTAATGACGCAAGCAAATCTCAGCTGTGCAACTGGCCAGTCCAGATCAAACTGGCACCGTTGCAGGCACCCTACTTTGACGGAGCGAAGCTGCTTATTGCGGCAGACTGTACCGCCTATGCCTACGCGAATTTCCACAAAGAATTCATTCGTGGTAAAGTGACGCTGATCGGCTGCCCAAAGCTGGATGCGGTGAACTACAGTGAGAAACTGACGGAGATTCTGCGGAACAATGATATTCAGTCCGTGACTATTTTGCGCATGGAAGTACCCTGTTGCGGCGGTCTGGAAATGGCGGCAAAAAAGGCTATACAGGACAGCGGAAAGTTTCTGCCCTGGCAAGTAGTGACCATCTCCATTGATGGAGAGATTCTGGAATAAAATGTTTTTGCTGAAAGTAAGTGTCTGAAAAAGGAGATTGTATGAAAATGCAGGGAGACAGCATCATCAGTGCCCTGATCGGGTTGGTGGGAGCCGTATCAAATAACGGAAAAACAGAGCAGACCGACAGCGTGATCCGGGAAGCGTTTCTGTGTTTGACGGACGCAGGCAGTGAGGAAGAAATGGTACGGAAGATACATGCGGAGAAATTCATCATTGCGCCGGACTGTGCCACCTGCCTCAATCCCTGCGGCAATACTTCAGATTACGATATGGCGCAATTTTATGCAGCAGATGCGAAGGTCATCTCTGCGAAGCGGGATCTGATCGAAACTGTTTGTAAAAAGCTGGGTTCGTCGGAAAATGTCCCGGAGGATGTTTATCAGGGAATTGCCTATCTTGGGTATGATCTGGAACCGGAGGCTTATACGCAGATACAGCAGAAGATTATGTGCTAAGATTTGATTCAATAAATTGAGAGTTACGAAAGCATAGCAGAGCACAGGCATAGTGAGGACAGCGATGGGAGCTTGCGCACAAATCGCTGTCTTATTCGCTATACGGGGCGTGATCATCAAATTTAGTCAATAAAGCCCCGATAGTTTTCGTTATGCGGGGCGTGATCATCAATTATGGTCAATAAAGCCCCGATAGTTTTCATTGCGCGGGGCGTGATCATCAAATCTTGTGTGTAACGCCCCATACCTTGGTTTAAGGGCACAGATGAGCTTCTTCCTGTCACCTGTGCCCACGCTGAGGTGGGAGGTTTCCAACAGAAAAGGACTGCACTCCCGGGCGTAGATGCGGCGGAGACTGTGAGATTTTCTTGGAAAGTGGTTGAGCCGCAGGGGCAACGCGAACACGATGTTCGCGTTAGCCGATAAGTGCCATGGATGGCAACGTAAAGGCGGCCCCGTCATGATGAGAAGCACTTGGCCACTTTCCTTTAGAAAATCCACAGTTGTAGCTAGCATCCGAGTCCGGGGCGGGCAGCCCTTTCTGCGTGGATTTTACGGCCCCTACGTTACGAGCCATGCCCCCAATTCATAAATGTGTCGCAAAGGGCACTCCACTTACAAATATTTTTTTAACAGATCTACCTTGTCCAGTTTCTCCCAGGGCAGATCCACATCGGTGCGTCCGAAGTGACCATAGGAAGCGGTCTGCTTATAGATAGGTCTGCGCAGATCCAGCATCTTGATGATTCCTGCAGGTCTTAAGTCAAAATTCTCACGGATGATCTCTACCAGCTTGTCATCGTGCAGTTTGCCGGTGCCGAAGGTATCTACCATGATGGATGTAGGCTGTGCTACGCCGATAGCGTAAGACAGCTGAATTTCACACTTCTCAGCCAGTCCTGCCGCTACGATATTTTTAGCAACGTAACGAGCGGCATAAGCGGCACTTCTGTCCACCTTGGTACAGTCCTTGCCGGAGAAAGCTCCGCCGCCGTGACGGGCATATCCGCCGTAGGTGTCTACGATAATCTTACGACCGGTCAGTCCGCTGTCACCGTTAGGTCCGCCGATTACGAAACGTCCGGTAGGATTAATGAAAAATTTGGTATCTGCGTCGATCATGTCTGTGGGCAGGATCGGATCGAATACGTATTTTTTAATGTCCTCATGAATCTGCTCCTGAGATACATGCTCGTCATGCTGGGTAGACAGAACGACAGCTTCCAGACGGACAGGCTTGCCATTCTCATCATACTCTACAGATACCTGGCTCTTACCATCGGGTCTTAAATAAGATAATGTTCCGTCCTTACGTACCTTGGTCAGCTGTCTGGTCAGCTTGTGTGCCAGGGAGATAGGATACGGCATATATTCCGGAGTCTCATCGGTAGCGAAACCGAACATCATGCCCTGATCTCCTGCACCGATCGCATCCAGCTGCTCGTCAGTCATATGACTCTCTCTTGCTTCCAGTGCCTTGTCTACGCCCATAGCGATATCGGCAGACTGCTTGTCCAGAGACACCATAACGGCACAGGTATTGCCATCGAAGCCTTTCTCGGAAGAGTCATAACCGATCTCGGTCACGGTCTTACGAACGATAGCGGGAATATCAATGTTAGCCTTGGTGGTGATCTCACCCATTACCAGTACGAAACCGGTGTTGGTGCAGGTCTCACATGCTACACGGCTGAACGGATCCTGCTCCATCAGTGCATCCAGCACCGCATCAGATACAGCATCACAGATTTTATCGGGATGTCCTTCGGTTACGGACTCCGATGTAAATAAACGTTTTTCCATTTGTCCTCCATTCTGCTTCCCTATGGGAAGAGGGTCTAGTGGTGTATAAGTTACTTAAAGTCCTATCATCCAACGCCATATTCTCAAAATCGCATCTTCGATGCCAGTCGCTCTGAATGATACAAAAAAGTCCGCTTTGTTAAGCGGACTGATTTAACGATTGATCAAATCCTCTTATTGTTCGACAATTGCTCGCTCAGGTGGGCACCTTCCGCATCTCGTATGCGGGGTTGCCGTGGCTTCCTCGATCCTATGTATCTCCACCACTCTGAATAAGGGAAAGTCTATATGAACTTTTCTACGTAGGCTAGCTTACTATGAGATGCCCTATTTGTCAACAGACATTTTTTCTCAGTTGTAGCACGCACTCAGTTGTAGCATCAGTAATCCCGACAGGATCAACCGATCTTTAATTTGAACTTCCGTAAATCTCTCTCGGTTTCGATCAGCTCGATCTGCGCTCCCAATCCCTGTAATTTCAGATGGAAGTCTTCATAACCTCTCTCAATATAGCGGATGTCATCCACGGTGGAAAAGCCTTCCGCAGACATTGCTGCCAGTACCAGTGCGGCACCTGCCCGCAGATCCGGTGCGGAAATATTCGCTCCGGTATATCTGGATACACCGTCAATGATGGCGGTATTGCCCTCTACTTTGATATTGGCTCCCATACGGGTCAGTTCATCTACATATTTGAACCGGTTCTCGAAAATACTCTCGGTCACGATGCTGGTCCCTTTGGACAGTCCCAGTGCCACGGTGATCTGCGGCTGCATATCGGTAGGGAATCCGGGATAAGGCAGAGTCTTCACCTGCGTATGCTGCAGAGGCTTGGATGCCACCACGCGGATACAGTCATCCGCTTCCTCTACTTCACAGCCGATCTCCAGAAGCTTCGCCGTAATAGACTCCAGATGCTTGGGGATCACATTTTTCACCGTTACATCGCCCTTGGTCACCGCTGCCGCGAACATAAATGTGCCCGCCTCGATCTGGTCGGGGATAATGGCATACGTGCCGCCGTGGAGCTTGTCCACGCCGAAAATGCGGATGGTGTCGGTGCCGGCGCCCTTGATGTTCGCGCCCATGGAGTTTAAGAAGTTGGCAAGGTCGACGATATGCGGCTCCTTGGCAGCGTTTTCGATGACGGTGGTGCCGTCGGCGAGCGCCGCGGCCATCATAATGTTCATCGTCGCACCGACGGAGACCACGTCGAGGTAGACGTTCGCGCCCTTCATGCGGTCGCCGCTTGCCTTGGCGCAGATGAAGTCGCCCTCGCGCACCTCGGCGCCCATGGCGGGGCAGCCGAAGGCGAAGGCATCATATTCGGCGACCTTGTCGGCAGAGAAGTCGGCGCAGGAGATGACCTCTGCCTCGGCGCCGGCACCGGTTGCGCCCTCGGCAACGAAGTTTGCCATGGCCTCGGTGTTGCCTGTACCGCTCCAATAAATTACTGCTGTTTTCATGTTAATTTTCCTCCTCAAGAAATTTTCAGTGCCTGATAAAGATCATAGCCCTGATTCAGCTGATTGCACAGAAATGCTCTGCAACGATCATAGCTTTCAAAAGTATGCTTTGCCCGTTCGGCATGGTGATATACCTTCCAATATTTGCAAAGCACATAATTTTTGCCTTTGTTCTCCATGAACCCAATCACATCTTCCACGGGATAGCCCAGAAATACGCCGATTTCATGGGGAAAATCGGCCTCGCAGCAGAGCCGGCGGGACAGCTGCCGCAAAAGCGGCGCGTAGTCGTCTGACTGCTCAGGCAGAGTGTAGCCTTCCCTGCACAGGAAATCCCGCACCTGCGGCTGGGCCAGCACAGCGCGGAGCTTGCTCTCGCGGTAGACGTACACCAGATACCGGTGGGTCCGCACACAGCCCTTGAGGACGCGGACGCAGAGGCCCTTTTCGCCCAGCTGTTCGTTCCAGCTGCGGACGCGGCGGGCAAGGTCGGCGCAGTCGCTCGTCTCGTAGCGGAAAAGTCCCGCAGGTTTTAAGCTGGCCAGCACCGGGGCGCACTGTTCGATCATGACTGTCTCAAAGTTGCGTTCCATGTCTTCGGCCTCCCTGCCCGTTTTCCACTATTGTCTCCTGCCGTGTGGTGCTTATGCAGGAGACACGGTTAGAAAAAGCTAACCAAGACTTCAAAAAGAATGCGGCAGCCTGCTCATCTCGAGCTTCTTCCGCTTCTAGGTTAGTCATTTCTAACGTGGCATTATCTTACCACAGCTCTGGGGTGGTGTCAAGGGGTTTTGACAAGTTTTCTGCATCAAACTTTTTGCGCGTGTTGCGGCGTGTCGAAATTCATGGTATAGTATAGTCAGCCGCCCGCAAAGGCGGCGAAGGCGCTGTGTCCAAAACGCAGGCGGCAGCCCACTTGCCGGTACCTAGGTGCCGGGAATGGCTGGTTTCTTGAAGAGTTGCCCGCTCCCCGGATGCCCAAGGGCAGAAAGGGGCTTTTCTTTATGGAACCCGGGTTGCGGCTCCCAGCGTTCGCTTCGTGCAAATGCACTCGCGTCCTGCTGGCCGCTGCCCCAACAACTTCTCCCTTGATCCGCCGCTGGCGGCGGTCGTCGTTGTTGCAAATCACATGGAAAATCGCCACAAGCGATAAAAAAAACGCAAGAAAAAATGACCGCCTCAACGTTCCAAGCCTGAGCGGTCATTTTTCTTGACTAATATGGCAAGGGGCTAGTCGTTTGCGGCCAGCGCCTTTTCTATTTGTAGTATAGTCAATTTTTAACGATTTGTCAAGAAGGAGCGCTTTCTATGACTTTCACACCTTTTGAAACCGCCCGGCTTCGCCTGCGCCCGCAGGAAGCTCGGGATGCCGGGTTTGCACTCTGCATCTGGGGTGACCCCATCACCGGAAAATATTTGTCCGACCCGGTGCTGGACGATATCGATGACCTGAACGAATATATGGAATTGCTCCGCAGCCTAAGCGACAGCACCGACTGCTATTATGTCATTGCAGAGGACAAAGTCACCCACCAGCCCATTGGTACCTGCTGTGCTGTGGTCAAGGATGGCGGCAGCTGCTGGGATATCGGTTACTGCATCCACCCTACCTGCTGGCGCAAGGGTTATGCCAAAGAAATGGTAAACGCTCTGGTGCAGTTCGGTGCACAGAACGGTATAAAAACCGTTCTGGCCGATGTTGCCGCCGAAAATGCCGGTTCCTGCGGCGTGATGCGTGCACTAGGTTTCACGCCCACTGAAAATGGAACCTTCCGCCGAAGCGGCTCTCAGACCGAATACAAAAGTCTGACATTCAAAAAGCAGTTATAGCATTTTTCATTGCAAGCTGTCGAATTTTCTGTTATACTGTATACGTTGCCAGAAATGGCAGCAAGGTGCTGTCTGCATCATTGGTGGTCATGCTTTCCAATCCCGTATCGCTGATTCTTCCTACATGGAATAAAGCAGGATACCGGGGACGGAACTTTTTTGAAGGAAACTTCCCGGAGCCTGATGGCGAAGGGAGGGATGTCGAATGACGCTGTTGGAAACTCTGGCACTGCTCACTTTCATGCTTGGCTTGCTGAGCCTGATTGTGGATGTGGTCCGCCTGACTCTTGAGGTCATGGATAAGTTTTCGAAGAAGAAAAACGATGATAGCAAAAAAGATTGACTGCCTCAGCGTACCAAACCTGACAGTCAATCTTTTTTGATTCTCGGGAAGGAAAGCTGACCGATGTGGACCAGCGCCTTTTCTATTTGTAGTATAGTCAATTTTTAACGATTTGTCAAGGATGTGTTCCCTATGCTTTCAACCACCCTTTCCCCTCTCGTGGAAAAGCTCTCCACTTTGCTCTCTGCCCATCCTGCCGCCCCGGTGCTGGTGGCGCTGGACGGCCGGTGCGGCAGCGGAAAAACCACGCTGGCGGCACAACTGGCCCGGCAGTTCCCCCAGAGCATCACGGTGCATACCGATGACTTCTATCTTTCTCCAGCCAGCCGTGTGGCAAACTGGGAGCAGATCCCTTGCGCCAACATGGACTTGGAGCGTCTGCGTGCCCAGGTGCTCACCCCCGCCCGGGCCGGGCAGGCAATCCCCTACCGTGCCTACTCCTGCCGGGCGGGTGCCTACCTGCCGGAACAATGCTTTGCGCCCCAGCCGCTGGTCATCGTGGAGGGCAGTTACAGCTGCCACCCCACCCTTGCGGACTGTTATGATCTGAAGGTTTTCGTCACCTGCTCCAAGGAAGAGCAGGCCCGCCGTCTGCTGGCGCGGGAGGGAGAACGCTATTCCGGCTTCACCGCCCGGTGGATCCCGCTGGAAGAGGGGTATTTCGCAAAATTCCAGATCGAGCAGACCGTTGACTTTATCCTTGATACGACCTGTTAACTTTTTGCAAATTCCAGCGCTTTGCCCCTGCAAACCTGCTGCAAAATATGTTATAGTTAGGATGGAACAATCATTTTTTCAAGGCAAGGAGCAGCATATGGAACATTTTGTGCAGTTTGAGGATGTTTCCAAATATTATCAGACCGGCAGTGTCCGCATTGCGGCGGCCGATCACCTGAATTTTTATGTAGATAAGGGCGAGTTTTGCATCATTGTGGGTCCCTCTGGTGCAGGCAAGACCACCCTGCTGAACATTCTGGGCGGCATGGACACCTGCGATGAGGGCCATGTCTGGCTGGACGGGCAGGATGTGAGCCATTTTTCCGAAAAAGAGCTCACTACCTACCGCCGGTATGATGTTGGCTTCGTGTTCCAGTTCTACAATCTGGTGCAAAATCTGACTGCACTGGAAAATGTGGAGCTGGCCAGTGAGATCTGCCGTGATCCGCTGGACCCCGCCGCCACGCTGGAAAGCGTGGGTCTGGGCGAGCGGCTCAACAACTTCCCTGCCCAGCTTTCGGGCGGCGAGCAGCAGCGCGTTTCCATTGCCCGGGCGCTGGCCAAGAATCCCAAGCTCCTGCTCTGCGATGAGCCCACCGGTGCGCTGGACTACAAGACCGGCAAGCAGGTGCTGGCCCTGCTCCAGCGCACCTGCCGCGAAACAGGGCGCACCGTCATCGTCATTACCCACAACACGGCCCTGACGGCCATGGCGGACCGGATCATCCAGGTCAAGAGCGGACAGATCCTGTCCAACAAGGTCAACGAACACCCGGTGCCGGTGGAACAGATCGAGTGGTGACCGCTATGCAGAAAAGCTATCGTAAAAATATCCGGCGTGACTTCCGGAGCAATCTGAACCGGTTCCTTTCCCTGTTCGGCATCGTGGCGCTGGGCGTGATGATGCTGACAGGCCTGGTCAGCTTTGCCCCCAGTATGCGCACCGCCGGGCAGAAGTACTATGTCCAGCAAAATGTGTTCGACCTGCGGGTGCTCTCCACGCTGGGCCTTTCGGAATCGGATCTCTCTGCCATTGCCGCCACGGAGGGCGTGAGCGCCGTGATGCCAGTGAAGTATCTGGACACCGAGGGCCGCTGGTCAAGCTCTACTGACGGAGCTGTACTGCGGGTGCAGCAGCTTCCCGCCGACCCGGCTGCGGAAACTGAGGCCAATATGAACCGCCTGACTCTGCTGGAGGGCCGGATGCCCGAAGCCGCCAACGAGTGTGTGGTGCAGGTGCTGGGCCACGCTGACCCTGTCCCGCTGGGCACCGTGGTCACCCTGCCCGAGGATACCGAGGACATCCGCCGCACCGAATATACCGTGGTGGGTCAGGTGCAGGACCCCCAATATTTTTCTGCCACCCAGGAGACCAGCACCGTCGGCGACGGCATCCTGGATGCTCTTGTGTTCGTGCAGGACGGTGAATTGACCACAGATTATTATACCGTCTGTTATCTCAAAGTAGCAGATGCCGCACAGTATGATAATTACAGCGATGAATACCAGACCGCTGTGGATACTGTGGCTGACCGGCTGGATGCCATCAGCAAGGAGCACTGTGTGGCCCGCCGGGCCCAGCTTATCGAGGATGCCACTACCCAGCTGGACGATGCCAAACAGACCTACAGCGAACAGAAGGCCGAAGCCGAGCGCCAGTTTGCACAAGCCGAGCAGAAGCTGACCGACGCGCAGCGGGAGCTGGATGCCGCCAAGGCCCAGCTGGACGCAGGCGAAGCCGAGCTTGCCGCCCAGAAGGCCGCCCTGCCCGATACCATGCAGAGCGGTGCCGCCACGCTGGTGAGCAGCGAAGATCAGGTATTGGAATTTGAGGATCAGCTTCAGCAGATCCAGCTGCTGGTCAACCTGAAACAGGTGGCTGACCCCCTGCTGGGCTATGCCGAGACCGCCCTGAACAATGCCCAAAAGGCGCTGGATGAGGCCGAGCCCGAAGACGAGGAATACACCGAGCTGCGGGACGCACTTGCCAAGGCACAGGCAGCCTACGATAACATCAAGGGCCAGCTGGACGGTTATCAGGCCCAGCTGGATGTCGGCAAGCAGCAGATGTATGCCAAAGGGCTCATCTCCTCGCCCAACCTCTCCAACACGGATCTTGTCACCGAAGCCAAGGCCGCCCTGCGCAAAATGAAGGTACAGCTGCTGCAGGGCCAGCTCCAGCTGAGCACCGGTACTGCCACCGCCTACACCCAGTTTGAGGCCGCACGCGCCCAGCTGGACGAGGGCTGGGCACAGTACCAGTCCGGTCAGGAACAGCTGAACGCTTCCCGCACCGAATACGAGACCCAGAAGGCCGATGCGAAGCAGAAACTCGCCGAAGGCCAGCAGCAGATCAACGATGCGGAAGAGAAGATCGCGGACATCCAGAACGGCGAGTGGTATGTGCTGGACCGCGGCAGCACCCTGAGCCTTGTCACGCTGGAACAGTACGCCGACCGGATGGCTGCCATTGCCCGGGTGTTCCCGGTGTTCTTCTTCCTGGTGGCGGCGCTGGTGGCTTCCACCACCATGACCCGCATGGTGGACGAGAACCGCCTGCAGATGGGCACCCTCAAGGCACTGGGCTACTCCAACACCAGCATTGCGGGCAAGTACTTACTCTATGGCATTGCCGCCAGCGTTCTGGGCAGCATCGTAGGCATTGCCGTGGGCTTTGTGGTATTCCCCACCATCTTCTGGTATGCCTACCGCACCATGATGTTCTCCCTCCCCACCTTTACCCTGCACTTCTACCCGGGCCTGGCACTGGGCAGCATGGCCCTCAGCGCGGCGGTCATCGGCCTTGCCACCCTGCAGGCCTGCCGCGCCAGCCTCAAGGAAAAATCCGCCGCCCTGCTGCTGCCCCGTGCGCCTGCAGCGGGCAAGCGCATCCTCCTTGAATATCTCACCCCGCTGTGGAAGCGGATGAGCTTCTCCCAGAAAACCACCGCCCGCAATCTGTTCCGCTATAAAAAGCGCTTCTTTATGACCGTTCTGGGCGTGGCGGGCTGCACAGCCCTGCTCCTCATCGGCTTCGGCATTCAGGATTCCCTGCTGCCCATGCTGACCAAGCAGACCACCGAGCTGACCCACGCCGACCTGACCATCTCCCTGAGTGACGAAAAGGCGCTGACCATGGAGAACGGTCTGGCCGACCTGCTGGATTCCAACAGCGGGATCACCAGCTGGGGCCGCTATTACACCAAGAGCGTCACCCTTTACAACGCCGAGGGTGAAAAAGAGACCGTCAGCCTGGTTGCCGCCGCAGACGAAAGCCAGATGACCGAATACTTCACCTTCCGCACCCGGCAGGGCCACAAGGCCATTGCCTTTGACGATTCCAGCGTCATCCTGACCGAAAAGACCGCCGAAAAGCTGGGGCTTTCGGTGGGCGACAGCTTTGAGGTGGAGACTGCTGACGGCGGGCGCAGGTCCCTGACCCTGACCGGCATCACCGAAAACTATGTCTTTACCCGGCTGTACCTCTCGCAGGCGCAGCTCAAAACGCTGAACGGCGGTGTTCTGCCCGCCTGGAACGCCGTTTACGGTCAGACCGACTGCCCCACCGATACAGCCCGCGCCTCCCTCTCCTCCGCCATTCTGGCCTGCAACTATGTCAGCTCCGTCTCCTTTATTGAGGACACCACCCAGATGTTCGATGGCCTGATCGGCTGCCTGAACTATGTGGTCATGCTGGTCATCGTCTGCGCTGCCGCATTGGCCGCCGTGGTGCTCTACAACCTCATCAGCGTCAACCTGGGCGAGCGCAAAAAGGAGCTTGCCACCATCAAAGTTCTGGGATTCTATGACAAGGAGGTCTACCGCTACATCTTCCGGGAGATCGATTTGCTCTCTCTCATCGGCTCCCTGGTGGGTCTGGTGGTGGGTATTCCCCTGCACCAGTTCATCATCCGCACTGTGGAAATGGACCAGATGATGTTCATCCGTTCCATTGCCCCCCGCAGCTTTGTGTTCAGCGTGGCGCTCACCATGCTCTTCAACTTTGCCGTCTGCCTGCTCATGCGCCGCCATGTCCGCCAGATCAGCATGGTGGAAAGCATGAAAGCGCCGGAATAATTCCCTTACAGACAGAACAACGCCCGCCGGGTGTGGTACTTCTCGTACCGCCCGGCGGGCGTATTGTTTTTGCGTTCTATCCAGCTGCAGTCTCAGCCGCCCAGATAAGCGTTGCGGACGCGCTCATTGGTCAGCAGCTCTGCACCGGTGCCATCCATGACCACGCGGCCCGTCTCGAGGACGTAGGC
>OHPJ01000449.1_pt1 | contig 19131 bp, 10 predicted proteins | sample 1577701 | NCBI WGS metagenome assembly OHPJ01 (sample SAMEA3879517, study PRJEB24766) | human gut metagenome | biome: human-associated habitat; feature: feces | place: USA | collected 1985/1987 | reverse complement strand
GTCTTTCTTTTTTTTCGGGACTATTCTTTTTTCACAGCCCCTTTGTGCCTGTTTATTCAGATACATTTCATGGTCTGCTTTGTCAAGCAGATTGCGGAGCGTACAATCTTTGTAATTCATGGAGTAGCTGTAACCATAGGCGTAACTGATCGCATCCGGCATATTGCTGGAATGATACTGTTTGATCGTAGCATGTAGTTTTTCCAATAGTTCGTCTGCCTGCCCGGAGGTGGTGTCATACAAAATAGCGATAAATTCGTCACCGCCGTATCTGCCGACAAAATCTTTTTCAGGAACTACCTTTCTTAAAATGTGGGCAAAATTGGCGATCATCGAATCCCCGGCAGCGTGTCCAAGGGTATCGTTCACTTCTTTTAAATTATTTAAGTCGAACATAACAAAACACAGCGGCTCAGTGATAAAACCGGAAGAGTTCAAAAGGTCTTCACAGCGGCTTTTGTTTGGAAGTCCGGTGTGCACATCCAGATAGGCTTTCTTGGATAAAATATGATTTTCCCTGACGGCCTGAATGTGCTGGATCTGCTGCTGGACGATCAAAAAGATTAACAATAGTATATCAAGCGCAGAAATAATCTCGGTCAGCCGGATACGTGCAGCAATCTTTTCCGAGTACTGTTCGGCAGCAGTCACCGTCTCGTCGGCATATTCAAAATAAGTTTCACTCATTGAGACAACATTGGTGTTTTCATAGCCCTTTTCACGAACAGTATAAATCTCTTCTTTCAGTAGTTCCCAATATTCAATCTGATTGTCCAGACACTGCTGGTAAGCAGGATCTTTCAGGCTTACCAGATTATAATTTCCATCTTCATATTTTAAACCGGACAAAATTTTATCCAGATACTCGATCTGCATGTCATTTGCAGTTCCGGTAATCTCAAGCTTGACTTCACGCTGCGTGGCTCCGCGCACAAGACCGGCATAGTTTACCACGTGGGCAGTTCCATGTAGATTCTGGATCTGCACCATCATAAAAATGACAAGGAAAATCAAAACGAAGATCAGAATTTGCTGCAGCAGTGAGGCAGCATGCTGTTCTGCCTGTTTCATTCGTCTGCTAAAAGAGATTTCTTTTGTATACATGAGTCACCTTTCCGAAAGTTTTTTTGTGTGTAGCTGTATTCTAACCCATAAAATCAGGAAGGTCAAATATTAGTATGTTTTTCAAAGAAAATATCTTAAATAAAAATGAAATCTTGCCAAATTAGTTGTGATTCATTTTTATTTGAATTATAATAAACCCATCGCATTTTTTGAGGCGATGAAAACAGAAAGTAATTTCAGGGATATTAAGGAGATTTCAATGTCAGATAATGATTTCAGAGAGGTAATCGACGGAGAAGAGAACAAAGAACCGACAGCCTCTGATAATAATTTACATACAACGGATGCAGAGAGTGCAGAAGTGGTAACAGGTACTACAGAAGAAAAAAGTGACGAGAAGAAGGATGATGAGTACGAGGAGATCTGCTACATCTGTCACAGACCGGAGCATATAGCCGGAAAAATGATCAAGATTCCAAATAGCATTTCCATCTGCCATGACTGTATGCAGAGAACTTTCGACAGCATGAATGGTACCGGATTCCCAATGGGCGATATGATGAACATGGGAAGTTTTAATAATATGAATCTGGATAAGATGCCGAATATCAGCATGATCAATCTTTCCGATCTGCAAAATATGATGGGCGGTATGCCAAACAGCCAGAAGATCAAGAAAAAGAAACCAAAAGAGGAGAGAAAGCCGGAGATCGATATTCATGCGATCCCGGCTCCACATAAGATCAAAGCGTCGCTGGATGAGTATGTGGTTGGACAGGAACATGCAAAAAAAGTCATGTCTGTAGCAGTTTACAATCATTACAAGAGAATTGCCTCCGATGTGCAGGACGGTGTGGAGATCGAGAAATCCAACATGCTCATGATCGGACCGACCGGAAGTGGTAAATCTACCACACTGGCGTCTTTGATACATATTATTTCCGAAACATATGCTAAGACAATTATTACACTGGAAGACCCGATTGAGTATTTGCATCCTCACAGCAAGTCAATTGTATTGCAGAGGGAAATCGGTTACGACAGTAAGAGTTATGCGTCAGCACTTCGCGCCGCATTGCGTGAAGACCCGGATGTAATTCTGGTGGGGGAGATGCGTGACCTAGAAACAATCAGTATTGCGATTACGGCGGCAGAGACCGGACATCTGGTATTTTCAACCCTGCATACCAACAGTGCAGCAGCAACCATTGACCGTGTCATTGACGTGTTTCCACCGCATCAGCAGCAGCAGACCAGGATACAGCTGTCAGGTGTTATTGAAGGAATTATCGCTCAGCAGCTTCTTCCAAAGGAAGGCGGTGGACGTGTGGCGGCTTACGAGGTCATGCTTGCCACTCCGGCAATCCGTAACCTGATACGTGAAGGAAAGAGCTTCCAGATACAGTCTATGATACAGACCAGCAAGAAGCTTGGCATGCAGGCAATGGATGATGCCATTTATGACCTTTATATGCAGAATAAGATATCAGCAGAAGATGCCGTAAGTTTTGCACAGGAGCCGGCAGTTATGCAGCAGAAGGTAACGCTATTCTAAACTGCGGAGCATCTGCAGGAAACTGTTAACAGCAGCTTCCGTGGATACCGTAGAATGAGAAAAATGGTTAACAAATTTGAAATTTAACCGATAAATATACTGTAAGGGGGATGAGAAGGTGCCCAGTTATTCATATATAGCAGTGGATGCCATGGGAAAAGAGAAGAAGGCAACCATTGATGCAGAAAATCAGGACAAGGCAGCAGCCCGGCTTAAGAAAAACGGACTTACTTTAATATCCATAAAGGAAGTCGGATTGTTAGAAAAGGACGTTAAATTAAGCTTTGGGCGGAAAGTAAAACCAAGGGATTTAAGCGTGTTCTGCCGGCAGTTTGTCAGTATGATAGAAGCCGGGGTTACGGTAATTGATGCCCTTGGAATGTTAGAGGAACAGACGGAAAATAAGAGGCTTTCCGCTGCACTTCATGAAGTGCGTACCGAAGTGGAGAAAGGACAGACACTATCCGAAGCCATGGGACATCAGGGAGAGATTTTCCCGGAAATGCTAGTGAATATGGTGGCGGCAGGAGAGACCTCCGGTAATATCGAGCTTTCCTTCAGCCGTATGGCAGTGCAGTTTGATAAGACGGCAAAACTGTCCGGCTTAATGAAAAAATCACTGGCTTATCCGGTGGTACTGCTGATTGTGGCAGTATTAATCGTCATTCTGATGGTAGTAAAGGTAATACCGGGATATGCAGCAACCTTTGAACAGGCAGGTATGCAGCTGCCGGGCATCACCCGGGCAATGATGAGCATGAGCCATGTGATTACAAAATTCTGGTATCTTTTCGTGGGAGGAATCCTGCTGATTGTACTTGGTATCCGGGAATGGCGCAAGACAGAGAGCGGAAAGCTGTTCTTTGGTAAAATAGCCATGAAGCTTCCATTGTTTGGCAAGTTAAACATAAAGACATATTCTTCACAGTTTGCCCGTACATTAAGTACTTTAATGTATGCAGGAATTCCATTGATTCATGGAATTGATGCAGTCACCAAGCTGATGAAGAACCGTCACTTCCAGCTGCAATTGCAGTCAGCAAGAGAGGAAGTGGCAAAGGGTGTTCCGTTATCAGAACCGTTGCGGAAGGGCGGACTGTTCCCGCCTATGGTAATCCACATGCTTTCTATCGGTGAGGAAACCGGTGATATTGAGGGCATGTTAGACAAGCTGGCAGATTATTATGATGAAGAGGTTGAGATGACTACCCAGACGGTTATGGCGGCAATGGAACCAATGATTATCGTTGTTATGGCAATTATCGTAGTCATTCTGATTGCAGCAATTTATGCGCCGATGCTTTCCATGTACAACCAGCTCGGCAACATGTAAAACGAATTAAGATTCCGTAATAGGGGCGGGATTTTAAGATAAAATATTTATATTTATACAAGAAGGAGAATAGCATTATGAACAAGATTAGAAACAGAAAGAACAACAAAGGCTTTTCATTAGTTGAGTTAATCATCGTTATTGCCATCATGGCAATCTTAGCAGGAATCTTAATTCCTCAGTTTGTTAAGTACATCAGCAGCTCCAAAGTATCCGGAGATATCCAGCAGGCAGAGAATATCTACAATGCAGTAGCAGCTCAGTACGCAGATTCTCAGGGAACAGCACCAACAGGTATGAGTTATGATGGAAACAAGCATGAAGTAACAGATGCTGTTGCAGAGGCATTAGAAATGGGAAAAGCAGCACCTACATGTAAAGTAGATTCAAACTATTTATTTATGTATAGCTGTGACAGCAAGGGTGCGGTTGCTGTATATCTTGCACCAGCAAGCGAGGCAGATAAAGCATATGATGCTACAAAAGATACCAAGATTTCTCCATCCATTGAAGGAGTGGATAAAGATAAGTGGACAAAATAATCCGCTGAGCTAAGAAAGGACACTACATACCATGACACCAATGCTTGCACTCATCACAGTATTTATTTTCATATATGGAATTGTCATCGGAAGCTTCTTAAATGTCTGTATCTACCGGATACCGCAGAAAGAAGATATCGTCCGGGAGAGTTCCCACTGTATGAGCTGCGGGCATCGGTTGAAATGGTATGATTTAGTGCCGCTGTTCAGTTATCTTTTCTTAAAGGGAAAATGCCGTTACTGTGGTTCGAAGCTGTCAAAGCAGTACCCTATCGTCGAAGCACTCAATGGAATCCTTTATGTAGTTGTATTTTATGCAACAGATTTTAGCTGGGACAGTATTTTATACTGCCTTATGACTTCTGCGTTAATCGTACTTAGTGTGATAGATTACCGCACCTATGAGATTCCTTTTGGAATCAATGTGTTCCTGTTTGTACTGGGGGTTATCCGGTGCGTATTTGGAAAAGGGGACAGAGGAACCTTGATGATTGGTTTCTTTGCAGTGAGCTTGTTCTTGCTGTTATTATCACTTCTTACCAGAGGAGCAGCAATCGGTGGTGGAGACATCAAGCTGATGGCGGCGGCCGGGCTGCTTCTCGGATGGAAGTTGATTATTCTTGCATTTGTGATGGGATGTATTGCGGGTTCTGTGGTGCATCTGTTCCGGATGAAGGTATGTGGTGCCGGCAGAATGCTGGCGCTGGGTCCATACTTATCGGTCGGGATATTTATTGCGGCCCTGTGGGGAAATGGGATGATAGACTGGTATCTGGGACTTTTTATGTAGAAAAGAGTGATTATAAGTGGAAAGTGTATGAAGTATAGGTATGCTTTCCAGTTATAATCACGAAAGGTGAGTGAAGGATGAAGATATTAAGTATAGAAATAGGTGTTGATGTAACCCATGTATTGGAGATGGATTACCGGGTGAAGAATCCGAAAGTATATCGAAGCTTTAGCTTTCAGACTCCGGTAGGTGTAATTGGAGAAGCTGGTGTGCGTAAGAGTGAGGAATTCCGCACAGCCTTACATAAGCTTCTGGATGCAAATAAGATTAAGACACGGAAAACTTTATTCGTAGTTAATTCCGGTAAGATAGCAAGCCGTGAAGTGCTGATTCCGATGATAAAAGAAAACCGTATCAAGGATTTCTTAAATACAAATTCGGCAGATTTCTTCCCGGTAGATTTATCCCGGTACCAGCTGGTATACCGGAATGAAGGTGTGGTACAGCAGGACACAGTAAAGAAGAGAAAATTATATGTATTTGCTGTGCCGGGAGATCTGGTGCAGTCTTATGAAGAACTGGCAGATTTCTGCTCCCTGGAACTTACCGCACTTGACTATGTGGGAAACAGTATTTTCCAGATGATGCATAAAGCGGTAGGAAATAATATCTGCTGTTCTGTAAAATTAGACAATAATGCAACCATGATTACGATTATCAATCAGGGAATGGTTGTATTACAAAGAACAGTATTTTATGGCTTTGAAGAAGTAGAGAAGGTTGTAGTGGATTCCGGTCTTTTCCCGAAGGAACAGTATCCGGCAGCAATGGATATATTACAGCAGACAGACTGTCTGGATGCAAACCAGGCGGCACCGGAAGATGCCGTGAATGCCATGCGGGCAGAAGCGGTAGAAGCACTGCGTCCGATGATTGGCAATATCCGGCGGGTATTAGATTATTATCAGTCCAGAAATAATGGGGCAGAAGTAAAAGAGTGTTTCCTGATTGGTAACGGAGCTTATATCAAGGGACTGGACAGACTGATGTCCATGGAATTGAATCTTCCGGTACATTTGCAGGAAAAAGATGTTTTAAACGGTTTCCGTACATCCGGAGGCAGATTGGATGCCATGTATGAAGCCTGCTATGGAGCAGCAATACAGCCATTAGACTTCGTGTTTGGTTCGGCACAGACTGCAAAGATTATAGAAGAGAAGAAAAAACGCGAATTGCTTGCAGCAAAGCTGATTGGTCTGCTTTGTGTGGCATGTGCTGTGATATTGCTGGCATTATCCGGAGTACAGAGGATTGCATTATCCCATGAACTGAATACCCTGAATAAGCAGAAGGATGAACTGAAATATATACAGGATATTTATAATGCATATGTGGATACCAAGAGCCAGTATGATGATGTGACAAAAATGAATGGCAAGACAGAGACAGTCAGTGATGCACTGGCAGATGCCATTGAAGAAATGGAAGAAAAATTCCCATCCGGTGTAAAGGTAACAAGCCTTACCAGTAATGGAGAGGGAATTTCCATGGACATTGAAGTATCTACAAAGGAAGAAGCAGCAAAGATCTTGCAGAATCTTGCAACCTTCGATGCTTTCCGCAGTGTAACGACCAACGGAATTACAGAATCCACAGATGAGAACGGTAAAATTACGGTAACATTTTCAGTGATGTGTACCTATGTAAATGGTACAGCAGATGATTCCATTGATACCGAGACCACACCGGAAGAAGATGTCGAGACCTATATGAATGGTGACCAGTATATTTATCCGGATATGGAAGGCAGTACCGAAAGTGGGGAGGCAGACAATGAATAAGGAAAATAAGAAAGTAAACGACAGGGAATTAAAACTGATATTTGTATTAGGTGGCATAGTATTATTTTTCTTAATCTACCAGTTTGGATATCTGAATGTCCAGAAGGCAAATGAAAATTTAAAGAGCCAGGTAGATGAGGTGCGTGGAGAAGTAAAGGTTATGCAGACCATGAAGCAGAACGAAGAGACTTATAAGGCATATACAGATTCCATGACACAGGAAATGCAGGAGGTAATGGATGCAATTCCATCAGAGATCCGTTCGGAGGATAAGATTATGTTTGCCAGAAGCCTTGAAAAAGAGTATGGCTTTCATGTTACCGGCGTAGGTCTTCAGACGGACGAAATGGTTTATGAAATGAATGAAGATGGAAGCAATCCGGCAGATGATGGTAAATTGTTATATCGTACAGTGGTAAATCTTGACTGTGACTGTGATTATACACAGCTTAAGAACTGCCTGCGTGGATTAAAGAAGAATAATTTCAAGATGTCTGTGGATACAGCAAGCTTCGGCCCGGATGAAGAGACCGGGAAACTGAAAGGAAACATGACGGTAAATATGTATTATCTTTACGGAAGTGAGAAACCATATGAACCATTAACCATTGATGGGGTATCCTTAGGAACAGATAATATTTTTGGAACGGGAACGATTACTCCGTCAGCTCCATCGGATGCCGCAGGTACGGAAGATACCACAGGAACAACAGGTACTACAGGAACAGCAGGTACCACAGGAAAAACAGGTACTACAGGAACAGCAGGTACCACAGGAACAGCAGGTACCACAGGGACAACAGGTACCACAGGAACAGATACCGGGCGGTAAGAAAAGCCGGACAGTATAGAAGAATATGTGAAAAGCAGAAAGGAGCAGAGACAGTATGAGCGGTTATAATAGCAGAAAGTTAAAATATAAATTAAATCGTAATTTAAATAACCGGGGATTTTCATTGGTGGAAATTCTGATTGCAGTAGCGATTCTCGTACTGTGTGCAGTTCCTTTACTGAAAGCATTTGTAACATCTGCCCAGACCAATGTCAGGGCAAGACAGAATTTAAATGCGACTACGCTGGCTGAAAATATTATGGAAGAAATAAAAGCAGCAGGTGTTGAAGGCTATGGTGTGAAATCGGGAGACACGGTTGCGATAGATGGTGTGGATCTTCCGGTTTATGAGGCTGAGTATAGCAATTACAGCTTTGATGGCAGGGAATATGATGTTAAGGCAGTAATGACACCATCGCAGGAGACCTATCTGGATGGTACGGATGAAAAAGCATATAATGCACAGGGTATCCCGGAGATTTCTGTTATGGATGACAGCCGGGATGCTGTTTATGTAGAGGACAAGAATGCAAGATTTGACATAATAGATGAAAATGCGGATTCGCTGGGCATGAAGGCGGAAGAACTGCTGAATGCATGCAGAACGGAATACCGCTTTGCAGTAAAGGAAAATCACGGCAGATATACCGTTACCCAGACGGTAACATACAGTGATGCTTCCGGAAATACAATCGGAACACCCCAGACCCTGACCATATTTGATTCGGTGCTGACCGGAGCAGATCTCAGAAGTCTTTATGTGTGCTATATTCCGGCACTTCGAACAGCCGGTGATATGTACAGAACGCAGGAGAAGGTGGTAATCGAAAACAGACAGGATATTCCGGTTGATGTATATCTTATCCGTCAGGGCTCGCAGGATACACCACTTGCAGTCAGTATTATAGAAAGTGCTCCATCAACAGTGGCAGCAACACAGATTCATACAAATCTTTCTGTAGATGATAAGACAGACATCGGCAGTATAGAACGAAATGGAAGCAGTATTACAGCAGCTACAGCTAAAAGCGCCTTTGGTTTTCAGAAGATGGGCGAGGCTGCAAAGGCAGATGCAGCCAGACTTTATACAGTAGAAGTAACCGTTAAACCGGTAGATTCGGAAAAATCAACTACCTTAACAGGAACGGCAATGAAGTAAGGCGGGAAAACAATGAACAGATGGAAGAAATCACGGGACAATCGAGGAATGTCACTGGTCATGGTCATTGGAACAGTGGCACTGGTAAGCATACTGGTGGTTATAGTACTGTCTCTTTCTCTGATGAATATACAGATGAAGTCAGTATATAAGAAGTCTGCGGATAATTTCTATGATGCAGAAGCAGCAATGGATGAGATACGTACCGGTCTGCAACAGGATGTAGCAGATGCAGCAACCACGGCATATCTTTCTGTTATGTCACAATATTCTGCCAGCAGTTATCAGGATGCTGTGCGTCAGAGCACCTTCCGGGAATTGTACCGGAAGGAGTTAAAGAAGAAAATCGGGCAGACCATGGATGATACCCATTATGATATCGGCTATCTTGAGAATTATATCGGTGCGTCCCACCGTTATGAAGCAGCAACTGGTACTGGAGCCAGACTTACAACACAGGATGGCAAAGATGCAGATCTTGTGGTAACACAGTCCGGTCTTGTGATTATGAATCTGGAGCTTTCTTATAAGGATGCAGATGCTTATGAGTCGGTTGTAGATACAGATCTTGTATTAAGCTATCCACAGGTAAACTTTATCCAGTCAACATCAGTACCGGATTTGCTGAATTACTGTGTGGTAGCAGATGAAGGTGTCTGGGTAAACAATGGAAACCGTACACTTACCATGAATGGCAATGTATACGCAGGCAATTATTATACCGGGAGCAGCAGTGACCGGAATGGATTCCACATTGATAACAGTGGAAGTGTAATGCTTGGACTGCGCAAGACGCTGATTACCAGAGGCGGACTTACGGTAGAAAATAAAGGTTCTTTTACAACGGATACCAAAGCTACGATATGGGCAGATAATCTCAATGTTTACAGCAACGCAGCCCTGTCCTTATCCGGCAGTACATATGTATCGGATGATTTGACGATTACCGGAAGCGGTGATGTTACCTTGCGTGGAGAATATTATGGCTACGGTAATCCGGAAACTGCCAAGGCAGCGGCATCTGTAGTTACAGAAGAAGTCAATGCCAATAAGGCGGCATACAGCAGTGCCATGATTATCAATGGAATTGCAGACAGTGGCAAGGCAAGTATCCGCATGAATGGATTAAAGACACTGATGTTAGCAGGAAATGCCTATATCGGAAGCGGCAATGCCATGATGGGAGAGTCCCTGGCTGTAAAGAGCAGCCAGACGGCATATCTTGCACCGGCAGACTGTTTTCTTATAAAGACTACCAATCCCACAACGGTAGCGGAAGATTTTATGGCAAAGAGTGATTTTGCAGCAACTCCGGAAAAATATATTAATTATGAAGTGTTAAAAAATTATCATGCTTTTGATATCACACCATTATATAAAGATGGTCTGGTTTATTATTTCTTAAAATTCGAGAATGCAAAGGAAGCAGCGGCATTTGACCTTGCATACTACAATGATGCAGACCATGCAGCCACAAGGCAGCAGTACCTGTCTCTTTATGTGGATGACGCAGAATTATCTATCCGGGAGAGCAGCACTGTGGAGAAGATTACCAACGGAAGCATTCTTGTCTGGGATACAAAAGGAATCCGAACCATTGAGCCGACAACCATAAGTAATGGATTAGACGATATTTACGAGGATGGTTATTATGCCGGACTGCAGAGCGGCTGGCAGGATATGTATGCTTCTTATAATATTTCACTGACAAAGGATTATGAGAGGCTTACAACGGAGCAGAAAGCAGCCACTGTGTTTGAAAATCTGGTGGATGTAGACGGACTGAAAAAAATTACCGGCACATCCGGAGCAGTAGAATTTGAATTTACCGATGGGGATGGAATCCGGCAGGTGGCATACGTAACAGATAATGAAGGTGCATCAGCATTGGAGGTGGATGCTTCATTTCTGGGTGGAAAGAATGTACCGCTTATCATTGCAACCGGAGATGTGAAGGTTACAGCAGATTACTCCGGCACAATTTTAAGTGGTGGCCAGGTGACCTTTGGCATGCCGGGAAGCAGCAGCTCAACAGTGTCATCTGATATGCAGGATGCTGCCAGAGTCATTCAGAATGCCGAATATAAGAAGGGGTCAGATACCTATATTCTGTCACAGGTATTGAAGAATAGCCAGTACTATGTAGGCAGTATTGGAAAGGCATATACCGGAGAGGATGCCGTGGATGTAACGAAGCTTGTAACCTATCAGAACTGGTCAAAGGAGTAAAGATAAGATGCAGAAAGGGAATCGTATAAGCGGAAAAAAGAATAGTGGATTTTCGATGGTAGAGCTGATTGTTACCGTGGCGATTCTTGCAATTATTTCTGTGGGAGCGTTTCTGCTTACCGGCTCACAGAATGGATGGAAACTGCGTCATGCTGCGGAAAGACTGGATTCGGCACTGGATAAAGCTATGGTTCAGTCTATGAGTAAGAGTGATACTGCAGGTCTTATTGTCTATGAATTAAATGGAGAATATTATGCAGCAATGATAAAGGAATCCTGCCGGGACGGAAATATTTACCGTGTAACTGAGGACAAGGTGCTGGAAAAGTATTCACTTGGAAAAGAACCGCTGACGATTACGCTAAGTTATAAAGGAAAAGACGGGACAGCAGTATCTGATGTTACATTATCCAATCAGGGCAGTGAGAGTAATTTAAGCAGTGCGGCAGAATTTCTCTATGACAGAAGTACCGGAGCAGTTAAGACCGTAAAGGTAAACAGCGTGGAAAGCTATTATACTGGTATACATTTGAAGTTGTCAGACCGTGATATGCAGATAAAAATAAGTGCTGCCACCGGCAGACATGAGATACAGTAAGCAAAAAGCAGGGAGGAGGAAAACAAAGTGGGCCACAGGGAATCTTCAAAGAAGTATTGTGAAATCAGAAAATGCGGGATATATGATAATAAAGGATTTACGCTGGTTGAACTGCTGGTAGGAATTGCGATTGTGGCAATTGTCGGCGGGTTGATTGGCACATTTTTGATTTTCTCCACAAGAACATATGGAAAAGTAACTGATGAAGCAGACTTACAGGAGGATGCACAGATTCTCCTATCCCAGATGGATAATTATATTATCGATACAGACAGTGCGCTTCGTTATTATGCAGATGTATCAGAGAGTGGAAGCGGCACGGAAATCTTAAAGGACAGTCTTTATCCGGGTGGAGCAGCAGGACTGACCAGAAAATGGCTGGAGATTTATAAGACCACCGATACCGGATATACGAAAGAGACCGTTTTGTGGACAAAATCCACAGAGAAGCTGACATATAAGCAGGAGACGATTGATGCGGCAGGAACGGTAACTGAAAATATAGAAGAACAGGATCTGGCAACGCATGTAACGGATTTTTCCATTGATCTGACGAAAGTAACTTCACTGCGTCAGGTAACAGTGTCTGTTGCACTTGACAGTGGAGAGAAAAGTTATGGAGCGGATACTACAGTGTATCTGCGCAACCAGATTGTAGTAAATGGGGAGCCTTATAAACCGGATGCAGCACCGGTCATTTCATCTGTACTCAGCGTTAAGGTTCTGCCACAGACAGTTATGATGCGGCCCGGCGGAAGAAAGGCATTTCAGGCAATTGTCTATGGTAATAATTCACCATCCCAGGAGGTAACCTGGAGTCTTTCCGGAAATACGTCTTCCCTGACCACTATTTCAGAGGATGGACTGCTGTGGATCAGCATGGATGAGAAGGCAAAGACCTTAACGGTAACTGCAACATCGGTACAGGATGCCACCAAGTCAGGAACGGCGGAAGTAACAGTAGTACATGGCAAGAAGCTGTCTTTAGGCCAGATCCGGAAATACTGGCTGCAAAGAGGAATGTCCATGTATGTATACGCCAGAGTCAACGGAACCTTAAACGGTTCTATTACCTGGGAATGCAGTCCGCAGGATTTACTTTCTGCTAACCCAACCGATGCAGTGACAGTTGCCGGCGGATATCCATCATTAGATTTAATGAATGCCAGACGTTTTGTAACCAGTTCGTCAACACCACTGGGTGAATATACAGTGAAAGTCAGTGGGATAGTGGACGGACAGCCTTATGAAGATATTGTTGTGATAGGAGTAGTGGATGCATCTTATGTATCAGGTGGTTCTGGAATTGTGAATTTTGATAAACCGAACGGACTGGACTATTGGGTACATGCCGGAGATACCTTAAATCTTTCTACCGTATTGAAACGGACAGATCTTGGAACAAAACGTAGATATGAATTTACAGAAGGCGGCAATATTGATAAAAATGCATATACCTATGAGACATCCGGGTCAGATGATGAGAGACTGACTGTTAAGATAGATGAGGCAGCTTTGGATGGAGAAATTTATGTCACGGTTAAAGTTGAAAACCAATATCAGACAGGCTATGATACGGTAACAATTCATGTGGCAGAAGCACTGGATTTTCCGTATGTTGTAGAAACAACCTACCTTCCGGAGCGTGACAATAGTTTCTGGGCCCGTGTGAATTTCCGTGGACCTGTGTTGATGGCAGAATCAATACGGGAATTTACCAATCTTACTTCCGGAATCAATGGATTGATTGCAAATACCGGTGAGCCTTATAAACTTACATCATCAGAACAGTGGACTGGTGAGGATGTGCGTACGCTGTCTGGCGTAAATGAATTTACACAGGAGGGACCTTCTCGTTATCAGAGTAATAAAATTATCGATATGGAAGGAATTATCATAGTAGACCGTGATATTACTTTTGATGCCATGACGATTCGTTCTATTGGAGATACCGTAATCTATGTAAAAGGAGAGCATACGATATCGTTTAACTGCAGCGCAACAACTTTTGACGGACTCATTTATGCGCCAGAAGGAACAGTTAAATTTGATTGCCAGTCCGGTTATAGCCGAGGCGTAATCATAGCAAAGAAACTTGATATGAGAAGCTGGGGGAATGCAGATTTCTCCTTTATGGAAAAAAGCAGTGTAATGGATCTGGTTAATACATTGAAGGCAAACTAGCTTGTTGAGAAGTAAAAGAGGACAGGATATATGAAACGGAAGAATTCTTTGAAAAATTCCAGAAAGAGAATCATTCAGGCAACGGTAGCAGCAGTGGCCGGTATTACAGTTGCGGTTGCTGCATTCCGGCCGGTAGAGACTTCAGCAAACGGAGTACTGCCGGGGGTGGAAAGCATCGTTGCACAGAAGATGGCAACAGAAGATAAGACCTATCGGATTTTAGAGATTATGCCGGATGGAGCAGAAAGTGAAATGGGCTATCTTGCAGCGGGCAGTGAGCCGGTAGCCTTAACAGATGGAATGCTTTCTTACTTTGCAGAGAATGGTATCGAAAATACGCAGCAGGAGAGAATGAATTATATCAACAGCTTACAGCAGCGTTTGGAGGACGGGAAGATAGCTTCCGGTGATACATCTAAGACACCACTTTATGCAGAAGCTTATGAGGAGACTTTTTTCCCGACAGAGGAGCAGCAGAAGGATTACAAGAAGCTGGTATTTCCGGAAGAACAGTATGAGACAATTACTGCTGAGGGACATTATGCTTACCGGCAGGATTATGACGGAAACTATAATCCCAATGTAGTTTCCTTCTCTTATAATGCAACTGGGGATTATGCAGTAGAATTTGAACGGAGAACACCACTTAAGGATGAAACACCATATAACCAGCCATATGAGTACCGGGATAATGGAACAGATGGTTATTATGAAGCAGTAGAAAATCCTATGACAGGTGGTAATTATTACTATATTTCAGACTTTTACTATGTTGGAGCAGATTCCGAACATGGACATTATCTGGCACAGTTAGATGCTGCAAAACCATATTCATATACTGCATCAGGGGATGGAGCATTTGCATTTGTGCCGGGAACAGCGGAAGAGGACAGTGCAAATCAGTCCTGTCAGGTGGAGATGGGCTCTGTCTGGTATACCGGTGGACTTTATAATAATAACCTGTTCCGGGACTATGTATTAGGAGCATTGTCCAAGGATGATTTAAAGGTGGAAGTAACGGCAGTGACAGAGTCTGGACTTGCTTCCGTAGATGTATCCGGTATGGATTTTATTTATATCGGCGGACAGGGTTATGATACCGGAATGAAATATCAGCTTTCTTCTCCGGAGCTTCTTGCACAGGTGGATAAAATATATAAGAAAATTTTAGGAAAAGCGCCGGTTCTTATTGATTCCACTGTCTTAGAAAGTGCACTTACTGATTATAATACTTCTGATATTGCAAAGCTTGTGGTGTGGAGCATCCAGAAGGAGTTAAAGGATGACCCGCAGTCTGTGGATGCGGCAGAATTATGTGATACCGCTTCTTTAAACAGCAATTACACCGGCAATGATACTAATTATGCGGAAAATAATGTTTACTGCATGAAAATGACAGATGCAGACGGGGTACGTCAGCATGTATTTACCGGTCTGCTGGAAGCTTTTCCACAGGAGCTGCAGGAGGCGGAGGGATTTGCACCGGTGCGGGCATTGATTGAACAGGAGAATACCCTCCGTACATCAGCGGATGCGATTGATACCACGCTTTCAAAGAACATGGTCTTACAGTATATTTTAAATTATCCGTATGAGAGAACTTTTAGTGATAAAGAGGAGCTGCGGGTGCTGGATATCGAACCGGCAATGGGCGCACTGTATCTTGATGAAAATACAGCTGATGACAGGATTCTTACCAAAAAGAAGCTGGCAGACTGGACAGGTGTTGCCATTGAAAATATCAGCATTACCCGGATGACTTCAGCGGAGTTTATTGGTAAAATCGAAGACATGAATATGGAATACGACCTGGTTTACTTTGGGCTTGGTTATGCCGGAGAGAATGGAAATTCTGATGCAAAGCTTCAGGGGGATTATATGAACCGTGATGCTGAAGGAAATACGGTTTATAATGATTCACTGATGAACGGACTGGTCTATGCACATACCGGGGATGCATTCTTAAGAAAGGCTATTCTTGGCGGACTTTTAGATACCGATTATGTAGATAATAATACATCGAATTATCTCTATGGAGGCAATCCGGACAGCTCAAGAGACCCATACGGTGACCGGGATGAGTGGGACAGCGGATTAGGTAAGCTCGTTACCGCAACAAAGACCATCAGTGGTTTCCAGTATGATAATCCAAAGAATAGAAATGACCGTCAGGAAATTACCGTTACAGTAGGAAATGTAGGAGTATACCGTGCCAGCGGAAATGATATAACAGAGAGCAAGAAACGTGATCTGGAAGAATTCCTCGGAGCGAAATATCCGGTTCTTTTTGCACAGAATTTTGTGACCACAGAAGGTGAAATCAATGCAAAGGTGGTAGATAATTCTTCTGTTTTATATCAGTTCGCAAAGGAAAATCTGGCACAGGATAATGTCTTTTACCTGAATACCGAAGGCAAGCCAAATGATGAGAGCAGCTTCCGGTACTATATTAATATGCCAAAGGTTAAACTTGCCATGCTCAATCCGTCTACCGGAGTAGAAGAGAGTGATACGGCATTAAGTACAGGAACAGCACGTACTACGGATAACAATTATGGCAATAAAATAGTAGAAATCCGTACTGATAAGAAAGATTCCGGAGTCTATACGCTGCGTTACCGCTTCCGGATTGACAGTTCCGTAGATGCCAGTGCGGCTACGGTATATCATGCAGGACTTTATTTTGATATGAATGCCGATGGTAAATTTATCGAAAATGATACCTATTCCGAACGGCAGAAGGACTGCATCATTTTTGATGCTTCCGGCAATGAAGTCAACCGGGATGCAGCAGGAGAATATCAGTTGAGCAGCGGACAGGAGTACTATCTTGAGAAAGACATTCCAGGTGACTATCGTGGTATGCTGACCTGGAAACTGGAACTGACCCAGACCACCAATGCCTATATCCGTACGGCTAAGACAGGTTATACGATTGTATCAAGACCAGCTGGTGATGACAGTGTACAGGTTGTTAAGGTACTTCAGATTATGGGAAACAATAATGAATGGGGCGGTTACTTTAATCTTTCTCAAGATAGAGACATGCAGGATTTTATCAGCAATTTTGAAAATACGGAAGGAGTCCGGTTTGAAATTACAGCCATTCCAATGCGTAATTTCGATGGCAAATATACATCCTTTGAACAGCTGAAGGATTATCAGATGTTAATCTTTGGTTTCCAGGACAGTTATTCGGATATGACCAATGCTGACACGCTGGCAGCAGTAGATGATTATATAGTCAGCGGACGGAGTGTATTGTTTACCCATGATACCTCTTCCTTTGTCAATGTGGCAACTGAGCAGATGTACTGTCAGGATAATCCGGATGGCGATAATGGATGGAACCCGGGCTGGCTTAGCAACCAGGGTAATGCAGGAGATTTTAACCAGGTAGAACGTCACTGGGGCTATATGGTAAACCAGAAATTCCGTGGTGTTCTTGGAATGGATCGTTATGGAATTACTTATAATAAGAGGACTTCCAAAGACCCGCAGGCGGCACAGCTTCGTTCCCTGCTATTAAAGGAAGGTCAGCTTTTAGACATCAGTACTACTACAGATGCCTCCGGCAATGAGATAACAACCGGAACCATTGATACGGCACATGGTGGAGTAACTACAAGGGAGAATCCGGATGGCAGCGGGGCACTGACTTCTGCAGTATTAGGAAGTGATAAGGATATTGCGTATGTACCGGGAACGAATCAGAAGCAGTCCTATGGACAGACACAGGGTTATACTTATGGAGCAATCAATTTCCATTATTATTATAATGCTCCGTGGCAGTGTACAACGGAAGCAAAGTATGCTTATAACCAGTACATGATGTGGCGTACACTTCCGTTACCAACACAAAGAAATGATGTTTCTCTTGGAAACCTGAAAAACAATGCCAGCATGTATGCAACCCAGGTAAATGATGGACAGATTACCCATTATCCATATGAGATTGGCAGTCAGATTACGATAGCTAATACCCATTACCAGTATTATCAGCTGAATATGGATGAGGATATGGATGGAGATGAAAACAGTGATATTGTAGTGTGGTACTGTCTGGGTGCATCCGGTGATGGTTCGGCGATTTATACCAGTTCCCCGAATGATGTGCGGAACAATTATTATATTTACAACATTGGAAATATTACCTATTCCGGTGTGGGACACAGTACAATAAGTAACGTGAATGAGAAGCAGTTATTCTTTAACACCATTGTTGCAGCGTACAAGACAAGAATCAAAGATCCGGTAGTAAAGCTTTTAGAGAATGGAAGCCGTACTTCAGCAGAAAAGGAAGCTGTTTATGTACATACTGATAATGCCATCGGAAATAAGGCCCTGGAAAATGAAGTAAGTTTTTATTATACCGTAACAGATTCGAATCTCGTCACATCAGATAAGGAAATCAGTGTGGATTATTCCATGGTAGATAAGAATGGCAGCAGTATTGCAATTCCGGTACAGGCAGCAGAAAATCAGGTGTATATCACAACAGAAGCAGTAAACGGAGATACGGTTACGACAGATTCTGCCGGAAGACTGAGAGGCTTAAAGAGCGGGGAAGTGTATAAAGTCACAGTTCATAATCTGACGGATACAAAAGTACAGGAGGCAATTACCAATGGTAATATGCGGATTGCAGTCCATGCAGTCAGTACCTTTGACTATTATGGAGACAGCTATGGTCTGGGTGAAAATGCCAAGAGCATACCGCAGAGCAGTACATCTATGAAAATATTAGGAACAACGCTGTTTGATTTGGATTAGAAGAAAAGAAAAAATATTTATTGAAAAACTGGGGACGAAATTGTATAAGACCGGAAAAGCAATCTGTAAAATCAAAAAAGGGTTGAAAAACCGGTAACGTTACCATATAATAAAACCATGAAGAACCAAGTAGGGTGAATGGTCGCGGCTGCATTGTCGAAAGACATACAGACGAGGAAAGTCCGGGCTTCACAGGGCAGGATGCCGGATAACGTCCGGTGGAGGTGACTCCCAGACCAGTGCAACAGAAATAAACCGCCTCCTTTGGAGGTAAGGGTGGAAAGGCAGTG
>OHPJ01000447.1_pt1 | contig 19174 bp, 18 predicted proteins | sample 1577701 | NCBI WGS metagenome assembly OHPJ01 (sample SAMEA3879517, study PRJEB24766) | human gut metagenome | biome: human-associated habitat; feature: feces | place: USA | collected 1985/1987 | reverse complement strand
TGCTCTCTTCACATTATTTTTAAGTTCAACACCAAGATTACCATAATCCCATGTGTTGGCAAGTCCGCCGTAGATCTCAGAACCCGGATATACGAATCCTCTTGACTTTGCAAGTGCTACGATCTTGTCCATTGTCTTTTCAACCATTGTATGTTCCTCACATTCTTTTTTATCATTTACATTATTCACATAACTTATGCACTTCGGTTGATCTTTTCACAGAAGTTATTCACATCTTCCCTTAAAGATATTCCCCTTTGTACATCAATGTTTCTTATTATAACGACTAATGCCTTATTTTTCAAGCTGTTTTAGGTACTTCTCTTTATGTTTCCGCTTATATTCATACATAACTTCATCCGCTCTTTGCAAAATCTCATCTGTAGAAACAATATCATGTCTTTCAATAGTATTCACAACAGCGTTTCCAGGATCTCCAAAGACTTAAATTCCTTATCTACATACATCTTCATCAACCGTCCCATCACGCGTCCAAACTTCTCCAGCACTTCCGGCTTCACGTTAAATGTATATAATTTCTCAATTGTACTGGATTCAATATACTGCATCGTATACAGCGTAGAACCGTCAAGAAACATTCCGTCTCTCACTTCTCCGTCACATTCATTACACACAAGTCCGCCCTTCGCCGCGCTGAACACTGCCGGCCTCGTCCGGTCGCCACACTGTACACACTGGAACACCTGCGGTCCCTGTCCATTGATCGTCAGCACTTTCAACTCGAAAATGTAACGGATCAACTGATTCGGAAGATGTGGATTTGTCAGCGCACGCATCGTCTGATAAAGTAATTTCAAAAGTTCCCGCTCATCATTCCGTTCCCTCGCATAGTAATTCGCAACCTCAAGGAAATAAAAGCCATAATATGCACCTACCACATCTTCTCTCAATTCCGAAAAATAATTGGATACATTTACAGACTGAATTGTGTAAGAAGAACGACCTTCATACATCGTGAATTCACCGAAAGTAAATGGATTCACCGCTCCCACTAGAGGACTGTTTGGTCTTCTTGATCCCTTTGCAAAGGCTGAGATCTTCCCCTGTTCTTTTGTAAGTATGACAACTCTGCGGTCGTACTCGCCCACCGGTGCGACAGAAAGCACCATTCCTGTCAAAACGATCTGATTCACGATGAAAGTCACCTTCTTTCTGCTATATTTGTAAAGATGTTGGAGACAAAACCCACAACTACGATGCCTGCGGATGCTTCGTGCAACGCATTTCCAATATCTTCTAATATATCCGATTTCGCGTGTAAATACAAGGAGATGTTCTGGGGGGGATTTTTTTGGATATGAGTTTTGCTGGATGTTTGACACATGTTAAGATTTTGGAAAACCAGACCAAGAGAAACTTGCTATAAATCATCTATTTAACCTTGATTCCCTAAATCTCCTTTTCAATTATTCCCATATCATATTCTTCAGCGTATTAGCGACTTGCGTCGCTAGATATGCTAAAAAGCGGCAGCCACCAACCTCTCAGTCAGCAGCTGCCGCTCTCATCATTCTTTTTATTCTTTATCTTCAAAGGCTTCTTTCATCTTATCCATGAATCCTTTTTTCTTGCCCTTTTTCTCTGATTTCTCAGATTTTGTAGCAAGGTCATCATGCTGATGAAGTGTATTTCCACTGAGCTCATCGAATTTTCTCAGAGCCTCTTTCGCCTCTGCGCTTAATCTCTCCGGTGTCTGGATCACTAATGTTACATAATGATCTCCTCTTACCTGAGTATTTCTAAGGGATGGAACTCCCTTTCCTTTCAGACGTACTTTTGTATCTGTCTTTGTTCCCGGTTTTACTGTGTAGAGAACGTCTCCGTCTACAGTTGGAATCTTCACATCGCCACCGAGTGTAGCCACTGCGAAGGAAATCGCAACGGTTGAGAAGATATGCATATCCTGTCTCTGGAAGATTGGATGTCTGGATACAACTACTTCTACTAACAAATCTCCTCTTGGGCCACCGTTGACACCCGGCTCTCCTTTTTCACGGATACGGACACTCTGTCCATTGTCGATACCGGCCGGAATCGTTACCTGGATTTTTCTCTTTCTTGCAATATATCCGGTACCACGGCAATCCGGACATTTGTCTTTGACTACTTTACCGGTACCATTACAATCCGGACAGGTCTGGACATTCTGCACCGTTCCAAAGAAGGACTGCTGTGTAAACACAACTTTTCCTTTGCCGCCGCACTTGGTACATGTTTCCGGGCTTGTTCCCGGTTTTGCACCTGTACCATGGCAGGTCGCACACTCATCCTTCAGAACCATTTCAATTTCTTTCTCACATCCGAAAACAGCCTCTTCAAATGTGATCCTTACACTGGTACGGAGATTCGCACCTTTCATCGGTCCATCATTGCCTCTTCTTCTGGCGCCACCGCCACCGAAGAAGTCGCCGAAAATATCTCCAAAGATATCTCCCATATCCATGCCTGAAAAATCAAATCCGCCAGCACCGCCGCCTGTACCATCGAATGCTGCATGACCAAACTGATCATACTGTTTACGCTTTTCTGCATCACTCAATACTGCATAAGCTTCCTGTGCTTCCTTGAACTTTTCTTCACATTCTTTATCACCCGGATGCATATCCGGATGGTACTTCTTGGCAAGAGTACGGAATGCCTTTTTTATATCAGCGTCACTCGCATTCTTCGGAACGCCAAGGACTTCATAATAATCTCTTTTCTCTGCCATAACGCTTAACTCCTTGTTATCATGTACAAATTTATCATACCGGCTATCTGTCTAAAGCATGATTCAATTTCCGGTTTTCAAAAATTTTAAAATATTTTCCTCTTCTACCGCATATAGGGTTTCCGGAAAACCGGAAACCCTTTTTTATATGCTGATTATATTTTAGACCTCTTTGAAATCAGCGTCTACAACATCATCATCTGCTGCGCCGGCATTGTTCGTCTGTGCGCCGCCCATGTTTCCCATATCAGGACCTGCTCCCTGGGCACCCTGTGCTGCCTGTGTCTGCTCATACATCTTAGCAAATACTTTCTGTGCACTCTGTGTCAGTTTCTCCTGAGCTGCTTTTAATTCAGCAACATCTGCGTCTGTCATCTCTTCTGCATTCTGATGTGCGTCCAAGAAAGATTTTACTGCATTTAAGTCAGCTTCTACTTCAGCTTTATCATTTGCATCAAGGTTTGCTCCAACCTGATCCAATGCCTGCTGTGTCTGGAATACGAAGGAATCTGCATCGTTTCTTGCATCGATCGCTTCTTTTCTCTTCTTATCCTGTGCTTCGAACTCAGCAGCTTCTTTGACTGCTTTGTCGATATCAGACTCAGACATATTGTATACAGGCGAAAAAATGATGCTGTTTCTCACAGTATACTGACTCTTTTCTATGTAGAAAAACTGTGGATTGTCCAGCAGCACAAACTGCTGTATACGGCTTACGTTGTCAGTGTCTGTAGTATTTAACGAAATTCCATCCATGCGCTTTTGCATCATCGCATAAATCTGCCTGTAAATAAGCTTGTCATCATCTGACAGCTTCTCGTAGTAGTAGTGATATTCCCCTGTAAATACTGACTCATCGTACTCTGTCTGTTCGCCGTTTAAATAGTCTGTTGTGGTCTGCATTTGCCCCTTTACTGCCCTGTGTATAGCTGTAGGAAAATCAGCTATAGCACCTGTAAACCCTCCTGCCTTTAAGCATTTTGCAGCGAACATAAAGCAACAGGCAGCAAACACAAGTGCCGGTATGATTTTTAAAAGCTTTTTCATCTATTCCCCCATTTTAATCGTTGTCTGTCACTCTGTTAGGTGTGAACAGCAGCCATAGCAAGCCTGCATATCAGATACAGTACAAAAAGATGCACCGGGTAAAAGGCGTAAAAGACATATTTTAGTGAAATGCCTCTTTTTCCATTGTAATAGCGAAGCGGTATAAGCATAAACAGTGCAAAAAACTCTATGGTACCTGAGAAAAGTCCAAGCAGTATGACTGCCACGGCAAATGCAACATCCCGGTTTGAAGAAAGCAGGTACATCATGACAATGCACCCTACACCCGCCGCACCATAATCACAGCAAAGCACAAACTCTGCAATAATCATCATAACAAGCACTACTGATACCATTACTATACACCTGATCAGTGTGACAAAAAACCACTTGACTGCAGAGGATGCCTTTTCTATTTTATCGACCGACTTAAGCCAATCAAGCACTGTGATGGCAAGCAAGCCTAAAAGCAGTGTAAAAAACACATTGTTGCTCTTAAATTCGAGCACTGTATTGTTTATTGCAAGGTCAAACGGTATCTCAGAGATAAGCGCGAATATAAACATCCTCGCAGCATATTTTTCCCTGCTGTGTGTATATTTGAAGCCCTCCACAAGCAGGAAGCAGAAAACAGGAAAGGCCATGCGCCCTATAGAACGCATGACCCAGTAGATATCAATAAGCGTTTGTCCACCTATCCCGTTATTTATCATCTGAAGAATAACCGTTGCCGCAATATGGTCTATAAGCATGGTAAAAATGGCTATAAGCTTAAGCGTGCTTCCACTGATACCAGACTTTGCGATAACTTTTTCCAAAATCCTATACTCCTGCCATATTTACGGTAATTCTGTCAAGATGCCAGATATCGTCCACATATTCCTGGATTGTTCTGTCTGAAGAGAACTTTCCTACATGTGCGATATTGAGCAGTGCACTCTTTCTCCATGCGCTCTTGTTCTTGTAATAATCATTAATCTTCTGCTGTGCATTTGCATATGAGCGGAAGTCTGCGAGGATAAAGTAGCGGTCAGCCACCTGTCCCTGCTGTGGATTGAGCAGTGAGTTGTAAAGCTCCCTGAAAAGCTCATGGTCATTTGGTGAATATGTGCCGTCTACAAGCTGGTTTACTACCTTTCTTAGCTCGGCATCGTTATTATATACATCAACAGGATTGTAGTCATGTCTGTTCTCGTGTGAGATGACCTCATCAGAGCTCATTCCAAAGATAAACATGTTGTCAGCCCCTACCTCATCGAACATCTCGACATTGGCACCATCCATAGTTCCGATAGTGAGCGCTCCATTGAGCATAAACTTCATGTTTCCTGTTCCGGATGCCTCCTTGCTCGCTGTGGAAATCTGCTCGCTGACATCTGCTGCCGCAAAAATAATCTCGGCATTGGATACCTTGTAATCCTCGATAAATACTACCTTGAGCTTGCCGCCAATAGAAGCATCGTTATTTATCACATCAGCCACACTGTTGATGAGCTTTATTGTTTTCTTTGCATTTCTGTAGCCTGCTGCTGCCTTTGCTCCAAAAATGAATGTTCTAGGATAGAAATCCATAGACGGATTTTCCTTAATCTTGTTGTACAGATACATCACATGAAGGATGTTCATGAGCTGTCTCTTGTACTCGTGAAGTCTCTTAACCTGGATATCAAAGATTGAATTGTCAGGTACGTCGAGATTCTGAGTCTTCTTTAAGTAAGAAGCAAGCTCTGTCTTCTTTGCGTTCTTGATGTCAACAAGCTTTGTGAGAACGGCGTCATCATTGATGAAATTGCCAAGCTTCTCTAACTCGTTTGCATCCTTCTTCCAGCCGTCACCGATAAGCTCTGTGATGTATGCTGAAAGCTCCGGGTTACAAGACATTAACCAACGACGGAATGTGATACCGTTTGTCTTGTTGTTGAACTTCTCAGGATATAACTTGTAGAAGTTGTTGAGCTCTGTATTCTTTAAAATCTCTGTGTGGAGGTATGCAACACCGTTTACAGAATATCCGAAATGAATATCCATGTGTGCCATGTGTACAAGACCATCCTTGATGATGTATGTGCTCTCATCAGCTACCTTTGCGCGAACCTTGTTGTCAAGCTCACGGATGATTGGCATAAGCTGTGGAACTGCCTTCTCCAAGAAGCTGATTGGCCATTTCTCAAGAGCCTCTGCAAGGATTGTGTGGTTAGTGTATGCACAAACCTTTGATACAATCTCAATAGCCTCATCCATCAGGATGCCCTTCTCCTGAAGGAGACGGATAAGCTCTGGAATAACCATTGATGGATGTGTATCGTTAATCTGAACTGCTGCATAATCAGCAAGGTCATGTAAATTAGAGCCCTTTGCCTCTGCCTCTGCAAGGATAAGTCTTGCTGCGTTTGATACCATGAAATACTGCTGGTATACACGAAGGAGACGTCCCTTATCATCTGAATCATCAGGATATAAGAATAATGTAAGGTTCTTCTTGATATCATCCTTGTCGAAATCAATTGTGTCGCCTACGATTGACTCATCAACTGACTCGATGTCGAATAAGTGAAGCTTTGTTGTACGGTTGTTGTATCCAACTACGTCGATATCGTAAAGTCTTGACTGTACTGTGAATCCGCCAAAGCTTACAGGATATGTGATATCTGTCTTTGTAAGCCAGCTCTCCTTTGTAATCCATGGGTTTGGAGTCTCCTTCTGGAGATTGTTCTCAAATACCTGCTTGAATAATCCGTAGTGGTAGTTGAGTCCTACACCGTCTCCGTTGAGCCCGAGTGTTGCGATTGAATCTATAAAGCATGCTGCAAGGCGTCCAAGTCCACCATTTCCAAGTGAAGGCTCAAGCTCGATTTCCTCGATTTCAGCAAGTGACTTTCCGTTCTTCTCAAGAGTCTCTTTAACTTCATCGTAGATACCTAAGTTGATAAGGTTGTTTGATAAAAGCTTTCCGATAAGGAACTCTGCTGAGATGTAGTAGAGCTTTTTCTTTCCTTTGTTTGAAACCTTTTTCTCTGCCTTGTCTTTTACAAGCTCAAGTAATGCGTAGTATACTTCCTCGTCTGTACTAACGCTGATTCCCTTCTGAAGCTTTGTTTCGATTTCCTGCATGATTGCCATTCTGATTTCCTCCCAAATCTGTTATCATGTGTACACGCCAATGTGTCAAATTAACTAATTTTCATTTAGCGTGCTTAACTTCCTTGTGTCATTTGATGAATCAAGTATAATCCATTACACTGCACAATTCTTGCAATATACAGTCGAAAACTTGCACAATCCTATCATTTTTCGGTATTTTTAGTGGCTTTTCAAGAAATAATATGCTAAAATATCATCATGAATATATTAGAATATGAAAATTATCACGAAGCCAAAACACATGTGGAGCTTACGTTCCCATACAATACCTACCTGTGCTCTATTCCTCTTGATTTTTCCGGAGTTCCGCTGCACTGGCATGATGACATGGAGCTTATCTATATAAAGAAGGGCTGCGGTCATATATCTGTGGATTTTAAGGAGTACCATGTCACAGCGCCAAGCCTTGTGCTGATTCTGCCGGGACAGCTTCACTCTATAGACCAGTATATGGATGAATCGATGGAGTACGAAAATATCATATTTTCCCTGTCGATGCTGCTTCCCGGAAAGTACGATTACACCAAGGAGGATTTTCTTACACCTCTCTTAGCCGGCAGATTCACAGTTCCGACGGTTTTTACACCGGTGTATCCATACTACGAGGATGTCGTGGCTCCAATAGATGCATGCGATGAGATTTGCAAGACGATGCCGCAGGGCTATCAGCTTTATATAAAGAGCAAGCTCTACGAATTCTTTTTTGTGCTTGATAACCGTTGCCGTAATCTGACAAAGCCACTAAAAAGCAAAAAAACTCTTGATAAGATGAAGGTTGTGCTCAAATATGTGGAAAATAATTATGCCGACAAAATCTCCATTGCCGATATCGCTGATGTAGCCGGGTTTTCCGAGTCTCATTTTATGAGGTATTTTAAAGAAACCATGGGCACATCGTTCGTTGACTATTTAAAGGACTACCGCCTGACCATGGCTGCGAGACTTTTGCAAAGCTCAGACAGCTCGGTGCTTTCTATTTCCGGTGAAGTGGGGTTTGAAAGCCTGTCATATTTTAACAGAGCCTTCAAAAAGCACTATGGCATGACACCTCTGCAGTACCGCAAGGGCAGTTGACACCACTCTAGACAGTTACAATACAATATTTCTTAAATAAACGATGGAAAATAATCATGAAAAAAAATACATACATAAAAATGACTGCCCCATTCCGTGAAAATAACAGGGCAGCCCGAAAGCTTGAATTAATCAATAAAATATGCACTTATTTAGTTTTTATCACATACCCTGTATACGTGCTGTATCTGTGCTTTACAGCCGGTCATATGCTTGCACTCTCAATCATTGCTCCGCTTGTCGGCTTTATTGCAGTATCGGTTTTCAGATATATCGTAAACAGACCACGCCCATACGAAAAATTTGATATGCCGCCTGTCATTCCAAAGGATACCCACGGCAGGTCTTTTCCTAGCCGACATGTTTTTTCTGCATTTATAATTGCATTTACTGTTTTAATATGCTCACCTGCTGCTTCGCCTTTATGGTTCACCGGCATTTTGCTTGCAGTCCTTGCAGCTATCATTGCCTGTGTCCGTGTGATATCAGGTGTGCATTTTATCAGCGATGTTGTCGGTGCTTTTGTTTTTGCAGCCATTGAAGCATATATAGTGACTGTTTTCTTTTTATAAATAGCTATTAATTGTTGTTTCCACCATCAACACTCTTTTTTACGGCGTTTCCGGCATCATCTACGGCATCCTTTGCGCCGTCTATTACATCCTTGCCGGCATCACCTGCGCCGTCTATCACATCCTTACCGGCATCGCCTGCGCCGTCTATCACATCTTTTCCGGCATCGCCTGCTCCGTCTATCACATCCTTGCCGGCATTTCCGGCGCCATCTATGATATCCTTGCCGGCTTTACCAGCATCGTCGGCGGCAGAGCCACCTCTTTGTGTATTTTCAACCATTGAAGTGTCTGCCACATTACTATTGTTTCCACAGGCTGCAAAAGCGCTTGCAGCAGCGAGTATCAGGCAAAGTGCCAATAAATATTTCATTTTCTTCATTGTATCAGTCTCCTTTTTGTTTTGGAGATAGTATGGGCAATTTACTGTTAATTATGCATTATTCTGAAATTAATCAGCTTTTTAACTTAGGTTTCGTGATGAGTGCCGCGATATACGAAAAGATTAGTGCTGCCGACACTCCGACCGCACAGGCCTTAAAGCCACCCTTAAACAAGCCAATAAAACCCTCGCTGTCCACTGCCTCCTTCACACCCTTCCACAGTACATTGCCAAAGCCCAAAAGCGGTACGTTGGCACCGGCGCCTGCCCACTTTGAAAATGGCCCGTATATGCCGACAGCGCCAAGCAGCGCTCCCGTGCACACGAGCATTACCATAATTCTGCCCGGCATGAGCTTTGTTTTTTCCATTAAAATCTGTACGATGGCGCAGATTATACCACCCACCACAAATGCTTTTACATAATCCATTATATCCTTACGCCTTTCTTCTATTTTTTGAACGTGCGCCATCCTCAAAAACGGCTCGTTCACCCTATCTCGTTTACCCTATTATATATGTGAAGCCTCCAGCTTCAAATTACAGCTTCAAGCACCACACCGTGTGCAATTCCCGGTACTGACTCGCCCTCGTTGAAGCTGACCGGCGAAAGAAGTGCTCCTGTCGGCACAAATAGTATACGCTTCAATTCACCGCTTCTAAGTTTTGGCAAGTAATATGCTGACAAAACAGTTGCCGAGCATGCACAACCCGAACCACCTGAGCCCGTGTTCTGGTTCGTTGCATCAAACATCTTCATGCCACAGTCCTCGTGATTTTTGCTTATGTCCACGCCTTTTTGCCTGCACAGGTCAATCAGTATCTTCTGTCCGACGCTTCCAAGGTCTCCTGTCACTATCCTGTCATAATATGAAGCCTCTCTGCCAAAATCACTCAGGTGATTTACTATCAGCTCACAGGCCGCAGGTGCCATGGCAGCGCCCATGTTCATGGCATCCTTTATGCCATAGTCCACCACAACTCCTGTTGTGATTCCCTCAATCTGTACCTTCCTTGATATACTATCTGCATTGTCACACCCGTCCTGTATCTCATTACCACCTGCTCCACTGCCCACAATAAATGCTGCACTTCCTGTGACTGTCCACGTCGCTGACACCGGTCTTTGATTGGCATACTGGTTAGGGAAGCGAAACTGCTTTTCGGCACTGCCGAAGTGACTCGATGTCACTGCCACCGCATGCCTTGCATACCCTGCTGCCACAAATGCCGCTGCAAGTGAGAGCGACTCCCCGCATGTGGAGCATGCTCCATACACTCCAAACCACGGAATACGGAAGTTTTCCACACCAAATGTTGTGGCCATAGACTGTCCGAGCAGATCTCCTGCAAATACATAGTCCATGTCGGATGCATCCAGATGTGCTTTTCCAAGGGCCATTGTGAGTGCATCGCGCTGCATGGAGCTTTCCGCCTTTTCCCACGTATTCTGCCCAAACCTGTCATCTTTTCCTACAATATCAAACAAACCTCCAAGCGGTCCGTCAGCCTCCTTTGTGCCTACAACCGAACTGCTTTCCAATATAAAAGGAGCCTCCGTAAAACGGAGACTCCACTTTCCCAATTTTTGCTGCATACCGACTCTCCTTACTCTTAATCTCATCAAATCATAGATTCAATTAATGTCAGTATGCACAAACATATAAAATATATTCATTCAGATATAACAGCTCTACTTGCCATCATATGACACAACTGCGTCCACATCATACTTGCTAAGAAGCTTTCTGCCATTAAGACCTGCAAGCTCAATAAGGAAAAGCATCTTCACAACCTCTCCTCCAAGCTCCTCAACAAGCTCTGCTGCTGCCTGCATTGTGCCTCCTGTAGCAATAAGATCATCCACGAGAACCACCTTCTGACCGGGCTTTACAGAGTCCTTGTGCATCTCAATTGTCGCTGTGCCATACTCAAGGTCATATGTCTTTGATACAGTCTCACATGGCAGCTTGCCTGCTTTTCTCACCATAACAAACGGTTTATGAAGCGCATATGCTATAGGCATGCCAAAAACAAAGCCCCTTGATTCAGCTCCTGCTATCACATCAAAATCAAGTCCATCAAGCCTCTTTATCATCTCATCAATTGCAAGCTTTAATCCATCTGCATCCTGGATAACACTTGTCACATCGCGGAACATGATGCCCTTCTCCGGGAAATCCGGGATAGTTCTGATATAGTCCTTTACTGTTTTCATTGTATGTACCTTCCTTATGTGTATTTAATATGTATTTACATATATATTCGTAATGCATTTGTCCTTTTGTATGCATTACCATTTTACTCTCTTCGGACAGCATATGCAAATCATATTCACTAAAAACACTTCCCAAAATCACTTAACCTTATGATACCCATCTATGCACTCCACGACATCCACTATCTCTATCGTGCCGGCATGTGAATCAGCCACAAAGCGTATATCAAATCTGCCGTATCTCATGCCATAGATATAATCCCTGGCCTTGTTGTATGCAGCTCTTGGATCCTGTGCCAGAATATGCTCCACAGTAATGCGGGTATCTTCATCCATACAGCTTTTGAGTGCCTCATTCCTCCATATAACATGCACCGTATCCCATCTGTGCTCTGCGGCAAAGCCATCTGATGCCTTAGGATGTGAGTCTGCATATGCCAGATACGGCTTTATATCATAGATTGGCGTACCGTCAAGCATATCTACACCCGACACATGAATTATGGGGCCCTTGCTGCTTTTGTACTCAACCTTATCAAACCTTACAGAGGATAGTCCCATGCCGTTTGGGCGAAACGGCGAACGTGTGGCAAAAACACCTCTCTTTTCCCGGCCTCCCAGCCTGGGTGGTGTGACGAGCGGTGTGAATTTCTCCACCCTGTTTTCAGAAAAGCCCCATATAATCCACAAATGTGTGAACTCCTCTATTCCACGAAGCGCATCGGGATTTTGGTATTTGGGTTCAAATACTATCTGCCCTGCCGCCTCAGGCACAAGGCCGCTCTGCCTTGGAATGCCAAATTTCTCTCCAAATCCGGTGTGCATAATCGCAACCGGCTCTATAGTCTTCTCATACATATTTCTATACCAGTATTTTATTCAGTATATCATCCTCGAGCACAAGCTTCTTTGCCGCATCGCGGTACTCCTTCTCATGCAGATATGTGTGCCTGAACGGCTTCATGGATGGCGCCATATCTATCGCATCCAGAAAATCCTGCTTTCTCATGCCAAGAGTGGCCGCATAGTCGAAAAAGCCTGTCCTTTTGAGCACTGTGCACACCCTTACATATCTGTGGTTCTGCACCACACTCATGATATAGGTTGCTATGCCGACCTGTATGCCATGAAGCTGTGGATGCTCAAGAATTTTGTCAAGCGCATGTGAAATGAGATGCTCACTGCCGCTGGTCGGCGCACTGCTTCCCGCTATCTCGTTTGCTATGCCGCTCATGGCAAGCGAATCCACAAGCTCCTTTAGGAAAAGCTCATCCTTTATGCTCTCATAAGGTGTACGCACAAAGCTGTTGACCGCCTTTTTAGCAACCATCACGGCGAAGTCATTGACCACTCCTGCACCATGTGCTTCCTCAAAAATCCAGTCATAGAGTGCTGTAATCTTTGACACCATATCCCCGATGCCTGAATATATAAACTTCTCCGGTGCTGTGCGGATGACCTGTGTGTCAACTATGATACCATGCGCAAGCTTTGCAGGAACCGACGTACGCTTGCCGTGCACCAAAAGTGATGCACTGGCGCTAGAAAAACCATCACTTGAGCTTGAGGTCGGCACACTGATAAATGGCAGATTTCTTAGAAAAGCTGCGTATTTTCCTGCATCTATCACCTTTCCGCCACCCACCGACACGACTGCCTTTGCCTTGTTTGGTATGTCAAAGGCAAGGGTGATGATATCGTCTATCTCAACTGTATCAAGCTCGCTGTACTCAAGCACGGTGATACCGGCATCAGTAAGCGACTTCATTATAGTATCTCCAAACATATCTATGAGACCGTTTCCCATAAAAATGACTACGCTCGTCAGCTCCTCACTCTTTAAATACTCTCCGATTTTGTTTAATGTTCCATTTCCCACCTTGAGGATTGATGGGATGGATATTGCTTTTCCTGTCTGCATTTTCATTCTCCTCTTTTTATTTAATATGCCGGACTATCATTGCTTTGCATCATAAATTGTCGCACTGTAGCCCTGTTTTTTCTTGCTGTCATACATGGCGGTGTCTGCCCTTCTGTAGAGCTGGTCAAACGTGATACAATCCATTCCGTCATAAAAGCATGCACCAAGACTGAGCAGTATATGCTTTCCATTCATCTCTGCTATATCAATATGCTCTATGTTTGAAAAAAGCCTGTCAAAAAAAGCTTCTGCCCGCTCTTTATCAAGCATCCCCGGTATAAATACCGCAAACTCATCCCCGCCCAGGAGAAGCACGACATCATCATCACGACATGATTTGCGCAGAGTATCAGCAATTGCTATTATCACCTTGTCACCTACCGCATGTCCATAGGTATCGTTTATTGACTTAAACTTGTCACAGTCTAAAAGGCATAACAGACCGCACTGTTTGCGGACGAGATACTCTGTTATCTTATTCTCTCCGCTTCCGCGGTTGCGTATACCTGTCATGAGATCTGTCTGAGCCAGATACATGAGTCTGTTTTCACGCCGTTTTTCCTCGTCAATATTCTCCACGCAGTAAAGCACATGCCAAAGCCTGCCATCATCGTCATAGTCTACAGGAATAAACCTTTCACGGCACCAGCCTGATACCTTTCCGATAAACTCGTGCACTATGGTATTTTTTCCACGAAGTCTGTCCTCTACTGTAGTGATATCCACAAATTCAAGTGCCTCCTTGCGATGTGCCTTAGTACAGAACTCATTCATCACACTGTTTATGTGCCCCGGGAAATCCTCATCTATCCTATATTCCCCCTCACTTTGCGGTTTTACCCCCAGGAAGTGTACAACCTCATCCAAAGTCTTTACTATATGGTATCTGTGTGTCTGCACATTTACCAGTGCCATGGATATATAGATACTTGAAAGTGATGAATAGCTGCTAAGCATCGCTTCCTTATTCGACTTTGTGAAGGAATTGCGCAGCTTAAGCAATGATATAAGCAAGGTTCCTATCATATCCAGGAATGTGGTCAGTCCGAGAGTATCGCTTTCCGGTGGATTATCCACACCAAAAAAGCCCTTTATCTCATCCTTGTAGCGGATTGGACATACCACCAGGTTTTTTACATTTTGTGCCTTTAACAGATTATAGGATTCCCTGTGCTCATCCTTTATCTGCTCTATATCTGTGATAATTATATTCTTCTCACTGCCAAAGGCCTGATACCACCAGCCTATTATATCCATATCGACATTCTGTAATTCATGTATCTCCGGCACTATTCCATCCGCACACCACTCATATGTATTGTTTGTGACATGCTTCTCATCACAATCCTCAAATATATATATGCGGTCAGAACCGATATGTTTTCCGAAAAATCTGATAAACTCATTAATCTGCTCATCCGGTGTATCATAGTTGAGTGCAGATCTGAGTGCCTCATTTATAACAAGCTCGTATTTTATAATTGTCTTCATACCTTCTGCATCCTCGTATTGTTACTTATATATTACTCGTATTATTCAAAACCACCACACACATTCGCAAAACTGCACGATGTCCGCGCTTAACAACATTATACCAAATTTTTTCAAAAATGCACATAAATCATGGTATTCTTACCATTATTTTTTTCTCTTTATTTTCAATCATCGTAAGCACAGGAATGTGCTTTTTTCTGAGTGCACGTATAACCGGATATGTCTCAAATGCGTTTCCTTCCACATACACAGCCTCCGGTCTGTACTTTACAATCTGCTTCACCTGCTCCTTTACATATGCCTTCCACTGCGGCTTCTCCATCAGCACCTCTGCATATGCTGTCTCACTGTCAAGCTCTGTTAATTCAAGCTGCGGAACAGGCATTGCATCAACATGACAGATATGCACGCCCTTTATGCCTCGTGCTTTTGCAACATTCATAAGCAGCTCGTCTGTCTGACTGTCACATGCCTTCGCTGCAGTATCTCCTTTACTGCCATACCATACTATCACAGAGCTGTCTTTATGAAGAGAAAGCGCCTTTTCGCATGCCTTTACAGCTTCATCCTGCTCCTTAACAGTCATGATAAAGCCTCCCTTGTGACAGAATATCGCACCGGGAATTCCTGTAGCATTTACCAGCTCCTCACCTTCAAGCCCCAGCCACTCTGCCGGAAAAGAACACTTGTAATTCATCGAGTATTCTCTTTTCTGCGGCTGTATACAAAAGCCGCCTCTGTTTGACGGAAAAATAACAAACGCGATATCCGTCTCACTCAGAGCCTTCTGACACGGGATAAACTCAGGAAGCACCAGTATTCTACTTGCCGGATCGTGCTTTGCAAGCACCTCCTCCACTCTCTTATCGGCTCTCTCATTGCCACGGTATCTCTCAAATTTGTTTTCCAGTATCATGCCTGCCACGCTTACCGCCTGAAAGAAAGCCTCATCGCTGCCACCCTCATAATCCCATGACGGATTGAAATTGCCTATAAGTGTTGCAAGCTCGTTTTTCTCACCTGTATTGTCATTGTTGTCGAGAGGCTGGACAAATGACTCATCAAATTTCACCGCCAGCTCCTCACCTAGAATATCCGCTCCAACAGCCTCCCACAGCAGGCCAAATGCCGCATACGGCACACCGTTTTCCCTGATTCTGCTGTCCTTCTGATGATGGTCAAACTCACCACGCCCTATATCAAAAACTATTCCTGTGAAATCATCAGGCACACTGTTGCCCCTTGTTATGCTGATCTCAGGGTTTATATACAAAAGCAGGGCTGATGAGAACACATCATCTGCATGAAATTTGCCACCATGTGTGAAGGCACAGGCTTCCTTTTGTTTTATCTGCTCTATTAATCTGCTCATTTTATAACCTCATATGTATTCTTTTACGTTGTGATACCTTATAACTCTTTAATCATAATTGTAATATTTCAAATGTCAATATAGTTGATGCTAAAACATCCGTTGACAGAATGTCTTTTCTGTATTGCTGTATATAATACAAATAATACATTTATATCACTTACAAATTTTGTCAGATTACAGCCTGCTCATAAATATTGATGCATTTCAAACAGACTATCACATATAAACAGTAAGATACAGGAGGTTCACATGATAATAGAACTCGACATGTCAAGCAGTACCCCGATATATGTACAGCTTAGAAACCAGATTGTAAAGGGAATAGGCAAAGGTGAGCTAAAGACCGGCGAAAAGCTTCCAACCGTACGCCAGCTTGCAAGCGATGCCGGTGTAAACACAATGACGGTCAATAAAGCCTATCAGATTTTGAAAAATGAGGGATTTATCCGTACAGACAGACGGCTCGGCGCTTTTGTGTCCGAATCCATCGCAGATGATACCGATTTCACTGAAAAGTTGGAATCAGAGCTTGAGCTTTTAAGTGCTGAGGCCTGTCTCACCGGAATGAGCCGTGAGGAATTTTTATCAATGTGTGATAAAATATATTCACAAATGAAACCATGTACCGCTTAGCAGAGGAGGCAGATTATGGAAATTATGATGTTTATTATCTTTATAGTTACAAACCTTTTTATCATACTATGTATGCAATTTGCGTACACACACGCCTATACATATGAAAACGGCATGTATCTCAATGTACATATTCCATCATCTCACAAAGAAGATGCCGAAGTAACCGAAATCGTCACCACCGGAAAATGCAAAATGAAACACTTTCAGATTGCCAATGTGATTATCTCCATTGCGATATGCTTTATTGTTTTTATTAACATTGCCGTTTTTGTTCTGGTATATATTGTCTGGATGTTTGCATATATCTTTGGAATTATTCATATTCCAAACAACTCCCACCGGAAAATGTATGCTCTGAAAATACAAAACGGATGGATAATAGAAACCCAACGCAAAAAGGTTTATATCGACACCCGCGTTTCAGCAGAAGCCGGTGCCACGACAGTCAGCTATAAATGGCACGCACTCTTTTTAATTACTGAGCTTGCAGCATATATACCATACTTTATGCTTGGTGACACCCATTACAATATCCTTATGATTTCGCTGTTTTTGTGCTCTGTTTTAATATCCATACTTTCGCTGGTATTTCATGCTTTTATAAACAAAAGCGAGCGCCACGTATACAGCATGGATTCAAAGCTCAACCTTATTGTCAACAATACTATGAAGAAATATAAAAGCATCGCAATGCTTCTCCTAAGCGGGCTAAACGCCGTCGCATGGATTTATGTAGCATTATACACAGGTATCACCGGAATACTTCCGGCATCATCCTATTATGTGTATATTTTCATTCAGTTAATAGCCGTTTTGGGATTTATTGTTCCAATTTATATGGGCTTAAACAGAAAGAAGGAACTGCTGTCTGCCAACACCTCACCAATAGATGTGGACGATGATGAATACTGGAAAACCGGCTACTACTATAATCCCGACGACAAACATATTCTCATTGAAAACCGCATGCAGTCCGGCAACTACACGTTTAATTATGCTAAAAAAGGCGCGTGGATTTTCACAGGAATCACCTGTGCAATAACAGCCGGCTGTATCATCCTAGTGTTTGTCTGCATGCTTCCTTTGATTAATATACAAGAAAAAATCACTCTGACAAACAATAACCTTACTATTTCTGCCGGTGGCTATACAAGCGAGATTGATGTAAATGACATCACAGAGCTTAAGCTTCTGGGCGAGCTGCCGGATGACAGTTTCCTGCGTACAAACGGAGCCTCTACAAACAGCTATGATATCGGCAGGTATGAAGGACGCACCCTTGGAAAATGCAGCCTGTATGTATTCGACGGATACTCTCCTATTCTCATGATAAAATCGGATGATACACTGGTGTTTGTTAATTCTAAGGAAGATGGTGAGATAGAGGGGTTGTATGAAGAATTAAGTCAATAAATTTGTTCTTTTTATGTTATACTGTAATCGTATACCTAAAAAGAAAGCAGGCAAAATCTATGAAAACACGACAAGAAGCATTAGACTACGGCTTATCATTTCCAAATGCATATCAGGAAGCACCATTCCACGACCCAAACTGGCAGCTCATCCGCGTAAAGGACAGTAAAAAGGTTTTCCTGTGGACCTACGAGCGCAATGGTTTTATCAACTTAAATGTCAAGGTATCTCCTGCATGGCGAGACTTCTGGAGAGATGCCTTCCCATCGGTCATCCCCGGCTGGCACCAGAACAAGGACAACTGGAATACCATCATTCTCGATGGCAGCATACCGGATGATGCTATAAAAAACATGATTGCAGACAGCTATGACCTTGTCACCTATAATCCGACCCGGCTCATATATGAGGCTGTAAAAAGGATTCCAAAGGGCTGTGTTGCCACATATGCACAGGTTGCTGAGCTTGCAGGCAATAAAAAAATGTGCCGGGCTGTCGGCAATGCCCTACACAAGAATCCCAATCCTGATGAAATTCCATGCTACAGAGTGGTAAATGCAAAGGGTGAGCTGTCAGGGGCATTTGCCTTCGGCGGAGCCGATGAACAGGCTAAACGTCTAAGAGCGGATGGCATTGACGTCATAGACGGCAGGGTTGACCTTGATAAATATGGAATACGGATTGCAGATGATATTATACATACAAAGACAACAGTTGAACCATTTACTTAAATAATGGTTCCACTGTTGTTTTGACAGTTTAGTGTTGTACAGGTGTAAGCTTACCTTTCTCCATTTCAAAAACTTCATCACATAACACTTCTATATCTTCTTTATTATGGCTTGCAATTATAATCATTGTTCCTTCTTCTCGTAAGTTAATAAAGAGTTTTCTCATTTCCATAACTCCATCGTTATCCAAACCGTTCATTGGTTCATCCAAAATTAAAATTTCTGGTTTTTCCATAATTGCCTGTGCTATTCCCAGTCTTTGTTTCATTCCCATAGAATATTTACCAACATGTAATTTACTGTATGGATCAAGTCTTACGCTCTTTAACGTTTGTATAATTTCTTCTTTCCCTATTTTATTTTTAATCATAGATAAAAACTGTAAATTCTTATATGCACTATAGTTTTCCAAAAATCCCGGTTCTTCTATAATTCCTGCT
>OHPJ01000417.1_pt1 | contig 20444 bp, 17 predicted proteins | sample 1577701 | NCBI WGS metagenome assembly OHPJ01 (sample SAMEA3879517, study PRJEB24766) | human gut metagenome | biome: human-associated habitat; feature: feces | place: USA | collected 1985/1987 | reverse complement strand
TTCTGTCTGCAGGAGACAAAGATGCAGGAAGGGCAGCTTGTACTTGATCTGCCGGGATATCACCAGTACTGGAACTCGGCTGTGAAAAAAGGATACTCAGGGACTGCAATTTTTACAAAGAAAGAGCCGTTATCGGTTACTTACGGACTTGGGATAGAAGAACATGATCAGGAAGGACGCGTGATTACACTGGAATTTGAGGATTTTTATTTTATTACCGTGTATACACCGAACTCCCAGAGCGAACTGGCAAGGCTTTCCTACCGTATGGAATGGGAAGATGCTTTTTTACAGTATTTAAAGGGATTAGAAGAAAAGAAACCGGTTATTTTCTGCGGTGACCTGAATGTTGCCCACAAAGAAATTGATTTGAAGAATCCGAAAACCAACCGTAAAAATGCCGGATTTACAGATGAAGAACGGGAAAAATTCTCTGTTCTTTTAGAGAATGGTTTTATCGATACCTTCCGTTATTTCTACCCGGAGCAGGAAGGCATCTACTCCTGGTGGTCCTACCGTTTCCACGCAAGGGAAAAGAATGCCGGATGGCGTATTGATTATTTTCTGATTTCCCAGTCCTTAAAAGAGAAGTTAAAGGGAGCTGCCATTCATACGGAAGTCCTCGGTTCCGACCATTGTCCGGTAGAACTGGAGATAGACTGCTAAACTTAAAATGGGTAAAAAGCTTCAACAGCCTTTTACCCATTTCTTTTTATTTCTACAGATACTTCTTTTCAAAGTCCTCTGCACGCATTGGCTTACCATAATAATAACCCTGAATATACTGCACCTTCATGCTGCGGAGCTTCTCCACCTGTTCCGTTTCCTCTACCCCCTCTACACAAATCCGTACTTCGATGGTTTCTGCCAGTTCTGATACCATCTTTACAAAGGCCTCTGCATACTCATCTTTTCCAATGTCAATGATAAAGCAGCGGTCTATCTTGATAATGTCAATCGGCAGCTCACGGATATGGTTCAAGGAAGAATAACCTGTTCCAAAATCGTCCAGTGCAACCTTTACGCCAAGGCTCTTGATATCCGAAAGAATCTTCTTCATACGCTTCATATCGTTGATTGCAAGGCTCTCTGTTACTTCAAGGGTAAGATTTGCCGGATCCATCTTTGTCTCTTCCAACACTTCCCTGACTTTTTCTTTCATATCATTCTGTAAAAGCTGTACCACCGAAAGATTTACATTGACATGATACTCCGGATGTCCCATGTCATTCCAGTATTTACAACGGTGGCAGGCTTCTTTCAATGCAAAGCTTCCAATTGGATTGATAAGGCCTAAATATTCTGCCAGTGGAATAAATTCAGACGGGGAAATCATCCCCATTGCCTCGGAATTCCAGCGGATAAGTGCCTCTGCTCCACTACATGGATCTCCCGGTCTGGAAATATCCACAATCGGCTGATAATACACCTCAAATTCCTGGCAGGAATTTGTAGTGGCATAACGCATATTCTTCTCTAAATCAAGCCGCTTAAAGGATGTTGCTTCTACATTCTCATCATAGAATTCTATACGGTTTTTACCGCCTTTTTTTGCTTCGTATAAAGCAATATCTGCTTTTTTGATTAATTCCTGTACATTGTCTCCGTCATCCGGGAAACGTACCACCCCCATACTCATGGTACAGTAGTAATCTCCACCTTTTAAGAACCACGGCTTGGAGAAAATATTCCTAATCTCTGTTAAAATCTCATCCAGACGCTGATATTCTTCCTGATTAACAATGATGATAAACTCATCACCACCCATGCGGTAGCAGGTAGAATCCAGTCCGGTCACTCCCTGCAGGCTTCTTGAAATCGTCTGCAGCAGAATATCCCCATACTGATGTCCCAGACCATCATTAATATGCTTAAAGTCATCCAGGTCAATATAGCAGAGTGCTCCCTTGCCACCCTGTTCCCTGGCTCTCTGGATATAGATTTCCACATCATGCTCACAACGCATTCTGTTATAAAGTCCCGTCAGGAAATCATTATTCGCCTGGCGTTCAATCTTCTGCTGATAAAGCTTTTTATCCGTCACATCATAAACCGTCAGCAGCATAACCCTTCTGCCATCCACCCAGTTAATCTGAGTATGATAAATGTCAAAATACCGGTTATCCTCTTTGGAATAATATTCTACAAAATTGCCGTTTCCATAACGCTTATTACCGGAACGGAAAATCTCATCCTGCTGCTTTTCAAACCGGCCATCTGCAAATAACCTGTGAAACTGCTGGTTCGTATAAAGAATCTTCTCCGAAAGCATATCCCTTACACAGATTCCACAGCCTACATTTTCAAGGATTGCCTCTAAGGATGCATAAGAACTTGCCAGCGAATTCTTTGTAATCCGCTTAATCAAAATACTCTGCACAATCTGTTTTACTTCATTTAAAAATTTAATATCGGAAACATCCCAGATACGGCGTTTCCGCAGTTCAAAGAAGCATAAATACATGGCAGCTTCCCCGTTAATCTCTACCGGCAGGCTGATTGCCGCCTGAATATTCCATTTTTCAAAAAACTGTGCAAATGCGGGCGGCAGTATGGAATCTGCTGAAATCATATAAGGCTTGCCATTGGTAAAAGGAAATTCTGATGTGGAAATGCCCTGGCATTTTGCAATCAATGCATCCTCTTCCTCCAGACAGCATTCACTTATCATATCCGCAGTCTCGCCATCCCGGTTAATACGAAGCAATGCTGCATTACTGATTTTCAGATAGTTGCATACATCTGTCAGAATTTCGTCTGCAATTTTGGAAAAGCCATTTTCACTCTCCAGCATTTTCACGATAGAAGTCATGACCTCTGTACGCTGTAATTCTGTCTTAATCTGCTCCTGGATTTCCCTGTTTTTGGCAAATGCTTCCTGTGCCAGAAGCTCATCCAACTTTGTAGCAAAATACTGTTTGGATATATAGGTTAAAAAATCAAGTGAATTGTAATACTGCTTTGTCGTAGTCTTCTGGATATTCTCCGGAATCTCCTGTTCTGGTGCGGCTATATCAGAAAGCACACCAATGACAATCCAGATTGCTGCAATCTTACCGCCTACACGGATTGCAACACCGTTCATTTTCAAATAATCCTCTTCCAGCGGTTCTTCCACTACATCTTCCATCTCAGAGGTAATCAGTCTGTTCAGCAGCACAATATGGCGTGCCATACCGACTTTTTCATGAAGATAATTCAGTTCTTCCTTGGAACCATACGCCTTGGTCACAACCCCCTGCATCTGGCTTAAGCATACACAATATAAATTATTGCAGGCACAGAAACGGTCCTGTAATCCCTGAAGCACTCTTCCGTCGAGTAATTCCGCTCCAAACATTAACTCATTACTCCCCTGCATGTCCAACTTCTGCTTCATTTTTGTTACCCCTTTTTACCGACTATAAATAAATAAAAACCTTCTTTTTCCCGTATACAGAACTCGTCTAATAGACGATATTCCATATGTCTCCGCAGCTGTTTCTTTACAAAGCCGCCCTCATTGGAATATAAAATCATATGACCACCATTTTTCAGGAATTTTCCTGCACAATCAAAGAACTGACTGTAAAAGGCATCCTGTTCTTCTCTTGTTTTTTTCCCTCGCAATGGCATATTGGAAATGATTTCATCAAAAAGGTATTTATGTGTAAAATCAAAAAAATCACGATTAATATAATTAATCTGCCTTCCTGCCGCTTTGGCATTTTCTCTTGCCTTTATCACAGCCTCTCCAAAAATATCCAGTCCGTACATATCTCCCGCCGGCACCAGAAGGTCACGTTCTATTAACATGGTACCAACTCCGCAGCACGGATCCAATACCTGTGCACCCTTTTTCAGATAAGGTTCTGCCAGCTTCATAAATAATGCTGCATTTGCCGGATGAATGGATGCTGCAACTGCTTCCTTCCGGTAAGAAAATCTCCGCATTGGAATCGTAAATAATTTACAGGATGGATATAATGTGCCATCCGTATTCTTCGTAAGCCGCAATTCTATTTCATAGCCATCTACCGTATTTAACAGCTGATGTCCGGTTAAATCTTCTAATGCTGCTGCCGCTTTCCGGATAAAGCTGCCTTTTTCTTCCGGTGCAATGCCCCTTACTTCCATGCGGAAGCGAAATGGTGGATTGCCCTCATGCAGCCTGTTTAATAACTCCATAAGATTTGATTTTGCATATGCCTCTGCTACCGCTTCCGGTTCTGCAGCAATCCGGTGTCCCCCGGACAATAGCAACAGCATCTCCCGGAAAGTACGAATCTTTATCACATCCCTGAGATGTGTTGTCTTTACTTTTACACCTGCCGGAACCAGCACCGGGCGATCTTTTTTTATCTGTTCTGCCGTAATCTCACGATATGCAGGATTGGTTGTCAGAAGCACTTCTACCTCTTCTTCATATCCAGTAAAACGATGCTTCTTATTCTGGTTCAGCCCACCTAACAATTTATCCAGAGCATGCAGTTCTTCCGTTCTGTGCTTCTTTTCGCTTTCTGCCGGAACTTCTGCTAACAATTCCTTGTAACGCTTCCCGAATGCGTCCTGATAAATCTCTATATCAAGTCCATTCATTGCAGTAAGATAAGAACTTTTCACAAAGCGTGTATTCTCCCTCTGGTATGCCTCAAACAGTGCTTTTGCCGCCCCTGATTCATTTGTCTCACCCAGAATAAGTGCTGCATTTTTCCGGATTTTAGCATCTTCGGAACTCAAAAAAGCATACAAAACCGGATGCGTTGCATGGTATTCTTTCCATTCCTTCAATGCATCCTGATTTTTTATGCTTTTCTTTAATTCTATCAGATTTTCACGTATATTCGTCTCTTCGGTCAGTGCCTTACAAATCTCTTCTAACATGTTTTTCCTTCTTACAACCAGTGGACTTTTCGTCTCTCCACTATCAATGATTTAATATTACTTGAAATCAGAAGATTTGGCAAGACTTACTCCTTATCATTTTTTAGATTTTCCAGGGCAACTCCATTCTTTTCTATATAATCTGCCACATCCACCTTAAACTGTTTCCAGGCATCCTCATGTTCCACATAATATTTCGGACAGTTTTTTCCGGTTACGTCATAATGACGGATGACATCATCCATGGTCAGATCATATCTGCCACAAAGCCATGCCACCAGATGCACTAATGTCTGGTAGGTGGCATCGTTGAATCTTCCGGTATCGTCCGGGATACAGCATTCGATGGAAATAGTATCATTGTTCCTGTCATTGGATGCATAGGAAATCTCTTTGCATGGGATGCATTGAATCAGTTCACCATCCAGTCCGATGACAAAATGACTGCTGGCATGTGTTTCATGGCTGTCCTTTAAGCCTTCAAAATAATCACGGTTCTGCTGTGCTGTGGTTCCCGGATTTGCAGTATAATGCACCACAATGCCATTTACCTGATCAATTGCAAGTCCCGGTCTGGAATAATCATTTATCGTAAGAAGCTGCACATCATAATCCGGCGGATTCTCTACCACTTTGGTAATGGCTGCCGGCACATCTGCTGCTGCCAAATGTTTTCCCCTTATCCATCGGAGCAATTTCCCACCTAATACAAATATGAAAATTACTACAAGAGCAATTCCTAAAAGCAGCAGCATTCTCTGAATCCGCACCTGCTGCTGTCTTCTTCTGCGCCGGTATTCTGCTGCTGTATGTGGTTTCTCATATGTATATTTTTTTCTTCCTGTTTTTCTCTTTCCTCTTCCGGTCTGTCTCATTTATTTTTATCTGCTCCTGTATGCGTTATCTGTTATTTCATTCCTTATCATCATACACCAAATGTTCCTTACATTTTATTAACAAAAACTTAATTTTCTTTTATGGTAATTTTACACAATTTTTTCACATCTTTTTTGTTGACATTTACCAAAGGTAAGTATATAATACTAAACGAACAAAGAGGTTTGTTCAGATAATAAATTGCATAAGGAGGGATTTGTATGTTCTTAGAGCAGGATGCAGTGCTGGGTCTTTCCAGGTTCGTAGCAAAATACGAAGCATATGTAAGAGAGATGAAAGCACAGAAGAAAGAACCTGTTACCATGTTAGCTTATCTGGTAGAAATGGTTCAGTAGACCAGTTGACCAAACGGCGCTTCATAGCCGCCGCTTTCCGTCACTGGTCTTTTTTTTTGTTCTTTTTTTCTCACTCTTTTGGAAATAACAAAACACAAATGGAATACTGATGATTGCAGTCAGCCCATCTGACAACGCCTGCGCAATCTCCACTCCCGCCAGCCCGATCCATTCCGGTAGAAGGAAAATCAACGGAAGAAATACCATTCCCTGACGGCACGCTGATAGAAATGCCGCCTTCCCCTGCTGCCCGATTCCCTGAAACAGCATATTACTTAAAATTCCTATGGGAATCAGCGGAAGAATCAGGCACTGGCTTCGAAAAGTAAAAATGCCGATTTGTGCTGCCATATCTTCTTTTAAAAAGAAGCTCATGGTCATCGGAGCGAAAAGGAATCCTGCCAGACCGATTCCTGCCGCCGCTATGATGCTGCTCCATAAAGTAAAAATAAATGCCTGCTTTAACTTTTTTTTATTTTCAGCTCCAAACTGATACCCTGCCACCGGCTGAAAACCCTGACCATATCCGATAAAAAGGCTGAAAAATACCATAAATAACCGTCCGTCTACAGACATTGCTGCTACTGCCGCATCTCCATATCCTACCGCCTGCCGGTTTAACAATACGGCTGCCACGCTGGCAAATCCCTGCCTGCAAAGCGACGGCAGACCATTTTTTATAATGCTACCATAGTCCTTTATTTTAAAAAAATTTTTACTTTGTTTCTTTCCATTCAGTTTCATTCTGCCATGCCAGAAACAGCCTCCCAGTACCATCGCTGCCACTGCCTGTCCGATAAATGCCGCTAATGCGGCTCCTTTTACTCCAAGATTTAAGACAAACAGAAACACCGGTGTCAGTATAATATCAAGAATTCCACCGGTTACCATTCCTGCCATGGATGCTTTCGCCCTGCCTTGTGCCCGAAGAAGCGTACCAAGTACCAGTGTCTCTATGGTAAAGGGTGCCGACAGCAATACAAAGAGGGCATATTCCATTGCATATGGAAGCAGCTCTGTTGTTGCACCGGAAAGCTTCAGCAAAGGTGTCAAAAAAATCAGACCTGCCCCCAGACTTATAAGTCCAAGCAGCAGCCCTGACATAATTGCCGAATTTGCAATCTGCTCTGCCTGCTCTTTTTCTTTCTTTCCAAGGAGCCTTGAAACAAGGCTTCCCGCTCCCATGCCAACAGTATAGCCCACTGCCTGTATCCATGCCACCAGTGCAAATGTAATTCCGACCGCTCCGGTTGCCCTGCTGCCAAGTCTTGTTACAAAGAAGGTATCCACGATACTGTAAGCAGAAATTACCAGCATACTAAGTACCGTAGGTGCCGCCAGTGACAAAATCACACGATGCACCGGTTCTGTTTCCATCCTCTGTTCCAGGCTCTTATTCTCCATGAGTGCCCTCACTGTCTGATGGAACATATTTATATCCGACTCCGTGCACCGTTATGATATAACGCGGCCGTCTGGGATTCTTTTCAATTTTCTTCCGGATACTCTTAATATAGGAATCTATGGTTCTGTCATAGCCATCAAAGGCATCCTCTAACGCATAAGTAATCAACTGGTTTCTGCTATATACCCGGTGGGGAGATTTCACCATGGTATATAAAATTTTATATTCATTAGGTGTCAGATGAATCTTTTTCCTGCCTCTTCTGATACAATGATTGTCTACTTCTAAGATGCAGGCCGTTCCAATTTCAATCTGACTTCCTGCCCGCCTGTCTTCTTCGTATACAATGCGGTAGCCCTCTTCTAAAAGCTGCTGGCAGAGTTCCTGGGGCATCCTTCCTTCTGACTCCTGAATGATAATGGTTCCCTTTGTTCCCATATATCTTCTATCCTTCCTGCTACAATCTTTTCTACTAATTTATAATCTTTTCTATTGTAGTCAGTATCTCCACGGATAAAAATTTTTATTCTCTTTATACAATTCTTCGGATAGAAAGAATCGTCCGGTATCCTGCATTTGATACTTTAATTCCGGTCTTTGCTGAACTTGCATGCACAATCTGTCCGTTTCCGATATAGATTCCGATATGACCGGAATACCAGATTAAATCTCCCGGCTGTGCCTCTGCCAAAGATGACACTGCGCTTCCGCAGGCTCCCTGCTCACCGGAGGTTCTTGGCAGATTAATTCCAAAATTCCTATATACACTCTGCACGAAGCCGGAACAATCCGCCCCATTTGTAAGACTGGTTCCACCATATACATATGGATTTCCTACAAACTGCAATCCATAATCTGCAATCTGCCTGCCTAAACCGGCATCAGATGCAGACGCCCCTGTTCCGCTGTTTCCGGATGCAGCATTTCCAGATGTTGAAGCTTTAGATGTTGCATTCCCTGCTGTTGTATGATTGGTGCTCTGCTTCACTGCTGCCTTCTTTTGTGCTGCTGCCTGCTGCTCTGCCGCTTTTCTTCTGGCTTCTGCTTCCTGTGCCGCTCTTCTTGCGGCTTCTTCTCTTGCTAACCGTTCTGCTTCTTCCTGAATGGATTCTGCATGGGGATATTCCGTATAGGTTTCTACATAATCTGCTGCTACATAGCCCTCCCCTTCCTCTGCATCAACTTTTAACCAGCCATCCAGTGTCTCTGTTACCGTTAGTATATCGCCTCCCGGTACCAGTCCTAATACGGCAGCATCTGTGGATGCTTCCGTACGCACTTTTAAAGTTGTTGTAGTTACCCGGGCAAGCTGTGTGCCAATTTCTTCCGCAAGTGCTCTTGCTTCTTCTCCCACACAGACATATTCTGCACTGACATATCCGCTGACTGAACCGGAAGTAATATAATACCAGCCCTCTTCTGCCGCCTCTATCACACCTACCGTATTACGGTAAAGTTTTCCAAGCACTTCTCCTTCTGTAGACGGTTCTTTTCGAATATTCACATAGTTCGGTGCGATTGCAACCGCAAGTTCCGGCTGGTCTGCTGCCGGCATTTCCTCTTCTGCATTTCCAAGTGAAAGTTCTGCCACATCATTTATTTCTGCTTCGCCTGCTGCTTCACCTTCTGCCAGTTCACCAGCTCCTGTCTGTATCTGCTGCAGTGCATACTGCTCAGATAAAATGCGCTGCTCATTCAGTGCCCGGATTACGCCTGCACCGGATGCAGCTGGTGTCTCCATGGCATTGACATTGGTCCATAATGAAGTTGTGGTTGTCAGGATTGCGGCTGCAAGCCATAATTTTTTTATTGTTTTGTATTTCATATCTGTCTCCTTACCTATGTAATCATCAGGTATTGCAGAAGAGATATTTTGTTTTTAATAAATGAATGAAATAGCCGGGCAGTCCGGCAAATGCAAAGACCGCATCATAACTGCAAGGGGCACTATGAATTTCGGATTGTATTCTTTTTTATCCGGCAACCGACACAAATTCACATCCATGTTCATCTGCGCCTCGCCGGTACTTCCATGTACCGGCGTTGCCTGTTTCCATACGAAATTCCAAGTGCCCCTAACAGCCATGAAAATCCCTTCGCACTTTGCTGGCCTGCCTGGCTATTGTTCATTTTCTAAAATAAATTCAAATAATTTCTCTTCTCGCAATTTCCTATGTAATCATTCGCAAGTTGTTACGAACTTGTTACATCTTATTACATAGATATGGAGATAGTGTGGAGATAGAAGGATTACCTTCGTCAAATACAATTTAGTCAAGTACGATTGACTAAATCATACTTGACTAATTTTCATCACACGGAAATACAATTCCGGCATCCGCTCTTGCCCGGGTCAGTATCCGGCTGACCGCAAGGCTGTGGTCGAGCATTTCGTAGCAGGTTGCAGTGTCCTTTGATGCTATCTCATTTACAAAGGAAACAAACTCTGCATACATCCGGTGTGCATCTCCATTTCCATCATAGGATACCTCTCTTCCATCCCGGTAATGGATGGTCACTGCACCGCAGACATTACACGGGCTGTTCTGGGCAATGTAGCCTTCGCTTCCTTCAATGCGATATTCCGGCTGTCCCTGACAGTCCTTTGCGCCTATTGCAACTGCCTGAAAGCCGGGATAAGATAAAATTGCAACACCGCTGGTGTCAATTCCTTTTTCCATGTTTGCGGTATAATGCACAGACTGCGGTTCTCCAAACAAGCCTTCTAAATACTGGATATTATATAAGTTTAAATCCATCAAAGCTCCACCTGCCTGCTTTGCATCAAAAACAGGAATGTTTTCTCCATTCTGGAAACGGTCATATTTTCTGGAATACTGGCTGAAATTGCAGACTGCCATTTTAATTTTGCCAATCGTCGGTAACTGCTCTTTGATAAACTGATAGTTCGACTGATACCGTGTGGTAATAGCTTCAAATAAAAATACTCCCTGCTTCTTTGCAAGGGCACAAAGCTCCTCTGCCTGTCTTTCATTGGCTGTCATGGGTTTTTCTACAATAACATGTTTTCCACGAAGAACTGCTTCTTTTGCCATTTCAAAATGTAAAAGATTTGGCACAGCAATATAGACAGTATCAATTTCCGAATCCAGAAGCTTTTCATAATCACTTACAGCAAGCTGCATCTGATACTGTTCTTTTAATTTTTCTGCTTTTGCTTCACTGCGCTTTGTTCCACAAATTCCATAGCAGGAAAGCCCTTTTACCTGATGCAATACCGGAAGTACTTCTTCTACGATAGTTCCTGTTCCTACGATTCCAAGCTTCATTTCTTTTCTTCCTTTCCACGGATATACGGGTCTCTGTAATAAGATATGACAAGCTGTATACACATCAGGCACCAGATAACCGGCTCACAGATAATTACACCAAAATATTTCAAGATTGGGATAAACAATAGAACAAATGCAATTTTTCCTACCAGCTCTATCATGCTTGAAACCAGTGGCACTACCTTTTTACCAAGTCCCTGTAACACATTTCGAAGTACCAGCAGAATTCCAAGAACCGAATAAAACGGTGTATTCCAGCGGATATATCTGACACCATTTTCAAGAACTACACTTTCGGATGAGCCGGAGAGCAATGCAATCAGGGAAGGTGCGGCAAATGCAACCATAACGGTAATAAATACTGCCCAGCCAACAGATAGTATCATGGCATACCGTACTACCTTAAGGATACGGTCACGCTGGTCTGCTCCCCGGTTCTGGGATACAAAGGTTGCTGTTGCCATTGCCAGTGGCATTAATGGCAACGAACAAAAACTGTTTAATTTTCGTGCTGCTGTATGTCCCGCAATAATCAGATAACCCAGCTGATTGATAGCATATTGCAGGATTACTGTTCCTGTAGATACAATAGCTAACATAAAGCCCATGGAAAGCCCCTGGCCTGTCAGTTCCCGGTAAAGTGGTCCATCTACTTTAAAATGTTCCCGTGCCGGTATTAAAATCTTACATTTTCTCATAATATAAATGGCACATAATACTGCAGAAATTCCCTGTGCTACCACCGTTGCCACTGCTGCACCGCGGATTCCCATCTGAAACTGTGTAATAAAAAGAACATCCAGTACAATATTGATAACGGACGAAATAATCAAAAATGCCAGCGGCATAAAACTGTTTCCAATCGCACGAAGCAATCCGGACAACAGATTATATGCAAACATTACTCCAACACAGATTGTTACAATATAAATATAAGAATAGGATTCCTCTATGATTTCTGATGGTGTATGTAACAAGACCAGAAGCGGACGAAGTCCAATCTGTGCAATCAGCATTACACCAACCGTCACCGCTGCTCCAATTACCAAAGAGCCTGCAACTGCACGCTTTAACAAGTCCTTATCTCCTACACCAAAGCTTCTTGCCACTACCATGCTAAGTCCATTTCCAAACCCCAGTGCAAATCCTACCAGCAGTTCATAAACCGCTGCACATGCACCGATTGCTGCCAGCGATTCATCACCCAGAAAATGGCCTACTATCATGGTATCTGCCGCATTATAGAGCTGCTGAAATAAATTGGAAATAATAAGTGGAATTGCAAATAAAATCAAAGATTTTAAAATATTACCCTTTAATAAATCTGTTTTTGTATGCATCCTTTTAACCTCATCCTTTTCATATCCTTATTTCAACTCCTGCAATACATCATCATATACCTTCTGAAAAGGAAGTCCTCTCTCTCTGCATACCTCCCGGATGGATTCATACTCCGGAGTAATACGCACTTCTCCTTCACCCTCACATATTTTAACCGCCACCTCACCATAGGAGGTCTGCCGCTTTTCTGTCCTTCTTGGCAGAATCGTCCGCACCATTTCTACATAGCGGATTCCAATGGTTGTTGTCTCACGAAATATAATTGCTTCTAATTTTTCCCGGTCTTCTTTCTTGCAGATTACTGTCAACTGATATGCCGGGCGGTTTTTCTTCATATAGACCGGTATATAATGGACATCTCTTGCGCCATTTTCCAGTAAAAGCTCCATGGCATAGCCCAGTGCTTCCCCGGTACAGTCATCGATATTACATTCCAGTTTTAAAATAGAATCACTTTCATAGACCGGTTCTTCTGTTTCCAGCAACAATGCCCGGAGCAGTCCCGGCCGCTTATAGTCACGCTTTCCGGCGCCCAGTCCGTTTCCCACAATCCGGTAACATTCCGGCAGCTCTCTTGACGTACAGATAGCCGCTGCAATTGCAGCCCCTGTCGGAGTCACATATTCTCCCGGTTCACCGATTTTTCCAAGCAGGATTCCATATTCCATCACTATGTTAGTCACTGCCGGAACCGGAACCGGCAGGATTCCATGCTGACAACGCACCGTTCCTTCCCCTTCCCACAGGGCAGGAATAATGACCTCATCTACTCCAAGATTATCAACACAAGCTGCCGCTGCAATAATATCTACGATTGAATCCAAGGCTCCCACTTCATGAAAATGTACTTCTTCCACCGGAACACCATGGGCTTTTGCTTCCGCTTCTGCTAAAATCCTAAATATTTTCTTAGCAAGTGTCCTGGCACTATCAAGCATATTCGTGCCATCGATTATGGAATAAATTTCCGTCAGACCGCGGTGTTCGTGATGATGATGTTCCCCATGGGTGTGTGATTCTTCCGAATGGGAATGCTCTCCATAGGTATGTGATTCTTCCAAATGGAAATGCCCTTCATGTGCGTGCGATTCTTCCTTCCCATATAAATACTTCATATCATGATCATGATTCTCATGGGCGGCATCTAGGATGACCTTAAAATCACATGCCGACATGGCCGCCTTTTGTACTCTGCTGATTGCAATCCCAAAGCCGGATACCGGAATGCTCCTTAAAACAGTTTCTAAGACTTCTCTGTCTGCTCCTGCATCCAGTAAAGCTGCCACTACCATATCACCACTGATTCCAGTATGGCAGTCCAGATATAAACTACGCTTCTTCATCATGTACCCCCAGTCTGTTTATCTGTGTTGCAAGATAGCCTGCACCATAACCATTATCAATATTTACCACTGCAACACCATTGGCACAGGAATTAATCATGGTAAGCAATGCAGAAATGCCTCCCATATTCGCTCCATAGCCTACGGAGGTTGGTACACCGATTACCGGCCTGCTTACCAGTCCGCCTAAAACACTTGCCAGTGCTCCTTCCATGCCAGCCACTGCAACAACACAGTTGGCCTTCTGAATTACCTCAAGCCGTGAAAGGAGACGGTGAATTCCACTGACTCCCACATCATAAATACGTTCCACATTGGCTCCGAAAAACTCTGCCGTCTGCGCAGCCTCTTCTGCCACTGCAATATCTGCCGTTCCAGCCGTACATACCGCTATCAGTCCACTGCGTTTTTTATCCTTTTTTTCAATTTTTAATATATGAGAAACAGGGTCATAGGTAACCTGCGGTAATTCCTTGTGTAACAGCTCATACTGTGCCAAAGACGCCCTGGTTCCCATGACCTCGCCTTCATCCTTGTATATTCTCTGAAAGATTTCAAGAAGAAACTCATCCCGTTTTCCCTGACAGAATACCACTTCTGCAAAACCGGAACGCATTTTCCGATGGCTGTCTATCTTTGCATAGCCCATCTCTTCAAACGGTTCCCTTTTAAAAAACTGCTCCGCTTCTTCTACGGTCATCTTTCCGCTTTTCACCTGTTCTAATACTTCATGCGCTTCCATTCTGACATCCTTCCAATCTTTTCCCCCTGCCGGACTTTCGTCTCGACTCCTTTATTGGAATTATACACAATATCTGCGTCCAGTTCTACCCTGTCTTTTTCCAGGCACAAAATTACCGTAGAACCGCCAAATTCAAATTTACCTTTTTCTTCTCCACGGTGCACCGGGCAGTTTTCTTTCTCATTACAGATTCTGCCTACCATAAGTGCGCCCACTTCCATCATTAAAATATTGCCAAAATGCTGACTCTTCAGCACAGAAAATTCTCTGGTATTTTCCTTATAAATCGGATATATTTCTCCCGCCAGCGGATTTACCGTATGAAAAACACCCGGAATCCTATAGATGTACCCCATTCTGCCATCATCCACAAAGCTGTAATGATGATAATCATCTACCGTCAGACGGAAAATACAAAGGGTTCCGCCCTCATAATGACGGGCGATTTTCCTGCTGCGAAAAAGACTCTCCATGGTATATTCCGTATCCTTGACGCGGACTTTTCCCTCTGCTGTAATGGGATATATGCTGAGCCTGCTGTCGCAGGGTGCACAGAAATTCTCCTTAACACGGTCAAATTTCCGGTGTCCCGGCTTGACTTTCCTGGTGAAAAAATCATTATAGGAACGGTATTCCCGTTCCTCATAATCTGTCATATCTATATGATTCTTTTTTATAAATGGTGCAATTGCAGCCTTTGATACCGGCTGGTTCAAAAGGAATCCACCTGCTTTGGAAACAAAAGGTTTCACCAGAATTCCAAGTAAAATTCTTCCGGCAGCAGTCTCATACAATGCCTTTAACACTCTGCCCTGTGCTGCATTCTCACCAATTTCATTTCCCTTCCGGTCTACACAACGCATCTTCGTTTCCTCCTCATTTTTCCTCATCACAGGAAATGTTACACAATTTCTACCGCATCAGACGGTCTAAAATGGAATTCTCCAGTCCCGGAAAGCACAGTGAAATATGATATTTTGAGAATAAGAAGATTGCAATTACTGCACATGCCACAAGGATAACCAAAACTGCAAGAAATGCATTAGATGGCTTTCTCAATTTAAAATCTACAATGAATAATGTACCAACTACTGCCAAAACAAAGAGTAGTAACACACTGAATTCACGCTCCGCAATTACAAAGTTCAGCATAAATGCCAGTGGCAGTACGATTGCCATCGTTGTAATCGGCAGTCCGTGATAATATTTATTGGCACCCTCTTCTACTCTCTGGCGGTTGGTTTCCAACACATTGAAGAATCCGAGTCGAATCACGGAGCAGACACAATAATATGCCAGAACAATAGTTCCAAGAATACCTCTTACACCAAGCACATAACAGATTACTGCCGGGAACGCACCAAAGCAGACTACATCGCAAAGGGAATCAATCTGAACGCCAAATAATTTTTCATCATCAGTACGGTTCTTTTTGGTTCTTGCAATCTTTCCATCAAACATATCAAATAATCCGGATAATGCCAGACAGATAATCGCTGTTCTGTAATGTCCTCCAATTGCCTGAGTAATTCCAAAAACAGAACACATCAGACTAATATATGTAAGTACTACTGTATAATCATAAAAACCTATCATTTTCCTTCTACCTTTCTTCTCTCTTCTGTTTACGCGGTCTTCCTATCGTAAAATGTGCTACGGCTGTCATAACTGCGCTTAAAATCAATTCTGTGTAATAACTGAGTCCCCTGCTTACCACCATCGCCGGTAATGTCAGTGTGCCGCAGATTGGTGCAAAAATAGATAAAAACAGTGATTCACTGATTCCCATTCCTCCCGGTAACGGAAGCATATCCACCGCAACGGAAATCATTCCCTGTAATACAACAATGGTTACCATCCCTGTTCCATCGATTCCGAAGGAACGGCAGGTCAGATATGTTACAAAAAAGAGTAACAGTCTTTGTACTACGGTAATCAAAAATGCATTGGTTACGACCAATTTATGGGTACGGAAATATCCTGCCACATCCTGATACTGCTTCATGGCATTCGCCATTTTTTCCCGGTAATACTCAGTACGTTTCATCAGATGAATTTTACCAAGCCCTCTTATGATGGCATCCATCATATTAGCTGCCAGTGTCGGATGGAAAACCAGAAACATCATAAATGCCACACAAAAGACATTTAATAAAAGTCCCAGATAACACCATCCCAGTACAGGTTCAAGATAATGCATAATCTGTGCCGGACGAATGATTACAACCAATGTGCCGAGTACCACAAGTACCAGCTTATAGGTAATGGTTACAATCATTAAAACCAGTGTCGATACCGGTATGGACAGCTTATCCTTTTTCATATAATAAATCTGTGCCGGCTGTCCTCCGGTTGCCGATGGTGTAATACAGCTGAAAAAGAATCCAACAAAGGAATACAGGAAACAATGCATAAGTTTTATCTTCTGCCGGATGCTTCGCATCATATAATATATGATAACAGATTCACTGCAGATAAAGAATACCACGCAGACCACCGCAACAAGCCAGTACCGGTAATCCGTATTCCGGATATACCCGAACAATTCACCTAAATCCTGTCCATGAAAGATTGCATATATGGTAATTGCAAATACGGTAATAAGAAAAACTGCATTCAGTATTCCTTTTTTCTTACTCATCATAATGCTTCACCCCGAATATCTTTCTTCCGATTTTATCAAAAACTTTCATTACCGGACGGTATATTCCGGTATGTTTTGATACAAACCAGCAGAATTCTGCCAGAAAAATGCCTGCTACCAGGTCAATCATATAATGCTGTTTGGTAAACTGGGTGGATGCACAAATTAATGCTGCCATCACAAAAGAACATCCTTTGTACCAGCCCGGTATCTTACTGCTCTTTCTTACTCCGATGAAGCAGAACCAGCTTACCAGACAATGGATGGATGGAAAGAGATTCGTCGGTGCATCCGATGCATAGATAAAACGCACCAGCCAGCTGCAGAAATCATGCCCTGTCACTTCCGGTCTGATATTCGTGGTTGGAAGCAATATAAAGAAAATACAGCAGATTACTCTTGACAACATATCCGCTGTTGCAAAACGGAAAAATGTTTCCTTATCTTCTCTCGATACCAGAATATAATTTATTAAACTGAACGCAAAAAATAAAACATACAGAATAATCCACTCTTTTACAAAAGGAATACTCCTGTCCAGATTGCTGGTCAGGTCATAATGCTTTGCATTTGCCATCAGCCTCTGGGTGCCCCAATAAATAATGGTATTAAAAATGGCACACCATGCCAATGGCAGTGGTCCGTATGATGGTATCCATTTTGCTATGTATTTTTGATAAAATTTTCCCAACTTTGTCTCTTCACACATAATTTTCTAACTTTCCATTTTTTCCGACTTAATAATCATATTCGATTTTCCTTTAAATCACAAGCAGATATTCCCGGTGTTTATTAATATTTCCTTAATTTTGTTTTATTTTAAGCAGCTTTTTTCAGATTCTCTCTTTTCAGGTAATATCCACCATACGAAGCCCTTTCGGATAATGATTCTTCATGATTCCACCTGCCAGCTTGCCCCAGCCGATGCTGTAGCCATCTACGCAGATTAAATACCAGCCCTTTTCTCCTCCCCATGAAAAAGTCTGTCCCATCAGATACTGTCTGATTTCCTGACTGCCAGAAGAAAGCATGGCAACATGAAATGCCTCTTGTGGCTGCATGGCAAGTGCCAGTGCATGGGATGGTTCAAAACGGTTCTTTTTTAAGGTGCCAAGATGCAGTCCCGGCCGCAATACCTTCAGCCCCTTTAAAGCAGGAAATCCTTCCGGCATCAGATAGAGCTGCTCTCCAAATTTAAGCACTGCTCCCTGAGGTTTTTCTTTTAAATTCTCTTTTACAAAAGAAAGATATTCCGGGCAGTCTTTTTCCTTTATGCCCTTTTCCGTCAGTCCAAAGCCGCCATAACCTTCGCCTGCTTTCGTTATCACTGCTGCAAAATGTCCTTCGCCTTCGATTTTATGCGGAAACAGTCGGATGCAGCCTTCTTTGTCATGAATGAAGCCTTCACTGTCAATTCCTTCTGCAATCTGGCAGTCCGGATGACGTTCTAAGAAACGGTGCACGCTCCCTTCATCCTCTTCCGGTGCAAAGGTGCAGGTGGAATATACCATCCTGCCGCCGGGTCTTAACATCTCATACGCACAGTCTAAGATGCCGTCCTGCCGGTCGGCACACAGCTTCACATTGTCAAGGCTCCACTCATTTCCGGCCTCTTCATTCTTCCGGAACATGCCTTCCCCGGAACAAGGTGCGTCGATCAAAATCTTATCAAAATACTCTGGGAAATAAGAAACAAGCTTTCCAGGCTCTTCACTTAAGATGAGCACGTTTCCGATTCCAAATAATTCAAGATTCTTCAAAAGTCCCTTCGCTCTGGAACTGCTCAGATCATTCGCAGCCAGTACACCGGTTCCTCCAAGCTTTGCCCCAAGTTCTGTGGCCTTGCCTCCAGGTGCTGCACAAACATCAAGCACACGGTCTCCCGGCTCTACCGGAAGACGATCTGCCGGTGTCATGGCACTTGGCTCCTGCAGATAATAAAGTCCTGCGAAATAATATGGATGTTTCGATGGCTGGATATTATCTCCATCATAATAGAATCCATTATGGATCCACGGAACCGGCTCTAACGGCCAAGGTGCGATCTTCAGGAAATCTTCCACAGAAATCTTCGCTGTGTTCACGCGCAGACCATAGTGACGCGGTTCATCATAACATGCCGTATATGCTTCATATTCAGAACCAAGAAGATCCTTCATTTTCTCTTCAAATACTTTTGGTAAATTCATATTTATTGTTTGCTCCTTTGCGATATCAAGATCAAAATACTTTACATTTAACTATATCATATTTCCATAGCTCCGGTATAGTTTCTTTTTTCTTTTCATAGAATATTTTTGTAAAAGGAGGTTTCCTATGCTTCTGGCTCTCATACTGCTTTCACTGTTTTTTACGATGCTACTCTTTCCTGAAACTGTATTTCAGGGAGCTTGTGATGGCCTGCTTCTCTGGTATCAGATTCTGATACCGACCCTTTTTCCTTATCTTATTGTCACAGGACTTTTGTTGAAAACAGATGGTGCTGCTGTTGTCTCCCGTCTGCTTTTCCGTCCTTTCCATCTGCTCTTTGGAACTTCCTTCTATGGAAGTTTCGCCGTTCTGTCCGGCTTTTTATGCGGTTATCCAATGGGTGCAAAAATCATTGCCGACCTTCTTCTTCAAGGAAAAATTTCTCTTGAAGAAGCCTCTTATCTGCTGTCCTTCTGTAATAATGCAAGTCCATCTTTCATTATTACTTTTCTTGTTTTAAATACAATTCATCAGAAAGCTTTCTGCATTCCCGCTTTACTGCTTCTTTTCGGAACTATGATCCTCTTAAGCTTTCTTCAACGGATCCTAAGACATTTCATCAAAAATAAAGATTGGATTTTCCCGGAAATGTCCGAAGTTTTCACACAGGAGAATTCCATTTTTTCAAAACCACTGACGCACAAAATGAATTTTTCTGTGTTAGAATCCTGTATCCTGAACAGTTCAGAAACGCTTGTAAAAGTCGGAGGTTACCTGATGATCTTTTCTGTACTTCTTGCATTATTGGAACTTCTGCCGATTCGTTCACCTGGTTTTCTTCTCTTGAAATCTTCTCTTGAGATGACAAACGGAATTCTTCTCCTGTCTCAAAGTCTTTCCCACCCCCAGGTTCTTTATCCGTTGCTTCTCGCACTTACCTCTTTTGGTGGATGGTGTTCCGTTGCCCAGACACAATCCATGATTGCCGGTACAGGACTTAAACTCTCTTCTTATATAATACAAAAACTGACCGCCGCACTGGCAGTCAGTCTTTTGACATTTCTCTATCTGAAATTTTTATAATACAATGTAATGACTACCTCAGGTCTCCCTGTCCATTCTCATCATAATATCCGTCATCGGATGGAACTTCAAGTTCTGAACGGTTAGAGCGGACTGTATCGTAGCACTCCTGTAAAGAATTGATCAATCCGTCATACTTTGTTGTATAACTGTCCAAAGTATGTCCGATAATGCTTTCTGCATTTGCAAGAAGATCATCTGTATACTGGATCGCACCAACACGGATTGTATTTGCATCCATTGTTGCGTTATCAAGAATCTCCTGTGCCTGTGCTGTTGCCTGAGTTACGATCTCATTTGCCTGAGCA